>Ga0065711_1000854_pt1 | contig 53722 bp, 18 predicted proteins | sample Hoacrofraction12_FD_59098 | JGI IMG/M metagenome (GOLD analysis project Ga0065711, IMG submission 59098) | Hoatzin crop microbial communities from Cojedes, Venezuela - Epithelial fraction 12 v2 (version 2) | ecosystem: Host-associated > Birds > Digestive system > Esophagus > Crop | place...
CCCCCCCCAAAAAAAAAAAAAAACCCAAAACAAAAAACCAACAATACCCCACAAACCAAAACAAAAACCAACCACCTACTGCACAGTACCAGCAAGGAGCATGCATGCAGCTTATTAACAGCACACTCAATGAAATGCACCCCCGACAACTTCTTTTCCAGCCCGGCCCTGGTCCAGAGCAGACTCAACTGCAACAGCGTGTGCCCAGCCATGCCACAAGCCCATGACCAGGTCTCAGCCTGGTGACTTCCTGACACTTCCCCTTGTTCCTGCTGCTTTGGAGGCACGAGACCGAACGCAGCCCCCCAGACCCTGTGCCTGAGACTGTTCAGCATCTTCTTTCACCATCTAAGAAGGAGCCCAAGCTACACCTGAAGAAATTTAACACCGCATGTCATACTGGCACAAGCATTTAGGTTATGACCTAGGTTTCGACAGCTCCCCAGTCAGCAGCTTTCAAGCAGTACTGGGCCTACCCAAAAACTTGAACTTCCCAAATTAGGCACACCGAATGTATCAAAGAGCAAATTTGATCCAGTCCTATCAGATTGGATCCCATCTAATCCCATACAAATGTGTGAAAAATTCGCTTGCATAATTGCAACTTGTTATTTACCAACTCTAAATAGCTAGTAAAGGCTGAGGGAAGGGAAGGTATCAGGTTTTACATGCAATAACTCTCTCAACTGAAATTCAAAGTATGAAGCCTTAATTGTGAATATGTGCAACACTTGGACTACTTATCTCTAGTAACAGAGGTATTTGTGGGGAGATAAGTGCCAATTCCCCTACAATCTGAGAGTCTGATCAAGTGAAGTGTTTATTCAGGGATCAGAGTTTGCTGGCACTATTCCTGGTTTGCGATGATGGTTTCTGTGCTATGAAAACATGAGTTTCTCTGGGAACTAGTTAGGGTTTGTTGACAGTCCAGTTTAAGGAAGTATTATAAGGATCCTTTTCCCTGTTTCTCTGTTTCTTCACAGGTGAAGCAAAAACCTGTCACCACTCAGCCCGAAAAGCACATTTAGAAAATAATGGAAACAAGTGTGACTAGTGCTAACCTGAAGGAAATAGCAACACTGACTGCACACACTGTATGCTGACAAAATTGCAAGAGCCTTACATGGAACTACCAAAAACTGCAGAAGTACTCAGATTTTGGGCCAAACCATGATTTATACTACAGTAAATCTATTCATTTCATTGGAACATTCCAGTTCCAAAAAAAGTTTATTTTAAGGTTTTTACATTTCTCCCCATCATTGTAACTTTCATGCATCTTCCATATAACAGCAACAACTTCAGACAACAGTCTTAAAGTTCTCAACTCTATGACAGTTTCTTTTCAGAATAAAAACTACTTTGGCAAGAGTAAAAGGAGCCGAGATTTATGGATATAAAACAATGCCAAGTAAATATCACCTTCTTATGATGGAAAGTCATTTTTCGTGGTGAACTATGGTCAAACTAGACATTCACCTAATATTTGCCTTTCCAGGACCAGATGTTCTTGAGTTTCTCATAAAGGTTCACTGATGAATACAATTTTCAAGATGACGACATTATAGAGAAATGCAAAGTAATTATTGCTTTTGAACACCCTTCCGCTGGTTTTGGCTTTGAACTGGAAGATTCAGAGGTTCACTGTGTTACAGCAAGGTGAACAGAGAATGCATGTGCCTGCAGCAGGGAAGGGAAGCAGAAGGGCTGCATCTACCACCTCTCAGAGGCCCCTTTGAATTGGGGAAGGAGTTGCCAAAAAGGAGTAAACAGGCTTAAAACTAACAAGCTGTCGCTGCTGCCACTACACCCTCCACACAAAGATGGGCAACGGAACCTCGTTAGTGGGTTTAGCAAGGTGTGGCTGAAGCTGCTGGCAGGGACCTACCATGAGCACAGGCCAAGGGGCTGTCCCAGAGGGCAGCCAGACAGCCTGCCAGCTGGGAGCTCTGCCGCATTCTCACATACGGCTACAAAGGCTATAAATTAGGACTGCTGAGCCTGGAGTTAATATGTGCACAACTCGCAAATCTTTGGTAGGAAGGACTGACATCTCCAAGAGAGCTTGAAGCTTCAAGGGAAAAAACCCCAACACCAACAACAAAAAACCCCAAGGTACTGCAGTTTTGTTGAGTACCGAAAAGGAGCTTGTGCTTCTTGCTGTTCATAGGGACCATAACACCAAAGTAACACCTTGGTTTAGTTCTCCAGTGTTTCACCTTTTCATCCAGCGTCCCTTTTATGTTCACTCCTTTTCACCCACAGCCTGATTTAGTGCATAGATTTTAACGTTAGAAGCAGAGATAAAATTCCTGTCATTTGGGAACATGCCATTAAATGCATGTGGGACTGTTTATGTGATTTGTGATACTTTTATGAGTATATCACTGGCAGATGAGAACCATTTTTTTCACTAATTGTCCCAATAAATATGTAGAGAAATTAAAGCAAGAACTATTTGAGTCTACATACACTGCCTTCATTTCAGAGTTACCGTTCACACTCTGCAATCAGATCACTCAGTTGCTTGGGCAGGCACATGTTACTCTGTGGAGTTTATTTGAGATCAGAAGAGCTTGCAAGTGTATAATCCTGTTTATTGGAGGTGTTTCAGTGAAAAGTTGAAGTAGAATTTCTTTCCCTTTTCAATGATGTTAAGTCTCTCCAGTAGCTAAAGACAGAGAGTGAGGTCCTGGCTCCTCTTTTTCCCTATTAAAGTCAGCTGGAGTTTTACTAACAATCAGCTTCAACAATGCTTTGTTACTATCAGGTAACAATTTTATTCACAGGACTGATTGTACAGCAGAGCTACAGCCCAAGTGTTCTGCGCATTCTTCATTAGCTGATGTCAGTTAATAACTAGCATAAATTACGCAGACATTTAACTGGAGAGCATTTGAAATGGAAGAATTATTTGAAATCCTTTAATTTTCCTTTTTCATTGTTCTTCTAACATTGCATTTCATACTTCAATGACTTTTTAATAATAATAAAAAAAGTATCTATTTTAATGGGTGTCTTATGTTATTAGATAGCTGACCCTGCATATCAATGCATTGTCACTATGCCCTGGTCTAGACTGTTACCTAGAGTAACACTTGCATTTCTCGAATACCTCTAACCATCCATCCAGCACTTTAACAATCCCCACCCATTTAAGATACTTTTTTGGGGGTTGTTTTTTTTTTTAACCAGGCCTGCAGCTACTCCACAAATACAGCAAGAACTGCAGTAACAGCTTCATTCCTAGATCAGGGAATCTACAAAGAGATGCTTACAATATACATCATTGGAAGACAACTTTTTTTCTGTGACCTCTTTACCTTTGCTGCAGTGGGGCAGAGGTACAACAGACAGGAAAGACTTAAAACATGAGAAATCAACAGCTCCAGTCCATGCCCACCTCAACTACACTGCAGGGCTCTGCTCTTTCATCCACATTGCACCAATTCATCCTTACACCTCTGATACTCCCAATGCAGCTTCATGAGTGCATCAGCGCTTCTTCCCACCCCATTTCTTTACATAACGAGTACTAACTGGTTAGTAGATTTACTGTCTGAGAGAAAGACAGTAAACAGAAAACAGTTTGTAACCACATGCTTCCTGCTAAAACCACCTCAACTACTCCAACAGATATTCTCTAGACAGCCTGTGTCTCTGCTCTCTCCACTAATGCTTTTAACCTTGTCTGCCCTACCAAAAACTGCCATGAAGTTAGTCCCATTCAGTTTGTTAAAAGGGCATATATATCAACTCTGGAAACTCTGACTTAATTCCCTGTAAAAAAGGAATGACTTCTCTATTAAGAAAAGAAATCCATTTTACTGAGATAAAACTAAAGGCTCAGTACTTATAAGAGTTTTAGAAATCCTTTTAGTTTTCAGCATTTGCAGGAGCAGAGTTGCCATATTTCTTTGCCCAAATCACTGTAACAGCACAGTCTTCAACAATGTTGGAGCTAACTTCTCTTCCAAGAGATTTCTTCCGGCACAGAATATCGTCATATCATCATAGAATAGTTTGGGGTGGAAGTAACCGTTAAAATTAGCTAGCCCAACCCCCCCATCTTATGAGGTATTTTGTATCCTCTACCAGAAGTACTTCAAGGCGTTTTCAATAACGTTGTGCACAATGCAAAACACAGTCTGCAATAAGTAGAATAAAGTTGCCAATGCAAAGCAAGGAACGAAGGTGCCTGTGCTTGCAGTAGCCTTTGTGAGCACGCACGATGCCTGCAGCTCCCAGCACAGCAAGCGCACCCTCCAAACACCACCAGGGCCACTGCTTTGGCTCAGCCTGGCGTCAGCTCTCCAGCATCGCCGAGAGCACGATGTGCCCTTTTCGGCAAGCTATCTCGCTGCTGAAGGCAAACCATCCTCAAATACAGAGTAATGTCAGCAATTGAACGGTCTGGCTAGACATAGGTAGATCTATGAAAGATATAAAAATGCGTATGGCTTCTTTGTCCCAGCATAAATGTTTTGCAGTCTGGGGATTAAAGAGAACTGGTTTACAAGATCTAATACCTGAATTAGCATTGATAACAGTATTAAAAAAAAAAAAAAAAGCAAAGCCCAAAGAGAACCTTTAATCCAAACCTTCTCAACTGAATTGCTCTGAAAGTTCAAGTAAAAACAAAACAAGGAACTTTCCTCGGAGTTTTTGCAAAACCAAACCCTAACAGACAAGGTTTTACGAACATAAAAGCTCCTTTGGGCCATCTTTAAGTGCTCTGATTTATTACAGCTTTGTAGGTAATAATTACGTTCCAGTTTGTAAATTGTTGCTTCGTGATGTGGAAGGATAGCAATAGCCAATGCAGCTCACTGAGGTGTACTGCTTTAATAAATTGTAAAGTCGGGAGACCCATAAGGGAACAGCTTTAACCCTGAGCAAAGCCCTCAGATCCCAGACAGCCACTGGACCAACAGCAATACTGCGTGCCTCACCGGGGGCAAGGGTGGCAGCAAGCCGCAAAAGGGAGAATAAAAATTAGGTGCTAGAGGGATCCATCCGGTTGATCTAATAATTCCTGAAAATGCAGTGCACGTCACAGACATAAAAACTGTATCCAGATGATTTTCTCAAATAAGGCCTTGAGAAACGTGATTTGACAGTCAACACCTAGACACTAAACATAATAAAACACACAGGTGGGGGAAACACAGTGTTGTTAAATGCATTTGGCCTTCCTTCCCCACATCAAAAGAAATCATGTTCCTGAAAAGGAGCTATGGAGTTAGCAAGGTTTTGTACTTGGTCATTGAATGTATCATGAAAGAAAATGGTATACAATGAGCTCTGCAAATACTGTTTTGCTTCAGGCATTCTTTCATTTTCCTGTATTATGAAAGTGACGATTACGCAATCAGAACCATTAACAACATTACATGTACAGGAGCTTGACTGCAACCCTACCACCGGTACAAAGCCACTGACAAATACAGTATTTGTGATTTTTTTTTTTTCCTGGTATATATAACTTGCTGATTTCAGAATAACTGAATGTAATGCTTTGTAAAACCCAGTACAGAGGCTGCTGAAGAGGGGTGCCTGACTAATGGATTTATGGAAAAGCAAATGCAAGAATACAGATGCTACTGGAAGCAGCAGCCTGTTGTTTTTGGTGCTTGTACATCTAAATAGTTTTACATTTCATGAAGCAAAATAAGTCCACTTAACAGCTCTCCCCACCTTCCAGCTGTAGGGACATTTATATTCTTGATTTACTGGTTTTGCAAACACAAGATTTTATTTCTGTATGAAAATACTTCAAAAGGTTTATAGCTTTAGACTTTCTGTAATGGCTCCTGATATAACCTGTCCGCTACCCATTAGAACATGATCACAAAGAATATTCCCAAATCATTGGGCAGCCTGGGTATATGTTAAGACAATACGGAACTGCCTAATTGGATTCACTGCAACAGTTTCAAATCACTAGAATAAGAAAGTGAAATAAAACTTATTACCACTGAAGTAAGTATTTCCTTCCACAAAGCGTAAATCAATCATCTAATTACTGTAGGAAGGACAATAACCATTCCGAAATAACGCCTGTTCCCTTATTCCTTGCTAATAAGTTGTTTATATTGTACCAGAAGGAGGTTCGAATTCTTTTCAGATAGAGAATTCTTACAGATCCTCTCTCAAAATGGTTGTAATCATTATTAATTTGCTTGTAAATGAAATTATAAACATTAGACAGAAAAGCAAATCAAGATTTCCATCCACAGAAAAATAGCAAGAAAAAGTCCAACCAGACCAAGTAGATGAAAACATGGTGAGAAAAGAATATATGTCCCATGGAAAACATACCATCATTTTATCTTTTGCCTTCCTTCAAAGACTGCCACTACGTATATTTTAAAATTTTCCCTTACATGCAGAAAGCAACTAATTCTAGGCCATACCATAATACACCACAAATAAAGTTCTAACACTTTGCTATGGGCCAACCATTTGCAGATGGTATTTCTAAAGGAATTGCACCAATCCCACCAGCAGTTAGAAATCAGGTATGCTTATATGATCAATGACTACTAGGTAATAAAGCCTGCAGGTTGAATATCAAATATTTTATAATCACACATTGCATGCAATCTGAAGGGTAAAAAAATAAAACAAAACCCCCAAACTGCGCAGCAATTCTAAAGAATTACCAAACCTTCAGAAATTAGAATATGTTTGAGGACATTTGGTGAGCACAGAGGCTAAATTCATCAAGAAAATTATTCACTCAGCATTAGCATTACAGCTGTGTTTTGCCTCCCAAGACTTTTGCCTTTATTTGCAATTGTGTTGATTATGCATATGCAAAATATTTTATCTATTCTATCTATCCCTTTTCCCTCTAAATGATGCACTAATCTGTAATGACAAGCATGGCGCGCTGCACATGGAAAACTCATCTTCAGGGCAAGCAAGAGCACTTGGTTCATATCTAGCAACTTTCAAAAATCTGAATGCAGGATGAAATTGATATAAATCTTCTCTAACAATATAAATGTGCCGTGTTATACGAGAATGATGCCCTGGTTTTAGAGAACAGTTGTGGCATGTCAGCTGAATTCATCACTGATTATTCTGAAAGCATGACTGTGGCAGCAAACCGGCACTTCAATTTTAATTTGTGAGCCTTGTGAGCGGTGACAGACATTTGCATAAGAGTGACAGTAACTTTAATCCCCCTATACCCTTGACTTGCATCTTGGTTTCTTTGAATGCATTTCTAAATCAGCAAAGCTTCAGTCAATTAGGAATTATAATACTTCTTGGGAAAGAAAAAACATTTTCAATCCCAATACAATTTTCCCGGAATAAATTATTTGCATACAGCACAGCTAGTGCCAGTACTGTATTAAAATGCCACTGCTAATTAAATTGTATCCTTTAAAGCCTGACAGTTTTAAGCAGTAAGGGAGGGGAAAGTGTTAAATATATGTATAATTTCAAGCAATACTCCAAACACACGTTACTTGACAAATATTTTCTGAATATTTCCTGACTAAGATGCATAGTGATAGCTGTTTTCCTATTCCCTCACACAAAAGGGCAAGACGACAAAAGCAGCTGTCTGATTAGGGGCACTGTTGTCCTGAATCAATTACATCCCTGCAGCAGACAGCTCCACTTATGCACCTGTTTTTAAATAGAAAGCTTCTGCAGCTCCCAAGCCTTGTACAAGGGAGATGGGGGAGAAACCACGAGCGAAAGAAACAATAATTCTTCTGAAGGTCAGGCGGGGCATCCTGCATCCCTCGCTCTCCACACTCACTGATTGCCTCTGAATAGGAAATCCGCCCAAATCTTCTGTTATGATCAAGGGGGGGAAGGAGAGGAAGGAGATACGTGTTGAATATGTGCCACCTTCCCTCGCTTTTGAAGGAATATAATTATTGTGTTTAACTGAGTGACTTACTTTTTTTCCCCAAGCTTTCCGAGCTGAAGGGTGGCAGAGCCGAGGAGCGGCCGCTCATGCCAACTGGAGCACCCGTGGGTGCGTCCCCACCTCACTGCCCGTCTCTCTCACCCCCCAGCCGGGGCTGGGGCTCCAAACACAGCTCACAGCAGAAGCACCGGGGTACTCACCTGCCTCTCTGCGCTGCGTGCCAACCCGGGTGGCTCCCCTCACCTCCCAACCTCAGGGGCTGCGCCTTGGAAAACGGCTGCGGACTCAGCACCCGCCAACTGGTTATTTTGATGAGCTCAAATCCCAAACAAGGGACTTTCTCTAATTAATTCTGCCCCATAGCTTCTGGTAGGCACCTTCCTACAAGAAATTCGCTACCACTTGCCACCTGTAATAAAAAGGACACCGTTTATGCAGTCTTTTACTACATGCATAAAGATTTCCATAAAATATGAAATATTTCTCCAGAGTATTTCTATTTACTACCTCTGACCTGTCTAAGCACATTTTTTTCTTTAATATTGATAAAGTCTTAGTCTTTGCTTCATACATATTTACGTATGAAGAAATTAGAATACACTGTTTTCCTACTATCTGAATGCATGAAGAAAAATGTAATCAAACTGATGAAACAGAGTGGGCTTTGGCCAGGGCAACTGTTCTGCAGTTTCTGCACATATTCTGGTTTCATCTCCACCACTGAAGCGAAAAGTCCCCAAGCCCCTGTTTCCTTGCGTACACAGCACAGGACAACTAGACAGCTACCTGCATGAAAACTGCCGTGTAAAAACTACAGAAGAAAGAATCCTCCCCAAAATATATACAGAAGTATGTTTGAACATAATTTCTGAATGCCTTTTATTTTTCCATTTTGCTTTTACATGCAAGGAGTCTGGGAAGTCTTTCAGACTTAAAGACCAGCCTTATAGGCTTTGTTCTAAATACAGACAACAAAAATCAGGGCTGAAAAGTTCTTAAACAGAATTTATAAATCCTTTCAACAATTTGATTTTTCAGGCCTTAGATATTAAATTATTAAGTAGGTACAATCATGCTATTTAGGCCCAAATATCAACACCCATTTAATCATGGCAGCACTATACAGTCTAAAATTGCACAGGGCACAAGCAGTCCAGGAAGCTTCTGGATTGCCTTGAAGACTTCACTGTGTGGTGGATCTGTCTCTACTGATGGCTGAATCTCAGATACTCCCTTTGACTACATGCTTAAGATGACTAAAGCTGAGACAGGTAAAGCATGATGAAAATCGATACTCAGATGCTTTTAACAGTCCCGCTGCTTGTGTAAATCCTTTGGTACCTAAGTGGTTTTAGAAACCTGCCATGCTGGAGAACGGAATTCAGGTTCTTCAGTGTTTTGGTGTCAAAGATGCAAGTTTTTGTGCATGCACATGCAGACACAGTGGAGTTTCTTAACTGCCAGCGATACATTTGGATCTGTAAACTCTGATAGTTTAGGGACTGCAGCTACTCAGAAATGAACTTTTGCATTCTAATAGGTCTTACCTGGACAGGGTATCTGTAAGCACGCATTTAGAAATCGGCCTAAACAGAGTCTGCCTGAAGGCAATTTCTGAGGCTGAAGGATGACCTTTTTGAAAGATACTGCTATGAAAACAAAGCTTTCTACTGGACTGTATTACAAGTTGTCTTTATACTTAATGGAAGCCATTTCCATTACAAATATACATTTTTGAAAAGCCTAAAAGAAAGTCTGGCACAGCAAATTATTACTTATTGAACAAACTATGAAATTTTAGTATTCTTTTCTTTAATGGTCTCTGCTACCTGTTTTATTAAATGGCAGATATCACTCATTCTGATTTTTACTCAATAAAACAGAAGGAAAAGGCCGCTCACTGAAGGAAGAGATGCTGGTCCAGTCATTCAAAAGAGCTGCTTCAAAAATTTCCAAAGAACAAGGATAAAGAGTGTCATCAAAAAGCACTTAAAATAAGGGATACTTTAGAAGTAAAGGGCCAAACAAGGAAAAAGCTGACACATTTGACTTCAGCGAGGCTTTCAACACATCTCCCACAACAAACTTGAATCCATGTTAGGGTGTTACAGCCTATGCGGGTACAAAATTGACTGGCTGGTTGGGTTCAGAGAGTGATGGTCAATGGGTCGTGCTCTGTCCAGAGGCTGGTTATGAGCAGAGCGCTGCAGGGGTCTGTCCTGGGACCTGTCCTGGTTGACACCTTTGTCAGTGACCCAGAGGAGGTGGCAGAGCTCACTGTCCTCAGGTTTGCAGCTCACTCCGAAACAGTGGGAGCCATCAGTAAGCTTGGGAGCAGAGTTGCTGTGCAGGGGGACCGAGACAGGGTGAAGGAGAGAGCTGACAGGAGCCTTATGAAACTCATCAAGGACAGATGCAAAATCCTGCATCTGGGCAGGAATAACCCCTACAACAATACTGGCTGAGGAGCAGCTCTGAGGACATTGCCCTGTGGGTGTGACCAGGCACAAGCTGAGCAGAAGCCAGCAGTGGTCCAGCAGCAAAGACAGCCGGCAGCACCCAGAGCTATGTGAACAGGAGCCCCATGGCCACATCCTCTCTCTACTCAGCCCCTCCTAGACCAGTTTTATGCCCCCCTATACACAAAAGTCACTGACAAACTGAAGTAATTTCAGAAGAGATCCCCTGGTCAGTGCCTGGAGCACCTGCCTCATGAGGAGGGACTGAGGGAGCTGGGTTTGTTCAGCCTGGAGAAGAGACAGCTTTGGTGAGACCTAACAGCAGCTCCTGGTACCTACAAGTAAACTATTGAGAAGGTAGAGCTGGGCTCTTCACAGTAGTCTATGGCAGGAGAATGGGAAACAGGCATAAACCAAAATGAGAAGCCTGGGCTGGGTATCAGACATAGGTTTTTTCCACTGTTTGGACAGTGAAGCAGTGGAATAGGCTGCCCAGAGAGGCTGCACAGTCCCCATCCTCGGAGGTTTTCAAGTCCAGTTGGACAAAACCCCGAGCATCCTCTTCTGCACTTGTAGCTCACCCTACTTTGAGTGGCAGGGTTAGAGTAGATGCCTCCTAATCTTTCTTCAAGCCTGAATTATGCTGTCATATGTTCAAACTGCAATAAAGGAAAATGAGACCAATGTATTTTTGAGTATTAAAACAATCCAAATTTTCTAAACTATTGATAGTAAGTGCATAATTTTATATTCAAATCTCTTGTTGACAATACTCACCAAGAAATTAGGCACCTTGCTAACTTCACACCAACTGCCATGCGAAATCTCACATTTTATTGAGAATATTGATAACTTAGGCCAACAGGCGAGACAAATGCACTACTTGGAACAAAGCATATTTACTTCTCCAAAGGCTCACGATGAGATTATTTTATTCATTTTCTGTTGTCTAGAAAAACTCAGTAAGATTGAGACCTTTGGTGTGTTTTAAGTGCCACGTATTAAAAATATGTGCAGCATATACAAACTACACGTCAAATTAAATTACAGTAGGTTTCTCAAAGCACCCATTATATTAAATACAAATTGAAAGAGGGGAAAGTCTGCCTGACTAGACAATGACAAACAAAGTATAAAAACCTATGCTTTTATACAGCCTGACACTTTAAAAAAAAAAAATCTGTAAGCATTTTGCCCTGCAAAAGATTTAAAATATTCTTTGTCTTATATTTTTAAGCAAAATTTTCTTTTGTGGGCTGGGTGTTGAGTTTATTTTGTCATTTAGTAATTCTGACTCAAATGTTGAAAGTTATGGGTTTGAGACTAGCGGGCAGCACACAGCCAAGAGCAAAATGCATGGATCGGAGACAGTTCAAATACTGTATTGCTCACTCTCCCACAGACATGCCTAAGAGGTAATTTGTACTGTCCCTATTTTAACATGGATGATATCACAACACTGCCGTATTTAGACATAATAATTTAGACATAATGTCCTATTGCAAGCTAAGTACCCAAATCACTTAAAATCTAGAACTGTACTTCAATAATAATACATATTTGTAGCATTCAGACACTGGAAAATTTGTAGCTTTGTAGCTCTCTTTGTCTAAATAGGCAACTGGAAGTCTCCCCTTACAATCTGAGCATCAATCTTCCTGGCAGATCATAACTAACACTCAGTACTAACCTTGGCAGTCTAAATTAGAAAATAGAGCTTATACTTCCAAGAAGCTTATTTTATATTCTATTCATCTGTATGCGCCAGTTATAATCTATATATACCTTCAAGAACAGACCAAGTGATTGACAAATCTGTAAAAAAAGTTCTAGGGATTTAGATGTTTAAAATATTTTGCAAAATCTATTCAACCCAATCCTTAGATGGAAAGGAGCCCCGTGATGCAATAAACCAGGTATCAAAGTTTTCTGAAACACACAGCTTGTATTTCTTTACACTATCTGCCAAGCAAGCAGCCAACACCATCATGAATTACATCTTAAACAGTAAGTGTCATTTGAGATGTTCAATGACTCTTCATTAAGTTAGTGAAAGGAAATGAGTAGAATAATATTTTTCTATTTTAATTAACCGTATACAGTAACTATTGTAGCAGCTGTACTACTATTTACTTTCATGGTAACAAAGGTGAAATACGTCACAATGGAATGGAACTAAAATAAGATAGAGAAGAAACAGAGAAAACAACCCTTAAAATTACAGCTTGGAAAATACCTCAGAAGTAATTGTCCCAGTCGGGGGCTCTGAAGCTGGGTGCACACCAATGGTAGTTTGTGCATCACACATGCTGGTCTCTGCACGTTTAAGATTTGCTCGATCTGATGAGGTTCCAGCAATATCTGTATTTGACCTGCATGAAAACTGTGCAGGTGCATCCTACATTTCTTTGCTCTGGCCCAGCTAGTGATACAGCTTTTCTTTTTAATAAGTCTCCCTTTGGGAAAAATTATGCCCATGTCACAAAATAAACTGGGCAGACTTTTAGCAGGTCTTTGCCAAGGACCAAATTAACATGAACAGAGAGCTAATAAGGTTTAACAGCACCCTGTTTTTAAGCCCGTAGCACACACCTCTGGCATGTCACTTGAACAAGACGTACGTCCGCCCAGGTTGCAGTACAAATAGTTGTGGTCGAGCAAGCATTTACTAAACTGGGAGGCCAGCAGGACTCGCCAGCCAGCGCCCCATGGCCCCAGCAGCAAGCGGCTGAGCAGTGTGCGGCCCGGCGCCAGCTGTTTCCCCGGTGGTGCCAGCCCCATGCTGGCCATGGGCTGAGCTTGCAGCATGGATGCCCGACAGGTCGGGTCAGGCCAGGCCTGCCGCCAGAGCAGGACGTGGGGCTTGGCAGCAGCGTGCCCAGCAAAGGCTTATGTTCTGCATCTGAAATTCAGCTACAGAAACAAACCCCAGAAACTGAGCGGTTGGGGTTCGTCGCCGAAGACGAGACACTCTGCAGCCTGGAGGTCCGTTCCCTAGCTGAACGCTATTTCTCTCCTTGGACTGCTCTGGTGGATAAACGCTACCGTGCTCAGGAACCACCTACACCCATTTTTCACAAGTTTTACTTCTCCCAGACAGCACATTGCTTCTTTGAGTGATATATGGGGATGGAAAACATCAGCAATAAAAGATGATAAGCATGTTGTCTCAGCCCTGACAAGGTTACGAATTCTCAGCAATTCACACCATTCCCGTGGGAGCCCAAAGCAGCTCAGTGCCATCGTATCTCCTTTCCTTCTAGAAGCAGCGAACAAGTGGCTGCCTCCAAGATCCCAGTTCAGTTTCAAAGCCCCTCTTCTCCTATTCTCCATGTAAATGTGTTACGCCTTATAACTCTCTGTACTCTTTTCAACTCTGCCGGTTGCAGCTCCTTTATCTCTGGAAGTTGCCGTAACACCTGCCTCCCGCGCCAGCCAAAACACCACCATCTGTTGCGCAGCCTGCAAGGTCTATGAGCCATGGTGCTTTCTGATTTGCCTAAAATATAATGAACCCCTTTCTCCCCAAACACGCCAGGCCCAGCAGCCTTCCCGAGGCTCCACCGGGCTCTCGTTTCGCCGCCCTCGCTCCCTTTGTTCCCGCCCGGGCGCAGGGGCCAGCCCCATGCCAGCTCATGGTGCTCGGTCCCCGAAAGTGGCCCACAAACGCGTGCCAAACCCACAGGCACGGCTGCTTGAGGCTTCTAATTGCGGTTTATGGGGCAGAGGGTGATGTTTTGGACTCATGTCACTCTCCAGTTCGGTTTTCCAGCAGATGTCTGGGTTAGGTTAGCGACAGGCCAGACCTCGCTGTTAGCAGGCATCAGGGCCAAGTCTCACCTGCCCTGCGGCCCCGCTCACCCCGTGCTCTGTCCTGCTCCCGGTCCCTTCCATTTCCTCTCCAGTCCTTCCCTTCTATCTTGCAGCACCTCAGGCCTTTTTCCTCTTGTCACTTTAAGACTAATTTGCACTGGAGTAATTAATTCATTTATCAAGGCGATAAAAAGGATGGGGGCAGGATGAGGGAGTTGATACTTTGAAGTACTACGCTACAGACCATCAGGAAGATAATCCTGAACCCTTGTTTCAGGGTAGTCCTTGTATTACCTGAAGATTTAGCCTTTGTCTTACTTTAAAACGTGCACTTGTCTTACCTTCAGGTTGGGAAGTTTAAGTTCAGATTTCCTAGCAGCCTGAGAAATGGTAGTATTCTGTGGAATACAAATGTTCACACAAACCACCTGGATATTAAGGAGGAGTGAGAAGTCTGATCCATTTTCATCAGCATGTCTCTGAATATTTTCATTTGTTCCCTTCTGCCTGTTCACCTCAAACTAAGGAGGAGAGCTGGAAGCCAGCCAGCCAAACAGCCAGCCCAACTGCCTACACTTAGTTTCCTTGGAGGAACGGGGGGAAGACAGCGGTCTAAGCAAAACTGGAAAAAGCTCAAACAGCTCTGAAAGGAAACAATTTTGCATGTTCTAATGCTCCCTTGAATTTAGTGGCTTACCTCAAGTATTACATTTAATAGGAAGAAAAATGAGCTTTCTGGGATTCAGCTTGGCTGAACAGGCAACATTCAGCTTGGCATAAAACGACAGAAAAAGTAGGCTTGTCAGAAATCAGCAGTACTTTCAAAGGAACTGGGAGTCAGAGTGCTCAGATGAAAATCAATATTCACGAGCAATTCTTACAATAAACAGACTTTTCTGCTTCATCCCTGGCTAACACACATTTCTTGTCTGAAAGTGCAGGATTGTGAAACTTTCCATCTTTGCCACAATGAAGGAAGCTCCTGGCTGCATGTAAGAGACAGCAATCCTTTAACACCTGCAATTATCAAGCAGGTAATGCTGCTGTCATGTATCATTACTTCTTTTCTACCCATAATCTTCAGGCTTTACATTAAACACAAAAGGAGACCATTGAAAGCTGCAGGACTCCTCACAAAGACCATGCAGCCTATGTGTGTTGGTACTCAGGGTGAGGAGGCCCGTGTGGAGATACGTGTCATTTAGGGAGGCTGCCGACCCATCCAGCTGGCACGGTGCGGAGGTACCGGGGAAGGCTCTGCTTCAGCCTTAGACAAATTGCTTGTTTATAAGGCTAAGGTTCCAGTTTACTTTACATTTGGGCCTGATTCTCTACTGTTGCCCACATAGGTGAAATTTAAACATCTTTCTCACCGCAGCCCTGTGTCTACATCATCTGTGATTAGTAAACAGCAATCATTTTTAATGCTCCTTGGAAAATGTTTTGGCTGCATTTCAAGCGGTTTTACGTATTCTTATCATGATCTTTTTCTGTAATTAAATTTAAGGTAATTAACATTTTCCTTAGAGTGTGTATCTACACATCTTTTTACCCATGTTCCAGAACATTAAATTACATTTAGTAAAACCTTCATTGCATCCTAGAAAACAACTGAATCACTGAAGGTCAAAGTCTTATTTTTATTCCATGTAAATAATAAATGATAGTGCCTACAACAATGTAATATTTACTCCAAATTCTCAAATGGCTTTAGACTGAAAATTGGTTTTATATAGCTATTTACTTCCCTTAATATCTAAGATGTACGAAACATACTTTATAAATACTGAAGGCGAGGTGACTCACTAGTTCAACAGAGCAATCCACTGTGGATTTCATGATAATGCAACTAAACCTGGTATGGCTGTTTTTTTTTTTTTTTTTAATTAAGGGTTAAAAGATCAGAAGACAAAAATTTGGTGTCATCAAAAAATCAACAGACACATCAGGAAAAATAAAAAATGCAATTACAGGCTCCAACATTTGCATATTTCAGGCTTAAGACTTATCTAATACATATTTAGTATGTGTATTTTAATGTCATTTCAGCTTTAACAGATTGCAGCATTTCCAGAAGAACTATCATGAATTGTCTTTGTTGAAAGAAAGCTTAATTCCTCTATCAGTATTTAAATTCACAGACTTCACGCCTATTATTTACAGGTCCTGTAAATTAATTCTCAATATAATGGTCCATCTGCATTCAACAAAACACTAAAGCAAACACAGACAAATTTCTGCCAGTAAATTTAAGAAGTTTATAAATGTGATAAATATTAAAAATAAACAATTTCATAGCATTGCTGCTAAGATTATGCAAGGAAATAATTTGTATAGATGTCACTGATAATTTTCAAGATACAGTTTGATAAATTTGTACTAAAAGAAAAATTTACCTGAAATTACTTCAAATAGCAAATGTTGCGGAAGAAGGTTTAGTAAAGAGCCTCTAGTCAAAGTGATTATAGCTAGGATCAAAATTAAATGAGCAAAAATTAGACTTGGCTGTGATAACAGGATAACTCAAATATTTTTCCAAACTTTTCTACAATATTTAAACAATACACAATCCTCACAAATATTTTAAACACTGAAAACCAGCCAATAGAAAAAAACTTCTTTTTTCCCTCTCAGAAGACAGATTGATGCTTCTTTTCATACCAACAATTCAAGAACTTCTGGATTCTTTTCAAAATTCTGTGTTTCAATTTATAACCAGAACTTCAGTTATGCTGGTTTTATTTTTTTAGAAGTCATGAAAAGGAGGATATAATTTGTGCTGATGTCACTTATGGAGCAGAATATGCTCTAAAAATTGCTCAGTAGCAAAGACCAACTATTAAGTATAACACTCCCTATATATTACAAAGTAAGAAGTACTTATATTTAATGAACTATAAGGCACAGTACAAATATAGAAAAACCTAAAAAATGCACTATAACTCTATTGGTCCCTTTATTATTCTTCTGCTGAAGGTTAACCATTAGTAGAACTATGGAAAAATTTTCCAGTCTGTTTTCTAACTAGTGTGACAACCGTCATCTGAATTTACATGAGTTCAGTGCATGAATGTTCAAAGCAAGCTGTCTAAACCCAGAACATCTTCCTGGGATATTACACACCAACAGCAGCACAGCAAACTCGTCCTTTATCAAGGTGTAGGCCAAGCAGCAGTACAGTCAGAAATTCCAATTGTATTTTCATTAAGAAAAGGCTCGTCTTTCAATCCTTTACTTTCCAAACACATAAAGGTGATTTACTTGCAGGCACCGTATTCTGCTACCTCTGTGAATTCACAAATGTTACTTGATGTGTGATTATTTAAATAACTAATGTACAGTAGATAAATATGTAATTGAGAAAAGTTCCAAGTCACTAGGCATACTTAGCTATAGATCCAGTGGTTCCTCTAAAATGGACAATTTTATTATAAAAAACATATAATATTTTCTTTAAATGTTTACATCTATGTAATGTGCAAATCATTCATTGAGCTCTCTAACACTATTATAGCTGTTCATGATGCTAAGATATTCATCCTCCTGTCTTTTTACCTCCCTCCCCTTTCATTTTGAAGATGATTATTTTTTCCCCTAAGTTGCAGGCATTTGTAGCGTCAGCAGGAACTCAGTGGAAGATGGATGCCTCTCTCTTCCCCAAGCTAACACTAAGCTTACCCTGCCTTTGTGAGAGACCGGAGTCCAACACGCCCTGCAGATCATACCCAAGAAACACAGCAAAAATCACATTAGAGCCTACTGATGAGCTGATTGAAGGTGCCTTAGCCCTGAGTGAGATACAGGCAGGGCTGCTGTGGAACCTGAAACCCCTCCTGTGCACGCAATCCCATCCGGTTAGCACTGGTTCATACCTTTCACCCAAGTCCCACACAAACTGCAGGTGAGAGAGAAACCTAAACACAACACAACAGAAGTTTGCACAAAATACTCGACTTCCATCCTCCTCTTTGTAAAACTTCTGTGTTCCTCCTGATTAATAAATAAAATGTAGTTGTATTGAGACAGAATTTAGATAACACCTGTCATAACAATCAGCAACTGACTTCTGTTTCCTAGTATTTGCCGATTTAACATTTATGCTGACACTCTTTCAGTACTCGGTTGCAATATTTAGTACTGCTGTGATTCATCATGGGTTAACATCAGCCTGTTTCAGTGCATCCTTCATGTAGAAACACTGCTGATGTTTTCTGTCACAAGGCCTCTTTCTGACCCCAGAATTTTCACTCCTCTGTGTCTGTAGGACGCGAGGATGTCCTTGCCAGTTTATTTGTTCTACCCCATCCAAAACACCTCTTCTTCCCCCAAACTTCCAGTGTCATGTCCTTACCTAGTAAATGCATCCAAAATTCTGAAGAAAACTGTCAATTCATACAAGACAACATTTTTACACTAATAAAGGCCCTACTTTCAAACATTTGGAACATTCAGCACCTTTTACTAAATGCATGGCATGCTCCTACACTGAAAAAGGATCCCACTACTTATTTAGTAACCTATCTAAGATTCACCTTTAAAAAGCTTTTTTTTAAGCATAAGACAACACTCTTAAAGTCAGACTACTTATGTGAGTAAATGAAGAGCATGCAAAAATGTCTGCAAAATCAAGACTTTTAAATAATATAAGATGCAGTGGGTCAGAAACAAGCAGGAGTACCGAGGCAAGGTGCAAATACTGCTCATAAGCATGTTTGGGCTGCACCTCTCTCAGCGAAACTCTGTATGAAAATACATCATGAATCCAACTATTGAAAAACCCCAAAGATTAAAACCTGTTCCAACAAGAATAGGCATTATTTTTTTTGTTTGAAGTGAAAATTCAATATGAAATGGGTTTTAATTTTCATATTTACAAATCAATTTAAACAGGTTCCTGCTAAGCAGCATGCTGGCATTGCCCTTGACAACTGGTGTCCATGGGTAGAGGTCACTCAGAACAGAACTCCGAGAGGGGTCTTTGGGGAATTGCTCTGCGATGCTGGAGCATGACATTTTATGACAGCAGGATAATAAATGGATCAGAGATGTTCTACATTTGGGTCCTGTTTCACTCGCTTAAAACAAAGGTACTATCTGAGCTTGAAGCAAAACCAGAGACCTGTCTTTCTGAACAAGCTAGACTCCCAAGGAAAAGTAAACTACAAAGAAAAGCATTACGCTCACAAACCTTGATCATGATTCTTTGGTTTCTAAATCACCTGTGCTTACCTGAGTCTTCCTTCTTAACAAAATGGTAGGGATGAACAGAAACCCTCTGCTGACAGAGCATGACAAGTTCATCCATTGCGACAATTCTAAAAGGTAAAAAGTTGTCCCAAAGAACCCACATAACATTCTGGACGAAGACTTATTTATCAGTCTGAGGGGTCACTACTAATCCTCAGACATCTGGGCCACAAGTTCTCAGGTCTAGAAAGTTCGAAACAGATCTATGCTCTAACACCATTCCTGCAACACCAGGCTAAGGACTTGTCCCGACCTAGCAGCTTCTTCCACGAACAGTTTGGTCAAATCTGTGATATCGGGAACTGCATGACAGAAATGATCTTTCTGGAAAATCAGTGATAAAGACTTCGTTTTTTTTCTTCCCCAAGGCTCACTGCGTGCTCAGTTAGTTGACGGAGAATATTTTTTCCTAAGCTTTTTGCTATGGAAACAAATAAACCAGTAGTTCTAGTAAGCAGCAGCAGCAGCTTGCCATCTGCTGACACATTTTCATCTGACACTGTCCTTTGCACTACATTTCATCTTTGCAGTTGAATAGAGACTTCTAACCATCCCCCTACTAGACCTAGTATGACGGTTTCACGAAACTGCCTGTGTGCAGTGTATAAAGTATGGCAACAAGTGGTCCTTTAGAAATGCCTTGGTGCACGTGCAGTCAGTCACACACTCCTACCACATGTTTTCCTGGCTAGAGAAAGCAAAAGGTCATCGAAGCTGGAGAGCCATCACTTGAGCTGAAGTGCCCTACTGTAAGATCAGAATGATCTTGAGCTACAGCCAAAGTGAAGTGTTTAGAAGATGAAGGGGGAGGAAGGACACTCTGATGTTTGGAGCAGTGGAATATATCAGAATAATACAAAGCAGTAGTTCTTCGTAGTAGATTTAAAGAAGATCCAAGAATTGCTGGGAGGACTCACAGCCATGTGCCATTCAGTGAAGGAGTGGCATTTTAATAGCAGAAAAAGGAAGCAAATTTGCTGTAGGTAGGCAAGAGCAGGAAATTAAAGACAAACTCTATGGCTTGTATGAAAAGGCAGGTGCAGAAGTCTGATCTAAATGGTCTGGACCTGGCTCACGTTGGGCTGATGAACTCTGTGCAGCTCTGCTGATGCCTCACAAGGAAGGAGTTCAGTCTCCCCTTGGCACAAAAGCTGGAGAATTACTGATTTTTTTCTACTATGGCATGGATACAAGCTCTGAGACTGAAAAAAACCGCTTAGGAACACGTTATAGTGGGATCTTAACATGATAACTGAGTAACTGTTCAGCTGGGGGAATTTTAACAAGACTGTAATAAAGCTCTTACTATTGTTCAGTCTGATCTATTACAGAATCTTTTCTCCATCCAGTTTCATTTAAGCTTTTTCCTCCCTGCCTCTCCACCCCTATATCCCCAAGTAAATCCAATCAACTAAGTAGCCATTTAGTTAAAATCCTCTCAGGGTCAGAGCCCTCAATTCCTTCAGGACTCTTACAGTCCTATCGTCATTTCTTCAGCTCTGTTTTTCTAGATCATTGATTTCTTTTTATTTTTTTTTTTTTTTCCCAGGGCCGTTTGAAACTGCTCCTCTGGTAGCATTTGTGTAATAGCCCGTTGTGCGCGGCGCATTGCCCAGATCTGACACACACAGTTCCACACCAGACTGTGCCTCTGACAGTCCATTAGAGCCAGCCTCTGCTGCGGAGAGAACTGCATCAATTTTGATTGTTTTATTTAAATTTTTTTTCCACCTTTGACACAGACATTAATGCTGTAATTCTCTGAAGTCTGTTGAATAGCCTGGAGAACGCGCACGGGTCTAGCTGCTATCTTGCAGCTGACAGTTGACTCTCACAGTAATGCAGTGTGAAACTGGAGCGCCCACTCAGCACAAATTCACACAGATGTTTCTGGCACTTCACTGTATCTTGGATCTGCACAAATATCTGACCTAAAACATGGGCTGAGGAGAAATTCTCTCAATAGTTATTGCATTTTGCTCAGCTGAAAACTGCAGAGAGAAGGTACATGCTGCTGCTGGAAACCAGCATCAGACCTAGCCAGGACTTGCAGTAGCTAAGGAAAGAGGGAAGGCAAAAGTCAACACCGTATGGGTCCCAGAGGCCACCATGAAAACAAGGAGTGTCTACGATGGGAAGCTATGACCGCAGACAGCAGGACATCACGAGAAGCAGGTGGCACCACATGAAGTTGTCAACTTTTTATACAGACAGGCACTTTTTATACAAAAGTAGGCAGTGGTATCTTTCCCACATCCCAGAAGAGTGGGATGTTGTTTTGCTCAAGATCTTAAGTCTCAGGTGAGAACCACAGCAGGTGAAAGCGCCGAGTTTCAAGCACAGGCAGAACTACCACAGTTAAGACCGCTCACACTCTGCTTTTACTTCAGGGTAGCCCTATCAGTCTCAACACAAAACAGTGCAGGACCCCTCAATAACTGATTATATATTGCCATTTCATTAGAACTGATGGATTGATTGTAATTGTTTTCTTGTGTTTTGCAGTGGTATTACTGTTGTGTTTGGCTAGGAAATAAAAGTGGGAGAAAATGCTGTGAATAGGTCCTGGCATGAGCTAATTGGAACAACATGTTATACAATACTGCTTATTACCCTGCACTGCTCAGCCTGATTTTCTGGTATGGCACAATGTACATCTGCCAGGCCCCTTGGTTCCAAGTAGTTATCCCCTAGCATGAGGGCAGGAGTAGCCACAGCAGAATTTGATAGGCTTTAGCACATTGGTAACTCCAAACAACCCACTCCACTTTGGCTACACTTCTGGAGCAGCATCAAACTATGAGCTACAGGTTAAACTTTTGTTCTCTCTCAGAAAGACCGCAAGAGATTGGAAACCATCTGTGCTAACAGAAATATGGTATTTTACCATTATAATTTAATTGCAAAGTATTGCTGGGGTTGTGATGGTAGGCAGTTGGAACAGTCTGAAGGTCAGCATTTAAAAACCAAATTGCCTTAATGCAATCTTTAATTTGGGATGTTAATGAAATTGATTAATTTTCACAAACTCATATAAGGAAGAGAGTAGCTGAAAATTATGTTTTAAAAGCAGGGATACTATCATTCTGGCTGCAAGGCTGTGTACAGATGTACTCAGAAGTATTATGTTGCTGAAATTTACTGCCCATTGCTTCTTTCCTGTCTTGAGTACAGTGCATTTAAATGCAACAATGAGCTAACATCTGTATATTCCACAAAGGAGAAGGCTGATAAATATTAATGAAATTTGCTCCTCATGTATCTTATGAATTTTTATGTATTCTTTCATCTAGGGGCATCATTGTACAACTTTCACATAAATGATTGCAGAGATCCCATTTCTACCTTGAATTTCCACTTTGCACACAGGCCCCCGCAGAGGGAAAGCCAACAGAGCACTCACTCGGCTGACAACTCTGACTATTGAAAAGCCTCCAGCCCTCGCAGAAGAGGCCTTTTCTCGTCTGTTTAAAGAGCAGTGGTAAGATGAATTCTCTCCCTAAACAGATTAATTTTAACTCAGCAGCAGCGGAATGAGTCCTTACTAGATTGCCTTCCGACAGGCGCACTGCCCCCTACGCCTAACCACGCAGCTAAGCACCATGAAACCAATGCAATAGATCAACAGCATTAAGCCACATTTCATGGTGTGCAAGGGGAAAGGAAGTAGAAAATCTTTACTGGTAAATAAGACCATCCTTGAATACACAGTATCTCCAAGATGCAAAATGCTTGCTCTGCTCTTCCTTTTCTGTATTTCTCCCCATTTCAAATTAATGCTGTAGACTAAAAGCTCATAAGCTTTTTTACAAGAAAACAGCAACCCCCCCCCCCCCTTTTGATAAATGCAGCCCACTCCAGAATACCGTGGCTGTCTCACCCCTGCAGAGAGAAGCTTAAACAAATAACTAAAGCTAACTCTTTGACCAAAACAACATGCAGCTTGTGGTTGTTGCTCTAGGCATCCAAGGTTCATTCCCCACAGAACAACAATTTCATTAGCTGAGAAACTATGTGGGTTTTTTTAAGCTTTTACATTCTTACAATTAATAAAGAGGAAAGAAGAAAAGATGTACTCTACAAAATACAGAAACTATCTTGTGACAATTTCTGCAGCGTCTTCTGAAGTTACAAACCAATCTCAGCTTTTCATACATTAAAATACACAATTTTAAAATGACTCTATACAAACATATATGCAGCCCTCAAGATTTGGTCCACTGAGTATAGTTTGCTGTTTCTAATCTTTCCTTGCCATAAGTCAATCGACAGCTGAATTCTTTAACCCTAGGGATCAGAACTTGTTTTGGGGTGACACTAAGCACAAAATGCTCCCAACATGCACCACCTCACCTTTCACCCGCAGTGATTCCCTGGGATTCGGCCTTTTCATAGCCAGGTGAACCACACGATGCACATGAGAGAATCATGCTTCTCTATTCTTTGTTCATTTACTTAAAGCTCCATTGTATTTGCTTATATTATTGCTTTGTTATTAACAAAACCATTTTTTATCCAAAATCAAGCTAAGATCCTGAACAAAACCTCAGTCATGCTGACCTGCACCAAAGTAGCTCAAACACACAGTTTGGAAAACAGGGCACACACCAGAAAACTTGAGTAACGCCTACAGTAACAGGCCTCTCATGAAGGTAATTGCTCAGCTTTGGGCATCAGGAGCAGACCCACTGAGCATGGAGGAGTCCGAGCAGACAATAGGGAACCTCTGTAAAGGCATCTGCAGATGCGTGAGAAAGATTCACAAGAGTGGTCTTCCTCACATGTCTCTAAAATACATCCGCTTGTGCCGAACATGGTGTTTTCAAAGGCACAACGAGCCTAAAGAAAGTGTAGTGGAAGCGAAACATTATTTTAAAAACCATGCCAATAGCTATAGAACAGAAAGGTTTCTTAGACAGTCATGACCTTACAGCTGACGAAATAACTTCTAGCCAGATTCAATACTCGGGCTGCTGGACAACTACTCTTTTGATACAGAACTCTGTCTCCTAAAAATGCGATTTAATGCAACTGTTTACAATTGCACTGATCTGCACCGGTGAAACATATTTCTCCCTTTGATGGAAATGCATGAGAAAAAGAAAAAGAACTAGCAAGATAGCTTTACTACAGTAATTAACAGCTGACTAACTGCAGTGTTCACCCCTCCATGATACACAAACAATTAACTGAAAATGATCAGCACATAGGCAAAACCCATAAAAAGCCTTTCAGCAAATTCTACCCCAGATATTTCTGATCTTTAATTTTTCCAAACCAAACAAAAGATACTATCACAGTTCTTGCGCAGATATTGTAGTAATAAAAAAGAAGCTGCATGAATTTCCAGCAATGGCATCATCATAAGGGCTGAAGTCTGCCATACTGAGGAGATGACCTTTTTTTTTTTTTTTTTTAAATAAAGCATTGGCTGTACAGTTGACATTGTCACTTCTCTCAAGAAAAAAAACAAAAGAAGTGATACATTGACATATGTCTGTATGTCTTCCAGTAATGGCTGGATGGTATGTCAGGAAAGTGAAAGGCCCAGGAAGTCACCTATACTTCCACGCACAAGATGCAGGCAAACCCAGGACTGCTCTCACCTGTAACAGAGATGGCATATTTCTTTTTCGTCTCCCATTAGCTTGCTCTCCAGGGTAACAGAGAGTGAAGAGGTTACTGTCAGACAGCTATTGTCTTTTTCCTACTTATCACTGACGCATGCTGCTGAACTGAACCTCTGAATATTCCTCAGTTGCCATGGAATCTGTGGGAAGAGCAATATTACCCCAGTACACTTAAGGGACCTGATAACCAAAGGCTCTAATGATGGACTTTCTGTCTGCTTCGAATGATGGAGCGAGTCATATTGAGAGAAAGCACCAAACTGCCCAAACATTCTCATCTGCTCACATTTCCCCACACAGATTGTGCAGTTAAAACGGCATCCAGATTTTCACTGAAAACATGATTTTGCCTAAAGGCCACCAAAATATTTCCATTTGGTTTTATTTACTTATTTATAAAAAGCTTTAGGTTCCCAATTACTTTGGTACTGCATTACCATAGGAGATTTTTTGTAAGCTGATTGTTTAGCTGGAAAGGGCATTTTAGAGATTAATGTGACTCTGAAAAGGAAACTAATTTTAAAGTTGAAAGGCCAGAAACTTTATGTAGCCTTCAGGAGGGCTGAGAAACTGTGACCACAGACCCAACCCTACTAGCAATGAATCTGTCAGATAGCACGCAGCCTGCACAACGGACGTGTTCAGAAGCTGAATATAGAAGCATTTTTGCTTAAGATCAGTGTGTAACGCCCGATTTGAATATACTTACAGTATGGATAGTTCTGTTAGGAACAGATATGTGTTTTATAATGAAGAGAAAATAGATTTCTTAATATAGAACACATACTGTCCAGTTCTTTCCTTACGCTGTTAACATATTCATGAGAAAGCAATATCTGCACTACCATATCAGAGTAAATTTTGTGATAGAAAGAAAAATCAAATCTACAGCATCTAAACTATTCTGTGTAACACCTTAGAATATTAGATAAAAATGGACGACAGTATTTTTCACCACCTTATGGTAAGACACACGTCTTGCTAGTAAGACCATTGAAAGGTTAAACACCAGCCCCCACCCCAGTCCTGGTAAAGTGAAGGCAATGTAATTTTATTTTAAAAGACTGCTTGTGTTTGACACCATTATACAAGTTAAACAGCCTTTCAGGCACGCATTTTTATTGAAATTCTACACAGGATTTAGCCTTGGAAACTGCCCAGTTCCTGCCAGTTCAGAATCTGTGGGAAGTCAGACAAAAATTAATACTCCCACAGTGTGCCCCTACACTGTCCAATCCAAGATGACTACTACACTAAAATCCTAGTAAATTAAATAATGTCAGCATTATAAAACATATAATTTATATCCATTTGAACTTACGATACCCTTTTGATTAATCATTCCTGATATATTGTACATCAATAATTAAATGTCTTCCAGAAATGTCAATGGTTATCAGAAAATGACTTAGTTGGGAACACATTAGCCTTATAGTTTACCTAATATTTATCTTTAGTGCCTGAATTTATGATCCTATTTCTTACAAAGATTAGTACTGAATTACATGTTTAAAACTTAGATCCTAAACCTGCATTAAAAAAAAAAAAGGTGTGGGATGCTCTGAAGACCATCTCAGGTATGTTTCAAAGGATGATGGAACGAATGTTATACAAAGAATTATAGGAATGACTGAAACAGGTAAATAAAAAATAACAACATTAAAAAGAAGTCTCAAGAATATTCTAGCAGTAACATCATTTATTCAGTTGCTTACAACCAGGGTGAATAATCATTCCTGTCTTTCAACTGGAATGTATCAGGCTAGTCATAAAGAGAAATATATTTATAAATTATCAATTAGATCTTGTCCTGCTTTGAAAACAGAAAGAATCTCTTTTTATTTTAAGATGAATTTCTACTTCTTTTGAAAAGCCACTGCACAGAATTGAATTTTAAAAGAACTGATCTTGCAGAAGGATTAATAAAGGGATTTGGCATTTATAGGACTAATATGAATATCCACAATTACATTAAACGGAACAGAAATACTTCAAGGCATCCTGGAATTAGGAAGGAACTTTCCCTTAGAGCAGCTTATTCAATAATTGTCCACTGTGGGAGTTTTAGCACTTTTCTCCTAGATCTAATACTCTCCACTGCTGGAGACAGAAACACTGGGACAGGTATATAATTGTGTGGATCAAATTTGGAAACACTTTTTTTAAAAAATGATAAAGGCTTGTCTATCCACTAAGATTTTTGCAAGACTTGCTCATACTTATTTTGAGGACTCACACCAAAGAGCGTCAGCACTGCTGAGAATGTTGTAGTCATAGCTGTCCTCCTGGCCACTACTGTTATGTGAAGCCACTGTGTCAGCCAACTTTCCATAAAATGGTTCCATTCAACAGAGTGTTTAAAACAAATGGCACCAGTGGTAGCTGGTCTAATCCATTTACACACGGAGCAGACAAAGCTTTAAAAATACAGTGGCTCTCATTCTCAGAAGTGTTACTTTTTGTGGGGAGCACACACAAACCAGCTACATATAAAAATATTTTTAAAAACTCTGAGAGAGTAAATAGACATAGTATATGCTTAAGGGACAGTATCTCTGAGAATATAAATAATTTCCTACTCGTTTATTTCTGAGGTGTATTTTTTGTTACATTAATCACTTGGAAGCAGATACAAATTCTGCCACACTCAATATACTTTTGGAACAGTCTTTTTTTCTTCCCTGTCTCTCAACCTGCTAATAAACTTCATGTGCAGTCACTCTTTTTTTGCTGTTGTTGCTGCTGCTGAAATTCTAGGGGTTATTAATCAGAAAATGTCAGGACAGGCAGAGATATAGCTAATGAAAATGGAAATTATTATTGTCTTGTCTGTACTTTCCTCATCATCAAAAAAAAAAAAAAAAGCAAAAGCATCCCTATTTTGTAAAAGGAACCCAAGACATTAAAACCACTTGAGAAAGAAGTACAGATATAAACACTGTACCTCCTAGCCCTGGGGATTAAATATTCTGATGCTTGCTGGGAGCATATTGCCATTTTCTCAATTCTGAGCATGAAGTACTGCAGGCACGGAACCAATTTCATTAAAAAAGAAACAAAAACCAAAACAAACAACAAACAAAAAACACCAAACACAGAAAACCACATAGCATAGCTGCTGTCCACAGCCCTGGTGAAGGCTCAGGAGACTGCAGAAGCAGGGCTCATTTTCAAGAGATCTATGCAAGGAATCCGAGTGAAATGTAGAGTGAAGAAATAGGCTTTGGGAACGATCACTAAAAAACCCCACATTTAATTAAGGTGGTAAGCTTAACGTAATGCTTTATAGAATCATAGCATGGTTTGGGCTGGAAGGGACCTCTAAAGCTCATCTAGTCCAACCCCCGTGCGATGAGCAGGGACACCTTCAACTAGATCAGGCCCTGCTAAAAAGTCTCTCACCATCTTTTTTTATAAGTCCCCTTCATCTTTTTAATAAGGCCTTCTCTTGTCCAGGCTGAACAGCCCCAACTCTCTCAGCCTTTCCTCATAGGAGAGGTGCTCCAGCCCTCTGATCATTTTTGTGGCCCTCCTCTGGACCTGCTCCAACACGTCCATGTCTTTCCTGTGCTGAGGGCCCCAGAGCTGGAGGCAGGACTCCAGGTGAGGTCTCACCAGGGTGGAGTAGAGGGGCAGAATCACCTCCCTCAATCCACGCATCAATATCCTCCTTTAGATTACTACTAGGGCAGTCTAATGCTAACCCTACAAACCTAACGCTAGCATAGACCTGTTTATCAGCTAGGAACTGTGACAGGTCTGAAAAAGGGATGAGGATGGCCAGAGATTAGAAATGCTCTCATGTTCCTCTGTTCTGCTTTGCCCTTTAAAACGGTAGTTGTAAAGCCCAGGAAAATAAAATAATTGACCTCACATTTTATATTGCTATTTCTGCACTTGGACCAAACCCAGTCATGATCTTCACATCACTGTCCCCAGTATACAGTACAGACACTGTGTCTAGCAGAATGAAAAACTGCTGGAGATTCTGGAAATATAGTGAAAGGCATTATTTCATAGTATAATGAATGCATGTAATGGAATTAAAGAGAAAAGTAGAGGATATATCATGTATGATTTTTAAAAACTTTCCTATGAGGTTAGAATATTCCTGGATATGCCTCTGATAATACTGGAAACTAATGTCTATTTTTGTTAGAACATCTCTTGAAAATACTGAGTCATGTTCCACCACTGACATGGTTTAGAAAATCCATCCTTGATTGTGGCACATTTTGCCAATGTTTATTTATCACTATTAAAAGCGGGCATTATATTTCTCTCAATTTTGTCTAGCTTCCAGTTGTTAGATACATTTGTCAGCTGGATTGCAAAGGCCTCTAACATCACTCTTCTGTTCTCTGTGTAAGTACTACTAAACTAATAATTTAGATCTTTCTCCATCATTTTCTTGTCCAACTGAACCAGTTAAGATCCTTTAGTCAGCCACTGCAAGGCTCTCACCCAAGACCTTCCCAGCTTGCTGGTTTCCATCTTGTACCAGGGACATCTGAACTAGAAACAGTACCCCAGCAGCAGCCATATTAAGTTCAAAAATCTAAAGCTGGGAAGTATCTACAGACTGTAGATCATATTAGCTTCATTCTTGCCTTGGGAGATAATGTTCAACCAGTATCTGCTCTGATTAACAGCTGCAGAACTGCTGTTTCCCCAGACAACATCCCCCAGCCGGAGGAGGACTGCTTACACTCCTCCTCTTCACCACTTGAACTCCACCCCTGCAAGGGGAGGGAAGATTTTGTCCTACTTAGTGCAGTCACATATTCCTCGGTTTGCTCACCTAACAAAAAGTTTGTTTTGGTAAAGAAAAACCTGGTCAGCCTGAGATGCAAAAAGTATGAGGATAGGTGAAATTACTTGTCTAACTCAGTCATACAGGGAAGTCTCAGGGCTTTATATTAAACAGCAAGGCACTCGCTCTGGCCTGATAAGCACAAAATACTCATATGAAAGAGGGCACTTCATGAAAAGTGCTAGCAAGACAGAGGAATGGAGGGATAAGTGGGATTAAAGAGAGTTTGCCAGCCATGCAGAGCTTTTCAACAAATGCCTGAATTGATGTTTAAAGGGTAAAAGAAAAGTGTTTCTAGATGCAAGGAAAAACTCATGAAATTTCTCAACTAAGTCCATGTAACTTGGAAGTTGCAGACAATTGCCCAAATACTTCACAAATAGAGCAAAAAAGAAGGCATCTGGTGCAGAGAAAAAACACTTTATGAGACTAAGACAAACCTGTAAAATACACCGCTCCCTTCCCTCCATAATGCCGGTGGCAGATTCACAACCTAAAGAATTACTTACTGCTGGGCTGCTGACAAATTTACGGCCATTGGTTTGGCACAGCCATGCAAGAGACCACGTGCAACCCAAAGACCTGCATAAGCGCAGTGATGAAGTGGGTACCACAAGAGAGGTAAGCTGACTCCACACCCCCACCACAACACTGGCCCTCCACTGCCGGGAGATGCCCATGCCAATTCTTCAGCCTTTTGAAAAGCTGAATAGCTCGTGAGGTTTGCTGTACGTGTGACTAATCTTACTTTGTAATAGGACTCTAAAAAAAGAAGTAGATGCCAGTCTGAGGCCCGTCTGCCTCTCAATCAACCCGTCAAGATCATATGGATCAGCCTGAGCTGTGCAACGGAAGTAGCAAGCCTCATCCCTGATTTGGAGTGCTCAAAACTGATGAGAAGCACTTTAAACCTAAGAAAGAAAATACTAAAGTACTTCACACTGAATTGCAACATGTTAACAGTTCAGAATGACTGCGGATGTACATGCTATGGGATTCTGCAGGCGCCTGCTCAGGACAGGATACTTCAGACGTGTACACGCCTCTCCTAAGTTTCTGTATACAGCAAAATACAGTCCCAAGGCAGCCCATATCCTTTCTTCTCTTCTAAAAAAGGAAGTCACTAACAGTTTGGATACAATTTGACATTTGAAAGCTTGGCATTTCTCCTTGAAGTTTCAAAGGTAAAGAAAAAGCCAGGGTTTGGTTTTAAATTATGTTATTTAGCTGTCTCTTGTTTTACATTATAAAGGGAAGTAAGCTGCGAGGGCTACACTGGAACTTGTTTGTGCAATTACTTATTTGGCTGAAGCATGATTTTTTTCCCAACATATATTGTTTTACATTTATCAGCAAAAGGATTTTAGCATGCCCTACCCCCACAGAGAAAAAAAACCCCCACCATATTCAATACTGTCCATTCACTCTTCTATTCCATTTTAACCAGCTATCACTCATTGTCCTCAGGGTGCTCATTAATTCCGAAGTTTAAAAGATATCCATCAGCAGTATCATATATTCATAGATAGCTGCAACAGGAACGTGTCTCTCTCTCTCTCTAAGCATGACTTTTTCTTTTATAGTTTCACCTCTGTGATTAACTCACACTTTCACGTCTTGTAGCATCTTCTATGCAAATGGAAAAATTTCTTATAGAAAGACCTTTTCTTAATATTTAACAAATCCTTCCTTGTCTCTCATCACTAGACCACAGAGAAAACACATTGTCTAACTGGCAACGCAGTAATTGTGCATGTGAATAGCTAGCAGAACATGTAAAAGTGCTTATATTTTGGTGAAGTTTCAGTGCCGTGTCTGGATTAAGTAGGGCAGGAGAAGGTTAAAGATTCTGAAAGATTAAAATAGTATGTGAAGTTTTAATTAACCCATATTTTCAAGCCATCAGGTTGTGACTTACAACATGTAATCACCATTTGGACCATTAATGGAATTATGCCTCCAACTTGAAGAAAAAATGGTTTATATAGCAGACTATAAAGAAGACGAGAATCATTCAAACCGTGATCTAATGAAAAAAAAGATTAAATGTTCTGTAGTTTTGTAGACATTTGCAAAGCTTCATGAAGTGAACAGTGTTCTGCTCCTCTACCCTCAAAACCCTGCCCCCAAGCCTGTTGCAGGCAGAAGGAGCTTCCCAAGTACTTGGCAATTACCATCACTCACTGCGGGTGAGTCTAGACTGCAATGTCAAACCATTCATCCCCAGCTACCAACATCTACCAAATTCAAGCAGGGTGTGTCAAACAGTGGCATTCAATATAAGCAATCTACAAACTGCATAATCAGCAATCCATTTACAGACTGATACTGTAAAATAAGCTTGCTTTTCCTGCCAGTTGAGTCCCAATTTCAAATTCTCATTAGCAGAGATTACAGGTGGTGAAGCAATAATGGAATAGCGTAACTGTAAACTAAAGGTGTAGCAACAGAATTACAAAAGCTACAGCCAGCATCTATGTTTTAGCAACACTAATTGTGTCTCAATAAAAATGCAATTTCAAGTAGTGTAACTATTAAAGGCCTATTCAACAGAAGCTAAACATATGAAGGGGTGGGAAAAACAATTCCATGTGGCTCATCCTTGTTTCAAAATTACCAGTATGTTATTTTCCACCTCCCAGCGCTGTAATGCTGTACTACATACCATTGATGAAAATGGTTGAAGGACATGAAGGGCAGCTATCGGGTACAGCGAGGAACTACTAAAGGCAGTGGTGTAGCTGCATAGCCAGAGCTGCACAGATTTTTCCTACCTTTGCATTCACTTGCAGCTTAATTTTGGAATGTTAAATTCTTTTGAAATACCCGCACACGACATACACAGCTTTCACAGCTTGAGACCTTAGGCTGAACAGCTTGCTTCAGTTCAATTATTATTCAAGCGCTGATAGCCAGCATTATCCTAGATGAAATGCAAACCAAGTGAGAAACAGATTCCACATAAAAAGGCTCGGAATCTAAAAGAAAATGAAATCAATCCTCAGCCTTTCATGTCCTTAAAGTGATAGGCAATAACAGGGCTGCCAAACCAGAGTAAACCTGAAAAGAAACATTTTGCGGCCCATGATTGAAAGGGAACATAAAAAAGATGTCAGGTAGATGGATGCTTTATTGCTTTTTTATATTTGAAACCAGCAAACAAGGCTACGTTGTAGCTGAAGACATGAAATTGCACCTCTTCCATCTGTTTTAGGAGACCTGGCTGATATTGCTGACCTTGTTGCCTGATCATGATCACACCCCTTCATCTTTCCTATACATTGATCAGCTGTTTCCTTTGAGAGCAACATGTCACTAACACCTCTAGAGATTTATATTTATATGCATGTCCTTTTCTCCCCATTATATTTTTATTGCAAACAACCTATGAACACAACAAGTATGCTAGTAGTAGATATAGCTGCATAGCAGGGAGAAGCTGATACAAAGTTCTTGCCTCCAAAAGGAGAGACTTGGCCTTTCCTCACCATTTCCAAAGCTAGGTCATCACAGACTGTTGTGGGCTGACGCTGCCTGGCAGCTAAGCCCCCGCACAGTCCTGCAGTGGGATGGGGGAGAGAATCGGAAGGGCAAAAGCAAGAAAAACTTGCCCTCGCTCTTGCGGGTCAAGATAGTCTAATAAGCAACAAAAACCCACACCAAACCAAGTGATACAAAGGCAATCACTCACCACCTCCCACCAGCAGACTGATGCCCACTCAGCCTCCGAGCAACGGCTACTTTGGAAAAGCTACCCACCCTGGCATTATTGTCGCACATGATGTTATAAGGGCTGCAACATCTCTCTGCTTAGGTCAGGCCAGCTGTCCCGGCTGCCTCCCCTCCCAGCCTCTTGCCCACCCCAAGCCTACTCCATGGGGCAGCAGAGCGAGGAACAGAGCAGGCCTCAAAGCTGCGTGAGCTCTGCTCAGCAATAGCTAAAACATTGGTGCGTTATCCACACTGATTTGGCCACAGATCTAGAGCACAGCACCGTACAGGCTGCTCTGAAGAAAATTAACTCCAACCCAACCAGACCCAATACAAAGATCCATCCTACAGCATCCTCATCTTCTGGTTGCTCTCTCCCTCAGCTCTTTCAGGAGAGGTGATGTCCAGAGAACTCTCTGCTAGGTTTTCCCAATTCTAACTTGGATTTCTCCAACCAGTTAAATGTTTGGGGTTTTTTTGTTTTCCTGAAAATCAGTGTGCTTTAGTATTTCAAACACATCTCATTTTAATTTAATATGAAAAAAAATTAACAAAAAAGGAGAAAAATATGCACATTCCCGACCGCATCAAAAAGCAGCCTGCCAAGTCAGTTTACAAAAACGTCTAGTACATTGCCCTGTGATCTCTCCATTTAACTGAAGAGCCAAACACATCAGTACTCTTCCAGTTCAGTTCCATACTCAATTAATCAGGGAATTAATCCCCTATCTGCACCAGAACTTCAAATTCAATGAAAGGGAAACAGTGACATCCAAGCTTTTTCGTTTTTGACCTCCCTAGTGGAAACGGGACAGAAACGGGACAGAAACATTGACACGGAAGAAATAGGCCATGTGTGATTTGGCAACAAAGGCTAAGAAACTGCAAACTCTGAACTTGGCCACAAATGCCACTTCCCTTCATCAAAGGGATGGATTCTTACGTATTACAGACTGACTGCTGTCTCAAATGCCTCAGAGCTTTTTTTTTTTTTTAAATGACCAGAAAATTGTCTGACCTAAGCAATAATGGAGGTGTGAACTTACATCTGTATGCATGTGGGTGACCTGTGACCATGCCGATCTGGTTCCTTTTATTGGCGCTCCCTCAGAGCTTCTGGGATAACACAAGAACCTTCCAGTGCTGCAGTAGGGCCTTTGCGAGGATCTTACCATGAGCACAAATGGACTGAGCTGCGCTAACGACACATGACTACGTTAACAATCAGTGTCACACGTTGCACAAAGAGCTGTATTGCACGATCATACTGTATTTTGTCATACTCTGACGCTATTTTGCCTTTTAACCTAGGGAGTAATGAAAACTATTTTTTCTTTTACGCAGTCTATAATGCTGATAATTTCTAAAGACAAGATGTAGGTGCCCGCTTTGACAGAGTTCTGTGATCAGCACAAACCCCGAGAGCAGTGCATGGCAGGCTCATGATGTCCTTCTCATGCTTGGGAACATAGCACTGAAAACCATTAGTTTCTTTTTCTCAAATTTTTCCTTTTTCCTAAAAAAAAAAAACCAACCACACCACAAGTTATCAGATGTGAAACTTGTAATTTTGTTTAACTTTTCCTTCCTCTCTCTAGATGACTCTCAGCTCGAGATAGTGGAGAACTGCTTCTCTTTCAAAGCTCAGCATCTCTGACTGCCAAATGAGTATCTCTACCACTTGGCGATACATTCAACAAAGCGTTATCCATTTTTTTAACTGGAAAAAAAAAAAAAAATCTTCAATTTCTCTCTTTGGCATGTTGCCCAACTAGTAATGTGAAAACAAAAAAACTTCACAGATAAAACAAAAGACCTCGAAAAGGATAAAATACTAAAAAATGTAGGAATAGCTGGGAAAAATGGAAATTAGAACTTCAGTTTTGAAGTTTTGCAAGACTTTTAAGTGAAATTTCCTTTTCAGAAAGAGATAAACCTTTTTCAGAGAAGAGCTCTGAACATGTATGAACTACCTTTTATAAGGAATAACCAAAAAGAGCCTCTCTTGACAGTTTAGGAAGCCCAAGATCAGGCTTTCAGATAACAGACTAAGAAGGAGAAAGCAAAGCATGGCTGGATATCACATCTTTTATTCTACTCATCTAAGGCAAGTAGGGAACAGTCAGTGAGTCTCCACAATTGGATTGAGACTTGGACTGGATTTCTAATGCCAAATTGATAGGTGTTCAGATACTAGTGTGATAAGTAGGCTATAAATACACAGAGGCCGACAGCTTAAATAGTTTGCTAAAATAGACAGCTCTAAGAGCTATTCTGGATAACCATTTATCTATCCATCCATCCAAACTCACTCTCTAAGCTGTCGGTCCGAGTTTTCAGACAGGATATTTTAGCAGGATAGCTTGTTGAAATATAGCTATAGTAGCTATAACAGAGAGATAGATAGCTAAAACAGATATGAAAGCTGAATTAGATACTTGGTAATACAGAGAGCGCTCCAGGAATCTTGAAGAAAAAAAAAAAAAGGGTCAGTACGGATGACTGAAGAACAAGTTTGCACCTTATAAAAGAAGTAGAAATAAAAATCCTGCTGATAGCAACTACATTTTCTCATAGCTTTCTGCTTTGGAAAGAAGGTGCCTTGAAAATCCACCTTCAAAATCGTCCCAATCCAAGTCTCTCAGTACTGACTGTGGTGCAGATACACCATCCCCACCAGCAGTGTTGAGTGCGCATGGGTTTGTATGGACTGTACACTGGTGCTAGGGCTCCAAGTGACAGAGAAAATCATTATCTCAGTTATTTCTCTGCTTTAAATGCCAAACATGCCCTTCAGCCCCAACATTTATTTTTTTCCTTTCAACTATATTTTCCTGCAGTTTGCTGTATCTTACCCTTCTTTAATATTTGCCATGTGGCTTCCTGCTCACTAATGACAGCAAAAATGTGTCCAGTGAAACATTCCTGCTGCAGTTAGGAAACTGAATTTCCAGAACACACTCCATCCCCACCCCCGTCCCTTTCAGCTCTTCACAGACGCATATCCCCACAGCAGCCTCAAAACAATTAAAGCCGTAACTAGATTTTACCAGTTAATTGGAGTTCTGTGTCTTGAATAATTTTGTGCATTCAATAGCTACATTTTTAAGTAAATCACACTACATCACAGCTAGATAGCAGAAGACATTTAAAGGTCTTTTATATAACAAGTAGCTAGTTGCCAGCTGTTTTTCTGATCTTTATGGTAAATCCTGCATTGAAAGATTGCTGCCTAGAAGGCAGGAGCTGACAATGATTTGAATCTACTAGCCACCTCTGTAGATCAGATGCCATTATTACCAGTGGAATCAGTATTCCATTCACATGCTCTTACTTTTCCCTCTTGGAAAACGCTTTACAAGACATAATATGGAAATATATATATTGATAGAGCATGATGACACATGCTGTGTTCATCCATTTACATATTTCAGCATAGCTTTCTACTGGACTGTATATAGTATGCATACACACTCTGTATCCTACCATAACATATGCTGTTTAATATACCTATCCTTCACTTAAATGTTGCAATAAAGGTGTTCATTTAGTGGATAAATACTGGTATAGTCACTGGAATTTTGTTCCTCCTTTAGTGTTTCTTTATTATTTTAGATATGGAAGAGCATTATAAATATAAGATATATATAAAGTAACAGCTATCCTAATACAACTTTGATACTTAAGTTTTATTATTATCCTGTACAAATCAATTCTGAGACAGAAAGTTTATGGATTTGCTCTGCAAAAAAAACAGAATAGCAAGAAACAGAAGATCTGTCTGCTTAGTATTGACAACAGAAAACAAAATTTGCTTAAGCTACTATTGTTAATTGGAGATGACACATCAAGCAAAACAGAGGTTTTGAATTAGAAAAAGACAAATAAATAATTTTGTCATTTCTTTTAACAAGGCAAGTTGCACCACAATACGTTGTCTTCAATATCTTGACCACCTACATGAATGAAATAGAAACATGGAGGTGCTGACCAAATCAACATCTTAGTGAGAGGTGAAAATCTTGGAATTAGCCATCACAGCTATTTAAAATAAATATATAAAATTATTATCTGATCACCATTCATGCACAAGGCAAAGATCTATTCATTTACACAGCTCAACATAAAAAAGACAATGTGGTATGTACATAGTTCAGAGTTGGTTAATATGTTTGTTTCAGTTCTCAGCTAAGGCTTTTAACCAGAGAATCTTGAGAGAGCAAAGCATGTGTGCTTAGATGTAAATGGCAAACATGATACATACAAAGGTTAAAAAAAAACAGGGAAAGAAGGTAAAAAATATGGAGTGAACAATACAAGCTTCAGATCAGATATGTTGAAAATGAATCTTGCAACATTAAAAGAAATACAAGTCACAGAAAAAGAAAAAAACAGCCTTTTGAAGACAGCAAATCATTACAGAGTGCTAAAGAGTTCTTAGTATATTAGCCCACCCTTAGGGCTTCTTGAACATAATCCATTTCAATAACTATTCTCTTCTCCATTTTCTATCACAAACAACATTGCAGATTAGATCAAGCCAATTCTTATGCTAGTAGTATTGTTCTGCCAGTACCCACTAAGGGGCATAGCTCGAGAGGAGGAGGAGTGAGTCACAGATACATTGCACAACCTGCTCATGAATTCCATAATCTGTGGTTTAATCTAAGGTTACTTTATGCATGCAACAGTGAAAGAAGAACAAAGCCACAGGTTAGATGCAGCTTTTAACGCATCGTGAGATCAATATTGTCTGCTGGAGGCAGTGGTATTTCCAAACCCAGAAGTATTTAACATGTTCCTCTGCCCTCCCCAGTGACTCCTATTCAACACCTTTAATTTTGCCTTCAAGTTATCAGAAACTTGGTGTCTCAGGTCTATTGCTCTAAGGCACTGCGTTGCTCACACCACTATTCCTCTGTATCATGTTCACGCTCAAGTAACTTGTGACACCGAAGAACTCTGCTGCTCCTGCTTTCACTGCTCTCCTTTGGCACCACATCACTCCTCATCTCTTCTTCTTTTAGTAATTCTAGACTTTGCTGTGCTTCTCATACGTACTTTCTTTGTGCTTCATGGTCTCACTGTCCCTCATGTATGAGGTACCTTTGCTGAGTTTAACTGTAGGACCACAAACTTCTCTTCCTGCAAGGCCCACTCCATCATACCAACATATGGCTGTACGGTGAAGGAGATAGCTAGCACTGAGATGAAAACTTATTTCTATGATTTAGGTTACTTATGTAAATGCTTAAACAAGGCACAAGACATCCAAGAACCTGAAACTAATATTAACAATGCCATGCATATTTGGGTACAGGATGAACAACAAGGGTAGAGTGAAAACGGCATTTCTGAAAGGGAAGCTATCCCCTGAGCTGGACTTCACTCACCTGCAAAAACCTGAAACTTGTCACCTGCAGAGGAGACATCTACAGAAAGGATTGTGGAACAGCATTATAAAACGAGCAGTAGTACATTTAAAAGACTTCTGCAGTTACCACTCTTCCTCTAGAAACTAGACGTCCTAAAAAATGTTTAGCAGGAAACTACAAGCTGGAAAGCTTCAGCTGATCTGTACATAAGAAGGACATATTACGTCAATCTTCCATTCTATGGCCACTGGTAGATTATTCCCTATTACATACTCCTAAACTCTTTGTCCACTGTAGTTTTAAATGACTCTAGTGCTTGGACTTCTACCACTTCCCTTGAGAGACTTCTCTATTCTACAGTCTAACAGATCTCACTGTCAGGAAATGGCCTCCATTTGCCTTTGCTCATCTTATCCCATTACTCCTAGTTATGGTAGTTTTTTCCTGTTGTGCTCTGAAACACCCTTGTAATGGCTCTTACCCCAGAATCAGAGTAGAATAACAGCCTTAAATGGAAACCTCTCTCCTTCCATTAAGTGCTCCCTCATCCCCTCGCTCCTGCAGCCTGGCACAACACACCGGGAGAGAGGGGAGCACTTGCAGTGAGCAGGACCTGGACTAATGCCACCTGAGACAGGCCATTGCACAAGGCTTAGCTGTAATTACAGCACAATGGGACAAAGGGAACAGCATGGGATAAAAGTGGTGTCAGCGGGCAGGGACACCTCCTTTTAACCTAGGCAGTTTTTAAGTTACTTGCTCAATGTTGTAAATAGCCCAATTTTGTAAATGGGCATTAATCATCTTAGCGAAATGTCTCATCAGCATCAGCGCTCCTGCACGGCATGCCGGCCTTGCTGCCTCGCTCCTCCCTTCTCATCTTTTTGCTGAACTGTAGCTAAACACTACGCTGCGAACTGTGTGACTAGGAGCTCCTGCAAGACAGAATCCAAATTCCAGCACCACTCGCTTTTCAGCATGGCAAAGGTGAAGGTGTGCATCAACGTAGCTTCCCAGTTTTACACTGCAGAGACACACGTTTGTGTTAGTTAATGATCACACTTTGATTTCAAGACACAAGCCATTTGCTTTAATCTCTTCCTGGTCTTGAACATTAACAACAGCAATAGTAACGCAGAGACAATGGTGGATGGCTACTAGCATATAGAAAGGCCCCAAACCAGCAGAGAAAAGCTGGAAAGCACTGCCAGATGAAGAAAAGAATGGTGTACTCTAACAGTACCAACTATAAGCCTTTCATCATCATGCGAGACGAAGATACAATGTCACCCAGGTAACAAAGATGTAAGAAGTTGGTACCAGCCAATCCAGAATTTAACCACCAGTTCGTGTTTTCTCCTAGACTGATTTTAGGCAGCAAACTAGATACAAGTCATTTTGTTTATGCCACAAAAATAGACTATCAGAGAAAAAGGAACTTCTTGAGAAATCCAGACACAGACAACTCCATTTCCTTTGTGTTTTTCTAATTTAAGACAGCTTTACTCATTCTGCTGCTCATCTCTTTCATTCATTATGTTCCTTTTAAGAGTTTTGCTGAGATTATCTTACTCTGAAGCTTGATTATTTTCAAGGTGTTTGTTTTTTTTTGTTTACAGTTAGTCTGATTATGCCCTACCACAGCCCATTTTGATTTCTCTGCAAGTTTCCCTGTGGTGTCCTTGGAAATACTCAATCTTTATATTATAATCTGGGGACTGACAGAGTAAAAGAAAACATAAATATCCGTGCTGAACTGTCTGTACCATATCATGCCCTTTTTACAGACCTATCTTTTATTAACTCCTGCACTACCTTGCTGTTTCATGTAAGAAAAATGAAGTAGCCAAGGGAGAGCTACTGGAAAATACATCTTCAAGTTCTATTTTAGCCCTCAATAAAACCTGTCAAAGCAAACAGTACATGTAAGGGTGCACTCTCATATACAAAGAAATGCAGGTTCTTTTTGACTAACTTATCTCTTCTCCACTGGAAGACACATAAAGTCTTCGAGTAGCAGTACAGATGCCAAGTTATTAATTAAAAAAGCCCTCAAAATCTTTACCAAAAAAGATAACCAAAAAAAGGACCTAAAACACATAAAGAAATAAAAGCGGGAATGGTCCAGGCTAAGTTGTCTTGCACTTGAAATGCTCTGTGGACCAGGGAGAGCAATTCTCCCACACTGCTTGTTCCCGAATATTTTCTTAGGTACATTGAGAGACAATCAAAACAAAAGTATAAATGTTTTCTGCTCACTCTTAGTCTGTTTCATGGAAAATGAGGAGTGACTACAGATAAAAGTAGTCAACAAAAAGTGCAAAAGGAATTATTAACATAGAGCCACAAAATCCTCCACATAATAACCTCTCCTAATAAGTGGCATGAATAACTGGAAATAGGAATAATTAAGTTCCTTATTAAGATGAGCCTTTTTATGACTATGTATTTCACATCACGGTAGTGTTCACTGATGGTCTGAAGGCATGAAACATGACACATTCTCTTCTCCTCCATACATCAGAAAACCCTTAGTTTTCCTGCAGAGGAAGGTGACTCTTGTTCCTACCTGAATCCAATCACTAAACTCCCATTATTTTCACTTGGCATAAGGTCAGGCCTGTAAGATTCAACAAGCAAAACCTGATGTATTAGAAAAAAATATGCAGTGAGCAACTGCTTTACGTTTTGGCTCCTTAGCTAAGCGTGTCTGGAGGGCACAACTTCCCAACTGCTCTCCCCTCATTTTCATTCACTTACAGCCTTGCAGGCCAGAAAAGTGACAACGCTGCTGTTTGGGCACCCTGTTCTGCTTCTCTGAAGCATGTAATAAGGAATAAATACAACCCTGGTTATCCATGTATTTCTGTCTGCTGTAAACACCTTTGATATGTACAAAATGTACTTCGGGTACTATTGCCTTGCTTCTCCTTACTCACCACTCCACAGAAATTTGGGGTTACTCAAGCCCCATGCCCAGCCGTCCCATGGCAGGATTATGCTGTAGGGTGAGATCTGCACTTATGCTGAGGCTGTGCCACTGCAGAAAGTGAAGCCATTAAATTAGCAGCTAACTACCCCCTTTGAGGATTTGATGACTTGATGTGTGAATTGTCTGTCATACCGTTCACCTAGGATTTGCAAACTGGCTGTCTGGTTTTGACAAGAAAAACTGGTAGTGTAGTCCAAACTGACAGGAGAAGTGTATTTTTCTTTTTTTTTTTTTTAAGCATCATTTTTTACATTTAGTTGATATGTATAAATAAACATGAGGAGAACATTGTGGTAGACTTCATTATTAGTCAAGTGGAAAGTACTGTATTGCAAACATTAACTTCTTGGGGGAGATTGCTCCTGACTGGCCAGCAAACCCAAATCAAACGACTTTTGCTTCAGCGTAACCATATTACACACTTTATCATCCAGGGCCTTGTGTAATAAATGTTACTGAAAAGACTAATTTAGGATCTGAATTTATTTTAATTAGTCTTTGTAATACTGCAGCAGATGTTAGCCTGTATAAAAGCAAACCTGCACTTGCAAGGAATCTCAATGAGAAGGCCTCCAATGTTTGATATTCTCAGACATGCAGTCTTCGATTGTGCCAGCAGACAGGAGGGGAGAAAGGAAAACTAAAGAACGAACAAGAATGGGGAGGGCGAGGAGAAAAGGCAGCAGAGATTCATTTTATTATAAGCATGTCCTGTTATTAGTCACAGCACTGTAAAAGGTGAGGCTGCAGAAAACCATTAATAACTGACAGTTGTTGTTAACTACCAGGGAACACCAGATAACCTTCCTCAGAATATCTATACCCCCATCTTGGGCAGCAAAGTAATGAGTCCCAGTGGAAAGCAAGCACTGGCCGTCTTTGTTGTAGCTATTGATCTCCTGATGTGATTTAGATAAGGGAGGAAGAGATAATGGCATTGATTATTCTATTTAGGAGCCAGACCAAGACTAAACTCAAATATAATACGTAAAGAGGAAAAATCCACACTCAATCACTCCTTGTCTGCTCTTCACAGTTCAAGGCAATGGTAGGTGGTCATGGCAGCAGGGACACACATCTTAATAAACATGTGGGGTTTGGTTCCTGGGACTATATGCTGTAAATGAATATATGATGGTGGGTTTGTTTTTTTTGTTGTTGTTGTTGTTGGTTTTCTTTTCTTCTTCCTTATTTTAATGAGCACACATTGTTTTTGTAAAGCAAAGCACGGGCTGAATAGGTTGTTTTCCTGCCAAGAAGGTTGACAGAAGTCAGTGATGGAGATCTCAGGCTGACAGCAGGACATGCATAGCTAATTTTACTTTATGCTCCTCTCCCCCATTGTGAAGCGTAGTCAGCTCAGGTCAGGTAGTTTACAGGGAAGAATCTTAAAAAAGATAAAGAATGCTTATGCCCATCCACAGCAAGATGTAATTACTCTGAGAAGCCTTAACTGCAGGTCACCCGGAGACAGGGATTAGAGCCTCAGGCCTCGCCTTGGAGTTAAAAAGAATCCCTGTTGCATGTAAAAGCAGACAATGAGATTTAGAAGTATCTCAAAAAAATGAAAAAAACCCCCAACAAAACAAAAGAAGGAAAACAAAACCATTTCCAATCTTTTTAAAGCTGCTGAGCTTAAACTGCTTCTGAGTACGTTAACAGGTTACAGAAGCCATAGCTCTGCCAGGGAACCTATGAGGGGTAAGAAGGATTGACAGCCAGCTCTGCCTTATATTCTCTTCCATACCCTCCTATGCGCTTTGGAATACTGTCTTAGACCTGAAAATGAACATAAGCTTGTACTTTTACTTCTGCCCCAGTGGAGGTTTTCAAATGCCAGACTGAGGTTCTCTTAAAACCATGTGCATTTAGACTGAGTACAAATTATTAATCTTTTATTGGTGTGATTGAGATATACTTTGTAAAATATAAAAGGAAAACCAAATAAATGAAGTAGGAGATGTAGGACCTAAAAATAAAATACAAGCCTGTCTTCAGTTCTTAGATGTCACCGTAAAGTTTCTGCATGAAAGTGATGAAGACAGCACTTTCACCTCTTTGTGGCCCTGCCCTTGCCAGTGTCAGAGAGCTGCAATTCATGTCAAGCAGAACCTGCAGAGGATTTTTCAGAGAAGCACATCTTATCTTTTAAAAATGAAATTTTAAAGAGTCAATCTTTATAGCATATTTACTGTTTTCTTTTTCTTTTTGGTGGGGTTTGGGCTGTGTTTGTTTGTTTGGATTTATATTTGTTTGGTTTTTTTAATGTCTTGGGTTTCTTCAACACAAGGCTACTTAAGGAAAGCGTACCTGCCATCCTTCTAGGTTTTCCTGGGATGGGGCAGAGGGAGAAACATGCTGCATCTTCCTGCATCTGCTATAGCAAATTGATGATTTATGGAGAAGCTAAAGAGTGGAAAAAGTTGAATCATCCAAGCACAATTTGACCTAACACAAATTTTAGGTCAAAACTTCAGGTTCAGAAACTAGAAACTTTGTTGTTCTGATAGTTTTGGAGTGGATCTTTAAGATCTCATGTCCTAAGACTGCAGAAGGTTATTGTGCAAAATCACAAAGCACTCCAGCATCTCTGTGTATTGCACTATCACTGTTTCAGTGGACCTCAGCAAGCCAAACATGAATGACATGCAGCTCAGACACAGAGGCTACTGGCATCACTACAGAGAGCACTCAAAACCTGCTCTTTACTGTGTCACCCCAGCCACTGGAAGGCACAACACACCAAGTATTCACCGGTCACACAGAGCACTGTACAACCACTGTGAATCTATATGGCAGGTCCCTGAATCTGAACTGCAGAAGTAGCAAGAACAACCAACCTCACGTAGGCAGAAGCATGAACTACGATGCTAAAACCAGTCTTTGAAGGATTAGTTGTGGTATGCACACCTCAGACACAAACTTTAGAGCAAACAGTCTGTGTGGGTCTAGTTGGTTTATGGGGAAAAAAATCCCTCTAAATCCATCGCCTATATATCATAGAACAAATACTGACATATTGTCTGAAGGTAAAACAAGCACAAGTTTTCCTTTTCAAAAGGAAATTGATTGAACCATGCAGGAAGGACAGATTTATTCATTTCCTTAACACAGAAAATAGGATTAGTAGTGTTAGTGTTTGAAATCAAAAACCCTTCTGTACATTTCTCTGGACTGCAAGGGTTGGGCCGAAGAACAAGGGAAGATATAATGGCGGGGGGAGTAAATACCTGGTATGAAAAAAATACAACTTGGAATTTCATAACTGTAAATGAAAAGGGGAAAATACACAAAACCATTGGCAGAAATTCTTGTTTTTCCCATGTATAGCTATAAAATACTATGACCGAAAAGTGATTTATGAACAGTGCATCCAGGATTTAGACACAGGCTGAGGCTGCCCCAGAATCAGAAGTCATATTCTATAGTTCTTGTGAAAGACCATTAGGATCAGCCAAAATTCTAGGTATAAAACACCCCAAAATTTGGTATTACTTTCAATATCTGATACTAAATAGTTTTGGTTCTGAATAAGATGGAACCCCAATTTCAGAGCGTCTTTAGAGTAACACTACAGCATCTGTATTGGTCCACGCAACTGAAACCTGATCTGCTGAAGCACTGAATTTTAGCCTTTTCTTCTGATACAGAAATTTATTTGCAGCTGAAAGTTGCCCTTAAATGTTCTTTGTGCTTCTAGCAATTTGGAAGATGACTTTGTTCAGTGTTAAAATGAAGCTGTAGCAGTTGGCCTGGATGTCAGACGACATAAACCAAACCAAGTTATTAGATTAAACTAAAATCCTCCCCAGTGGCATCTTTAATTCCATTCAATTTTTTTCTTTCTCTAAGGCTATTTGCGAGTGTTTTGACTGTATCACCACTTTTTTTTCTTTTGCTGTTTGACAGATCTTCCAGAGTTAGGTGAATTATTAAAGAGACAATAACTAAAATTTTTTCAGAATCATTAAAGGAAAAGGTGAATTTCTTTACTACTGTTTTAGAAACAGATTCATACAGTGCAGCTATAGGCACTAGAAATTCTAATACTGATTGCCAATTTATACCATGATTCTCAGCTACTCCTAAGTCAAGTTGCTGTTTTCAGTATAAACTGTCAAAATAAGACAGACGAATCCTCATGGAAGTGATCACATTTCTAGCCATATCTTTTGGGAATTATCTTCTAACATTTCTTTCACGTCACAAGGAATAATTTTTCCCCCCTTCTTTTAAATTTTGCAATTCTTTATCAAGAACTCTCAGTAATATTGTTAAATGCAAACTGGATATTAGCTAGGCTTTAGTTAACAAAATTAACTGATTATCTGTCTTCTGCTTAATTGTCAGTTCCTCCAGCTTCTACTTCATGCTACTCACGTGATACTGAATACTCCTGTCTCATGATAATTAATCAGTCTGGAGAAGTCTTTCAATTAGTTACAGAGATAGTTAATATCTGGAAAATACTTTTGTTGCCAGGCAAATGATGAAGAGTTACAAGGGAGCTTTCTAGTCCGGTTCGGTTGTAGTTTCTGAGCAAACAGTGGAAATGCTGTGTTACCAGGCACCTTTACTAGCTATTAGGTTTAATTGGCAAATGCCCTTTAGATCAATTCCTTTTGTTTAATGTTCCAGCCCTTTCTGGTTTCTAGGCAAGCTGAACAAACACTGAATCCAGGACTAGAAATGTGCTTTCATGCAATTCCTTTGGGCCTACCCTCAAGCCAGCTGAAGCCCATGGAAAGAACAAACAACTGTTCAGTACTCACCTGAGAAAAGGTTCTGATCGAAACACTACCAGATAATGGCATTCATTTTTTAAACACCTAGTTTGTTTTCAGGAAACATACATCAATTGTCCTAGAATAATTTCAACGGGATATGAGAGAAATCATAAAGCTATGTAAAATAAATCAAAAACTTGAGAGACTAGTGTTTGTGTTGAAGAGAACCAAGAGTACATCTTTCTTACTTTAAGAATTTTTGAGAGGGAGGGAAACTGTTCTAGAAATAAGTATATTCTTTCCATTTCTTAATCATTCTTTGTGGTAGATACCTGTCTGCATATAGAGAGAATGAAAATAAACAGAGAACAGACATTCAGTTTCCAAAGGAACCATATCTTTAGTTTATCACAAAATGATGACTGAATAATCGCAACGCTAACATTTCTTGAAACTTAAAGGCCATACAAATGACTAGCCCTATAGAGAATATTCCACACATTATATATGCATGTTGTAAGGGCAATTGCAAGAGAAGATCACAAGACACCATGTCTTAAGTTTAATAACCCATTTAACATTGCTTTTCAATTCCATTTCATGCTCAGTAAAGCAAGAATAACTGAACCTTTCACTGATGTTGGCCTTGGGTGAACAGCTTTTGTTTTGAGGGCTTTTGTTGCAATGCCTTATCATGGTTGACAATTAAGGCCTTGTAGCAAGCACCAGTGATAGTGTTAGAGGAACTGTTTCTACACATGAACAAGGATTCTTCTTTAACAGGCTATTTTTCTTAACTAGGGTCACTAGCTGCTCATGTGCCAAGGGGAAAAGGTACAACATGCCCTGCCTTTCCCTTTCTCCTTTCCCCAGCCCATTCCCCCATCCTTCTTGCGGTGACATACAGTGCCTGCCAATAGGCAAGGGGTGAAAATGTGCGTGACGTGCTGAAGTAAGCAAAACGCAGCGCACTGTCCCATCAGAAAGGTTAATGGTGAAAAGAAGCAAGACATCTAAACTCATGACAAGCTAAAAAGCCGCTTTAAAAAGGTTAATGGTTATTGCTCCCAGTGCTTGCTTAAAGCACAAACCGTGTTGGGACTCAGTCAACCAAGAAGAAAGAATATAAAAAGAATGAGCAATGGCTTGAATCAAAGATTACAAATTGAACCCCTACCAGAGCAGACAACAAAGGTTTATAGCTCAGTTACGCACACCGTACAACATACCATTATCTTATATTGCTCATAAACAAAATGATTTGATCAGTAGATTAGAGAAATGGTACAGAATTTTGTATTTTGGGTCTACCCATACACTATAAGCAAGATGACAAGTCACTAATTCATCAGGAAATTCATAGCACATGGTTTGGTATTTGCTGTATAAACTGGCTCCAAACCTGCTACTCTAAAGCCTTTAAAGAACAGCAGGTGTCATATTTGCTTTTGCCTTCACATATCCTACTGAGAAATCATGTTTCACCTTGGAAAAGGCAATACCTACCAGTAAAATTAAGATAATGTAATATTATAACAATGTCTCAGCCATCCCACATTATTCTTATTATAACCAACTCCAAATGCATTAAAATTAAAAAGATGCAGTGAGGTTTTCTATAAACAACTACTAGAAATACGAAAAATTATTTCCTTATACAGACTTCAGTAGTTTAGAGACTTTGCATTAAAATTATACTGGGACAGAAGGGGTTGACCTACTTGCTTTGCAAAAGGCTGAAATTGTTACATGTAGTACCTCAGTGAGTCACAGGTCTGGCTTGGTTACAGAGATACACACAGGCTCCAGAGCAGTGCGGAGAAGTTGAAGCAGTCTCAGAGGCAACAACTCCCCAGTATCACCCCAGATGGATAAACATTTGTCTTTAACATTCATAGAACCCTCTCGTATGGTTTTGTTTTGTTGTTTGGGTTTTTTTTTTAATCCTTACTACCTTCACAAAAAAAGGAATGACTTTTTGACTGTATCTGTACTTATTACAGTGCTTTTTCCCTTTATTCTGGCATAGCTTTCCTCAATGCCTTTCCCACAGATGTTGCTTCCCCCTCTCCTCCTACGCAGTTCCACTTCCCTTTGCACTCCTCAGCCCTGCTGAGAAGACAGCAGTTAGTCTCACTGTGTGTTCACATTTCCCCAAAACATGATGGTCCACTCAGCCACAATGTGCAATACTGTCACCAATTCCCCCCCAAATTAGCATGTAGACTGCTAGATGCAATCTCTACCAAAGGACTGTAAAGGCCACAGAGAATCACCAGCTAAAAAAAGATTAATTTGCATCAAGTCAGAAGGGAAAGGGAGGAAGATTATCAAAACAGAAAGTGATGAAGTTAGACTTTACTATGCACTCATTTACCATAGGTTCTGTTACTTCTTCTTTTTGATACAATGGCCTGTGCTGTGCTCTGCACTGTGACAAATATACCACATTCAGGGGGAAACTACATTTGTGAAATTGTCTTTAAAATATGAAATACTATATTTTGGAACACTGAAAAAAGGGTACATCCAACAAAATTTAGTTTGGAGAGCGTACACTAATTCACATAAAAAAACCACACTGAGTCTACAGATGAAGTGGCCACTGTTTTCTTCCCGCTGTACTAGGACTGTCACTATTAGCAGAAGACCTCAGTTCTAGGAGGGATGCCACCTTGAAACCTCAGAATTAGCACAGGACAGACAGGGTTTAAGAAGTTGTTGTAATTCTATAAGCTTTTGTATGCAGCTTCTTTTACTTTTAGCTTCTTGTTATTCTTTTACGCTACAATCCTAATCTTTAAATTGTTTCAAATCATGTAAGACCAACTATCTGAACTTTTGAATAAAATAAATGACATCATATGTGGAAAAAAAAAATTAAAATACCAACTGATACGATCCTGTAACATGATAAATATCCCTGATCTAATCTGTGCTTTTGAGAAGAGCTGGACAATTCTTACTTGCTCTGAAGTAAAGCAATCTTCCAACTAATATGTGGATGCAAAAGGAAGATTATAGGAAGGGATTTTTCTGTCTGATTTTATGGAGCCATTAATACTTTACATCCCCTCACACTATATGCAAACTGTTTTGCAACCCTAACTATATCAGATGTGACAAAGCACCTATTCTTAACACTGTCCTCCTCCTTTGATAAACGGCTCAGACTTCTCAGAATACAGGTGACCTTACGATATTTTATTAAAGCCCTCTCACCTCAAATTAGCGACAAATTTGAAATTAAAGCAGTTGAGAAGGACAAACTTAAAACTTATCTTATTCCTCAACACCATCAGTAACTCCATTTTGTTAAAATGCATTTTCAGTAACTAGTTTATTACAAAATTGAATTCAACTCCTGTGCAGAACTATTACCTGCACTGCTGTGTGATGGTAGGTCTTCACATCTTGTTTTTTTTTTTAAATATCCTCTTCAAAAAAATACAAATATGTAATTTAACGTATAGCTACATTTTGTGAAATTTCCTGTTTTTCTTCAGAAATTTACTAGCTTACGCATTTAACATTATATGTTTTCCCAAGTCAACAGATTAAAATAAAACTTCCACAATAAGATGATTGCTGCTTACTTTGTAAATCGGGAAGAAAAGCTATTAATGCTGATAATGTCAGCAGGTAAAGAAAATGCCATGGTCAAGAGAGAAAACCAAGAGTTCAGCAAGAGGATCATTTAAAAGAGCTCTGAAATCGTGCAATAATTTGGGAAATAAAAAAACGTGTTTATATGTTTTTCAGACAGAAGCTCCTTCAGATTTGTAAAATCAGTTATAGATCCAGAAAGAAGTCAAAACTAACCCAGTGCAAAAGGATTTTCATGACTATTCACTGCTTCTGCACCATTAGTTACATACTGCGCACTTCACAGAGAACCAGAAATTGCTGTAGAACCACAAACGCAGCTCCAAAGCCGATGCTGTTTCTGTGTTGAACTATTCACTGCAGAAGCTGTGAATCTTGAGTAGTTCTGCTGTCCACCCCCCAAACTGGGCGCATCAGTGTGCCAGACCTCAGATGGGCCCGTGCTGTCCCCAGGAGGGCTGGCAAGGGGGGCTCCCTCCCACCACAGGCAGGAGCACAGCCTGGGCCGTCCTGCCTTCCTTCTGCCTTGAAAGACACAACCCAAAGACAAAAACCTGATGAAAATAAACCCTAGGTATAATCAATGGCAGAGGTTCTTTTTAAAATCAAAATTAATTTTTCCACAAAACAATAAATGAGCTCAAAATAAATCAGGTTATTAAGCAACATGGTTTTAATTTTTTACCTAAATCGCACACTGGAGAACTGTTTTCCTTCGGGCATTATAAAACACGGTCTCTTCAACAGACTACAATCCTATGCAGCCCATTAGGCTTACGCATTTTACAATACAGTTTGGCAACAAGACTACATGTGAATTCAGAAGTTCCCGTGGACACATGTACATGTCATCTGGTTGTTTGTCAATAATAAAAATTAAATCTTGTTGCTGAAAAGGAGTCCAACTTTTCAAGAGAAAATAACTCTTTTCACAAAGCATACAAAATAGCACAGAAATAGACAAGTGCCTTTCATGAAGACCCAGACACTACGAGACATACGATAACGTGAATGTGGCTATTTATACTGACTTCTCCCTTAGCTGTTTTTTCCTCGATATTTTGCCATTTCTTGGAAGTATAATATGAAGCTGAGGTCCTTAAGGAAAACATGCATCATCAAGTACAATTATATTGACTTACGGTTTTGGCTGGTAACAAGATTTATTAATCTTTGAGATATAATAACGTCATGGTTTTGCTGAAGTCAATATCTCTCATGCCAATAAATCTTGATATTGGCAAGAGAAGTCAATGCCTACTTAGGATGTTTCCAACCATTGACAAAGCATGCTGTTAATATCAGATCTGTGATCACGCAATAAGCAGTTCCTCTGATAGTTCATTCTGGCAATGCAATCTGTTTTACTCAAAAAGCAAATTTCTTTCCAAATTGCATCACTCGCTTAGCTGATGATCAGCTTTCAAGCATACAGTCAAGCAGAGGGGGACACAAAAAACCCCTCCATTGCTTCTGTACCTGGATAGGGGATGAATGGCACATTCTTGTGCTTTAACAAGGTGGATAGTATATGATGGTGCTTAATTCTTGGCCGTTCCTTACAAATCTAGCTTGGTGAGACTTCTTTGAAACAGCTGCTTAAACTCTTCGTATATAAGGATACAGAATTTTCAGTGTGATTTTTTGAATGTGGAATACTCTTGCAAAGACATTCGAAAACAGCCAAAACTGAAACTCCCAGGGACACTTTTGGTGAAGTCATACTTGTTACAATGGCTTCAACAGTGCTGTACTGTCCTTCCGCAATGCCAACAGTGATATCTTAGATGTGAAATAAAATAACAACAACAACAACAATACAGAATCTTTAAAGCAACTTCTCTAACTTATTTGTTCACACTCTCCATTTCATGCCTGCTAGGTTATTCCTTCATATAACTGGTCGTATCTTAACACTAAAATTTTCCCTTATCATCCAATCTGATGTACGTTTTCCTGACAAAATAACCTCTTCATAAGAAGGGAAAGCATTTTAAAAATAAAATCCTAAGCTTTGTTGAAAACTAAAAAGTACTGAACTTGTCAAAACACTTCAAATATTCCAACACTGGTTTCTAAATTAATTCTACACTTACTAATCTGTGCAACAATATACAGTGAAAGTCAATGTCTTGATGGATCACTCATGGAAAACTGAAGTAATTACCCTCATTCTAATATTCCTATTTAAATGCATAGAAAAATGATTAGCTGAAAATTCTTTATGTAGCAGAAATGGCATCTGCTTAATATTTATGCTAATGTGAAATACCTTTTACCCTAAAGGTTAGGGGTGATGCATGAATGATAAATGAAGCCAAATAAAAACAAAACAAATACAAATTCCTGCTACATAATGGCACTTTAATTTTTTTTTTTCTCCTATAGCACAAATCTGGCATTTTTTCTTGGGTGTAACTCAGTTTCTTGGAGGTTGATTTTGCTGATAAAAGCAGAATCCTATGAAAGGTTTGGGGTCCCCCTCCTTTTGCTGGTAATACCTATGAGACCTTATTAATTTTGAACTTTTAACCACATGATTTGAAATCAAATGCCATGTAGAGATTTAATACTGAATCATAAAATCAGCAAATAGTTTAGGTTGGGAGCAACTTCTGAAGGTGACCCGGTCCAACCCTCTGCCCAAAGCAGGAATGACTTTCAAGTTTAGATGCAATTTGAAAGCCAGATCAAGTCGCAAAGGGCCTAGTCCAGCCAAGTTCTGAAAATCTTTAAGGGTGGAGAGATGACAGCCTCTCTGGGCCTCTGTGCCAGTGCTGAACCCTCACGGTGCTGTTTAATGTCTTTGTCGGCAACATGGATAGTGGGACTGAGTGCACCCTCAGCAAGTTTGCCAACACCACCAAGCTGTGTGGTGTGGTTGACAGGCTGGAGGGAATGGATGCCATCCAGGGGGACCCTGACAGGCTGAAGAGATGGGCCTGTGTGAACCGCATGAAGTTCAACAAGGCCAAGTGCAAGGTCCTGCACGTGGGTCAGGGTAATTCCAAACACAAGTACAGGCTGGGCGGAGAGTGGCTCACGAGCAGCCCTGAGGAGAAGGACTTGGGGGTACTGGTGGATGAGAAGCTCAACATGAGCCGACAATGTGCACTCGCAGCCCAGAAAGCCAATCATATCCTGGGCTGCATCAAGAGAAGCGTGGCCAGCAGGTCGAGGGAGGGGATTCTGCCCCTTTACTCCTATAGAAATCGTAGAAAGTTTTGGGTCGGAAGGGACCCCTAGAGGTCACCTAGTCCAACCCCCCCACAGCGAGCAGGGACACCGCTAACTAGATCAGGTTGCTCAGAGCCCTGTCCAGCCCGGTCTTGAATGTTTCCAGGGATGGGGCCTCCACTACCTCTCTGGGCAACCCGTTCCAGTGTTTCACCACCCTCATTGTAAAGAATTTCTTCCTTATATCTAGCCTAAACCTACCATGTTTTAGTTTAAAA
>Ga0065711_1027126_pt1 | contig 53712 bp, 28 predicted proteins | sample Hoacrofraction12_FD_59098 | JGI IMG/M metagenome (GOLD analysis project Ga0065711, IMG submission 59098) | Hoatzin crop microbial communities from Cojedes, Venezuela - Epithelial fraction 12 v2 (version 2) | ecosystem: Host-associated > Birds > Digestive system > Esophagus > Crop | place...
GACAAGGTCCTGTGCAGCCTACTGTAGGTGACCCTGCTTCGGCGGGGGGGTTGGACTAGATGACCCACAGAGGTCCCTTCCAACCCCTACTATTCTGTGATTCTGTGATTCTGTGATTACTGCTTATATCAGTTAAACTCCTGGGTATTTTCTGACAGAAGGTATTTTGAGGACAACAGTCTGTCCACTTGTTTTATAAATACATTTAATTTTATGGCTGTCATACTGTCAGCCATAACTTCTCTGTCTGCAGAAGCTAAATATTAAACAGCATTGCTACCCAAAACTTTTAATTAATAAGCACTGTTTACTCTATGTTTTATGACTAGCTAAATATACCTTTTTAATAGAACATTTGCACAGTAATATTTCTTTCACTCCTCTCAGGCAGAGCGATAATGAAAGGTAAAACCAATGTTGTAGTAACAAAATAATTTGGTGAAATTAAAAAATGGATACCTGCTAGAAGTAGTCCTGGGATTCAAACACGAATACCAATGAACTGATAAGTTCTTGTTTTAATTAAAAATTCCTTCTCAAGAAAGGGTTCATTTTGGTTTTTGGTTTTTGGTTGGATTTTTTTTGCTTCAAATGAATTGTAATGGACTTTTTTTCTGATAAGTTCAAAATCTAAGTTAAAGTAGTCCTTACATAAAATATTTTACCATTGTCTTTATTTCTTTTTCAATTTTGGCTTTGATAAAATAGATTTTTTTTTTTTCTGAGAAATTTACAAGAGAAAGTAACTGTACCCTGTGTTTTAATTTTTTCTCATGCTAGTAATGTACTACAATAAATATCAGATACACAAAGACAGCAAGAGATGTATTAAATTCCTGTGGCCACCCTGAGAGTCATTAGCTGAACTGATAATAAAACTGAAGATATCTTGGCTTCTAAGCCTCGGTTTTGAGCACAAAACTTTAATATTTTCTTAGAATCCAAGGCTGAGCTGTCTTCTGTTTTAATATAGAAGCTGACCTTAAGTAATTCAAATGATGTGTAGTCTCCCAGATGACCATTTGCCACTATTTCAAACTGAAGTCATCAACTTCTATGGATGTCTAGCACTTCCAAGGCCTACTTTTCTTTTAAAGGCATATATGAGTTTATGTAAGCCTTCCACTCAGGGCGATGGTCACTGGACAGAATCCATAGTACTTTAAATACAGAACTAAATGCCTAAATAAGTTTTCAAGGAAAGTTGAAAATGTTACTGATTTACTAGTACTTACTATTTGACCAGCAGAAATCGCAGAAGATTCTTTAATGCAAGAAATCTTTTGACACTAAAACTAGTACTAAAATGATATTAAGGCACAGAAATGGCAGTTTTCAAATACTTAAGACTACTCATGGCTAACTTAAAAATCTGTATCTGTGACTTCAGATAGCTCCTTTTATTTCAGCCACAAGGAGTAAGACTTTTTTTTTGTCAGATAAAACACTCTTAGACTCCAGGGGGATGATTTGGTACTTCTCACAAAGTATATGCAAAGATCAGTGGATAATAAAATGTTTTCTTAGCCTTAGTAGAGCTGAACTTTTCTGTATTCACATTGCATCTGAAATCTGTCAGTGTTTTTAATTACAGGAATGTCTTTGGAAAGTGTTCGGGACCGAAACTGGTTCTGTTTCCAAAATGTGTCTTGCTTAGTAGAACAAAGATGATAGCTAAATTCTGATACTGTAAGTAAATTCTCAAAGCTGTTTAAGCACAGAATTAGGTTGCAGGATGGAGTGTGAACTCTATTGCATTTTAGCTCAAAGGAATGTACTAGAGAGGATGTAGCCTATAAGTACCGGTTGTTTTCTACCATATAAAGATTCACACAATAGAAAATAAACAGGAATACGGAAGAGGTGATGGACTAACTTTGCCACTATTGGGTAAAAGATATTCTATTTTTAAGTGATTATACACTCATGTGGCAGAAGACATTAATAAGTATAAATTATTTTTTTCAAAACTTTCCTCCAAAACTGAAAACTCCCATTTCCCTTTCACAGAATGAAAGTGGAGAAAGACTTGTTCGAGTAACAGTAGAGGTTTTTGAAAATCACGTCCTAATTTGAGGTCCCGTCTGCTAGAGAACCGTGTACTGCTGTGTATTTTTCTATGACTGTGATGGCTTGAACAGTCATCAGGGATGATGATAATCCTTCTTACTAGAAGAATAATTGGTCCATAGCTTCTTTGCTCTTTTCTATGTGTTTTAACTTAAGTTTTCATACCCCTGTTTTTTCACCTTCCGTTTTACTGATTTCTGCTTACACACCCCTCCTCACATTGTGTAAAGTCTTCCAAAAATACCAACAGCTAAGTCAGATGCTCCAATGGCATAATGCCTGAGTGGATTCAAAATTAGTTGTCTGATTAGAAGTTTCTAGTAGTAGATCATACTAAAAAATAGAAATAGGCAGGATAGTAATAAGCAGTTCTTTTCCAATACAGTATGCAAAATACACCAGTTTGATGTGGAAAAGGAGGGACAGGCTTGTGCTGTATTGAAATATTTAATATATGTCTTAGAAGTTATAAACTGAGTAAGTCTTTGCTTATTTTCTTTTAAGCTCTTTATCCTTAATTAATAAGAAAAGTACCATAAATCAACATAATTATTTTTAAGATGGAGCCTGGTAAGTTTTTGGAGTTCTTAAAAAGTAGTGGTTAGTGGCAGCAACTGAACTCAAGGAGTTTTTTTGTCCCCATTAGATGTGCTTAAAAGAAATTTCCCTCAGAATGAGAAATAGGAAATATGATGTTCAGTTTTTTGTGGGTTTCTTTTGGTTTTGGGATATTTTTCATTTGTTAATTGGTTGATTAGTTGGGTTTTTTTAATCACTCCTGTTTCTTTACTGCTTTGTCTCGACAGAGATTAATCTGTATGTCCAAAAAGTCCTTCGATTCTATTGTCAGGCTTCCCAATAACATACCATCTCTTTGTTCCCTAGTTGTATCCATTTAAAGCACCTCACATTAAATATTACACATTTGTAATTACATTTCTGAAGCCACGGCTTAAACAGTATTGTTTTCTGTAACAAACTTCTTTTTCTCCACTGAATTCCTGGGGAGTGTGATCTACTCCTGGGGCTCGTCTTCATTACTAATGCTAAGTAAAACCCTAGGTGTTCTTACTCCATTGTATTCTTACTTAGCCTGTGCTGGGGAAAAAAAAAATCTCTGTTGAAAGCTTTAAAATGAAGTGCAGAGGAATTTGTAGTGTGATTAGCTGATTTATTATCGGCCTAAAGTAGGTTTCTGGGCCCTCTCTACTGTCAAAAGAGAGATGGATCTTTGCCTTTGATATACCTACCTCTATGCACTATGGAGGAAACCTAGAAGATTGGTAAAGGCCAGGGTGTTAAATTCATGGTTAAATTTAGATGAGACAAATTTCAGACTTAGTACAAATGTTTCAAAGTTTTAGGTACTACCGGAATTTCTGGGTTTTCCTGGGGCTGAACTGGGTTAGTACAGACCTTTTTCTTCATTGCAAAGTTAATTAAGAAAATCTTTGAGGACTGGCCTACCTGTCAAATTTTTATTCTCCTGGATACCTCACAAGGGAACCAACACCTGGAAACAGCATTATGACAGCCTGTGAAAAAATATATATTGCAGAGCCTTTGGCATCTAGGTCCTCGCCTTGCTATGAGTAAGAGATATTGCTGCCTAGTCTGTGTGTTGATCTGTATGAAATGGTTTTTCAGCCTGTTTCTTAGTGGATTGAATTATAAAACTACTGGTACCTTCAGAATTGAATCCTGAAAGATGCAGAACTCCATCAGTTCCCACTGCTTAAGGTGAAAACTGATGATATTCAGCAACTTGTCAGTACTCTGTCCCATCTGAGTTGCTAAGAGCTGTACAGGCAACGGACGTCTAAGAGAGAATTGGGGAGCAAGGTAGGATTTGTGTAAGTACCTGCAAACATCACAGCTCTTCAACAGGAAGAAACTCGAACATTAGCCATTGGCTTGTTTTCTGCCACAAACACTTTAACATAATGGGCATTATGAAAAGAGCAAACTGCCCTTCATTTTGGCCCACATTGTTAACATTCTTGAATGAAAATACATGAATCAGATTCTTCACACTGCATTGATCTGATTTTGTTAGCCTCTGCCAAACATTGGTTCAGTAATTCTGAAAGTGCTTGTAGCTTACAATACAAGATGATTGACACACATTACAGTGCTATACCTTGCCTTTTGAGAGAGGAAAAATGCATTACTGATGAGAACTGGAAAAATTAGCTATGAAAATCATGAAACTGGCACTTGATTGCTATTGGCTCAAACAATATTTCTTTTCATCATGTTTAATCATGTGCCGAGACTAGAATTTCTGTCCTATTATACAAGAATGAGGAGACTATATAAAAACATCCAGCTTTCCTGTATGAAAATTCAACTCTGCTTAGAGCTCTGCTGGTGTCTAAGTGAATTTATACTGAAGATTCCACTGGCTCATCACATCAGAATTGGTCTTTTATCCTTGTCTTCATGTTTCTGACCATGTTATCTATTTTTTAGAATTGTAAATGATTATTTCATTCCTACATCCAGCACAAAGGCTATTTTCTTTTTCTGGAGAAAGTATTTCTCTCTCTCTGTTTTTTTTAAGCCGATGCATTGTTTTCAACGGCTCTGGATAGCACATCACATAACAAACCCAGCTCATTATTATGCATTATCTACTGCTGCTTGCTGCAATGCAATATTTACACTTTGGCATTAAGGCAGGAGACGGCCCTCGTTATGCAGCACAGCCACCGCTGATAGATCGACACAATGGTTTTTCAGAAACATGAAGAATTGAAAATGGTTCATCTGGGGATTGCAAGTGCTATGAATTCTTTATATCTAACAGTTGGCCTGCACTGACCCAAAGGATATTAGATTTCTTAGGAGCAAACGTGCTGTGTTGAAATGTACTTAAAAAGCTCAATCTCAACGGCCTGCAGTGGCTGCCTCCCCATCATCGTTGGCCTTTGCCAGACAGCCTCCTCTCCCCCTGTGCAGCCCTTGCTCCCCGCCTGATACCTCCTGCTGACTGCCTTACGTCTTCCATGCTGGCATTATGCAGGCAGCAGGCGGGAGTGGGGAGGAGTAAGTGAGTACACCATTAGGAGCTGGAGGAGGTTGCTCCCAAGCCTGGATTTTATTGCCATTGTCACTTGGATTGTTTTTACAGCTGGCAGGCCAGAGCGACCTTTGGCTGCCTCTCCTCATTTCTGCTGGCTCCTTCCCCATGAGTCCACATCAAATCTGCTTCTTTTGCGGTCTTTTAAAGGGCTGCTCTGCCATTGTTGCTACTGCCGACAGAGCAGGAGGCTCTGACCCCAGATTGGAAAATGGAGGGGGGAAAGAGGCAGAAGAATGCTGAAGGGCCGTTGGATGCTGCAGCGCTTACCACATCTAATGACATCGGGACCAGGTCAGGTGCTAACCTCCTGGGCTGGCATGGAACACCAGCAATTCACCAAGGGACAAGAAAGCATCGCAGATACCATCCAAGCAGGGAGATGCTGTGGAGAGGAGGAAGGACATGAAGTGACACTTGCCTTGCAGGCAGCACAAGGCAAAATCACCTTGCCATGCTAATGAGACATTTCTCTAACAATCTCTCATGAAGGATCCCAAAGCACTTTGCCTTTAAAAATCGAGCACCATAATATCACTCTGCAGTTTGCGAGTATCAGTATCACCCCTGTTTCTTTTTCTTTTGAGACAGATCAGTAGACTCATGTCGCTGCTGGTCAGTGAACCTACTTGCCGCTTCAGATCATCTAACCACTGGACAATGATGCTTCCCCAAACATTGTTCCCCCTTTCTCTCTTCAAAGTAGCCCAGAATCTTTCCACACTTTCTGTCCCTAAAACATCCCTACTTCTATGTTAGAAGCTGATTACTGAAAAGTCCTTCATAGTAGCAGACAGCAGGATAAAATTTGGTTTTCTTTTTTCCACCTAGGCTCTAGGAAACATTTTGTTTCTGTCAACTCACATTGACTTTACAGGCCTGCCCAGGTGCAAAGCAAACGTTGTGTGCGTTGCACTGGGCTTCATCACTGTGGCCGAAACTCAGTCCCTGTATGCAGCGGTGCAGTGCCTGACTCTGCCACAGTGGCTCTTGTCTTTCTCCTTGTTTTGAACAACAATTTGGAGAGGGTGGAGGAGAGAATAGAGTTTGGGGGGATGAAAACTGACAGATGAATGAGACAATTTTTAATTAAACTGTGCATTTCACTAACTGCGATGCACAAAGAGCTTTATTGTAGTGTTGCTGTGGCAACCTTAACTTTGACTGTCCTGACATGTGATTAAAATCTTAGATTTAAATGTTTCATTAACAAAGAGAGTTTGGGTTTTTTATTTCACAGGCAGCCACCAAAATCACTGATCCTGAAGACAGAAGGTCGGATTGCCACCTCGGATTTCAGTCAATGAGGGGAAGGATGGAGAGAAACAGCCATGCAGATGACTGAAAGACTCTGAGGGAGAGAGATCCTTTTCTGGACTTAGAAATGCCTGCCCTCTTCTCTCCCTTGCCCCGCACCTTCCCATTCCCTAAGGATGCTATACCAATCAGACTTAGTAGCTTAAAAGGCCATAAAGGGAAAAATGTCAGGTGTGAGCTGCTCTGCTCAGCAAGACAGGAGTTCAGATAAGAACACAAAAAGTACCCCATGGGGTTAGACATAAGGTTCATTTAGCCTGCTAACCTTTGCCTGACAATAGCAAGTAGCAAATGCTTAGGATATGTATAGACCTGACCTTTCTCTCTCAGACCCTCCCAGCTCCTGATAACCACTACTTAAACATGTCCTTGCAAATATCCCCCAAATGTGGTTTTCCTAGTAAAGACCTTCTGAGCTAGGAGAGGCATATCCTTTCCTTTTTTTTTCCCTTGTAAGAGGGCAGACTTCATCCTTTGAAGAAAAAACGATTGCTGCTTGTGTTATGATGGAATGGGATCAAGGACTCAGGGCAGTCCTGTAGGCAAACGATGAAATAGAGGCATCCTAGCATTAAGGCAAGATGCTTTCTCCTTTCTTTTGTTCTTCCAGTGCCTTTTAAGAAAGAAAAATAGGATACAGACTCTAATATATGTTTCTGTATAGACATAGGGACACATCCTGACATGTCCTTCTCTTTTCACAGTTAACTGTCATTACAGCTTCATCTTGAAAAGCTGAGGTCAGATCGCCATCTCCGATTTTAATCACCAAGGGTAATGAATGGATAAAGAGTCACTTGTATAGCTAAATTTCTGTCCGCCAACAACCCTGAAATATTATTGCTTGACTCTTCTTATGTCTTTTAATTTCTTTCAGGCTCATTTAAGTCTACTAGGAATATGATACAGCAAAAAGATGTTATATATTAAATGATGGACTTATCCAGGAAGATGAGGTCTACATTAATGCAACATTTATCTCATCACAGTGCTGGATTTCTTCATTACTTCATTCAGCAATGGAGGTTCACTCAGTTCTTGGTTTACCCTTGTTTCAGGAAAAGAGGTGAAAACTCAGAGGACATCTACCCATTTGTGTAACATAGGAGCAACACTTAATTTCCTGACCTGCTGGGCAATCAGTTTATGCCCTGAAGTGTGATGTTTGATTATCATTCCTTACAAACTTAGTTTGTGGTGCTAAAGGCTGGAAAATTATGGAGTTTCTTATTAGATGCAGTCACAGAATTTGTCTCAATGATTTCTAGTTGCAATGAACTACTCAGATTGACCATATGCTGCACAGTCTGTTCCAAACTTGCCCTCTTTTGACTTCCCAGGACCATCCATGCATCAGGACTGTAACACGAAGAGAGAAAATTTACTCTAACTTGCATAATTTTGAGCAGCTCTAACATAGCAAGGTTGCTTGCTTACTAATCTAATTTCTCTAATCTGTATGTTTATTTAAAAACCCTCTCACAGTTAGAGATTGATGAGAAATGTATTTTGCCTGGGGTTTTTTAATATGTCTTTTACAGGTTTTCCCTATCCTGAACTGGACTAAACCTTGTGACCTGTAAAACATGAATAGGTGTAAGCACACACAGAAGATAAGCTTTTGTAAACCGAACTGTTTCATGTTATGTCTACTGTGAGTCTGGAAGATGCAAAGATTTTAAAAAATTTATTAGGAGGAATAGTATTTTTTATCAGAGAAGTGGTATATTTAATAAAAAGGAACATGACAGGTATCATTTTAATTGTATCAGTTGCTGTATTAGATGTTATTCTCTTGAGAAACCTCTTGTTAACACTGACTCTTTCCTGATTTTTTTTAACTAATTTATAGTCTAAATTTTCAAATTTAAAAAACCAGAGATTTTCCTTATTTTTTTGCACCTGTCCACGTGGACTTTTCCAGTAATTTCTTTTTTGGTTTTTTTTTTCCTACTCCTTTTTTTAATGTAGAATTTTTTTTCAAGAAACTTTGTTCCCAGCAGAAGAACATTGTATCCAAAATTAAAGAAAGAGTTTAAAGTTTCCTGGTGAGTTATACTATCTTCTCCGTCCTGAGTACTTTACCTCAAGATTTTTAATGTAGTTAAATAACACAGTGTCAAAGTTCTGTACACAATAATTCAAAAAGAAAGCAAATAATTGCAAGGACTGAATGAAGAAGCAAATGCATAACACATTTCAAAAATGCCCACATTTCAGCAGGATTAAGGGAAAACATTCTCAGAGTTGAGAAATGAGAATTGTTCCCAGTTTGTAAATCTTTTAGTGACAGAGTGATGGAGTAGGGTCAAAACATCTACTTTGGGTACCCTAATGCCTAAAGAAAAAGTTCCTGGTCTCAGGTTGTTACATAGTTAATTATTGCTTAGAAAACAATAATACATGCCTCCTACATAGCAAGTAAAATGGATTTGCCAAGAAGAAATGTCAGGAACACAGATCTTTCCAGCCCACTAAGAAAAAAAAATCTATGATTGTATGAATCAAGTCTTCATACTGATCATTGCGGTCTACTTACGACAGAGTTGGGTGTCCTCACCCTGAAGGACACAACTGAACAATGGTCGTGGTTTTGAAGAGACATTTTTCTAATACGAGTAAGAATAATGTTTCAAGGAACAAGAAATCAGTTTCTGAGTACCCTTTTGGTCTAACAGGACTTCAGGTCCTATCTTCCACTTCTTAGAGGTGTCACTAACTACAGAATTATGGATGGATTGGAGAGGGAGAGGTGAGTAGTCAGATTTGAGAAGAAGGTGTCAGTCTCCTTGAAAAAAGACTGCAGTGCAGCCAAATGCATAAATCATGGTTTAAGAAAGAAAAAGCCAGAAGAAAACTGGTCATATAGTTAAGCAGTTGATGCATGTCTTCATATTTTTGTGCCTGTGGTGTGCATACAGGCTGCTTTCTCCATCAGGATGCTGTGAGGGCACTTACTTGGTACTTTAAAAACAATCTTAAAAGTAAAAAATGAGATTTTTCCCATTATCCCCCGAGCAAGGACTGAAAGGAAAGCACCAAATGTTATGAGTTGTTTGACAAAATCACTCTCCAATATCTGTTTTAAACGATACATGCGTTAAGATTTTTAGTCATTAATGAGGAACAAATGGTTCTTGGTCTTTGTTTGCAGACCTGAGGTGCAACAAGAAGATCTAGGGTTTAGAAAAGAGATGTATTATTCATGACAACCCATATAGAGTTTGCATTATATTACCAAAATATGTGTTTTCACTTTTTCTCTTTGCAAAGTTTTCATCCCGCTCTGCAAAATATTGTGAACGACTTTATATACTTTAAAACATATTAGCTCTTTTTCCCCATTTGTTATGTTGTTAGATACAATGTAGTTTAACTGTTTTATCTGCCAGAGGTGGGAATTAAATAATTTCTCGGAGCTCTAAGAGAAGCTGGAAAGTCCCCCTGTTGCCTGCTGGTTTTTCTTTTTTCTGTGTCTCAGAGTTTTGACATTTTCCCTAGTGACAGTTGCTATGCTATTCCTCAGCACATTGGCTGGTGATCCTCGCAATGCCTAAGGTGCTAAGGCTTATTTTGTACAGAATATCATCCTTTATTTTTTTTTCCTTAAAAAAAAAAACAGGTTTCTTGGAACAGGATCTCAGAATTTCCCCCCCAGAAATGGTGTCAAATTTCTCATCGACACACAGCAGAGTCAAAGGCATACCAAGTTAATAATGACCAAAGACATTTTGTACATAGTCCCCTCACTCTCATCAAGAGGGACACAAAATTAGCTAGGTTCAAGTAACTGCCCAATTCATTAAAGCTGATATCCCACTCCTGGCAGATGTCAAAGGAGGGTTGAAAAGTCTTCACTTTTCCTAATAAACATATGTGCCTCTCCTACAAGTATGAGGGTGTGTGTGAATATTGTCTTCCTAATAGCTTGCAAATCCAGTTTAACATCTGATGTCTGAGGTCACAAAATTGTCTTACACAAAGTATAAATGAGAGAGAATTTATTTTCTACTTGTCAGGTTCCATTTACAGGTGAATTTCACTTGTATGTGCAAATAACAAGACAAAAATCTCTTTTCACAGGTGGTCCCTCATCACTTGTCATCTGTCTTCTCTCTCAGCTCATCCTGTTTTCTGAGCACCTGAATTGCCTTATGAAAAAATAAACCATAAACAGCACTTTTTGTCCTCGTTTTTATGAACTCTGACAGACTCAGACCTCCAGGAGGAGTTGCCGGCAGGTAAAACTGACAGCAGGCTATAGCTGACTGCATGTCTGCTGCAAGGATCAGCTCCCACCAGTCCTGACTCACGTTGTCACCCTTGTTGCACTAGCAATAGAGGATACACAGGTTGGTGGAGTTGTAGAGAAGAGATCTTTGCTGAGCATGTACCAAGGCTGACATATTGAGAGACCAGTGTTTCGTGAAAGCCCAGCACCAACTTATATTCTGGAGTCAGGCTGTGTGAAAAATTGATTTTTCAGAGTTGGCTGCCAAATTGGGGAAAACAATGATAGTAGCAATGGAACAACAACAACAAAAAATTAATCTAAGTGTAAAAAACTTGGGGGAGGAGGGGAGGAGAGAAGGTTTATTGCTGAAATAAGAAATGTCATTTTACTCACCCCAAAATGAAAATTTCTTTTACAGAGGCAAAATGAAAAAAAAAAGCAATCACCCAGGCAACACCATCACACACCATTTACTCAGTAGCTTAGGAGTTAGCACATTTAACCCTGGCTGTAAGATATCCCTGTCTGAGCTCTGAACCCATTTGTGCTTTTGATGAGGCTGCTAAGCTCACACGGTTATATGTGATCCAGAGCATTCAAAATATCCCTGGCTCATATTGTTCCACAAAAAGAGTATACAGTCCAAATTTACTACGGTAGATGAAAAAGAAGCAAACTGAAATCAAAAGTAGGAATTATCATAAACTGCTTGTCTAGGGCTAGTTTTCATCTAGAGAGGATAGGAAAAAATATAACTTATTTTTTCTCTTTCAGCATTCAGTTTTTTACTTGCTACATCTTATCCCCCTGCTGTGACTGAATTTTTTTTTTTGATCTGTACATAATTTATCCATATGTCTGGGGGTGGGTGAAAAACTTCATTTAAAGTTAAATTCTTCAAACAGTGCATAAGAATATTAATTGCTGTAGCCAGCCTGTTTCGAAAACTCAGGATCTGATAATCAGGTTCCCTCTGTTAATATCTGTGACTGATTAATGTCTCTGCCTGAAGTTGAAATATATCCATTGGGATCTCACACTGTTTAACATGCATGTAGAAGCGTAAAAATAATCCCAGGGAAAGTCCCATGCTGAGAAGAGGGCAGTGCATCAGTGGGGGCAATTTACTTGTATTCAGATTAGGTGTTTTGTCACAGTTTACCAGGTGCTGCTTGTGCTGGTTTTCCACTATTTGCAGTTAATATCTGCCCCACTACGGTGTAACATTTAAAATTAGGCCAGAGCACCACTTTTGTCATTATGAACTGAGAAAAAAATCACATTATGTTGCACAGGAAGATGCTGAAGTAGAAGTGATAAGAAATGCTATTCTGAGCAACTGCGGAATAGTTTTTTAACTTCTGTACTTGATGGTTGGCTAATATCTTTCTATTTTTCTTCAAACAGGGATTGCCATATCAGTTTCTAACCATGGTTCACAATTCCAATCTGAAAGAAGTTGTTAAATGGAGGTAAATGCAGATAGAAAGATTTTTTTTTAGCAATTATACTATGAAGTTTATCTTGTATTTAAAAGAAGATTATATCTTCATCATCTGTTCTAGAAATCTGGATTTTCCTATTGATTTCCATCACTACTTCAGTAACAAACATCATTTCATTATACTGTGTCTGGAATCCTCCAATATAATCTTCATTTTTTAGACACCAAAGACAAAATCAAAATCAACTACTTACTAAGTATAATTATGGAACATCTGCAGTCCAACACATCTGTTTCCATGAATACAGTAACCATCAGAAATACATTAAAAAAAATTTGTATTATCCATCCTAGCTTTTGGACACTAATATATTTACTTTGAGGAGAACATTCATGATAACTACCTAAATAATTAAAAAATTAATTTTATCCAACAAGTCACTTTTCCAGGGGAATAGATTCTGCTGAAGGAAACCTTCAAATACATCACAAGAATTACTTCCACACATTGTAGGCGCAATGAGTTACAGGCCTTCCTGACTTGGAAACTGTGTGGGAAATCGATGAACAATATGATTAAATGACTTGTTTAATTATACATTAAACTTATATGGGAAGATCATATCTGCTCACAACTCTGCTAACAATTCATAGTCTGCAAATCACTAAACTCATCAGAAGAAAACTCCCTGTAGGCCAAAAACGTGACAGAAGGATTTAGATCATAACTGAAAGAGAAGTTTAAACCTTACCAAAGCATCTCCGCTATGACCACAGTAAATCTTCCCACAATGAACTCATAAAACCTTTGATATTTCACTTGTCTTTTTGCAGCACACGTTGCACTTCATGAAGTTCACCAAATATCCTACAAGTGAAATGAAAGCATAAGAAACACAGAATGGACCTTGAGCTTTGGTGGTTGTCTACATGGAATGAACCATGTAGACAATAAATAATGGAGAAAAACACCTCCAGCCAGGGACATTCTTTCTCCTACAAAACAGTTACTCGCTATTATTTCAATCCATCATCAAAAAATGACTTACAAAAGCCTTCTAGAGCTGAACCTGACCACTAAAATTCATGACTTGGGTGGTTACCAAACCCCAGGTTCAATCAGAGTCTTGATTTTGTGCTACGTTACAACATTTCTCCCATTTGCCACCAGTATCTGTACATTCCTCTACAAACATTCCTGCTATTCCTTGTTACCATTCACTTTTTCTAGAGCTATGACCTTATACTTTACATATTTAAGCTAATAATTTGTTTTCAGTTTTAATTCAGCTTTAAAACCCACTACTTCACTTTTTTGTTCAAAAATTGCTTACTTTTTGTCTACATTGATTGGTCTGATAAAAGTTATCTTTGCTCACAACTCCTTCACAATTAAAAAATAGTACTTATTTTCTACTGTTTTTTAAATTTTAATAATTCTTCTGAATCCTTATTTTTTTCAGATTCACCCGAAAGTCCACATATTTCTGTAGAATTTTCATACAGAAAGGTAATTTTAGGTGGAAAATTTAACTGAAATCGATTTCAGTCATTTTTGATTAAGGAAAGTACATTTTTTCTAAAGCAATTATGAAAACTTTCAGGATCTCCTGGGACCACAGGATGCCTTAAAGTAATTATCAAATGATGCCCAAAAAGTCGGTGGCTGATGTGTAATTAAAGGTGATGATTAAGAGTATGAACATCTTCCACTGATTTAAACATCTGCAGTATAAATGCCTCTCTGTGATCCAATTACCTTCACCTCTTTGTAAAGCCAGTGGAAAGAAATTTAGACCATGTTCCCTATTATCTCCTTTAGCCAACTGCATTACAGTGCAGGCATTTCAATATTTATTCAGATGATTTCCACCCTAGACCCTGAACATTTTTAGATGCTTTAGATGCTTAGCTGAGATCAATCTAGGTGTCACTGTATCACTACTAGAGTAGGGAAGATGGATAGAAAGTGAACTAGACGCACCACAGGAAGACCCAGCAGTGCTTAGATTAGGTATCTACTTGTTGATAAACTTTCAATTTCTAACTCCACATTTCCTAACAGAGGCTGATTGCATGAGTTTTCATCCCCAGGATTTCCACATATGACATATAGACTAAATATCAAAGGTCTCTGAACTGTGAGTGATATTTACCCACAGTATACATGTCATTAACAAGTAGCTAAGAAAAGATTGATCTAGACTCTGACTTTAAGCAAAGATCTGGCAGTTGTGTGTGTGTACAACTAGTGTTACCAGCAGAAGTATTATCCTTGTAAAACATTGGGGCTGCACACTTAGAGCTACATACATTATTTTGATTCTGTTTTCTTGGCTAAATCGCAGCAAATTGTTTCAGATTGACCAAATTGTTGTTGTTGTTATTTTGCTTATCATTGTACTTTGTTTTGGATCATATGAAACATTGTATTCTTTTCTAAGCTATTTTTAAATAGCAAATGTGCCAATCAAGGCTAAATCCTTAAAAGGTACCTCTAACAAAATAGGTGCGTTGATTCACAGTATGATCACTCACGTACTGTCTAAGGTTACTCGCAACTTTAATTCTGGATTGGTTTTGCCTGATTCAGAGCAGCAATATGAAACAGATCACTCACTTGAAAAAGGCGAGTATCTTTACATTTGGGTCAATTGATAGCATAGCTAATACTAAAATCCTAGTCCTTTCTGGAAACTATAGATTACCTAAGAATAACAGTAAGTCCGTGATCCTTCTAGACAGGTCACCCACCTGCAGTTTGTTGACACATGACAGCTTCAGTCTCTATTCCATGTCTACTAAGCTATTTTCACAGGGTCATTCATTTCCACAGCAGCAATGGAGAGAAATTAATCTCAGAATACCTGTAGAAATGGTGCTGGAAAACTCTCCTTGATATGATTACCTTTCCAAGTTACTACATAGATCTCAGTCACTTATCTGGAATCTGTGTCCTTGCCTTTTCACAGGTACCTTCTCCTTCACATAGTTGACACCACCTCCTACTCTAATGTTTCAGAAACACTGGAGTGAGCCATTCGAATGCTTATAAAAATATTTATTTCCCCCTGAATGTCTCCACTCCATCTGATGTAAATTTCCGTGTTTGCAAAGTTTTCAGCAAATATAAAAGACCCCAAAATAGTTTTGCTAAACTAGACTAGGAGTACTAGCAAACTCAGCTGTTCCATCTGCTGCCTCCTCAGTCCCCAAATGCCTGCACTTAGCCTGTTTCTCTTTGGCTCTTAATCTGCATAACCCACACAGTACTGGAGAGGACTGTGCCCCCAGTCACAGCTATTGTCCACTTCAGAATTAACACTTACCTGTTGTGTTAAAAGATTACTTTGTCTTGCTGGAAATCAGAGCTCTTGAGGAACATACAGTTGCTGCAGGCAATCAAGATATCAGAAACAAGGTTTCATTTCTTTATTCTTTGTAATGTTGCATTTCTTTGTTCTCTGTACTCCCCAAATTTCGTATGCATTCAGCCAGAAATTTATAAAGGCAAGAAAAGAGTAGTCTAGCTCCTCAAATTATGTAGTTTTTGTAGGTGTACCTATGAGAGTACAAATAATTATAAAAATGATATATATAGAGAAAAAATACTGCAGATACAGTTTAGAATATGTTAGAAGAAACACTAGTTAGCAGGAAATAAACCACAATTATTGATTTTATTGGGTAAGGAAAAATGATGAATTTTCTTCTTCTAGCAGGTGGCAATAGATTGTTCAATACTTAAATAGATTGGATTTAAAGATACGGCTGCACATTATTATCCTTTGTCACTGTCATATTAAAGCCTGGAAGACTTCATTCACTAAATGAAAACCACATTGGAATATGCCATTTTATTTGGGAATAGGTTTATAGGATCAAAATTATCCTTGGCAGTCGATTGTTAATACCCCTCCAGTAATAATTTCCAGTATTTGCAGTTTTAAACATTGTCAGTAGAAGATGAAGGGATTAAAACTTCCAGGGATGCCAGTCAGTTCAGCAACCCTCTTCCCCTGCTTGTGTCACCCACTGTAACAGCAGAGGCTGCAGTTTTTGTGCTTTATGACACACGGCTGGAATGGGGCACTCCTTACTATATTACTTATGCAGCTTGATATTTGTCTTGTATGATTATTTCTCCCTTCAGCCAAAAATAATTTAATCACACATTAAAGCCATGAAAATTGCATTGCTTTTGCAGACTAGATTCCCCAGATTTATAACCTACTTACCTCACATGGGTTTGTTTTGAGATTTTGAGATTGGCTTTATTTATTATACAGCCTATAAAGTAAAATTATTCTAAATCACTCCTGTGGAACCATGAAAATGAAACCTTAGATAGGCAAGAGGATTTTTACGTCTTTTAATTAGAGCTTATGTTGAAACTTCAAATGTTATGGTAAAATGTTCATTGAACAGCCTTGTCTCAAGCTGACTACAAAGGACGGAGCCTCAGCTGTTTAGAGATAAAAAGTCCCATCTTTTGAGTAGTTCTAAATGACAATATCAGAACTCAAAATCCTTAGCTCTTACTTAGCCAAGAGCTTTATGTAGGAAATAAGATGCTTTATCCCCATTTTACAGCTTTGCAAGTGGAGGGGAAGTGGATGTTTGAATTGCTGTACTTGCCTCCTTTCTACAGCTGCTTGGGGGGCAACACAGTCATAAGGCTGTCCAGGGTTTACTTACAAGCTGTCAGTTTAAAGTCAGGCAATGATTACCACTTGCTAAAATTAATCCTCATGCTTTGAGATTTCAGATAGTCAGTTGTGATTCAGAAAGTTTGGTGCACCTCGTGCACCATTGACTCACCGTGTTTAGATTTAATTTTCTTCTTTTCTGAAACATCAGATAATCCATTCTCTGTATTTGCAGCCACCTGCACATAGCTGTTACCTATTTTGCCTTCTGTTCCCTGCCTGTGGCACATGATTTAGTCTTCTGAAGAGCTAAAATCTTCAATTTAACTGAAGTCTTTGGGCTTCAGATACTGCACACATGTGAAACATAATGGGCAATGACATGCAGGCAGCCAGACTAAATGATCTACTGGTACCTTCTGGCAGTAAACTCTATGAAATTATTAAACCTGTGAAATTGTAGCACATAAAATAGAGTTTAATACTAAGCCAATGGGAGTGGTGGAAACTAAGAACCTTGAGTATTACACCCCATACACTTGGTTTCATTAAACTCCAAGCAGTAGAAATTCCCTCAGGCAATATCTTTACACAGGATAACAAAAAAAAGAGGAAGAAGCTTTAGGGCCACTTGACCAACATCTCCCCATATTTGATAACTGCACAAACTAAAACTAATTTTCAAGGAGTTGAATGTCTGGGAGTCAATCCAGCAAACAAAGTAAATCCTGTCTCACAGAACCCTTGCAATTCAATGGGAAAGAAATATTCTCAACACTGCTTCAATAAGCTTATGTATGCAAATTTAACTGAAAGTACAGATGAGGTACCGATACTGTAACTCTGTCTCAACTGTTAGTGACTATAGAATTTTTGGTGGAATGGGGGAAGAAATTGTTTTTTTAAATTTTGAAAGTTTTAATATGTAGAGCAAGTATCTAATATAGTTTAATCAAAATCCTTTGAAGTGTATTTCCCAGCTACTTCAGCTAACAGTTCTCTTAGTTCAAACATACATATATTTATATCTTTATTTATTTTCTTATTATTACGTGAAAGCAGCTTCTCATAACAATTGTTCACATCTCCCAGTTAGGTGTGGTATCATGTGCAGAGGAAAACTGAAATTCAACAGGCCTTGAATCTCATCAAATAGATTTATGGTATTTGTGCTGGTGAAGCTTGTTTTAGCCCATTCTCAAGGGCAGATTCTCTTTCTGCTCTGCTAAATATCCCTTCACAGAACCTTTGTATCCATAGATCCTGATCCCAAAAAACGTGTTGTAGCTCTTCAACATACAAGGTAACTTACACCTAAATTTTCATACATGCATATTTATAAAATTCAAAACAAGAAATACAGAGATAGTGTCTTATTAATCCCTCAATTTCAGTAACCATGTATCTGATAAGGTAGATGCAGTTTATTTCACACTCATGGGTCCTTGGTGCGGGTGACAGGTGGAATGTCACGGCTCCATTCAAGTCTGGTTGTACAAGATTTTTTCGCACACAAGCAGGTGATGAGACGGTCTATACATGGCTCTCATCCCTGGATGTAGACTAAATGTAGACCTGGACCTCTAGATTGACAGAACTGTCAAAACCAGTATGAAGGTCTGCACTGAAGCCAGCGATTCCTATACAAAACCAAGGACAATCCTTTCTCCAAAGAGTCCATATAGTAAGCAGCAAAGGCTGGGACTTGAAAGCTCTTCCCAGGGCCATGCAGGTAAATGTCATAGCAAAATCTTATCTCTGGACTGACAAGCCATTGCTCTTCTGGACATGCTCATTTTCATGCAAGTTCAGTTCTACTGTAGCATATGTCTTGGTCATCATGAAAAGGATGAGGCTGTCCTTGAAGGGGTCTGCATGTCACGAAAATGCACACATTCAGTGTTTTGTTGTTGATAAGATCAAAGGCAGTTTGTTTCTGCAAACACTTGTCTAACGAAAGCAAATATATACCAGTAATTCAAAACTCTTACAGGTGAAGTTTCTGCGGCTGTAGTTCAAAGGATTTTTGACTGAATGCTTATTAGAAATATTCTGAAGATAGTTTTTAAATATTAACTCCATGTGATGCTTAAAAAGAATTGTCTCTTGTCCCTGACTGAACATATACAATAATTAAAAAACATTTACATTTAGTAAGGCAAGTGCAGAATGAAAATATTTTATATGATTGCTTTTAATGTGCACAGAATTCCCAAGTTCCCAAGTTCCTCAGTATTTGATTTATTTTCTTTTTCCCCAGTATCTTTTCTGCCTTTCGCTTGTAATAATCAGTCAACTTACAAGCCTCAGAGAAAATAACCTTGATGCATTACTTCAGAAGTGCTTTTTGATTTTGACGACTCCTGTTTCTGACTGTCCATCTGAAACATTGAGAAACGGAGAGTCTGGAGAGGGAAGAAAGGCTGAACTCTAAAACAACCTGAAGTCAGACCATGAGGGCACCTCAGAATAGAAGAAGGTGCCCTGTTCACTATTTAACATGAAAAATTCAGGCTTAATTTTCTATTTCAATTTTGTCTTCTACTACATAACCTTGAGGGAAGTTGCTGAGATTCTATACCCCAGTCCCTGTCTCTAAAGTGAATAATAGTGATAACAGTAATAAAATCTGTCTTTGTTTTGAAGATAAATACATGAAAAGATGAAGCTATTTGGATAGTATGATAACAGAGGTCATATAAGTAGCTTAGATGAATAATGTACTCAAACCTGTGGTTCACTGAAAAACTTAGCCCCTGGGTTTGGCTTTTAGAATCAGAAATGATTAGTCTTTCTGCTATTGTTATTATTGTCTTTCATAACTTTAGATCTCTCTGTATGTCCTAGCAATTTATATCGCATGTGAAAATTTTAACTATGGGCTGGACATTCGAGTTTGAAGCTATACATTTGACAGTGGCTGTTTAAACTAACAGATCTGAACTATTTCTAACAGCTCTTTATTTAAGATTATTTGCTTTCCTGATAAGAACGCTAGAATTATATTTATGAGGACTGGACTAAACTGCCTGGGGGTGTCACAGATGTCATTAACAAAACCACTTTGAAACAGAGACCTCTTTCTGTGGTGAGCTTCATTTCCATATGTGCTAGTTCCATAGATAAATGCAAGTAAAGGACTTATCCTAGTAGATGCTCAATGTCCACTTCTCTTAAAGAGGGTTAACAGGACTTTCTGATATCTGGCGAAAGCTTGAGGACTGCATCTTACATTCATGACTTATTTTTTCTTTCTCTTCATGTAATATAGTCATTCCCTTTCAATGAGAGTTTGTATCTTCACATTAACTCATTAACTACACTTGTAAACTGTCACTGAAGCAAGCAGAGTTTACAGGAATCTGGACACAATGTTGGCTTTTATTGGTAAAATGCAATTACAAAGGTAATTGGCTCCTATATATCTGTGTGACACTTTCTTGGCACTAGCTTCTCCCATTTCTGGATTACCTTCCCCTCTTCCACTCCTCCTCAATATGTTTTAGTATTGGAGCCAATAGCCTGGTGACCAGTCAGAGGTTATACTTGGCATGTTTAGGACACAGATGCTGGGTTGCAATATTCAAGGGTTTCAAGAGCTTTTATACCAAATTCTCTGAATGGCCTAGTCTCTTGGACTACATGGCCATTACAAAATTACCTTTAAATATGAAGAGAGTTATCTTCCTGATGAGCTAACTCTGTTTTGTAGACCATCAGTTTCTTTTAGCTTATTTTTATTTAGAAAGAATTAAGTTCTCTCACCTTCAGGATCATGTTTTCCAAATATTCTGCCCAAGATGAGTTGATGATGAATTATTGTATGTAGTTTTTATAATGATAGAGTGTCTTGAAGACCACCCACCTAAGCCCCTATGCAGCTATTGAGACATATTACCGTTTCTGCACCCTACTACAAATAATCCTAAGTGTAAAAGAAAAAAACATGCCAGGTGGCTGAGGTGGGAAGTGGGGGTAACAGAATGATGTGATGCTGTCAATTCTTCACCAGTCAAAAGTAGTAATCACAGCCCACAAAATGCAAACAAATATAGTCATAGTCTCCTCCATGATTCTTTATAAGAGCTCCCTTGCACAAGATCCATTGTAACTTAGCAGTTGCAGGATGAGTACAAACTAGATATTGCTTCATGTCCTGTTGAGCACTACTGTAGACCCAGACTTCATCCAGAGCACAGGAAAGCAAAAAAAATTGTTCCCGCAAGAAACAGAATAGGGGTCCCTGGAAAAAATTCTTCAGATAGTGGACTTGGCAGTGAAGGGATTTTACCACAAATGATACTGACCTCAGCTTCAGTGAGATGAGTTTGTAAAAAGACCATCTCAAAGATAAGTAAACATGAATTCATCAGCCCCTAAATCATCTGAGGATAGTAGGCAAACTCTTCAGAATACAGGTAAAAATCTGAGGCCCTGCAAGATGAGATCTCTTTTAGATGTGCTTCTCCCAAGCTCATGCAAAACGATAAAATGAGAAAATATATAGTTGGAGAATGCAGAAGCCTCTTTACCACCCATTGTTTTTTCCTCTTTACCACTCTTTTTTTCTTTCCCTCTTTTTATCAAAGGAATATCTGTAAGATTTTTCAGGAAAGAAATTCATAAAACAAGGATTTCTTTTGGAGGGTAAGAGTTACTTTGTTACTGGCATAAAGAATTGACACCTCCATCTGGACCCTGCAGAGACATGGAAATGCAACTTTCAGCTCTGAATCCAGTGTAGTCAGAGGCATTTAGGGTTGTCCACCACTTCTGAAACTTTTGCCTTCAGTCCTAAATGAATTTATGCAGGAGCTGGAATAAAGTTTAATTCTTTGCCAGGATATAAAACAAGCCAAAATCCATGTTCTTTGGTCTTTGTATGTTGGCTAAAGAGAACAATGTCAAAATTCTTCCATTAATACTTGTCAGGGAATTTCCAGGTTGCTGCGGAAAACTCTATACTTTTTGAAGGTCCATATGCAATTAACACAAGTAGGTGTTCAATAGTCAATAAGCGCATCTGAAAGCTTAATCAGGATGATTATTTGGAGCAGTATTGCAATCTGTTCATGAAGTAATCTCTTTGTTTTCTGCTCTACTGACCAGAAATTCTTCAGCTTGTTAAGGGTTGAATAAGTTTAACAACAAAGAGCAAGTCCAAAAATATAGACAAAGTGAAAGTAGAAAGAATCAGATTTAAGAGAATTCAGACAATACTGTGCAAAGTCAACAAATGTCAGTCTGACAATATCCATTGTTATCTGAATGGAATTTATTTGCCTCATATCCTTCACTCTATACAGTCTATACTTTATGTGCAAAAGGTATAGAATATTTAAATGCAGGTCTAATATAAGTGAACATAACCTTTTGATCAAAAAAATAAACAATCTAACAATAGGAAAAATTGCAATCTGTCGAGACATATTTGAGTTATTTTGCAGTAATTGGCTTGGCAGCAGCTTCAGTCACAGATTTCTGTTTCACAGATTGTCCCCAAATGAATAAAAGGTTTGCTTTGAAATATAATTAATACTGCGTTCAGCTGCAAGACTTTCTCAGGTTGTCAAAGGAATTTGAAGAAGGTAGTTACACAAAAAAAAAAAACATAAAAAGAACAGGATGAAATAGCTAAGCCAAATTCAAACATGAGCTGACGGACAGCAGGAAAAAACACTAAATGGACTGAAATAAATGGCAGAAGTGTTTCAGGCGTTCATTTTTCATCAAATCAGCCATCAATAAATACTTCAATAATATTCCAGGAACTGTACAGACACTTTCATATTGTCTGTTAAGGTAACACACGATGGTGAACAATCTGGCTGTGTAGTGTACATACATTACAAAAGAGAACAGTTAAGAGAAGCCTACTTTTCCAGTGCTAAAATCACAAATATCCGCTTCACATACTTATTTTTTTGCACTTTAAAGCTATGTGCAAGTGTTTAGGGTCCAGAAAGACTGTTTCGGGAAGTCTCTAAATGACTCAGTGCGCAATATGCAGCACAAAAAGGAAAGGGGGGGTGGAATTTTTATCTTTGACAAAATTAAGAGTTTATTCAGACCCTGAGTCCTCAGCGACTGTGTACGGAATTTGTTTTCCCACATTTTCTGCAGCAGGAGATACTGGATGTGCACACAAGGCAGGGGACATAAATCCTTGTTGGCAGTGAAATGAAACCAGGAATGGTATGCAGGGCAGGGCTATGGTAGAGCTGGAGATGGCATCCAACAGCATTGCTGGGGCAGGGACTGATGGACCCTGTTCGTGAGCCATGGGCCGGGGTGGTAAGAGACCCCTGTAGGGTTGGTAAGGAATATTATTGTCCTCAGAGCCCTCACAAACCCCTTTTTTCCTCTAAAGAACATCTGTATGACTGTTGAAAGAAGGTAGATCTTGACTTTGATATTAGGTGTCAAAGTCCCATGGCCAACTAAGCATTGTATCTGCATAGCAATGCTTGTACCTCTTCTGTGATATTTACCTGCATTTTTTATGTATTAATAGTCTTAAAAATATTGCTAATACCTGTACAGTGAACTCCTCCCATTTAAAAAAGGGTAACAGCTCTCCCTAATAAATATTAAGGATTGTGAACAGTTAAAATCAACACAAACTGTACAAAGAACAATGAACCAACAGTGCTTCCTAGGATATTCTTGTGTTGTAGCACCTACTACACTGTTTCATGCTGAGGACCATTCCTCAGCTGGTATCGGAAGGCAGTTCTGGTTGGTATTGCTCCTTGCCCCTGGTTTAGTTTTTGTTCGGGAAATCTACATCTGAACTAGTCATGTTGCATTCCCAAGATTGCTAGTGAAAAATGTTCAAGGTTCAGCTTATCCTGTGATGTATCAGATGGACCGTCCTTTTTGATCAACAAAAAGAGGTGGCCACTTCAGATTTTAAAAATTTAAGAGTGAATAAGAAGAAAAAAGTCATTAAGTGTTGTTCTGGGTTGACCCTGGCTGGATGTCACATGCGCATCAAAGCCACTCTATCACTCCTCCTCCTCAGCTGGACTGAGGAGAAAAAATACAATGAAAGGCTCATGGGTCACGATAAGGACAGGGGGACCTCACTCACAAATTACCATCACAAGCAAAACAGACTCAGCTTGAGGAAATTAATTTGTCACCAATCAACTCAGAGTAAATAAATTCAAATCAAACAACACCTTTCCCCACCCCTCGCTTCTTCCCAGGTTCAACCTCACTCCTAATTTTCTCTACCTCCTCCCTCCGAGGGGTGCAGGGGGACGGGATTAGGGGTTGCGGTCAGTTCATCACACATTGTTTCTGCCACTCCTTCCTCCTCAGGGGGAGGACTTCTCATGCTCTGCCCCTGCTCCAGCGTGGAGTCTCTTCACGGGAGACAGTCCATGAACTTCTCCAACATGACTCCTTCCCATGGGATGCAGTTCTTTACAAACTGCTCCAGTGTGGGTCCCCCACGGGGCCACAAGCCCTGCCAGAAAACCTGCTCCAGTGTGGGCTCCTCTCTCCAAGGGTCCGCAGGTGCTGCCAAGAGCCTGTTGCAACGCAGGATCTTCACAGGGTCAAAGCCTGCTTCGGGCATCCACCTACTCTGGTGTGGGGTCACTTCCACGGGCTACTGGTGGATATCTGCTCACCTTGGACCTCCATGGGCTGCAACGTGACAGCCTGTCCCACCATGGTCTGCTCCATGGGCTGTCAGGGAATCTCTGCTCTGGTGCCTGAAGCACCTCCTTCCCCCTACTCCTTCTGCATTGACCTTAGTGTCTGCAGAGTTGTTTCTCCCACATATTCTCCCTCCACTATCCCCCTGCAGGTTTTTTCTCCCTCCTTAAATGTTATCCCAGAGGCACTAGCACCTTCTCTGATGGGGTCGGCCTTGGCCAGCAGCAGGTCCGTCTTGGAGCCAGCTGACATTGACTCTGTCAGACATAGGGGAAGCTTCCAGCATCTTCTCACAGAAGGCACCCCTGTAGACCCTCCATTCCCAAAACCTTGCCACGTAAACCCGATAGGTGTGATTACATCTTCAGTTATGAACAAAATAAGCAATTGCAACAGTTGATGACAGAATAGGATTTCCCAATTGAAGGGCTAGAAAGATATAGCTAAATATACTAAATATATAAACTGAGTTCACTTTTCTTCAGAGCCCAAAAAGTCAAAATCGTCTCTGCTTTGTCTGGACCTCAGCTGAGTAAATTAAACACACAAACACCTTCAAGAACTGCCTCGATGCCTCAGTTTTTAACTGACTGGCATGACAATATTTGGGTGAGTTTTCTTTTACCCCATGTGGCTGTGGGGAGCAAAAGTGTTTCAGATCCCCACAAAGTATTTGATAGTCAGTCAACACGGTGATTTATTGGCCATTTTGTATAGCTTTTTCTTAAAGATTGGATTAAAACCTTTAAATATAATTTGCTTCATTTTCAGGCAGCTTCTGTTTATCCCGTTCAGGTCAGCCAATAGGGAACACAGAAGAGTTTTGTACCAGAGTGTCTGTGTGTAACATGATATCACTACACTCACACAGTTCATCAGGAACTCTATATAGTCGAAGATGATCTAAAGTGAATTCCACATATTAGCTAGGTTCCTTTTCTGTTCAGAAAATCAGTGAATTAATTGCGTATGTTTCTTGTCCAAGAGAGACTTGGGAGGGCAAGGGTGTAACTGTAGTTTGTGTGCTTCAAGTTAGCTTCACTATGGGGTAAGGATTAGCAAGAATCTGGTACTGAGACAGCTTGATGTACAAAATGAAGCTGTTCACGAAGTATACTGTGAAAGAATAGAGAGAAGGGAGAGATTGAAGATGTGGCTTACTGTATATCCTAAATCTGGCTGGAAGATGGGCTTTGAACAAGCTGTTATTTTCCACATGGGAGTAGCATTGCTACAGTAAAATGCCAGATTTCATCCATCATAATGTCATGGCTCGTATTAAAATGTCTTGAGGGACCTAAGGGAGGGATGGGCAAAAGACATCAAATCAATTTTCAGGCAATTGCTACGGTTTTCAGAACCTAAGCCCTATGTGATGGCGTTATGGTTGCACAAAGGGATGTTATAAATCAGGTCCATATATCAAGAGAGGAAGTAATTTAGAAAAAGACAGTTGATCTGACTTTTGCATGAAGCTGAACATATGGTGGAGTACAACCAGGTTATCATTCTATATATTCCTCACAGAGATAAGCACCAAAGCTATACTTACAAGAAATTAGCACATCAGTGTAGTCCTAAAAGTGACAGCTCTGGAACAAGGTACTTCTTGTTTATCAAAAAAAATCCCCAGAAATTACAAGGTTATTTGACATTTGTTTAAATTAGCATTTAGTTATGAGATACACAAGTCAAACACCGTTAGACAGTTAGTTACTTCTGAAAGCTTGAACATTCAACATTCTGCAGAAATTGGACGTTTTAACAAGATGCTTTTAAACACAAAGAACGGGAAATTAGACCCAGGATAGTCCCGTGCTAAAAACAAGTAGACTTTAATAGTTTAATAGTTTAATAGTCTATATAAGCAAGCATAAATAGATTTATTATGAGTTTGTCAAGGCAAAAAATGGCATGCATGCCACAGCATGCATGCAACAATGTTTGTATAAGATCACTAAGCAGGTGGCTTAGAAGCAAATAGATCTACCTAGTAGCTTAATATTTCTGGATGCTGCATCCACTTAGGAACTCCTCTCTTTCCAGGCCTTTCTTCTGGAAAAGCACCAGCATATACAAAGAACTATTCAAGGCATCTGAGTGTTTTCGTATTTCGTCTGGAAACAGAAGGATCCAGGGAGCTGCTTATGAAGGGTCTTAGGAAAATACCTGTTTCTCAGGCACACTCTTGTGGATATTTACTTCCTTTGCGAGCTATGTAGCAGGAAGTGAAAAGAAAAACATCCACGAAAGCAGGTCCACGAAGGTGGGTTTGTGTTAAGTGGTCATTATGGTGGATATTATTGACCTGCAATAATCACTAAAAAAACAATTTTGCTTGTTAATATGTAGTTTTAATCTTAGACTAGCAAACACCAAGATTTTCTACCCAGCAGCTGTTTGTATCTTGTGTAAAATTAGCAGCTGGCCTCAATCCTAGCCAAAGTGGACATATGGATGAATAAAAAAACTACAATACTTAACACTAATTGACATCCTTGTTGGCACTAGAGCTGGGTGAATAATTCAGTATTTTTCTATTTGGTAGCCAAACAACACAAAAAAGTGGGGAAATTTGGTGCAGTAAATGTTTCAGCAAAAAGAAAAAAAATTGGACAATGATGTCTGCTCTATTCAAATGTTTCATCAATACAAACACATACATTTATTTATTTCCAAAGTTAGTTCATGTTATTACTTGATCTTTTTTCTTTCAGTGTAGATGATTCATTGAAGTACAAGATACTGTTCCAAAACATAAAGTCAGTTAGTTCTGCTGAAAGTAATAACACTCATTTTTAAATAGTGAAATAAATTACTATGACATTCTGTTCTGGGTTTGCATGGCAAGGTTTTGGTAGCATGGGGGCTATAGGGGTGGCTTCTGTGAGAAGCTGCAAGAAGCTTTCCCCATGTCTGATAAAGCCAGTGCCAGACTGCTCTAAGATGGACCCACTTCTGGCCAAAGCCAAGCCAATCAGCAACAGTGGTAGCGCCTCTGTGATAACACAGTTAAGAAGAAGAACAAAAAAATGTGGTGAGACGGCAGTTGAGAGAGTGGAGTGAGACGATGTGAAAGAAATAACTCTGCAGACACCAAGGTCAGTGAAGAAGGAAGGAGGGAGGAGGTGCTCGATGCCTGAGCAGAGTCTTCCCTTGCAGCCCGTGATGAAGGTCATGGTGAGGCAGGTTGTTCCCCTGCAGTCCACGGAGGTCCACGGTGGAGCAGATATTCACCTGTAGCCCATGGAAGGGACCTCATGCTGGAGCAGGTGGATGCCTGAAGGAAGCTGTGACCCCATGGGGAGTCCACGCTCCAACAGGCTCCTGCCAGGACCTGCGGACCCATGGAGAGAGGAGCCCACGCTGGAGCAGATTTGCTGGCAGGGTTTATGATCCCGTGGGGGACCCAGGCTGGAGCAGCCTTTTCCTGAAGGACTGCACCCTGTGGGAAGGACCCACACTGGGGTAGTTTGTGAAGAGCTGCAGCCCATGGGAAGGACTCACATTGGAGAAGTTTGTGCAGAACTGTCTTCCATGAAAGGGAATGAGATCTAGACTGCCCAGAGATGACGATGTGCCATCAGGTGTAGGATAGACCAGAAATTCTCATCACAAGAACATTCTCAGTCTCCAACATCCTTATATGGACTTCTCAAGATGGAAGAAACACAGAACCAGGGACTCAGAAAAGTTTATAGACTGTGCAGTATTAAATTTAACAATTCAGTTTATCTGCATAGATATAGAGTCACGAGTCTAAAGGATTGGTACCTCTGGCACAGGGAAGACTGATGTGTGGTTGTGTCCAGCCGCAGCGTCCTTGCCTTCATTTCAGCAATGGATAGGACAGCATTATCTGCCCATTGACTTCCAAACAGAAAGTCAAGCAGGGCAGGCTGACTCAGTTATATCTTCAAGTAAAATATTAATTTACAGCTGGTTAAAGGCAAACAATAATTTTAACATAATGAAGAACTGGAAGTGGGGGGCTGATAATGAGATTTTTGTTTACTTTGTGTTGGGATTTTTTGTTCTTTTTTCTGTCAAATGTGAATATACAAGATTCTCGGAGGAAGCAAGAGGGGTTTTTTTTCTTATGATTATCTGACCTTGGGCCAGTAGCTTAATCTCTCTCTTGGTACATCTGCCCTCTCAGTACATCTGCCTTCTCTGTACATCTCCCCTAGTTAATAATGTTCAAGTAGAGTTGCTCTGTGCTACCTGTGAATCAAAAGTTTGCAACCCCAGGTGGACGTGTCACTTGGTAGAACTCTGCAAAAGCCAGCAGTGTTCTATGACTTTTTACTTGCTGTGAACCAAAATAATATTTCATCTTATTGCAGTAAAGGATTAATTAGTTTGGTTAGCTGTGCAGTAGAACTTCTTTTCAGGAGACAGCTGCCTCCACTGTTCTTTTGATTTAGCAATTAAGTTCTTTTCTAAGGTTAATTTGTAAATTTTCTCCTCCTAGAATCTTACTCTGATTTCACACCATTAATAGAAGTAATGCTATTGATTGCCCAGGTCTTATTTAACAAAATGCGTTAACAGATGCTTCTATGTAAGCCTGTTAATATAGTATTAAAGTCAATTCAGTTACTTGAACATAAGTGTCTGCTGGCCTCCAGTTATCATTTTAAAAGGTCACAGGTCTCCCTTAGGTCCTGCAACATATTTGTCAGGTTTGTACAGATGTATTGGATACTCCCAGGCTTCTCAAATAGCACCTGATGTCTTCACAGGTAAACAAATGTATCTCTAAGAACTGGAAGCAGTTCCAGGTTCAGATAAAATGTCTATCATGTAATGTTCACAAGGGAATTAAGTTTCTAACCTCCCATTTTTCTCTACAGAGCCTATGAAGCTCTTCAGCTCATCAAATGTAGGATTCTGCTACAAGGATCGGCTGAATAGCTCTCATCTCCATTGATCTCATAGGCATTTAGTATCATATGAGATGCACGAGTGTAAGACATCCTCATGTGCTTACATATATGACATATGACATACAGGGACCTAGGCCTTCTGGAGCAGCAGCTGGTAACCAGGTGGGATGCTCTATGGTATATCAAATGGCAGTACATGTCTAAATATGCACAACTAATTCAAACCCTTCTGAATGTACTGGAAAAGGACTTGATATAGTTGCTAAAATAGGTGTCTACTGCCACTTAACATGGCAATCCCTTGAGATCCGTAGAGCTGGCAAATGTGACACAGACCTCAAGAAGACTCAGATCCCTCTCTATAGCAGATGGATGTCAAGATGTCCTGAGTTACCTACAATGACATCAGATGTGTATTAGACAGCTGAATTAAGCCCTGTGTCTATACTGTATGGAGCAGGAGCAGCGAACTCTTCTAGCTCTCTAGAGGCCTCTGCAGAACTAAAATAGCTGGAACTGAATCCCACACAAAATTTGGCGGTCACCTGAAATGGATGCAATCGGAACCAATGAAGAATTTAAGCACACCAGTCAGAGATGCAATAACAGCCTTTTAGGCAAGTGTTAATCCGCATATGCATAAAACTCAGCATGTGCTTAAGTGACTTGCTGATTCAGACCTTGAAGTGCTTGGCCAACATTTCGCTCTGCAAAGCTCAGATTAGAAAACCATGTGATTTTCTTTTTTTCTTTTTTCTTTTTTTTTTCTTTTTCCCAAGGCAAGAAATAATTTCTCACCTTTTTAAGTGCCACTTGGCTGTGGGTACTGTAAAAATTGTTACATCTTGTAGAAGTGCCAATTAGAGACAATAATTACTTGACTTGTCTGCTTTAGCATTAAAATGCCTAGAACTCCTTGTACTTGGCAGCTGGAATTTCTATTTCTATGCTTCTCTGATTTAGGAAATACACTTTTTTATGGAACCTGATTTACTAATCAAAAAGATGGTTGCCCATATTGTAGAATTCCACTCATTTTTAAACTAATATTCTGAATATCTTTATTTCTTTATTCATTTTAGGAATTCTTTCCAGACTAGTTCATATGATCTCTTCATATCATCTAAAATAATTCATATTAACTGTACCTGTAACATAAATTTTATGTAGGATATACTCCTACATCAAGTATTCTAAAATTATATCAGATTTTCCCATACAAAGTAGTATTTTCAAGGAAAACTAATCATTTAGTCTGTACTAATGAAAACTGATTTAATTTAACTATATGTGTGTAAATGAAATAGAGTGCAAAGCAGAATTTTATTCTGTAGTATCACTCTAAGTTTACTAGCATTCAGAATGAGAAAGTGGAAAACCTCCAAAACAGCTAGCGCATTTTTGACGTATTTCTGCATTTTAGCAAATCCGCATACAAACTTAAAGTTTATAGAGGAATTTTTTCTAGAATGCTTTTATGAGCTTTTAGTAATTCTCATGTGTAAAATAAAAGAAGTTCTGTTTTAACCGCATATTAAGTGTTTTCACTGGAAAATGCTTCCAACAAAGTTCTACATTTTTTCTTTAACTAGTACAGAATATTTTAGAGGTTTTATTTCAGAACTATTCAACACCACTTCTGTCTAAAAAAGTGTATGCATAGGTGGGTGTTGATTAATTGTGCTAAAAACACTTTGTGTAGGACCTTATGCTAATTATCCTTTATACCCTAACCTGTGTCAGTTTTAACAATCTAAATTAGCTTTTTCTCGTAGGACTAGAGGAATGTGAGGATTGTGAAATTGGCTCAGTAAGCTGAATTAACAATGTGAAAATTGAGATGTTCTGTCTTTCTATATTAACATCTGCTGCTTGTACTAAATGTGATGTTCTAATCTAAGTGATGGAGACATTACCCCACCCCCTTGGAGGAAAAAAAAAAAGACAAAAAGAAAGAGGAAGAAAAGATGGGGTCGGGAAAGAGAAATAAAAATCTTGCTACACTGTAAAAAAATGTAATTGGTGACAATTGTTATCGGCAGTTCCAGGTAATCATGTCTGGAATAATGGATTTTTGACATGCAAGTCTTGAAAATTGGTTGCATTATTGTTGATGCAAATAGTTTAGTTTCTTTCCTGTTACTGCTGTTGTATAATGGAACACAATGTTATAGGCAGTGGGTGATACAGAAAGCACATTGCTCAGATAAAATCCTGATTACAAATGGTTCCATTTGGTTTATTTTATATTCTAATAGGAACATAAGTCTTTCTGGGTTCATTACATTATTAAAATAAAAACCCTTTTCTGAAGAGAATAGGATTTTTTTATTATTGTTTCTTCTTCTAAAATACTGTGAGGATTATTCAGATTTTAGGTCTTAGACATTGAGTTGACAAACAGCAGTAATCAATGACAGTGAGAAGAAATTTGTGTTTTCAAAACATAATGATCTCTCCCAGACTTGTGAACTGCCCATTGTTCCTCTTTATTATCAAAGTCAATACTGCCTAAAATATTTCTGGGCTGCCAGGATGGCATCTGTGTAAGAAGCAGCATCCAGGCAGCAGAGACTCGCTCCAGCTGAGTGCAAGTCAAACTGCAGCATCCTACAGGTTGTACTTACTATTCCTGAAAGCACAACGCTGGAATTAAAAATACCTAAATACAGTTGATGCTTGAAGATTCAACTTTGTTCCCAGAATCCAGGCACTTAGAAATAAAAAAAAAAAAACCACAAAAATACAAAAAAAAAAAAGACTGCTCAGTGAGAACAACAACTCAACGATAACAACAACTGGAAAGGTATTGTGGGTATTTGGATTCAAAGGAGAGAGGCATAAGCCACAGCAGGTGACTGCTGCCAGGTTAACCTGGCTTGAATGGGACCAAGGATGCTCACGGCTGGCTGGGGAAAGCCCGTTGCTGCAGGACTCCAATGCCCTGCGTGTTCTGGCGAAGCAGGAGGATTTAGGAGCACCAGAAAGTCCCAGTGCTTTCTTCCAGCTCACAGCTACTTCATAATTATGCAGAAGACCTGAGCTCTTGGAGCAAATGGAAAGTTTGGACAGAGCTGGTTCAAGGCCTCAATTCTCATCCTTCGCTGCTTGGCAGGAAGGAAAGAGGGGAAAGAGTTTCCCATTTCTACCTTCCCTACTGCTTTTGCTCAAACATCTAAGAAGGATAGGAATAATGAGTTTGGCCCCCAGTCATCACTTCATTAAAATAAAAATACTTCCTGACTGCCCAAATGTGATCTTTAAAATCTTATTACTTGTCAGAATACACTTTTGTCCTATTTCTAGCCAAGAACATTTAAAATTATTTCTTTTTATTTTATTTTTTCATCCCTACAACATTGCTATATACAGCCCCTCAGAATCATTGTGTCATTTTCCAAGAATTCAGTTTGAATTGAATTTCCAGATCTTAGAGGGACTCCTGACAAAACAGATTGCAAATAAAAAAAAATACAGAAGGCATCTTGGTTATCCCAATTATAGTAGTTACATTCGTAATTCTTCGTAAACTAGCACAATCCAAGAGATCAACAAAATAGTTTTGAAAGGTCTGGCTAAATGAAGATGTAAATGAGTTGTCAACCCATTGGCATTTAGGATTTAAGCATGTACTTCCATTAGACACCTGCTTAAGTGTCTATCATCTGAAGCATCACTTCAAAATGCAAGTATCGCTCAGCCTGGGTTTTGCTTTTCAGAATTAAATTTATGTGGACTTCAAGAAGAGCCCAATATCTGAACCCCACTCTGTAGTTGCTTCCCTAGAATGTCAGGCAATACACAGAGTGCTGGGAAACCTCATCTTTAGTGCTTTTTAATGAGGATGCATAATGACCCTGACAGGGCACCAGTAGCTTTAACACAGTAACAGATATTTATGTACTTACGGCGGAGTGATGGGTCTCTGATTTAGTCTTCTGCACATCTCACACCAAGTACATGCCAGCAAAGCATATAGGCTTACGGACCATGATTTGCTAGCTTCTTGTCTATCTCTATGAGTTAGCTGGTCAGTAAACACTCCATTTACATTTTATTTTATCATTGCTGGGACATCTACAGCGAGGAAGTTGCTATAACCTGACATTCAGATATCCATAGACATAAAATCTATTCTTAAGCACCAGTGAATTTTCCCTGGTTTCTTCCGCTTTCTCCTAAAGAAAGATGAAAGTGATAAATTGCAGCTTAGTTTGTCGCCAGGAGTGATTTCTTCCCAAACATCCAGAAATGCTCAACAGTATCATGTGCCATTCCCTCTCCTTGACCCAAGACAAATCTTTCCCCAAACTAACAGACGAGTTACCACTTTCAGACACTTTCTTATGTTGCTGAATACCACAATCCATACTGACTTTGGGCTTGTTCATCAACTGGAAGAACATTGATATGTACAGGCCAGTATCAGCGTTGCTGATTCATGTTCTATCTCCTTACAAAGTTCATGTAGTCCCACCCTGAGTGATTACTTGCCTCTAAAACCATCTGTGGTTAGCATCTCCTAGGACTGGGATATTTACCCAATTATATTCAGAGCTGTGACAGGAGGATGGTTCTGGCAGTGTCATATTGCATGTGCTTCAGTGTTGAACGTTTTTGGCAATCTTGATTTTTATTAAATATAGCTGATTTATGTTCTATAGTCTCTTGAGGGTGAAAAGGCAAATAAATTTAATGATAGATTCACTTTCTACAAACATCTGTTTGCAATCTGGCCAGGCAGTTATAAATATCACTTTCCTGTGTATCAGAATGAAGTCTTGTATTACTTACACTCAGTTCTAGAAAAGTTTCCAGAACTTTTTCTCTTGGAAAGATTTTTATTTTATTTCATTTTATTTTATTTTATTTTATTTCATTTTATTTTATTTTATTTTATTTTATTTTATTTTATTTTATTTTACTTTATTTTATTTTGTTTTATTTTGTTTTATTTTGATTTATTTTGATTTGTTTTGATTTATTTTGTTTTATTTTTTATTTTATTTTATTTTATATAATTTTGTTTTATTTTATTTTATATAATTTTATTTTCATTTAATTTTAAGGGGAGATAACATGACTTATTCCTGTTTATGAATCTTCTTGTGCATTGAAGATGTTGTTATGTTCTAGTCTATGAAGAGCAAAATGAGAAATAAGATCATCATCAGAGATATTTAACACTGTGGAAAGAAGGTAAAGTCAAAAGTACAGAAGAGTGGTCTATGGCAGTATGGACTCCTCTGGGAGCACGAGTGTCTGTATTGCAAAAGATTCTGAAGGCTCTCCAGGTGTCATGGTTTGGATTCCCATTATTTGCATGCTGACTGTATTTCCCCATTTCAAAGATTATATATGAAAAATATTTTATTACTTGATTCTATTGCTTGGCAATCCTCTCATTCCACTTTTAACTTTTATAAATCATTCAGCTTTACTTGATAATCTTCTTAGTGCTCTATCTATTTTATTTTATGTCTAGTGATGTTGTTTTTTCACCCATGGAAAAACTTTCTTAGTTACCCACATGAGTCTCTTGTCCTTTCTTCCATTACTGTTTGAGGGTAGTGTTATACACTAATTTTAGAAATGTTTAGATTTACTTCCCTAAGTTATTAACCCTTGTGACTTCTCTAACAGGAACTCAAAATGACAACTCTAGAGGTCTGAACTTCCTTTTAGTGGATGGTGATAAAAGTTTGGTAGGAGAGTTACATGTTGCTCCATCGACTGAAGATGGCCTCTGTATTTTACACACCTAACATCTAACATAATATCACATCATTCACTCCTTTAAAGCACTTTTATTAATTTCTCAAGATAGAAGATACTATATAGAGCGATGGGAGGTTAACTCTACCCTGATTTCTGTTTTTTGTTTTCTCTCAGATGATGAGTATCTATAGCCCATAAAATTATGCCAAAAAAATTTTGCTTATGTTGTCTTGTTTCCTAAAAAAGTAATATATACCACTGCTTAAGAAGACCTGAATGTATTGTTCCTAGCTTCCTCAAACTAAGGACACCAAGATATAAAATTTTGACATTTTTCCTGTTTAAAATGAAGATAAATGCTGAATTTTTTGTCCCTTCTTCAATACTAATCAACACAATCTAACTGCTAGATAAGCCTCTGTGCTTGAATCTACAACTGTCTTCTTGTATGACCTTAATATAGTTAATGAGCACCCTGATTGACAATGGAGTACACGATTTTACTACTAGGTTTCTGGTTTAAATTAATTCCATGTTAGTTGTGACTGAAAAGCATTAACATCCGACAGCTATTCTGTGTTATTGTCTATGAAGAAGGGGTTATGGGTTTTTATCAATCCATGGTAGCTGAAAGTGAACAGGTGTCTCCATCATTAAGCCACCAATGCCAAATGTCATCTTTCTTGGTGTTGTAAGACGTGAAGAGCATTAAAACTGAGTTCTCCCTCCCTCCATTGAAATGATCAGATGTCATCTGATAATAACAGTTTCTAGAGGACATGTGACCCCACGTCCATGATGCCTCTCCCTCTAAAAGTCTTAAAAATAATTGTAAAATGCATTGCATTAGTCTGAACATTTAACAGATTGAGCAAAAAATTTTGTTAGCAGAATTGACAGAACTTCTCATGAAAGGACACAAAGTGAAACATTAACATTTGTTTAAGAAAGCAATATCTAAAAGTCTGTCCCAAGCAATTTTATAAGAATCTAATTTTTGCATTCATCAAGAAACTGCTACAACAGTAAAAATTTATGGGGCAAAGAAAATGTAGATTTCTGTGTTTTAATCTCCTGCAAGATGTGATGATTTTATTTCATGTCATTTTACAAGACTTTGGTTCCCTTCTTCAGTCTCCTTTTCTCCAGGCTCTTACTGCTGAATCCAGAAAATGGTCTTCTTCCTCTCTAACATGATTGGTTTGGGGCAAACATCCTCCAGCCATTTTTGTGTATTCAGTCTGCAGACATAGTATTTACACCCACATTCTTACCAATGATTGTTATTCAGGTCGTTTGCCATGGATGGACCGTAGAGACATCCCCATACCAGGGATGTTTGTATGTCAAATTTGTTTAAATGATCACTAACTCAATGCCTCTACAACAGGCAAAACTTCACTCCACAGACTCTGTCTTTAGGCTCTGTGACCCAACAGCATACCTTATGAGTAAATATTGAGGAAAGATACTGAGTACCTCAGCCTTTTGCTTGTTCTTTGTCACTAGCTCCCTGTGCAGCTGGCCTTTGTTTTCCCTGTCCTTCCCTTACCTGTCACTGTGTTTACAGAAGCCCCTTCACACTCCTCGGTACTTTCAGCTACAGTTCAAGTCTGACTTTTGTAACTCCATCCCTGCAAGCTCAGGCAAGGTCACTATAATCCTACTATGTAGTTTCTGTTTCTGCCTTCTGCATAGTTCTTTTTGGTGTTTGAGCTCAGTCAGGGGCTCACTGTGCACCCATGCTGGCCTTTTTGACACCTGCTCAACTTTTTGCACATTGGAATGGATCATTGTTGTGCTTTCAAACAGCTGTCCTTGAAGATCAATCAACTCTCCTGGGCTGCTTTGCCCTTCAAGGAAGTTTTCCGTAGGGTCCAGACAAGCAGATCCTTCAATACAACGAAAACTGCTCTCTAAAAGTCCCAGGCTGTAATGCTACTATTTATCTTACTCATTTCGTTCAGAGTTTTGAACCTCAAAATCTCATGTTCATTGCAGCTAAGTTTGCCCTTGACCTTTCCCTTCCCATCACTTCTTATACTTATTTGTGAGTAACATGAACAGCAGAGCACCACCACTGACCCTGATGCTTTCAATTTCTTTAAGGGGACTTCCACGTCGTTTTCTTGCTTCGTCTCTAGCAGACACTTAGAGCAATATCATTCTTGCTGGTGCTTCCTCTGATACTGCTCTCTAAGTTCTGAACTGTCTTAATACCCTTTGGAGAAGGAAAATGTATTGAAGTATACCTTTGTATGGAGTGTAACAACTCCTCATCTTCTCTGCCTGTACTTTACAAAAAGCTTTAATACATCTGTTTCGGCACACTTGTTAGCAGCCTATCCTACCATTTCTCTGTGATCTCAATAGGATGAAAGCTCTGAACACACAGAGACCTCTAATTCTTCCTGTTTGTTTTCCATACTGCTTACTTTTGCATACAGGCTTGAAGGATGGGTGCGCTTTCACACTGACTTCTTAGAAATGCAACACCCACCTCCATTTCCTGCATGCTTCCTCACTGCTTCTGGTACATTAACTTCTCTTCAGTATTTAGTCATCATTTTTTCACAAACCTATTATAAAAATCTCATGAATTAGTTATTGACTCATTAACTGGGCTTTTGCCCTGCTTGTCAGCTAGATCCTGTCTCCCTTTAGCTGTTCTCACAACCCAGCAAGGGTCTTGTGGTTGTTAAGCTACAGTGCTTCCAGCAGCAATGGCTGCGTAGCCAGACAGTGGCTCACAGGATGCATCCAGTCTTGCCCAAGCCTTTCCATTTCTCCACTGGTGACCAAAAGACCATCACTGGGACTCCCTGTCTTTCACAGTAGCGCTCTGAGCCCTCTCTGAGATCTGTGCTCACGGCTGAAACTCTCTGAGTCTCACTTGGCAATATCCTTTATGGCCACATGGATGAGAAAGAAGGGGTTGTAATCCAAAGGCTGGATAGCATCTTCACAGCACCTTGAATATTTATATTTTTCATGAGTCTACAAGTTAGTTATACAAATGTCAAGCTACATAACAACACTGATACACAAATTGAGAAAAGGAGAAAAAATAATGGTATAAATGAAAGAAAGAACAACAAACAGTTACAGAACTAAGAGACAAACCAATCTCCAAGCCAAAAAAGTTTGATTCAGTTATACAAACAGATCCAAGAAAGAAAATAATTATGTGATAATCAGTACATGTTCCAAAATGTATGCTAAGTCATTACCTTGAAAAAAAAAAAAATTAGTAACAACTGAAAGGGGGAAAAGATAGAAAAAGCAAGAAATAAGATCTTCACAATATTCTAGAAACACTTTTTACTTAATTAGGCATGAAAAGAAAATATTACTTATAACACTATATAACTTGGTTTTACCTTTCAGTAAATTTGATGATTTTTACAGAAAGACTAAATTAAAAAATAGGTCAGTCAGTTTTGGTAAATTAAATTATTGTACAGAGCAATGCATTATATTAAAAGCCTTAACAATTTTAGTCACTCAAAATCCAGCTGTGCCTCCGTAATAAAATTGCGTAGTAAAACAGAAGATGGAGTCCCACTGATTTAGTATATGATTTTTGTACACTGTGATACTATGTACCACAAAAAAATATATATATTCTGATAAAAAAGCTCAGCAAAACAGCTAAAAAATGAGGCAGATGGTCAAAAACTGGTATTAGCCTGTGCCTCTCTTGACTATTTTGTGTAGTCAGATTCCTTCTACTGATGATATAAGGAACATTAACAATTAATTGAGGAGAACTATTTCACTTTGTCTCTGAAACTTCACGGAATTTGGTGTCTAAGTGAGAGAAGCTAGTTCATACACAGAATTAGTCACTTTATTCTGCTTCTCTTGGAACATTCATCCCTGTAGTGCTTAATTTATATTCATAAATTGCAAATCAGGTGGAGTATTATCTCCATTTTACAGAAGCAAGCCTTAAGTAACATATTAAAGGCAAAAAGATACTAAGTAAGTGTGAGCATTGTTAATAAAATATGACCTCCTCAGAAATGTTTTCTTTTTGTAAATATCCTTTCAAATGTTTTGTGAAGTAGACAGAAATCAATTTACACTACCAATTTCAAAAGGAAGAATGCTAAGACTGTCAAGCTGTTATGACTGTCTGTGATAATCTGTACCAGATGATGGAATGAAGGCTGTCTTGCTATATTGGTGTAGTATCAGTTATTAATTATAATAATGTATTATTATAAATATACATCAACAAGAAATACCCCTGGTCTTCATTTGACAGTGCACTGGAGTACAAAGATGGGAAAGAGATGTTACATAGCTTTCATAGAACATTACTCGGCAGTGTAATTTGAGTGAAATTGTGGAGCATTAGACCTTTCAATAGTAACTTTAAATGATCAAGGACCTACGTACTTCTTTCTTTCTTTTTTTTTTTTTCTCTTTTTTTTTTTCTTTATCCCAAAGCAGTTCTACACTTTAAGTGGACTAAGGCCGTATCTAAATTATGTTACAGCTTTTTATATCTGTGTAGGCTGAGTACTTTTGCACAGGAAGTAGGACACTGTGAAAGATTGTGGTAGAGTGCCAGGCAGGTGGAATCACACCTAGGAAGTACTCTCAGATCAGGTACTAAAGACAGCTGTTTAAATTAGACTAATCACAGATTACTGGGAGTGCAGACATTCCAGAGTACCTAGTCTTGTCTTCAGGAACCTTAAGTTATAATATAGTCCAAAACAATTGAAAATACATAAAATAATTTTAAAGGAATGAACCAAAATTTGCTTAGATATTACTATGTTTTTTATATAAATAAATTTCTCTTGGACGAGAGAACGAAGATTATGTTCAAGCCATTCGAGTCATGATGCAAATTCTTGCTCATTAACATTCACTTTCCTGATCTTGGTGCAGTGCAGTATAGTGTAGATACATAATAAGCCTAAATGTAGCAAAGTCACATCAATATATCACTGTAGCCAGTAATCTTTCTTTCTGTGTGGTTACAGGTATCCTGCTGCTGATTCCTGACAAATCAAATTTGTTTTAATGTACCCCATGGGTATACATATATTGCTATACAGAAGAGAGTCGGGGCAAATATTCTATGTGCAGGACTTAGGGCTAGCTCATCTACATTAGACTAGATCTATACAGCACTTTAACACTTTTCCCAAGACAGGTGTCAAACTACCCAACATCTTTAGTGTTCTTTGGGCCGATGCAGTGCCTGTAAAAATTGAAAGAATGACTGTCTTATGAGTGTGCTTTTCCTGTTCGGTGCATGAAATAAGTTTGAAGTTACACTTTTTAAAATGTCTGAAGTGTTTGGGCTATGCTGCTGCTCACCAGAATGGTGTTTTTACAAGACAACACTCACAGTGTATGCTCTATGCCCTGAAGGGGTCTGTAAACTTGTCAGGCAGAATTTTCTGTCCCTCAGCTATTCCTGCATTAATATTGGCCGGGGCTCAAGATTATTACCTTCTAGATGAGTTTGATATCTTCCTGTGAAGTGAGGTCATTCTGCTAAGTTACTTTAACATTGCAGATGTGGAAGCAAAGTATCTGACTTGCAAGCCTGAGGTAAATTAATTGTATTGCAGGTGATACGTAGAATCTATCTTTTCTTTAGAAATATTGTAGTGGCCTTGTTTATTGTTTAAAAAGGAAAATAATGATTTTTTTTTTCTTAAGACTTCTTTCTATGACTATTTTTGATTCTTTAGGGAATACGAGATCAAACTGTATTAATACTAAAATTGGTGCTATACAGGAAGCTCTGATGTGAATTTGAAATCATAAAGCAATACATACAAGATTTATACTTACATGTAAGAACATTACCTATATGTAAGGAATTTACCCTAATGTTTAAAAGAATTCTTGTCATTATAAGCCAAAAAGACATTAAAAATATATAAATAAAGCAAATAAAATGCTAAGCGTATATCTAGGGAGATGTACCTTTAGGGTCTACAAGGCAATATTTTTCAACATCATGACATATTGCTTTTTGTCGTGCTACTTTCAGATAACTAAAGTTGGCAAACTTGAGTTTGAAGTAAAGAAATTCAGCCTCACTATTTGTTTTCAGTCGTAATAGAACTGTGACTTTATGTGACAATTCCATTTTATCAGTCAGAATGAAAGGCAACAAAGTTAAAAATACTTAATTGCATCCTATAAAAAGTACAATATAATCTCATTCTTTGAGCACTAATTTATTAGATAAGGCTAATTTTTATTAAAAAAATACCTATATGACTGATGTTTTGCTTGTCATCCCGCTCTGCTTCTCTATATAAATCCCACAGGAGTTATCTGATTTACAGAAATTTCACTATGAAGCCCCGGCTGTCTCCTGACACATTTGTGAGCTACATTCAGCAGCATGCTGAACTCCCTTGCAAGTCAATGAGCGTTCTGCACAAAATTTTGAAGGTGTAATGTTGCTCAAAGGTCACTTTTCTTTAAGGAACAGTGGCTTACTAGAAGAGCTTAACAAATCGAGCAGGTCTTTCAAGCAGACAAAGCTTGAGGCAGGATCAGCAGGCTCTAACAATTAATATTTCTGACAGAGTGTAGGGTGTTTTTTGCTGTTTCTGGCAGCACAGTTTGAACTGGTCATATTGAACCCTGGATTTTGTAACTGGCCTGAAAGTAGAAACAAACATCACTTCTATGTAATCTTTACGACATCAACAGCCCTTGTCTTTATTTTATCATGTCAACTTCCCCACTCCTTGTATAACGACATAACTAAGAATATCTATTTATGTGTGTAACATTTTTCATGATAAAGTTAAGGTGTAGGAGTTAAAATATTTTTCTATGCTTTAAACAAAATACTAGAAGATGTGTTTATTGATTGCCTGAAAATAATATATTATAGTATCCAATATCACAAGGGAACTCAAAAAAGAACACTTTAATTGGCATGCTGTGATTTATGATGAGATGTCTGATGACCATATAAAGCTGTAATTACAGTCCATAGCAATAACTGTGGAAATGATATGGTGAGATAGACGGACTGAGGAATGAACAGAAACAGGTAATATATTTCATATCATATGAAAGAAAACACTTATAATTGATCAAGTATTCAGTAAAGTTTCATCCTGCAATGTGCCAAGCACTTGCTGAGAGCATGTCTTTACTTTCAGACTTACTCTAATTGAAGCTAACAGAAAAGCTTTCTAAAGTGCTGGACATTCCTTCGAGGCACAATTTTGTGCTAAAGGATAGTTAAGCATGATCCCTTTTGTAGACACCTGTTTATCTAGTGATTATGCCACCTTAGTTTCTATTGTCTCTGAGTTACCTCTCTGTGAGTTAACAGTGAGAAAGAAAACAGGAATGAGCCTGGAAAGAATGTACAAAACACACTAAATATTGTTCACTGCTATAATGCGACTTATAACCTATTTTAGAGTTTCCATAACGAAACTGCTGAATATTTTAAATAAAAAATATGCAGTGTATTTTCCTATAATTTCCTCGGTCCTTAATAATTATAAAGTACCCTTTACGAGTCTTATATGCTGTTAATACAAGGGAAATTCTTTAAAAACATACAAATTTCAATACTCTGGACCACTGTAATGTATGTTTGTATTCTCCAGGAACAGAGTTCAGCGCTGAAAAATAAGTCCTATTTCTCTTATTGTTCTTCAACCTCTTTATCATCTATCATTAGAGCATCAAGTCTCTTACCAAGGAAGTTAAAAAAGAGAGACGCAAAGAAAGAAAGAAAAATGTTCATGTGTATTAGGAACACCATTTCCCTGAGACACCCTTCCCCCTCCTCCCCATGAACCAATACTGAACTGGTAAGCTGTAAATAGAATCTCATTCACTGAATCTCATTCAAAGCTCTTATGATATTTGATAATATTTATCTGTAAAGTACTGAAATGGGAGTCCTGAGGAAAAAAAACATAGTCATTTAGCCTTTTTCAATCTTCTTTGTATCATAATACACTGTCTATACTGGAGTATAGCCAAGTATAATGATCACACAGATGGAAGTTTGAATTTTAGGGGCCAGTAAATAGTAATTTCTTCTTTGTTGTAGAAACAAAGTGCTCAGCACCTTTTTGCAGAGCTACTGTTAAATACGAAATGTTCACTTAGTCTTCAAAATTTGTTACCTGCATATTGTGAACTAATATACTATTTTGATGACAGTTGTCCTGGTTTTGGTTAAAACAGAACTGATTCTCTTTTAGTGAATATTCATTACAGATAAGTTCTTCTAGGTAACTGACTTTTTCTGAAGTTGGCTGCATATTTTATAGACAGTGTCCAGTCCTACACCAAATGTTTATAGTTACACTGAGCTAACGGTAGGAATGGAATGCAGAAAATGGCCCGTGTTTCTAATTATTACTGTAGCAGCCAAGGTCACTGATAGACCTTTTATGTCCTGCAAGTGAGGTGTCATAAAGGGTTGCACTTGCAGGGAGGGGTGGACAGGACAGGTGACCCGATATTGACCAACTAGGTATTCCATGCCATAAATGTCACATTCAGTTTAAAGCTGGGGGAACACGAAGGAATTGCTCTCTTTGTCCATGGCCAGCTTCTGAAGATGACCTTGCTTGTTGTCCTGCCTGCGATCCTGATCCAGATTCCGATCAGTGCATTCCTGGGTCCAGTTCCCATCTACTGCTGAGGCCAGTCCAGGACTTCCTGGTGCTGCCTGGCAGCTGCTGGGGAGATTCCAGCACTCGCAGCATCAAACTCCTGTAAACTCAGTATCAGTTCTGTATATTTTTCCTTATTTCTCTTCTTATTAGTGTTATTAGTGTTATTAGGGAAGCTGTTTTAGTATTCAGTTTGTAGGTCTCTCTCTCTCTTTTCCTCCTTTTTCCCTTCTTGTGGTGGGGAGGGCGGGGGTTAATAGAGAGCATCTGCCTCTCTGTTTATTGCGTCCTGCTCTAAACGATGACAGCAGTATAGTCATCAAAAACATTGAAGGACATTTATTCTTGACTTCCTGAGAGTTTCTTGGGAGAATCTGGGGGAAAAGGAAAAGGTTACTGGAGAGCTGTATGTAGATGGGGTGTTTTCTTCTGAGTCAGGATTTCCTTATTCCAGCATCCAACTCTCAAGGACTACCAGGTCCAGCAAATAAAAAATATTTCCCAAATAGCTCATTAACCAAAAATATGTTAGCATTTGTATCAGAGGTTGTCATCCTAAAGAGTAAAAATACCTTACTTTTTTAAAAGACAAGCAACTGGCACCATGAATTATACCTGTCTTTTTTCCTTTAACCTTTTGAGATGAAAATATATGAATTTTCCTTTTCCTCTTTTCTTCAAATCAGATTCAACTATGAGAGTCAATTTATCTGCCAGACTATGAGATATAAATAAAGAGTAACTTACCTGTCTTGCAATAAATTGAATCACATTCCAAATTTTTTTATAGGAAGGGCTATCTGGCTTTTTGATTGGAAAGTATACTCCATCACATTAATGCTGTTCAGGTTCTGTATCAGGGTTTTGTCAGCAGAAGTCAATGAAGACTCTTTTCAAATATGTATCCTAGTACTGGTTAGATAAACCCAACAAATTGCCACATTACTGAATGGAAATAAATAGTTATTTACTGACTCCCAAGCATTTTCTTTAAACTGATCTTAGGCCTAGCCAGCAAAAAATTCATTTGAAGGGTGTTAAGATACTGATGAGAAATAATATCTGCCAACAAGTACACATAAATCAAAAAACAGATTTCACAATCTTTTATATAAGCTTATAAATTTTAAGAGCCCCATTACCACTTTTTGTTTCATTTTTTTCTCACATACACCCCAACCTAAATTAAAAATTGTTTTAATAGGTGTTAATAAGTTATTATTATACTGGAAAGTTTTGGAAGAGGGTTGTATAACAATGCTTTTCATTTGTATCTGCGTATATTCTTGAATTGCTTGAATAATTTTTGTGGTATACCTATCTTTATCTGTTATGAACTTAGGACACTCTGCCAATATGACACTGATGAAACGATACTTTCAGTGAGCAACGAACTGAATGCTTGATCAGCCAGAATTAGTCTGAACAGTACTTTTTATCCAGGTGAAATCATGTCTTTGATTCTTAATTTCTGATTGCTACTGTCTCTTTCCCACCTGTACACACAGCTCTATTTCTGTGAAGATTTGTGTGAATAGTATGGCATGTGGTAGGCATCCAGATCTTGCTATGAAGTGAGAATGTGTGCAAAGTGAATCCAGAGAAATGGAGTCAGTAGTGCTCCCAGTTTTCACAGTGGACAGACACAAAAAGAGCGAAAATATTATTCACACAAGTTTTAACTTTGCAGCCTACCTACTTTTTCAAGGTAATAATCCATTCAGTGATGATCAAGCTGGCTTCATTAAGGTCAGAGTGGATGCACTAGAAGGACGAACTGCAGTTAGTAGTCAGGGCTCAATCAATAAAGTAGGATGAAAAAGACCTGTTTCAAATCAAGTGAGCAGAAATTCAGCTCCTGTATGTCAAACATGTTTGAGCAGTGAGCATTGTTGGTCCCATTACCCTTTCGTTGAAGATTCTGCATTACAAAGGCATGTAAAGAATCAGTAATTTCTTCTCAGCACTAAGAAAGGAAAGAAGGCAAAATACATTCATAGTCATCCCTCAAAGAAACCTGGATCCTATATGGAGTTCATAAGTTGTCAGGAGTTAAAAACCAGAAAGCAAATTGTCTTAAAAATATGTTTCATCCAGTTCACAAGTAAATCGAGGGTGTGGATCACTAGGAAAAGATCTCAAGGCTCTGCCAAGATATATAAATCCATAAAAGTATCTTCTTATAAAATCTAGTGAGCAGAAATATATCTCTTCTCACTTGAAGACCTCAATTTCTTGGTAGTGATATAATCTTTTTCTTTATTTCTCCGCAAATCTCTCTATATTCTCACACTACTTGTTCAGAGTTTGTAGCTCTATATTCACTGCAGTACAATATAAAAATACTTTATGCAACCAGGAGAATTATGTGACTATGGTTGATTGACCTCTGCTGGCAGCTCATCTCCCATCCTGTCACTGCTCATGTCACCCCCGTGGGATAAGGGAGACAATTAAAAAGGCAAAAATCAGAAAACTCATGGATGGAGGTAAAGATAGTTAAATAGGTGAAGACAAGATATGTGTGCAAGCAAAGCAAAATAAGGAATTTATTCACTGCTTGCCATCAGCAGACAGATGTTCAGCTGCTTCCAGGAAACCAGGAACTTAGTATATGCAACAGTTACTCGGGAAGACAAATATCATAACCATGAACCTACGTCCTTCCTCCTCCTTTCCCTGAGCTCTTATTGCTGAGCACAGTGTCATATGGTATGACACTTTTGTCAGGTTGGATCTGTTCCAGTTGTGTCTGCTCCCAAAATCTTGTCTACTTGCTGGTGGGGGCAGAGTGAAAAACAGAGAAAGCCTTGATGCTGTATGAGCAATAGCTAAAACACTGGTCTGTTATCAACACTGTTTTGGTCACAAATCCAAAACGCAGCACCTTTCATCCTGCTGTGAAGAAAACGAACTTCACCCCAGCCAGACCCACTACAGTTGTCTGTGTTACTTTTTTGCATGAGTTAAGTAAAGCACTCAAAGAGCTCCCACCAGTAGGTACAAATTCTTCCTTGGTTTGGGTTGTCTCCTTTAAAATATTACATACATCAAAATTAAACACATCTTCCCACAGCTGGGGCTAGATTTGCTGATACCTAGATTCACAGACCCTAGTTTGACCCCTATTCAAATACAAGTAACACATTAGCCGGCCTCATGTCCTTAAATACTTCTGTCTGCAGCCAACAATCACAACCGTAAGATATGCACTTTCCTATTTATTTCATTCACTACATATTTTTACAACAATGGGATATAATTTACCTGTTTCTAAATGCAAAAATTATTTCAATGTCGCCAGCTTCCTGCCTGTTACAGGACCTCCTCCTCACCCATAGAAAATTGTCAGGATGAAGGAAGGGCTGGTGGCTCCCTGGGGTCAGGGGCCAGGAGCGGTGGGGGGCCATCAGGCAAGGCCTGGCAGCCAGGGCCCATCCCACCACCCCAGCCAGGAGCAGGGCAGCTGGGGGGCACCATGGCAGCCCCAGAACTGGGTGTTGGGCACCTCCCCTGGGATGGGTTGAAGCCAGGCTGGAACTTGGACACAAGGGTGGACTCAGATCGGCAGGGCCCGTGGCTGGGCAGGGCAGGGCTGTGGGGAGCTGGAGACCGACCCTGCTGCAGCATCACTGGAGCAGGTGCTGACAGCCCCGGGGGGGTGACATGGGTTCCTTGGATTGTGGGCAGGGTCAGGGGAGGCCTCTGGATGGCTGAACAGGGACACTGTGACCTAGCAGTGCTCTCAAGGCCCTGACAAAAGTTGTCTCTGCAAGCAAGTTCCCTCTTTCATTGATTAATTCAATCAGTCTTAAGTTCTTATTTTTCTCCTTTATTTATTATCAAAATGCTCTGCCTTGTGTCAAAGATGCCTCTCCTTTTTTCATGGAGCTGCCATGAAGGAAATATTTTTTCCTAAATTTACAACCAATGTCAGAACTCTGGGAATATATATGATGTTATCTATTATGAGTTATATGTTCTATATACTATATTCCACTTTATGTGCATGTTTTATGTCACATATTATACACTACACATCTTATGTGTGTGCGGTGGGTTGACCCTGGCTGGCTGTCAGATCCCCACCCAGTCACTCTCTCACTTTCCTTCCTCACCACGAGAGAGGGAGAAAATGATATGGAAATGCTTGTGATTTGGCATGAAGACAGGGACATCACTTGCCAATTACTGTTACGGGCTGTGCCTAGCATGCAGCAGCCCTGGCCTCGCCTCACAGAGGCCGCCCTGCAGACCCCCTGCTGTCAGCAGCTTGCAGCAGACAACCTATACACTGTCCACAGTTTTGCTCAACTTCCCATCATGGACCCATTTTAAATTTAAATTTTAAAGCTTGTATTTGAGAGAATATTAAGCCCAATAATTTTTACTGAATTTTAGAATGGAAAGAGGATGAGAGAGGAAAAAAATGCTTATTACCTTTGCTGGATACTAACATTATGCTTGTTATTCTCATATTCATTGATCTTTTGACCTTGAAGTGTCTTAGAAGGCATCACAAAAATACAAAGGGAAATCAGCCTAGCTCATAGCTGTAGTATGCACATGCAGCATAAATATCTGACAGTAGGTTAAGTAACAGAAGAGAAAGAATTAAAACCATCGGCCAACACAAAAGAGTTTAAAAACTGCCAAAATGCCAAAAAAGCAAATTCAATAAATTATCAACAAAAATGAATACATATTGTTCGATCTAAAATGCCTTCGTCCTCTCCAAACTGCAAAAGCTTTTTTTTTACTTCTCTCACTGCACATTGTATCTTGTTTATCTTTCTAAGCCTGAAGACAATATAACATTGTTTCCATCCTCTCATGTAATATAGGATCTTTACTGTTCCCAAATGCTGGGTAGCATCCTAGACCTCATAAGTCAGTGGGAATGCTGTTATTTCTCGTTCATGAAATCTAATTCTATGCTGTAAACTTCTAGGTGCCTAATGCCGAGCAATTCCATTTGATATATTTTCTTTTCTATATTTCTTTCTTTTCTATGTAAATATATTTTTTCTCTATGCAACCATGAAATCAACACTAATAAATACAGCTATTCTGTAGGCAGTCTTGTGCAATTGTGTGAAAACCTTTATATGCCTGTAAAAAGAAATTTGCAGTCTTCCATGATACATTGTATGATGGTTTTAGTAGCAAAACAAACAAAGAAAAATCATTTCTGGGTCTAAACATACTGAGAAAGGCCTTAGAATTATTTTCTCTTTGATGGTTTCTGAACTTCATAATAAACTCATGCACTGAATGCTTGATCAATAAGAGGGAGTTTTAAATCTCCATCAAAATGTACAGCAGCAGGAAGTACAATATATAGGAGTTTAATAAAGAGAATAACCCATTTCAGATCACATTTCCCACTCAGATGAGACTGAGAAAGCTTAAAAATCTAGAAATTAATATTTTGCCAATATTAAAAATATTTTTTTTATATATCCCTCTTGAGTACTTCCAGCCAAGAAGGGGGGGGTGGTGGTGGTGGTGGGATAATACTTAGATTGGGAAATGCTGGACATGACAAGAGAGCAAGAAGAAGAGGAGGACATATTCCTGCCCTCATCAGGATATAATCCTTCCTAAACTAAATATGCGAAGATGATGAAATAATAAGTAATAAATAAAGAGTTTAAAAGCATATATATGTATTATCAAACCACAGGAGATTATTTACTCCAAAAGTAATTTTTCTTAGAGCTATACTACCAATTTTAAGAAATTATTAGAACATATATTTGCAGATTTTTGATATAAATATAGTATAAATAGGCCAATATACAAATATACTTTTTTAAAAATAGTTTTCATATCATATTAACACTCAGGTGTTAGCAGATAGAATAGGAAAACTAAAAAGTGCAGGTATTTAATTGCATGTGTCACAGTTATTATACGAGAGAACATAGTTTTCCTCTGATTTCCAACAGTGTGTGTCAGAAAGGAAAAGCAAAGGCGTGTTGTCATTCACTTCTGCAAACACACACACACACAAAAGAAGCAACCCATCTAGTCACATAAAGTAGCCTAGGGACAGCTAGTTTTACGAGCCTATCACAATTTGCATAAATTGGGATCACAGACGTAAAATATTTAGTTTCACTCAGCACCGTGTAGCTGTGTCAAAATTAAAATACAACAATATATATTTTCAAATAACTCATAACAACAATTATGAATTATTCTGTTGCTGTAAATTAACACTTGAGAATAAAAAACTTACGAATACCAGATGCAGCCAACAGAGGAAATAAACACAAACCTTTTCTCATATTTAGGCTGATCTTTGGGTATGGATTTGTCCATAAAAATACTGTGATCTGTTGCTGGTAAGGGTCCACATCTATGCTTCTGAGTTTACTCTGTAATATATGCAAACCAGAAGAATTCCTTGTGCCTGTCCAGTTCTATTTGTTATAATCAATGGGACTCTGACTTCATACTAAAAAGTACTGCAAAATGTTCAGAAATGTATTGAGTATAATACATGTATGAAAATCTGGAAAACAAGCTACAAGTTATTCTACAACTGTACTGGAATACTCATGCCTCTTACAGAGTAGCCGTTTTCTCTGTCAAGCAAGTCCTCTTAGTGATCACTGATCACTGTAAGTGGGAATTATTTTCTGTGAGTATGATACAATAGTTTAAAAATAAGAGGTGATGCAGGACTCTAAGAGTTGTGGAACCTGTATACATTGCTTCTTGTAAGTTGGCTATTTAATAATGGAAATTCTTGACTGAGGGGTGTTGTTTTGTAAAAACAATTTGATTTACTTATGTACCTTTGCAAAAAAAGTAGATAAGACACAAGCTGAAAAAGTAACCCACAAATTAGGTTTATATCTAATACGTCAGTTTCAATATATAGATTTCTGATTATACTTTCTTATAGCCTGAAGACTCCTTACAGTCCTTACGCGGTGTCCATAAGTATAGGGTTTACGTGGCGAGGTTTTGGTGGTGGGAGTGGGCTGCAGAGGTGGCTTCTGTGAGAAGACATTGGAAGCTGACTCAAGTTGTCCCGCTGCAGCTCATAGAGCTCCATAGTGGAGCAGATGTCTACCTGCAGCCCATGGAAGACCTCATGCTGGAGCAGGTAGATGTGCCCAAAGGACATTGTGACCTTGTGCAGAGCTCTCACTGGAGCAGGCTCCTGGCAGGACCTGTGGCCCTGTGAAGAGAAGCCCACACTGGAGCAGGTTTGCTGGCAGGACTTGTGACCCTGTGGAGAGGAGCCCACGCTGGAGTAGTTCATGAAGAGATGCAGCCCATGGAAGGACCCACGTTGGAGAAATTAATGAAGTATTATATCCCATGGGAGGACCCCACACTGGAGCAGGGGAAGAGTGTGAGAAGAAGGGGCAGAAGAGACAATGTGCTATGAACTGAGCGCAACCCCCATTCCTTATCCGCCTGTGCACTCACAGGGGAGGAAGTAGGGAAATCAGAAGTGCAATTGAGCCTGGGAAGAAGGGAGGGGTGAAGGGAAGGTGTCTTTAGATTTGTTCTTATTTGTCATTATCTTGCTTGGATTAATTGGCAATAAATTCAGTTAATTTTCCTACATTTAATGTGATTTGCTCATGACTGTAACTGGTATGTGATGTCTGTCCTTCTCTTGATCCATAATTTTTTAGTTGTATTTTCTCCCCCTATCCTGTTGATAAGGGCCAGTGGTAGAACAGCTTGGTGGGCACCTGGGGCCAGCCAAAGTCAACTCACTGCACCATAATAACCGAAAACTTTTGTTCTTGTTATTATTACTAAGTTCTGATTCATTTTCGTGCTTCTTAATGGCATTTATTATAACAAAATATTCCTTAAGAAAATATTTACTAACAAGCTAATTTGCTCAGCTCAGATGACTGTGGTCCACAGCTTTTACAAAAGAATGTTGTACATCTAAGAACATACAGATCTTAATACAATCTTTAGTTTGACTAAGAATTGATATAAGAAGGGCTAAGAAACTGAACCATCTAAATGTGCCATTCTTTTTCTTATCTTTTTCTTTTGTTCCCACATTTATAACTCTCATTTCTTTAGCTTAATCTGATTTGACTAAAAACACAGGGATAAGAATATCTATGTATCTAAGAGAACTACAGAATAGATGAAATGTTAAGCACGGTTTTGCACATGGATGACAAATAACATAGAACTGTGTTTGTAAGAGTTTAGAATCCACAAAACAAGTATCTTTAAAAAATATTGGTTATATCTTAGAGGTCTTTTCCAACCCACGATTCTATGATTCTGTGATTCTATATCTCTTGCCTCAGGAACTGATCTAAAAAGCAGAGGATAACAATTGTGTAGAAAGCCCAAGGCAAACAGTTCTGGCTCCCCTTGAAATAACATTAAAACACTGAAAGAGTTAAGGCAACAACAGTGGACATCATATTTTAAATAAGACCTTAGGTGCAGTGCTGCTGGCAAGGAATAAATCAAGTAGGTTACAGGGCTAGGACTATTCTGTGCTAAAGTGTTTATTCTATTTTTAAAGAAGTTATAGATCATTAAAAAATGGAAATCCCCTTAAAAGTAGTCAAAATCATTATACTATAAACCAGTATTAATTTCTGATATAGTAAGTATAAGAAAAAGTACTAAAAGGGTGTAAATGTCTGGAATTGCACAAATTGAACCTAGCCACAGCATTCAGTAAAAAATAGATGTTTCTTTTTCCTAGTCCCAACACATTTCTCTTGTCAAAGACTTTTATATTTGCTATCTTTCTATTCAATTAAATTCTTGTTCCATTACTACAAGATTCTATACATCCCTATAATGGTCTTAGCACCATTGTGTCATACACCTCATAAAAAATCACCACTTAAATATCTGAATCATTTATTTTCTCAGAGTCATAACATGAGTCTGTACATAGTCCATCCATTTTCAGACTTCATCCTTTTCAGAAAAATTCTGAACCAGTTATTATGCAAGACCTAATTACTCTTCCTTGGGCGTATCACTTATAAAGCAATTTATCTCACTTAATTTTAGACATGCCTAAATGATAGGCATCTGTTTTGTGGTATTTGTCTCTTTCCAGAGACATCTGTCTCCCTGCACTAATTATGATGAGATCCTTGATGACTAGTTTAGACTAGATGCCTAATATTTGAAAGTTGAAGCCAGAAAGATTATCATCCCTCTTGCTAACACAAGGGTGCTTTAAATAAGATTGTTACCATAGTGATTTACAAGAACATAAAAATCCCCAACAATTTTTCCTACTTTTGCACTGGAAATGCAATTACAAGAAAAGTTTGTTAATGTGACACAAAATCCAAGCAAGTATCTCCAGAATTTCAGAAGGGCTTATGACCAAGGGTCACATCTGTGTCAGCCACACTCTTTCAGCTTCTTATCTTCTCTGGTTGTAAGAGATTTTTCTTGCAGATATTACAGAATCATAAAAATGTTTAGGTTATAAGGGACATCTGGAAATCTTCTGGTCCATCATTTGTTTGAAAGCAAAGCCTTGGTTTACGTTATCCAGGGTCCTGTCAATGTGAGCCTGGAATATTTCCAGCAAGGATTTCCCCATTTCTCTAGGTGACCCAGTCCAATATTTGATTGTTCCTATGACAAAGAATTTTTTTCTTGTATTCAGGCAGAATTTGACCTGAATTAGCTTGTGCCTGTTGCCTCTTACCCTCTGATCATGTACCCTCATGAAGAGGGAATCTCTACCTCCTTTATAATTGGTTTTAAGTATTGGAAGAGTATAATTTGAATCCCCCTAAGCCTTATCTTCTCTGCTTTAAACAAACCGGATTCTTTCAATCTTTCATCATATGTCAGATTTTGAAACCCTTATCACAGAATCACAGAATCACAGAATAGTAGGGGTTGGAAGGAACCTCTGTGGGTCATCTAGTCCAACCTCCCTGCCGAAGAAGGGTCACCTACAGTAGGCTGCACAGGACCTTGTCCAGGCGGGTCTTGAATATCTCCAGAGAAGGA
>Ga0065711_1000910_pt1 | contig 53703 bp, 29 predicted proteins | sample Hoacrofraction12_FD_59098 | JGI IMG/M metagenome (GOLD analysis project Ga0065711, IMG submission 59098) | Hoatzin crop microbial communities from Cojedes, Venezuela - Epithelial fraction 12 v2 (version 2) | ecosystem: Host-associated > Birds > Digestive system > Esophagus > Crop | place...
TTTTTTTTTTTTTTTTTTTTTTTTTTTTGTATGGACTTTTCTGCCAGCCTGCTGCAGTCAAGCATAGCACACCTTGATTTCGGTCCTTCTGATTGTGCACAGTGTGCAATACTGATTTTCAGAAGTATATGCTATTTTGAGGGGGAATAGTTTATAAAAATACTTTGTAACTGGTTTTTAGCCCAGGAAGATCATTTCCCAGAGCATACTGTGGAAGAAGATATTTTATATCCTGTACCTTACCCAAAGATCCTCTCCTATAACTGCAGTATTTTCAATACAGAGAGTATGATTTGCTGGAGAACAGCATATCACTTAGGGCTGGTGTGTAGCATCACCAGTGCCAGTGCGGTTTAGATACAGTGACTCTATTCTAAGGTTTCATCAGTAGTAAGCCACTTTTAGAATGCAGTCACGAAAGAAAATAACTTTAAAAACAGAAAAATTGTAGCAGTCTTAACTGTTTTTACAAATTTTTAATTACTAAATTTTAATCGGGTATCCCTTTTAAATGTGTATTTAAAACTGAAAGGATGTAAAACACATAGCAACTTACATTTCCAGGTTTATGATTTTAACTACATACCGTTAAGTCAACAATAAGATAGCTCTTGACATACACATCCACATAAGATGTTCACTTGAAGTGTGTGCTGCTAGTTAGAAATGTTTGGTGTCCTTTTTTCTTGTGATTCATAAAACAAATGTAACGGGGAAAGAGGATAGCTGTTGTGGAAGGTTCTTGCTACAAAATACGGAAAGCATGAGATGTGATGGTATGTTAAAACAAAAATAACCTTCAATAGCTGTTCTAAATTAGGGAGAGCTTAACAGCTAAAGAGACATGCTTCAAGTTATTATTTGAAAAATTATTCAGCTGAGGTGCGGTTCATTCATTCTTGTGTTTTAGCGGGAAGGCTGACTCTTCTGAAGCCAGTGACAAAACTTCCAGTGACTTTAGTGGCATCAAGAGCCAACTGATATACTCCAACTTACCCAAGCTCCATTTTGATCTAAGAAAACACACATTGTCATAGGTCTGTTCCATACAGTATGAATTCATTGTTCTGGGCTGACCAGAAAGATTGTGGGTGGTACAGAATGCAGGGTTGCATAGCCATCATTTTCACGCTACGCTGTTAAAAGTAGGGGAAAGTTGTTGCTGGAGGGAAATTTGCAGGAAGAGAATTCCTGATGGTAGGATCACTTTAAAACTTCCATCATGATACATTTAACTTATTGAACAGTCTTTTAAAAACTTGGTTTGGTGCCTGAAGTGCTACATTAGTAACTTTTTGCTTTCATTTTGTAGTACGAGATAGCTCTTTTGTATGTGAAAGTAAATAGCCATTTTACAAATATAAGTGTAACATGATATCGCTGAGGTTCAGCGAATTACAACAGAGCTCTGCTTTTCCTTACTGCAGATAAGACACGAGCAGTGTAGTGCTTTTCAGATTGCTGAACACTTAATGAATTTCGAGATGAGATTATTCACTTCGTAGCTAGACAGTTTGAAGGTATGCTTTCTTCAAACAAGACAGCTCTTCATAAAAGTTGCAGGTGTAATTTCAATTTTCATAGCGTAGTCTTAACTTTCTTACAGGCAAACCTTATTCTAAAAACGTTCAGTGTAGCTACAAAAATTAAAAGCTTGATTAAAAATGTGGGAAAATCTTTGTTTATTCAATACTGTTACTAACTTAACCAAAATCCCATGAATAGTTGAAGTGGTTTAGTTTTTCAAGGCAGGCACTGACATTTCAACTGAACTAAGAGATGGGGAAAGGAAAAGTCTGGTTTTTATTTGTCTGGGCCTTTATAGTATATCAACAGCAAGTGATAATGATTTGCAACATTATTTTTTTGTGGTACAGAATTATTTCGCAAAACATAGAGATGGATTTACACATCCATCCAGTCAACAAAAATCTATTGCACTAGTCTTCGTTTAGCAGAGTTGAAAATAGAAAAGTTGAAAGACTGTTGTCTTCCTTAACATGATCTTACTGTAATCTATACAAAATACATTAGGATAAACAGATTTTAAAATGTGAATTTTGAAAGTCCTTCGGAAAAAGGATACAAGCAAGAAGATGGCTTAAAAAAATTTTGCCTGTCTCTACTAACCTCTTAATGATGTTCTTTCTAGCTCATACAGTATTTTTTCTCAGTCCACTGAGTGACTAATAAAGGACTTCCCTCTTCCCATTCCCCTGTCAACACGGTTGGTTGAACTGTAAAGCTGCATAAAGGGTTTGTAAGTATACCCTGCCATACTTTATGAATCTATGCATAAGATTGCAGGGATTCAAAACATTGTAGAACACATAGTATCATACAGGCTCAGGCAGTAGTACGATTGCAGTACAAGAAGATAGATTGCATTTTATAAATTCATACAATTCTTCAATTGAAATGCTTTGCAAACAGTATCCCTTATTTTTATTTTGGAAGTCTAGTGCTGACTTTCCAGGATGCAGTTTAGTTGCTGTGGCCTCTAACTACTTTTATTCCACTTCCTGAGAAACCTGGATGTGGACAGAAGCCTTTTTCCAATCCACACATTGTCTGGAAAATCTTACGTACTACAGAAAAGTTAATCTACTTACCTGAAGACCCAACTCCTTCCTGAAATATCTTGGATTTCTTCCAGCATCAGCAAAGAAATGTTGTAGTTTGGAACCATCATATACAGGAGCATTGTTGAAAAAAATAACTCAGTGTTTAAATTTAAACTTCATTGTTACGTGTTTAGTTATTGACTCATGTATCTGTGAAGAGAAGTGCATTTCTTCCTTCCTTTCTCTCTTCCTCTCCCTCCCCACCAAGGGAGGTCTGGTCCTTTCTTCCTCTTTCCTGCTCCCCCATTAAAAATAGACCTCCTCCACTTTATTGTAATTTTCCTGAGCAGCCCGGCCCAGGTGCGCTCAGTCACAAGATTCGCTTTCCACTCGTGCCAGTGTCCCTGCAGGTCTCTTTGTCCTAGATAGCACTTCCCCAGTGAGACACCAGATGACTTAAGGAGATTAGACAAGGGTGACCAGTCCTGTGAGAAGAAAGTGGGACACGTCTGAGCTGTGTTTGCGTGGGAATCCTCCTAGTAGGCAGAAACTCTCTCCTTCAACTATGCAGTCACCTGTGGGAGAATCCAACAAAATTCTTTCAATAGGGATAGCATGTTTTTGCTTGCAGTGGAAGTTTTCTTTTTGACTTGAATTAGGATATGGATTAGTGGTAGTTTTTACTCATCTGGAGATTTTCTCAGAGAGGTTCTGTTCCTCAATAGGATAATTTTTCTTGTTCCCCCTCAGGGTGATTTTGCATTATGTCCATGGTAAATTGTCAATGGAGTTTGGAGAAAAGAAAGCAAATATAGTAATATATCTAAGAAAGCCCACCTACAAGAACTGCTATCATTCAGAAAGTCTGTGGGCTTCTAAACAGGGTAAATTGATGATGAAGGGAATCAGCATATCTTGTGGGTACTGATCTGGTTACTCAATTGCCCCTATCCCCTGCAGATGATTAGTTTAAAGGTTCAACAAGATGGTAACAAGTTCAGAGCTTGGGAGTATTTTAGATTATCCTCACGTTAACTCAGTTATGGTAGTGAGCATTAGGCTGAGTGTGTGGAAGGTCCTATAAGATGTATAGATCTTCTGTTCTCCTGATTGATGTGCTTTTTTTCCAAAAGAAGAAAAGAAGGTCCACTTTATTTTAGAAATGTCACCATTAAGAAAACTGTCCAGCTTCTTTCAGAATTCTTTGGAAGACTTTTGTCTTAACCCCACTTTATGTGCTACAACCATTGAGATGAGTATAATCTTTTTGTACAGATAGAAAACTCAGATTTAAAATAATATTCAAATTAACTCTGAAGTGATTACTGATATCCTAAAATAGTAAGAAATTATTATTCTTATTGAAGTATCTGAACATTTCCTAGAGACAACAGTAGGGGTTTCTTTCTAATTTTTGTACGGGAAACTGAACCACCAGAGGTCACAGAGAATAGTTGGCAGAGCCAGAAATATTGCTCAGGCTTTTCCACTTTCAGCTCAATGTTCTTGTCACTGGATACCACCAGATGGTCTCCAGATTATTCAGTAAATAAGCCTCTGCATCCTCCATAAATATTCCGCCAAAGCCAACTGGCTGTGTCTCACGCTTGCTAGTTCCCAGTCTGTGAGAGTGGCTGACTTGGCAGGTAATGCTGTAGCTGGCCCCACTGAGTGATCTTCTCTTTTGCAGGTTCACTAGTTTTACCAGGCAGAACAATCTCTTCTCTACCACAGTTTTTAGCAATTCTTCTCTGCATCGAAAGGAACTTTCTTTTTTTTTGGTGTAAAACTCTTCTGTGTACGCTTAAGGCAAACAATTTGATCTAAAGAACAAAACCCTCTTCTGATAACTGCCTGCATATGTCTGTAAAGTGTCTAAAGAAATATTTTATCTGCTTTTAAAATCTGGATGACTTAATTGTTACTGTCTGTGTGCCTTGAAATTCAGAGGATAGAAATATATATACATGCACTTGTGTCTGTGTGTCTCTGTGTGTGTAGCATAAATACCAGATGGGAGAGGAGGTTCATGACTACAAAACAAATTGTTTTCTAGTCTCTTTTATTTCACTTCTTCACTTCCTAGTTCATAGGCCTTTTGCTTCTAGCTGTTCTGGTGAGGGTTTTCATGGCTTTTCAGTTCTTAAGGATTTTGCCTATACCTATATGCCTATAATATGAGCCCCGTATAGACGTGTCCAAACTAACCCTTATGTGTCCGATGTCTTCTTTAGGGGAGTGTTGTAGCATAAATCTAAATGCTGGCCAACAGCAGTTTTCCTCAATTCACAGTGCTATCATAGTTGTGCTGCTAGTAGTTTGCAGATACTCAGCTTCTTCCAAACTGTCTACTAGATAGTTCACCACAGGAGCCGAATTCACTGCAGGAAGTGCAGGGTGGAAGAACCAGCTGACTGGAATGGACATTTGATTGGTATTCTCTGAAATGGGGGGAAACAGTTGGTCAGCTGGAGGCAGGACTGCCATTTGCAGGGACCTTGGAACACTGTGCAGGACTGGGCTGCCAAAAACCTCCAGGTTCAACAGAGAGAGGTGCTGTGTCCAGAACCTGGGACAAAACAACCTTGAGCATCAGTATGGACGGGGGACCAGCTGGCCAGGTGGCAGCTCCACTGAAAGTGATCCTGGAGGTCTGGGGGGGTGGTGTTAAACATGAGTCAGCTGTGTCTTGTGCATACTGAGTTGCATTAGGAAGAGTGTCAGTCAGGAGAAGGGATTATTCACCTCTACAAAGCGTTCACAAGGCTGTGTCTAGAGCGTGTGTCTAGTTCTGCACCCATCCAGAAATGTCAGAAAACTGCAGCAAGTCCAGTGGAGGAACCACTAACAAGATGATGGGGATGAGGCGCATGGCATATGAGGAAAGGCTGAGGGAAATGAGCTTGTTTAGCAAGGAAGAGGGTGGGCTGAGTCAGGATTTACTAACAGTCAGCCCCTGCTTAAAGGAGGAGGGGAGTTACAGAAACAGCCAGACCCCTCTCAGAGGTGCACAGTAATGAAACCAGATACAACAGGACACAACCTGCAGCAAGGGAAGGTTGGATTAGACATGAGGAAAAAAAATTCACAGTGGCTAGACATGAGCAGGTTGCCCAGAAAGACATCCCCATCCTTGGAGACTTTCAAAACCCAGCTGGACAAGGCCCTGAGCATCCTGCTATAAATTCAGCGTGAGCCTTGCTTTGAGCAGGGTCTTGGACTGGACCAGAGACCCATTCCAACATACATTTCTCTATGATTCTGTACCTGTACCTTTGCATTCCAGATACTTGTCTCCTTGCAGGTGACAGGCTTCAGTGCACCTGTAACCAGTGAGACTGATCAACATCTTTCCTGCAAAGAAAATAGCGCTATATATAATGCATGTAACAGAACCAAGAATTCGAAACCAAAAAGCAGCCTGCGTATTTTTTTTGTTCTCACCAAACTTAGTTTTCTACAGCTTGAATAACTCATAGATCAAGTTTGTACTTTTGCTTTCTAAATTTTCTTGAACTTGGCAACCAAGAAAGAGCACCTTGTGAAACAACATTCGTGCCATACAGATTGAATCGTCAACAAAAAGCGTCTAGATTAGCAGCTGGAAGAACTTTTATAACTCAGCTGTGTGGATCCTGGTTGTCCGAGAGCCAGAAAACCTGTGAAGAAGAGTCCAGGGTGGTGATGGTGTAAGATGATAGCAGAAAGCCAAGGTATTATTTGGTGTCAGAGTTGCTCCTCTGTTTCAGGTAGCCTAGTTTAAACTATTTTCCATCACAAGCACATTTCCTTTATCCTCCCCACCATTGTGCAGTTATTGGCCACCATCCTCCACAACCTGAAGACAACTCACCAAGAAGTAAGATGCACAGTCTTACAGGGCCAGAACAATGGAGAAATTGCATGCCATGGAAATTACAGGTTCCTTTTCAAGGGACAGTGCATTTAAAGAGGTAACATGTAGAAGCAGGAGTCAGAATTGGGCCATACGACATTAAACTGTCTGCTTGGACAGTTTCCTCATTGGCAGGGTCTTTGCTGGGACCTGTTGCTTCTGCTGCAGCTTTTCTGGGAATTCTTGGTCTTCTCTTGGTCAGTGGTGTCTGCAGCCACTGGTGTCTACAGTAGAGGAAAGGAGCTTGGCAACTCTGCTGTGAGTTCTGTCTGCACAGATTTTAACTGCAAATTGGAAAGTCGGGCAATTTATCTGTCTTTGTCAGCTTCAGAGTTCATTTGGTTTAAAAATAATAAGTCATGAGATGGAGGTCAGCTGCCTTTTCATGCAAATCAATGTCATGGTTTCAACTTAATAATTTTGGTACTGTGGAAATTGTTGCTCACTTGTTGCAATATGGTCTCAAGTTTCTCTGCCTGACCTCTAGATGCCCCAAAAAGTATGTGAAAACTGAAGGGTAGAAGAGACAGGAGAGAGATGTTCATCATAAACTCTACTAGGATTTTCACGTTTTACCAGTGTTGGTTATGTAAAAGTTTCACTTTTTAAAATCCTCAGTAATTGAGTCCACTTAAACTGTGAGGACAGCAAGGAATGCTATGAAACCAAATCAATTGATTCTTGCAGTATAAGATGTCTTTGTAGGTACAGACACGTATCACTGTGCTTTATGATTGTTTTGTGTACTAAACACGTAGGAACCAGAAGTAGGGATTTCCTATCACTGCTATCAAAACTGACTGGAATCTGCCAAGCATGTTGACATTGGAAAATGTGTGCTCAAGGGAATAGGGATAATGAATTTGTAGAATGCTGTCAAGGTTGCTAGCCTTAAAAGTAGACATTTTGATGCCTGATACACACACCCACCTGAAAAACCGTATTGTCCCCTTGCTCTTTTGGTTGCTTTCTAGTGGCAGAATTGAGATGTGGTTTAAGAGTTACTCTGAACTTTTGGAGAAGAGGATTATTCTACATGAGGGGAGGAAAAATACAACCCACGTCCACTTAGAAGAATGTGGCAGAGGAAAGTGTTTACACAGGCTTATGTCACGCTCAGCTGTACACTAAAACAGCTGCTTGCTCTAATTTAAGGCTAAGAACATTGACAGTGTCCACTGAAAACACTGGACCTATTGTGTTAGCAGTGCAGATAACCAATAGTTGGCATCTAGGCTAGTGCTTTCTTGTCTTTCTTTTTCAGTTGGTTTTTTTTTCTTTTTTTTTTTTTTTTTCCATTTTTAATTGCAGGGCCTCTCCATGATCCTAGTTGCAGAGCCTTTTGAAAGCTGTTCCCATTTTCATGCTTTTACACACATATGCACATGCACGCCCTATTTGCCTTACTTTTCACTGTTCCCAAACATTTTGAACCTGAGGCCGTCAAAGAAGACAAGACTTTAACCTCATTGGTTTCTTCCTACAATGTCTATTGGATAAAAAAAAAAAGTTTAAGGATCCCAAATTGTAACCTTCAAGTATCCTTTGCTTTAAGCACAGATTTTTTGTTTTAGTGATTCACCAGTTAACGTTAGCATGAGGTTTATTTGTAGAGCAGAGTTAGGAGCATAGTTTCGGGTATTTTGTTCGACTGCTGACATCATCTGCCGGATTTTAAGGGGTCAAGGGCTACGCCCATTTTTGTGTCGTGTTCTGTTTAGCAGCTGAGGCCTCTGCAAAATACACAGGCTGGCCTGAAGGGGAACCCTTCTTTGAAAATGCTGAGTTCACAGAACTTTTGAGCAGAGGGCACAAAGCTCAAAGTGTTGTTTGTGAAAGAGGTTTTATCAGCAAGGTCTCCTGAATCTGCTTCTTCATGTAGAGCTGCCACGTTCATGTATTTGCTTCTTTCCCCTGACGGTAATAGAGGTAATGCGAAGTTCTGCACATAGTATCTTCTTTATTATTGATGTCCAAAAGACGATTTATCTGAAAGGATCCTTGCACACTGCATGTGAAAACAAAAATCTGAGGGATTCCACTGATCAAACTTAAACAAACGAGGACACTCCATTCAAAGCTGTTAACTCATCAAGAGAAGCTGGATTCTTGTCAGACTGAAAAACAAACTAATTTCCACATCTTTCTAATGTCATTTTTAAAAAAAACAATATTTCAGAAAACTCTCTTAGAAGTACTTTCCTTTTTTTGTGGGAAAACAGCCGTGGCATGCTACCAAAAGTCATCCAAACTTAAAGGACCAGACAGCCTACAAAAAGAGAAGTTCCGCTTCCCTTATTCCTTTGAAGGACCTCCCCGGTTTTCTGGGTTAGAGAAGTTCTGCTTCCCTCATCCCTGTGAAGAATCTCCTCTGCGTTACGGGTTAGTGGAAAGAAAATCAGCTGGAGTCAGGGTGCATCTCCAAGGTCCAGCCAAGGCGATTCTGGGTGCTTACTGCAACACCAAAATCACATTTTTATTCCCAAAGAAACTCAGGTAATAAGGGAAATCAATCTTTTTTTCTGTCATACACATGTAGAAAAAGTAATAGGGAAAATGGATAAATGACACCAAATATACCAGTATACTAGTTTTCAGTTCATCTTCAAGGAAGGAAGAAAAGGAGATGCAATGTATCTGTAGAACAGAGCAAAAGATGTTGCTCTCATTTTTGCATAGTGGCCTTGCTGCACAAGAGGCCCTCAAAGTGTTTTGGGGTTTTCTGATTCCTCTAAGGTTTTCGTAACATGAGTGGTAGTTTGGGGTTTTTTTTTTCTGTTGGGCATCACTTTTTGCCTAAGTTATTTTACTTTCCAGAAGCTAAGATGGATGGAAGAAGTTCCAGTTGATGGAGGTAAATTGTATAGCAAGTGGAAACATAATCTTTAGAAAAAACGAAGACCATAAGGTTAATAGATACTTAAGAATATATTAACAGTTCAGAAGAATGCCTAAAGTTTTCTATATTCCTACATCTTGTTCTCAAAGGTATTGGAAATAACAAAAGCAGCAACACCAAAAACAGTCTTTCTAGCATCACTCAAAGGGGCAGCTTTCAGTTTGATATGTAACTGTGAACAGTCTAATAACTACAAACCATCCTATTTGGAAGCCCCTCATTCCTCAGAGAGAAGACAAACTCAGAGGTTATATGGTGTGCATAATTTGAATTCTCTCTTTCTCCCAATCTTACCTCCTCCAGCCCTGTCACGGATAGCCCGTTACAATCAAATGTTCATTTTCTTATGGAAACATTTTCTCCTGGAGACATAAAAGACGAGCTTAGGGAATTTGAGGAAAGGTGCGGGCTTTTTTCTTTTCCAAGGTTTTTTGTCTCAAAAAAGAAAACAGAAACAAAGCGCTTAGAATAGAAATAAAAGAACTCTCGTCTGGGAGGACTCTCGTCTGGGAGGACACACATTTCTCCTGAGTTGACGTGCAAAAAATGTTTTTCAGAGGCAATTTATTTCTAATTCAAGGTCTGTGTAACAGTTTATTTAAAGAGATGAAAATAAGGATCAAAGAACCCAAACTGAGAAAAAGATGATGATTAAGATGGTCGTGATTTAAAGAAGTAATTTTTTTAAATTGTCAAGTTGTTGAGCAGAATCAAACAATGCTGGACTATTTAGAGGGAGGAAAAAACAGCCTAAGTAGTACTTAGTCTAGCTGCTACTGTTTTTGCAAGAAATTAAGCTATTTGCAAAAACCTGTAAGAAATACAAAAAAAAATCTAAAGAACAATTATACGTGAGGAAGAGTAGTTCAGTAATACTTTGCCAGACAGGGCTGCAGCAGCGATCAAGAGGGTCTCTCTGCAGAACTGCTTCAAATGTGACACCTGCCTGAAGTTAAATGGTTGGAAAGCAAACTCGGAGTTGATCTCAGTGTGTTCAGGATGCTTCGTACTACAGGGAGTAATCTGAACTGTATGAGGAGAGAAGGCAACAATTTTTTTATTGCTCTAGGAGAGGAAGTTCCTATTCTAAAATCAAATGTGTTGGAGAATGGAACAGTCTAGAAACTCTGTCCAGTAGGAAGATAGGTGCCCATCAAGGTGCAAAACCAGTTCCCAGATGCTTTTTGAAGGTATAGGAAAACTGTCAGCAGAATCTAAAATAAAGTTCTCAAAAAAATTTCCCATTGCTGTCAGGTCAACTGTGCACCTTAGAAGACTCTGTTGCTTAGACAAAACTTAAAAGCTCAGGTGATTACCTACAACTGAACATAATGGAGAAAATTTTAAAAATCTAAGACCATTATGATTGTAGCAAATCTTGCCTGTGCCCAGATCATAAAGAAGTATGAAAGGAGAACGCTTACAGAAAACTTAGAATGCTTATTTGTTTACTTCTGCATGGTTGTACTTCATTTTATGTTTACAGGATCTTAGTGTTTAAAGTCTGGAAATAGTAACCATATGGTCAGTATGATGTACTGGGAGAAGAAACTCCACCTCTAATTTTCTAGAAATCATGTTGTTCTATACATGAAATAAGTGCAAGTTAAAATGCATTGATGATCTTTTAAAGGCAAGTATTGACTGTAGGAATTGATTATGTTTATTCTCATGATAAAATTCCATTTATTATGAGGGATAAACATAGATGTATTTTTTAACTCTTATAGACACTGTGAAACGTGAAGAGGTATAATGATGTAAAGATGCATGAGGTAAAAAATTTGCAGCTACGTGGCAGTGCATTTGTACATAACAGCACAGTAGAAACAGGATTATCCTGTGAAGTTTCCCCTTATTTCTGTGAGGTGATGACTAAGTATAAAAAACCCGAGAGATTTCCAGCTTGAAATCTCGAAGCTCCAGAATGGAGCAGGTGAGGCAGGAGCCAGTGGATCAGAATGGATCAGACAGCATCCACGGACAGTGCAGAGCAGATTCTTGCAGAGACCGAAACCTGCAAAACGCTCAGGGATCTTCCGAACAAAGGAGACCAGCTGGTTCTTTAAGGGAAAGGCCCTTCCAGTTTGCACCATTTGCTGTTACTCGCTGGTGCTGGCATCCGGACAGAGTATCCCTCCCTCATACATTCCTTTCTCACTAGATACATAATTATTCCTTTACATGTTGTCATAGTTTTAAGCTACTGACTCAGATTTCTTAAATACCATCTAAGACAACTGTGTGTTCCCTTCGCAGAAACAAGGGTTGAGGATAGCCTGGAAGGAGACACTGTGGCTCTCCACTCTAATCTCCTTTTTTTCCCCATGGCTTGAAAGCTATGTGCTCAAGGACACAGAGATTCTCTTCAAGAAGGGGGTTTTCTGAAGATTTCTTATGATACATATTTCTGTTAAGAAAACATTAACGTCTTTTGGACTGCAGTGGCCTTTGTGCCTGTCCCTACTACAGTGGAGTCAGATGATCGTGTCCTTTCATCCAGAATGACACAGTTGGTCCCCAGCTGCGTCAGTAAGAGTCGCTTCATTCATGCCTACTGCCACAACATTTTCAGGCTTTGTGAGACTTGAGAGCAAGCTGTTACCAAGTCAAACCTTTTTACCTCGTCTCTGCCATTGCATAATCCAGACTGCTGTGGGCAACCCCAGCACAGCAGTAGGTGTTGGAAGTGGTTAGGGAGGAGCATCCCCCATTCAGCTGTGCTGTGGTGGAAACAGCGCGCTCAGCAAGAGATCTGATCGATAATCTATGTCTTGCAAACGAGCAGCGCAAGGATGCAGCAGTATCCTGATATGTAGTTGTAAGATACGTGTATCAGCAATAGACACAATGTTCACATTGCTGTGTGGTCTGATACAGACTGCTCTGCAAACACGGAAGGTGCAAGTTCTCTCGGTTTTTACTCAGGCTGTGGAGAGGGTTGATGTGGTGCTTTGGAATTCCTGACAGAATAGACACAAAGTTTTTTATATGCCTTTTATTGCCTTTCTTTTTATCCATCAGAGGGCAAGGAAAAGGAGATAGTTCAAAGAAATAGTAATTACACAAACATAACCAAAACAAAAATTTCCAGACATACTTCAGTTTTCATAGGGAATTAACCAAATTTAATTTCTGAACAATGTAATTTTTTTGTTTAAATTGTTCTGTCCTAGCGACCTTTTCTTTCCTGGTTTTTCTGGCAGATATATTTGTATTTTTGGCTCAAGCTTGAACTGTGGAGTTTGAAATTGTGCACCTGTGGCATGTCACAGACTCACAGAGTGGTTAAGGTTGGAAGAGAGCTCTGGAGGTCATCTGCTTCAGCCCCACTGCCCAAGCAGGGCCACCCAGGGTCAGTTGCCCAGGAGCGTTTTCAGGCGGCTTCCGAATATCTCTAAGGATGGAGAGTCCACAACCTCCAGTGTGCCAGTGCTCTGTCATCCTGACAGTAAAAAAGTGTTTGCTGATGTTCAGAGGGAACCTCCTGCTGTGTCATTTTATGCCCATTGCCTTTGGTCCTGTCACTGGGCACCACTGAGAAGAGCCTGGCTCTGTCCTCTTTCCACCCTCCCTTCAGGTATTTATATACGTTAATGAGATCTCCTGAGCCTTCCCTTCTCCAGGCTGAACAGCCCCAGCTCTCAGCCTTTCTTGATAGGAGAGATGTTCCGGTCCTTCATCGTTTTTGTGGCCCTTTGTTGGACTCTCTCCAGTACGTCCATGTCTCTCTCGTACTGGGGAGCCCAGATCTGGACCCAGCACTCCAGCTGCGGCCTCACCAGTGCCAAGCAGAGGGGAAGGATCACCCCTCTCAGCCTGCTGGCAATGCTCCTCCTAACCAAGGATACCACTGGCCATCTTGGCTGCAAGGACACATTGCTGGCTCGTGTCATTGCTCGTATTCATTTACAAACCTGTTACTTTTTTCTCTAAGCTCCCTTCAGAGTAAAATAATCTAAGTTGATTTTTTTGCTGTTGGAAGATGAAGCTCTGCGTGCTTTTCAAGATTATTATTCTGCCTTTGGGACACTGTTTCAAAATTTCTTTGCAATTTCTGTATGTGCGATTCTTTTGATCATTAAAATGGCATGTAAAGTCCTTTTCAAGATCTTAAACTTAACATTGCATGCCATTGCTTAAAAGCCAGTTAATAGCTGTTCCCTACATAGAAAAAGCAACTATTTGCTTTCCTCTGTCAAGTGAAATGGGTATCTGCTTCTTTATGGTTTTTTTTTTTTGCATTGATGTATGCTCTTTTTTTTTAAAGCTAGCATTGTGAGATGGAACAAATAGTATCTAATAAGTTTAATTATGACAGAAGCTGTTAGGACATTAGAAATTTTGAAAGGCACAATCACATGGAAAAACACAGCAAGTATGAAACTGCATCAGTTTTTTTAATATATGTTCTTTTCCCTTATCTTTTATAGGTCCTCCTTATTAAAAAATCGCTAACTGGGCACACATGACATGATAAGGGGGTACAGCTGTGGCAAAAGATATTCTAGTCAAGTCTTCAAATAGGAATTGTGCAAGACTGAGTTGGGAGTCATGAATACTAGGATATGTGCAATCACCTCACTGTGTTTTGGTAGGATTTCTCGTTAGGAGGCCTCTGATCATTTGCTAGGGCCCATCTCGTGGACATGGGTCGGATTCTGCTCCTTTCAGATTCAAGAGTTCAGCACTGGCATTCTTAGCGTGAGGCAAACAGTGTCTTTGTACTCAGAATTTGGCTAGGTGTTGGCTAGTCAAGTTTGTCATCTGTAGCTTCAAAAGCACCACTTTGTGCTTGGTTTGGGAGGGTTGCTTTGTTTATTTTTGCTTCAAGTGAAGTTAGACTTCTTTAGAAGTTGTTACAAATTAAGTTTCAAGAGTGTTAAGCAGTGTTTCATTTTGGTTTCAGTTTCTCCTGGACCCAACCATTTCTCCAGTGTTGAAAATAAACAGCTGAGAATTTTCAGTTGTCTGCATACACCTGAAGTAGATTATTTCAGTTGTTTCATGGTGCCAAATAAGAAAAAGTCTCCAACGTTCATTTTGATTGTGGAAAAGTTTGTTTCGGTGGTTTGCATGGGCACAGTTTGTTTTACTGATCATTTAATGTTCCAGTAATAATTTAAATCTTGCTGGTTTTCTTTTTTTTTTTTTAATGCTGTTTCAATTTAATTAAGTAGAAGAGAACTTTGTATTTTTCCTTATTAAAATGTAAACTTTTCATTCTCTTAGTTTTCATTCTGTTTGTTGCAACATTAATGGCAGATCCTAAGCACAGTTATGGTGTAATCAACTATGAAACCATTTCAGAAGCTAAGCCTCAGGAGAATTATGTTGTGACAGTTTGGAAAAGAAAATACTAAGACTGGAGCATAAACTTTTGAAAGTTTATCTTCCCTGGGAGGTGGAAAACTTAAGAAAATCGTGTTGCTTGTTTAGAATATCCCTTCTCATCAGAAATCCATGGTGTACTGTGGCTGAAGTGTTCTGCATGATTATTTGAAAATCAGGTGATGTATTCATGTTGATTAAGGGAATCTTGTGTTAGGGATCTAAAGAAAACATTGTAGGATTAGCAATTACAGTAATTATTGTCTTCAGTCTGTTGACTGCAGGTAGATCAGTGAGAGCAATGCCATACATGTACTTTAATAAATGAAAATAAATCAAGTCATTTGTTTGTGTGTGTGTGTATGTAGATGTGAAAAACTACTGGGCTTTTGCAGGGTACTTGTCTAAATGACTTTGTTGTTTTCTTAATACAGCATGTAAGCTGGTATCTTCTGTGTGGGTACTGAGCGTTTCTTTTAGGCTGAGATGTCACTTAGGCTTGGGTGTCACACTTGTGCTTTGCAAACGGTGCATGCTCCAAGAATACTTCATACAAAGCAATGTGTATTGCTGCAGTTGAAGAAGGACACTTGAAACCTGAACATGATTTTACTGCAGTAGGCTATTTTGGTAGTAAGAAGACCTTCATAAGAAAATGTGGCTCTGTGTACCTACATTTGCTTTCAAAAATTCGACCGTTGAAGAAACGCTGTGCTGTCTGGAGAGAGCAGTCATATGGGACAGTGCAAGGCAATGTTTTTGATGTGCCATGACACATATTAGAATCTTTTTGTTTTCTAGTAAATGGACTGTAAGAAGAAATATTTGTATCTAGAAGTGATTTTTCATAAAAGTGTGATCGACAGATTTTATTTTTGTAACAGTCTATTCCATGTTTCTCAACAGTCTGATTTAATGTGTAATTAAAAAATAATTTTTAGAAATCATGTAATAACAAAGATTTTGGAGATACAAGCTACAGTTAACTTAGCTACTATAACCTGATTTAACTTAGTTAAAAAGGATTACTGCTGCTGAAGGAGTCAGTTTCCAATGGTAACAGCAGAATGCATGTAGAACACTGAGTTACGAGTTACCAGGGATTGTGCTGATCCATGTCCATCTTAGCAATAACATGCTAATAAAAAAGTAATACAGTAGTGACTTACTGTGTTGTTGATGTAACGCACCAACCAAGTTTCAGGTAATTACTATGTAATCAGTGTAGATGGAACTGTAGTGTAATGTTTTATCTATGTGCCAGTCATCACTAATTTTGAAGTGGTGTTTTGAAACGACCACATTTTTTTCTGCTTGAATTAGTGCTAGCACAAGTGGTAGGTCTGATGAGCTGTGAGTGTAGAGAGGTGGTTTCTTCCGTGTTCGGAGGTGTCTGTTCTTGCCTGCCAGCTACGGTGGCAGTGTGTTGCCCCCCTTGCTTGGGCAAACGGGAGCTTTTGCCTGGATCTTCAAAGCAGCAGAAGGATGAATGCCTTAACAGAGTCTCAAGGGGTCTTCCTCCAGGTTATGAATGGCATTCTGAAGTCCACAAAAATTTACATTCAGGTTTTAATCTCAAATATTTAGACAGGCCTTTGAGAGGGATCAGAAAATACAGCTGACCATATCCAGAATAAATATTTTATACTGTAAAGTGAGAAAAGTATGAGTAAGGGTTTCTTTCGTGGATCTTGTTTTACAATGACAGCAACAAGAACTGTATATATTTTTAATGAAGCATTCTAATAATTTAAGTCCCTTACAGTTTATCCTTATTTAAATGTTACAGCATGAAAGAGAGCAGCTTGGTCATTCTAAGTATACTTTGATTGTTTACTGCAGTGGGGTATATTCTTCTATGAGGTTATATTTTGCAGCCATTTCCATAAGAGGAAATTTCTGATTTCATATTTAAGTTGTAACACCCTCCATTTCTGTAATGGCACAAATACATCAATATCATAAGAATATGCAGTCTTGAAATGATGGTTTATTTGAATCAATAAAATTTTAAAGTTCTTAATAACTTAGTGATTTAAATCCTAAATGCATTTGGAGGGGAGGAGGGCGTGTTCTAGCAGTCAAGAAATACACAGCTAACTGTTCGGTCAGAACTACAAAACGGAGAAGTATAATCTTCAGTGGTTATTACGAATACAGCTTCTCATTAATTTTTCAGTACAGCAGCCTTTCATCTGGAAATGCTGACTCATTGAAACTAGAAGTTTTTAAGAATCCAAGAAAACTTGGAAAAGCGTTTCCTGACAAAACTGACTAAACGCGCAGCCAGGAACAGCTTCCAAGGCAGACGGTCAGAGCACTCATCTGGGAAATTCGGATTTCTGCTCTGCCTGGTTCTCGGTCAGAGGGCGAAGGGAGATCTCTCTTTTCCCAGAGGAGCAGCAGGACCACCAACTCACTGGATTTGCAGGAATTCTCTTTCTCTGTTTTGGTTAGTAAGTGTAGGCTTAACTGATGTATGTTGAGATAAAGCATACATACTGGTTTTTAAGCACATGTATCTCAAAAAAAAACTTTGTTGCTGGAAAAGTGAACAAACACAGCAGCAGTTCATGGTGTTGTGTCATTTTACTGTCCAAACAGAAAATGAAGGAAAAAATCATCTAAATCCATTAAAAACAGACAATCTCAGCTTGCTTGAGCTGATGTTGCTAAAATGCCTGTCCCCTCCGCAGAAGCAGCAGTAACCAGGAAATAACAAGGTCAGATATTACGCTCTTTGTCCCTTTCGCTTGCTAGAAAACACTTTCACCCTCAGCGAGTTTCCTCCCGTAATCACAGCCAACAGGCCAGGGCATTTGGCTTGGAAAGGGTGGGGTCTTGGCTCCCATGCTGCGTGGCTGGGTGTTGATGTGTTGTGCTGATTTGTAATCATTTACATGCCGCACACTTTCATGTGTGATTCCATAGTCACAAGTAGTATTGTACTAAGTATCGTAACAACTTATAAAGGGCAGGAGGGGGAAACAACTGTTCTGGACTTGGTTCTTACAGAGAAGTTGGACAATTAAAATAGCAAAAGAATGTCTATGCAGTGATGTAGAATAATTACGATATATTTCTCAGAATGAGGATATGGGTGTTGGATCTAGGGTATCCTAAGAGAGGACAATTTGAAAAAATACAAGAGCATTCCTGTTTCTGAATCGTAGTAAAAACCTAGCCCTAAGTAAATCTGCCACAGAAATAAGAACTCAAGTAAGGCTTGTATGAGAAACTGAATAAAAATAAAGACGATGTGTTCCGTATGAAAAATAGTTTCAAAATTCCTTGACCGCAGAAAATATTAATTCTTATAAACTGAATATCTCTTAGGAATTTTGTTGAAATAAATAGATTCCTAAAATGGGGATTCATGTCTTTATTTGACATTTGTCCTAACTCCTCATCAATCCTTTTGGGCAAAGCCAGAATCAAGTTATAAAAATCAGCCTTCTATTTATCTGTGCAGTTTAATCATTTGCAAATTATCATTCTTAACTGATAGCATTCATAATAATCTACTTGTGTAAGCATGTGTACATTCCACTGAATGCATTTTTCCAGTTATGTGTGTGGTTCATTTAGGATGCTTAGGAATTGCAGAACTAGGTCCTGGGTTGAGCATTCTGTGAAAGTTTTACAGAACGTTTGCCTTGTCTTTATGCAAATATAAATATATGTATATATATATGTAAAACAAGATACTGCTTACATTCTTCTCATGTAGTGGTGTTGCTAAATTGAGAAAAACGTGCTTTTTAGCTGCAGCTGAATTTTTATTTATTTTGTATTAAATAGTGCTAACTTTTGAAGTGGCAGATCAAAAGGGGAAAAATAATTTGATGGTGAATAATTACAGATTTTTTTTAATTAGTGTTTTAAATATGCAGTTAAATTTGACAGTAGGAACAAAACATAATAGATATGTTTTGGCTTTTAGGTTTAGCAACACAGACTATTGTGTAAAGTCATTCTCTGTTATCTCTAGTGTTACAAAATCCAGGATCATTTTTTAATTTGACTAATGATGATACAAGTTGGAAAGCAAATGCAAGACTATTCCAGAACCAGTGAAGGAAAACTTCAAGTGACTCTCACCAAAAGTTATATTACTTATCAGCTAGGTTTTTTTCTTTTGCAATGCATTCTTACCTTCCCTTATTTTTGAAGACATACAGCATGCATTGGTCAAGAAGAGAAATGTCAACCTTCAGCTGAAACAACACCTGAGTCGTGATAATAGACAATAAAGCGTAGTGCTAGACTTTAATAAGAAATCTCTGCAATGGGTTGTCAGTAGATTTTTATTTGTTTTCTTGCTTTATTGATTAATTGGAAATAAGGAAGGAAGGATTACCCTAAATTGCTTCAGTGAAACCGGACATTACAGTGGGGAGTATCCATCTAGTCAAAGTCTAAACATACCTTAAAGCCCAATCAATAAAATGGAGATACATTATAATATGTATAGTATGTGAGCTAAGGTGAAGTAAAGCTTACGGTAGAAACCCGTAGCGTAGGGAGAGCAGAACACTATGAGTACCAAATGTTTGGAGTGGTTTTTTTTTTTTGACAAAGAGCACTGGTGGGAGTCATAGGCAGAAATGCCTGTAGACCTTTCAGTCCCTCACAATTGGAGTGCTTTCATTAATAGCACTTTTTTCTGCCCCTTGTCAGTAGATGAACGACAAAGACAGGCAACTCTTGTGCTACATCTCTGACATCCAACACCCGTTTTCATGTTACCAGCCACGCTAACTCCACAGGATCATTTGCACCTGTGAGCTCATTTCCCTTAGTTGCTGTAGGGGTGGTGCTTGGGGTAGGTGCTGAGGCTGATTCACAGGGCAAAGATTCAGTTCCATGATGAATGTTGGAAATCATGGAATGCTTAATTTTTTTTTGTTTTATTCTCACTACTTTAGCTATTGTAAATTTGCTCCTTTCCTTATCAGCAAGAAAACAGAGTTGTGACATACTCTGCCAGGTTAACTGGATGTTCAAAAAATTGCGAAGGAAGAGAAAAATAAGTTTTCAGTGACTGCATTCACTCCAGCAGATTCTGAGAGGTTTTCCTTTGTCTCTTTTTATTTTGTTTTCTGCTTGACACTTTGCATTGTTAAAATCTGAAGATAAAACATCATAACCAAATTTGCACATTTGTTCCCCCTTGTTTAGATCTGTAATCACAATATGTTCCTTACATTATTTATTCTCTGTCATTTTGTGAAATGTACATCAAAATGTACATCAAAATGCATTGCCTTGGACTTTGATATTGGGCTCTCATTATCTTACAGCCATTTCAACCTATTTATAAGCCTAGCTTTATGCCAGGTTTTGTTCTTCGATTATTTGTCACAGTGCTCTTTAAACTAACTGCTACAGATTTTGAGTTGCACACTATTGATATGGCTGAAGTGAAATACATTCCACATTATAGCTCTTTGTTGATTGAGAGGCCTTTAGGATTTCAGAAACTAAATGAAAAAAAGAAGGATTTTTGAATTAAAAAAAAATCTTTTATGTAATACTTAGTTGCAAAATACGGTAGAAGTCATAAAACAGCACCTCAGGACGTTTTTATGATTGCTAGATGGTCAGCTGTGGTGGTTGTAAATTCTTATCAAGTGAATAAATTAGTTATTAAAGCTGAGCTTTTTTCATTCACATTTCAAAAGTTCCTCATAAGAATGCTTAATTTCCTGTTAGGAACATTTGGGGGCTTTTTTTCTCCTATTCAGATTATTTAGAACGCTGTATTTCTCTCCAAATGCGTTCTTTCTTCTCCCTATCCTCCAAGCTGTATAGTGGAGTAGATAATCAATTAAAATTAAAACACCTTCCCAACTATTCCTCATGTTAGAGGAAGCTGCTTTTTAACAGTACATCAAGTGAGATCATGTTGAAAACTATGTCTTGCTTGAAAGCTAGCGTGTTCAGGAGACGGAGTTCCCCGCCTGAGAAGACCTCCAGTGATTTTCTACAGCTTGACTAGAAGATGAGAGTCTTTTGCTCAAGAATATGCCTACATCTGCACCTGGATCCTCCCTGTGATTGTGCATCACAACCTTCCCATGCAGAGCTGCAGAACTTCTTGCTCGGCGCTGCAGTGCTGTGGCAGAGCCCATTTGGTTCTCCCCACCCTGTGGCAGCATCATTGGTTAGTCCCTTACAGATTTAATTGTATTCTCTGTGTGGAGAGCACATGGATCAGCTCCTTGCCTCTCCCTGGTCTGTCTGCCTTTGGGCATCAGATGGGTTGTATCAGCATCCCTAGTCCGGCGATGAGCCTGTGGAGCTTCAGTAGTTAATACTCGTTAATAGTGTGAACCTGCTTGCTAGCTGGTGCAAAAGATCTGTTAAATAACTACTCGTAGGCTAGATCTCATTCATATCGTAGGAGCTTTAGCAGTATGAGAGAAATGAAATCTTCTGGAGGTTGAAATACACCATGGATTTAAAACTTCAGTGCTGCCTAGTTGTAGGACCTAAACACAGTCCTGAAGAGCGTTTCAATAATTTCTCCTTCACTAAAGGGAGGGAATGCTGCATCTGGTATAAATTGGAGTACAGCCATGTTCTCTAGGCTATTTCTCAAAGACAACACATGTAGATCTAAGATTTTTTCCCAGTCATTGTAGTGAGCACATTCCCGCCTCAGGTTTTTCTCTCTTCTGGAGGATTCGCTGAGTTGAAGTCAGATGCTTGTAAGGTTTTTGATTCTCCTTCATCTCTTCTTACTGGTGGCTTCTCCTTCAGAAAGAGAAGAATCTTTCCCCACAGTGCCTCCCTTATTTGCTGTTTCCCTTTTCTCTTTGTCATGCATGCTACACTTTTCCTCAGGTGGCCAGGGAGAAGCTTCTCTTTACAGCTTCTACCCCTTTTGTCAGGCAAAATCCCCAGTTAAGCAATTTTCCTCTCCCCTGGATGTTTCAACAGAAAAACTGATTTGTCCATGACAGTAGCTATTTATTTTTGTCACAGTACTCTGCAGTCAGAGTGTTACAATTCTCTTTCATTAGCCTGTCACCCATAGTTTCAGTGGTTTGGGGAATCTGGCTCAAATATAGAAAGTTTAATATAAAAAATATTTCAGAAGCAGAACTCGTTTTCCCAGATTATCTCCAAAATCCATTATTGCTAAATTTGAAATTGCTTAGGTAGTTTTTTAGGGTTATTGCATGAAATTTGCAGGCAAACTCACATTCATTGTATATTTTATCTTTTTTTCATAATTTGTATGGCTATAATTGCTTTTCAAAATTTGTACATTAGTCATCTTGGGATAAATTCAAATGTTGAGGCCTAGTAATCCAATTTAACAAAGTAACTATTCTTTGGTGATATTCTTAGGGGGGGGTTTATATTTTTTTATTTAGAATTAACTTTTCTTATTGCTTTGGCCTCTCAAATATGTTGCTAATTCTTCTGTTCCTTGACATGTATCTCTGTCTTTCAAATACCCTGGCACCTGCTTGAGGATCCTCTTGTACTCGTCTGGAGATGGTGTGGCTATGGTGGGACACAGTGTCAGTGTGAAAGCCTTTCCATATTGAAAAGCCAAAGCTCTTTTGTTTTGGTTTTTTGGGGTTTGGAGAGGGTTTTTGTATTGGTGTTGGTTGGTTTTAGAAGCACACATGTTTTGCAAGCAGGGTGCAGGGGTTAGTTTGTCAGTGACAAGGGACATGGTAGAAATAGTCCCAGTTCACATTTGTACTACAAACTTGTACAAAATTGTACAAATATTCTCAGTACAAATTTGAGTTGAAAAAAAGAACATAAAATACAGCAATATACTTCACCTACTCATGTTGAATATGCTAACAGGGACTTGTATGATTTCTGTCCAGAGAATTAATCCAGCTGTTCAATCCAAATCACCTCTATGAACAGGTATTTGCAGTAGTGTACTGTACTTTTGGCAACATAATTTGCTTATTACAGTCTGTTATTTATGTTAAATACTGAAATAGATGTGATGTTACAAAAAAATTTTTGAAAACAAGTGCATGGCCCAGACTTTTCAGAAAACGAGAAAGTAAGATGGAGCACTGGAACTGATTGTCCTGATAGAAGAATATTTAATAGTTTTCAGCTAACTGATAGAATGCTTAGTAAAATGGATAGCAATACACTGTTTTTCCCCCCCTTTTTGTCATTTCTGCAGTGATCCAGGTAACAGTAAGACTGCATATTTTTAAAAATAATCTATAAACAAAAGCCTCAAAGACAGAGAAAATGAAACTCTTGGAAGAAAAGGCAAAAGGATGCTGTATCTCTTTCAGCAAAAAATTAAATTATAGGCTGACAAGAATACATTGGGACTCTGTTTTATGCTTGCCCTGGCTCTCTGAGGGATGTAAGCGAGATATATAATCCCAGATAAATTTAACCATCCGAAAAGTCAGTGTAATGATTTAATATAGAGCTATGACATGCTTTGGTTGCAATTGGAGTGCTTTGTGACCTCTGCCTACTAGTCATTTTTGAAGTGCACAAGAGTTTTTCTTTCTGTTTATACTTAGTAAAAGCTATGGAAAACAGTTGTTTTCCGTGGGATATCCGTGTAGAACTTATTACTTTAATAACTTACTAAGAATAGATTTTTTTTCATATAAGTCCAAATTCTTTCGTAAAGCCAAAGAGAATGGGATCAGTTGTCACATTATTTAGTGCTGTATTTGATTTATCTCTGTTAAAGGGTTCAACTCTAAGTCAAGTAAAGTATAGTGTGTTCATATGCATCAAGCTGTGTTTTCCTCGGGTAGTGTCAGTGCCCAGACCAAGCCTGGACACCCTGTCCCTGCAGTGTCCCCGTCCCTCTCCTACTTCTCACGCTGGTCCCAGCTGGGCTCCCACCCTGAGATGGAGGCTGGTGGTGAAGGTGTCTCAGCGGATTGCTGCCTCTCTTGGGGCAGCAGCCCTTGGGAAGGGGGCCAGGCATTTCTGGGGAGCTGCTCTGCATGGGTGTTCACCCCGTGGGGTGGACACAGGCCTCTGGGGAAAGCCAGGAGTGCCCTCGCCGTCATCCTCTGGCTGGGGCAACCCAATGGCTTGGGCATGACAGCGTGGGAGCCCCAGTTGTTGGGCTCCCAGAACCTGTATGGTTTGCTCTGCGGGCCGTTAGGGAAAAGTCAGTGCTTCCACAAATAAAGTGCGGACTTTTCTTCTAAGACTTCTAAGATGTTAGTGCCAACGCTGAAAACTCTGACTGTGCAACAGCAGATGGGATGTTGATATGCAAAGAGGTGTGTTAGTCATACATGTGCTAATTTAAAAAATGTTTTATTTCAGTTAGATATTTATTAAGGGCTGATGAGTAGCAAAGTAAGAAAGGTGAGGGAAACATTTTCAGATTTCAACGCTTTATCTGTTTACTTAGTGTTTTAACAAGAGGGCTGGAAGATGGATGTGAATACTTCTGTGTTTTGTGACATGTAATCTAATGATATGGTCATACAGCAGCTGTTTTCTGTGAAGTATGTTAGATAATCTGTAGGTTTTCTAACTTAGTTCCTGGATATTTTATCTTTCATTTTGCTAAGAATATTATGAGCAGATAGCGTTACAGTCGCTACGTGGGAATACAGTGTGATACAGCAGTAAATTACGTTTGGGAGTTACTAATGTGGCTATAAATCTGCAAACAGAAAATTTCCAAGCCAAAGGTTTGACTCAGCATTTTAGAATGTACCAGATTTATACTGCACTAAAGGAGTGTAATTTTATGTATACAGAAGGATGTTTTAATTTGAAGTTGCCATTGGACTTTCTTGATGTAAATTAGTGATCGAATACATAAAGTTCAGTAACATTTAAAAAATGGTAACTGTGGATTGTGTTTGCAAAGAGATATATTTTGAGGACCAAAGTTTAACAAGGAACAATTGTTTTCATATAGGCATATATAAAAGCAATATATAAACGTAAGATAAAAGTTGCAAGATGTAGGACTGATGAGGGAACTTGATAGATGTCACCATTTCACTGAAGAGTATAATAACCATTTTGTGGTTGTCACAGGGAGGAAGCGTAATACGTGAAAATGTGCTACCAATTGAATTTGTTCAGGGCTTGTCTCCACTTACATCTCTTCAGTTAAATTCACATATACTTGCCAGTGTGTCTGTGTTGATGGATCAAGTTTCTCCACCAGTACAAGCATGCTTTCTTTTTGAATTATGCAATTAAGATATCAGAAGCTCGCTCCTATCAAATATTTGTGTTCACACTAGGATTTTACGCTTACATTGCTGCTATTTCCCAGGTATGAATTTGTCACACACCAATCAGGTGTAATTATTCTAGCAAGACTTTGTGATATACAAATGAGCTCTGTCTGCAAGCAAGAAAAAACAGTTTACAGCTTTGCTATAAAAATTCTTGGGGTTTTTAATACATAAAAACTCTATTCTTGTGGCTGTTACCTGACAAAGATATCTGTTTTATTTCAAAGATTGCATTTATTTAATGACATTCCATCTTACCTCTCTGGTCCTTTTTCTCTGTAAAAAGGAGGAAATTTTTCTGCTGCAATTCAGTTGTCTACAGTCTTTTTAGGAACTTAATGCAGTTTTCCTTTCGGAAATGTTTAGTTCATTCAGCTTATGACCTGAAGCTAGTTGACACGAGCCGCTTAACATTTTTAATGAACTATATTAAGTCGGTTCAGTCAGCTGTCTGATCTTTGGCATGTATTTTAGAAAGAGCCTTTATAATTTGTATAATTGAAACATGGCAAATACAGCCATGTATCTTCTGCCTGTCTGTTGCTTTACCAAAACATTGAAGTATCTCTTGAATTCTGCTAGCCAGTTTACTTCAGTAGAAGCAGGTATGTTTTTCTTGTTTATCTTGTCACTTGCTTCTAAAGGGAAAACAGCTTTTCAGTATTCTCTTGATAATATGTATCTTCTCCTTTACCAGCTTGTACTATTAGAAGTGTATCTAGTAATGAACCAGGCGGTAATTGTGCATTAAGGGACTGTCAGCGTTGGCTTGTAATTTACAAGTGTATAATAAACAGATATAAGCATAGATCAATTATTGACAATAGGCAGCTATATTTATGCTATTTTAAGGTTTTCTTGCACACCAACATTTTATCTTTATGTGTGCTGGATTCCCAAAGTGCCACATCTGCATGCTTTTTGAACGTCTCCATGGATGGTGACTCCACCACTTCCTTGGGCAGCCTGTTCCAATGCCTGACCACTCTTTCGATAAAGAAATTTTTCCTAATATCCAATCTAAACCTCCCCTGATGCAACTTGAGGCCATTGCCTCTCGTCCTATCGCTAGTTACTTGGGAGAACAGACCAACAGCTGCCTCACTACAACCGCTTTTCAGGTAGTTGTAGAGAGCAAGAAGGTCCCCCCTCAGCCTCCTCTTCTCCAGACTAAACAGCCCCAGCTCCCTCAGCCACTCCTCATAAGATTTGTTCTCCAGACACTCAGCCAGCCTCGTTGCCCTTCTCTGGACACGCTCCAGCACCTCAGTGTCCTTCTTGTAGTGAGGGGCCCAAAGCTGAACACAGTACTCGAGGTGCAGCCTCATCAGTGCCGAGTACAGGGGCACGATCCCCTCCCTGCTCCTGCTGGCCACACTATTCCTGATACAAGTCAGGATGCCGCTGGCCTTCTTGGCCACCTGGGCACACTGCTGGCTCATGTTCAGCTGGCTGTTGACCAACACCCCAAGGTCCTTTTCCGCCAGGCAGCTTTCCAGCCACTCCTCCCCAAGCACGTAGCGTTGCATGGGGTTGTGACCCAAGTGCAGGACCCGGCGTTTAGCCTTGTTGAACCTCATACAGTTGGCCTTGGCCCATTGATCCAGTCAGTCCAGATCCCTCTGCAGAGCCTTCCTACCCTCAAGCAGATCAACCCTCCCACCCAACTTGGTGTCATCTGCAAACTTCCTGAGGGAGCACTAAATGCCTTCATCCAGATTATTGATTAAAGATGTTAAACAAGACCAGACCCAAAACTGAGCCCTGGGGAACACCACTCGTGACCGGCCGCCAGCTGGATTTAACTCCATTCACCACCACTCTCTGAACTCAGCCATTCAGCCAGTTCTTTATCCAGCGAAGAGCATGCCCATCCAAATCATGGGCAGCCAGTTACTCCAGGAGGATGCTGTGGGGAACAGTGTCAAAGGCCTTACTAAAGTCCAGGTAGATGACGTCCACAGCCTTACCTTCATCCAGTAGGCGGGTCACCTGGCCATAGCAGGAGATCAGGCTGGTCAAGCAGGACCTGCCTTTCATGAACCCGTGTTGGCTGGGCCTGATCCCCTGGTTGTCCTGCACGTGCCCGCTGAGTGCACTCAGGATGAATCACTCCATAATCTTGCTTGGTACCGAGGTCGAGCTGACAGGCCTGTAGTTCCCAGGATCCTCCTTCTGGCCTTTCCTGTAGATGGGTGTTACACTGGCGATCTGCCAGTCATCTGGGACCTCCCCTGTTAGCCAGGACTGCTGAGAGATGATGGAGAGTGGCTTGGCCAGCTCCTCCGCCAGCTCCCTCAGCACTCTTGGGTGGATCCCATCTGGCCACATAGACTTGTAAGACGTTTCAAGACAGACAGAGAAAATGTGAGGAAAAGACTTTGACCAGTTTGTCCAGCTGAGCACCATAGAGTCTGTCATTCTCTGATGGGCAGGTCTGATTTAGTTGTACTGGGTGGTATTCAGCTGTGTTAAGCAGGGAGCTATCCTTTCTCATTATCTGCCTTCGTCACGTGTTTCTGCAGCAGTTTAGGAGTCATCCTAGGGTGAGCAGTGAGCTTTACAGTTCCTAATCATGCTTTAGGGGTTTTCAAAGAAGTGGTGACTCTGTGTAAGTACTATGGTTATCATGTGGTATCGTAAACTTGTATCTGTGATAGATGTCCAGGACCAGTAGTGTGAATACAGTGGCTTACATACCAAAGCATTTAATTCTTGGACACTGCTGCTGGAGCTTGCTGTGTGGTGTCAAATACGCACTGTGTAACAACTGTGTTAGCAAAAGCACTATACTGTTTGCATAATGAAAGATGGCAAATATATTTCGATTAATAATACTTTAATTCACAACAGGATTTTATCATGAGCTGTTCTGGAGATGATGTAGCATGCCCCCTCTGTCATTTTCGGTGTCCATGCAATCACATTTTAGATGAAAATTTCTAGATAATACAAAACAGTATCAATTTCATGTTACCTGTTGGTTAGAGATGGCACTCTCCTGTTTGAAACTGTCACCTTTTGTAGTGAGGCAAATCAATGGCTGAGATAATTGAATATCAAGGAGAAATGATCTAGTTTTTGTGAAAGCTGTATGCAATGTAGTTCTTGTTTGAGATCACCATTTTTAGAGCTCAGGCTTCAGCCAAAGTTTAAGTACCATTTGCAGTTGTTTCTTTAACTGCAAATCCATATTTATATATTAAAATGTGATGGTAGCAGGTCGTGACTGAGTAGATGATTACATGGTAATTTTTCTGTGTTTTAGCTGTTTAGATCTCTATATTTCTCACTGATTTTTATAATCATTGGTTATGCTTTCCCCACACTGCCGGTTTTAATGCATACTACTGTACAAAAGCCATTTTACACACATGAAGACTTAGGACAGTTTTACAGTGTTTTGAGGTAGTTACTTAAATACTAGTTTGTAGTGGGACCAATATGGTATGTGGAAAAAAAAAAGATAATTTTGTTGGTTGTTTTTTTTTAGTCCGGCATGTATTGTGGCTGCATCTGTGCGGTATGCATCTGATTTAGACTTTAAGCAAGAGCCATGAATTTTAATTAATTAAAAGGGAAAGATGCGTGTGAAATTACTCAAACTAACTCTCTCTGTAATTAGCAGAGAGATAGATCTAGCATGGACAGAGAGGATAAAAGCTTCCCTTTAGTGTCTTTCCTATCAGCATCTTGCTTGGGCTTCGAGTGTGGGAATCACAGAATCATAGAATCGCAGAATCATTAAGGTTGGAAAAGACCTCTAAGATCATCAAGTCCGACCATCAACCCAACACCACCGTGCCTGCTGAACCGTGGCCCGAAATGCCACATCTACACGCTTTTTGAACACCTCCAGGGATGGTGACTCCACTGCTTCCCTGGGCAGCTTGTTCCAATGCCTGACCACTCTGTCAGTAAAGACAGTTTTCCTAATATCCAGTAGGTTCTGCCACCGGCGCTCCTGCTCATGGCTTGTTGGCTGCAAAACATTTGCTTGCTTTGCCACCAGCTCCCCATGTATCCTGTGGAAAATCACTTAAGCAAATCTTTCATTTCTCCTTTTCCAATCAAATGGGAGTACTGATACTAATTATACCCTGGTGGCCTTAAGTCAGTATGTAGGGTGCCCTGAGGTGAAAGGTTCAGAGCCATGTATTATTTATTTCCTATTGTCATGCAGAGGGCTTCTCCCCAAGGCTGGAAAAGAGATTATCAGTTTACAAAATGGCTGTTCTGACGGTAATAACTCTCAACTTCAGCTGTCAACTTTGACATCTGATGAACAGTAACCTGGGGAAGAGAGACTTCTCATTTCGTTAATAATCCTGCGAAGCATGCTGGCCTCAGAAAATTGCTCAGTCTTTAAACAGAAAAAATCAGTCACAGCGCTTAAAATAATATTCTCCTCTTTATAAAATGTCAAATCACTGTGTAATAGAAACCTTTTCAATTTGAATTTTCCTGCACTATTTTTAGGAAGGTGATGCATGTTGCGGAGTTTAGCAGCTTGGTATTCTGTGCCAAGCGGTGTGAAATTCAGCCTAAGGAAGCTAAGGAGGTAGGGAACAAACAGAACTTGGGCCATGTCTGGGGTAGGATACCTCCAGAAAGAGTCCTCAGGAAAGCAATGAAATGTTCCCTAGGAGGGACTCTGCAATCGCTTGCTTGTCAGGAAGGGATGAATCTTCTGGGAGGCTGTCGCTCTGCCTCAGCCTGGAAATGGGGCACGTCTGAGGTGAGCAGAGCTTACGCGGAAGCTGGATGGCGTTACTGAAGTTGAATTAGGGCTTGTATTCCAGTGGCCTTATGGGCATTTAAACCCATTTTTCTGACTGCACCATTCCTTCTGGTTAGCAAAAATGCATGTGATTTGACAAACCAGACCTGTGTCTCTATATGTGTTTTCTGGATACAGAGGTTGTATGAATAGAGTCTTCCAAAGAACAATGAGCAAACTGACCCTTAAAAAAGAGAAGAAAATAAAAAAAATGCTGACATATGGGACACTTGGTCTAAGAAATACAATGTCATAGGAATTTCTGTCACATTGGAGGACCGGGCTGATAGCTACTGTGTAGTAATAGAAGGTAACAGAAGGACATATGGCATGGGGTGCTCTCTCACCCCTGACAGTGTGCTTGGGCGCTGTGCTGTATGAAGACTGAACCTGACAGGTGGATTTTTTAAGCAAATCCATACACTTATTCTCAGCTTACAATTTACAAGTTCTTCATGTGATAGGAAAGTTTCCATTGCCTTCTTTTGTATCCTGTACCTGTTGTGAATTGCTGTCTCCCTTCATGTGGTGTCTTCTATGTAGTTTTATGTCTTAATGAGGTATCAGAAAGAAATGTCTGTGTCTCTGGGGAAAACTAACCAACCATCCCACCCTCACCCAGCCTGTCTTCTGCAGAAATATATGATTTATAGCGAGGAAGTGCACTTCCTGTACTTGCAGTGGCATGCTGTGACATTCTAGTGATTTACTTTCTAGACATATTAACAAACTTCATTTTACACTTGAGTAATCTTTAAAGTGCAGGTGAAAAGGTAGCTATGAAATCATGTTCAGGTCTTCCCTCTCCTTCTGCTGGCATTTACACACTAGGGCACCTCTTTATGGCCAGAGCAGCAGAGACAGGTGGTGAAGACAAAAAAAACAGGGGGAACATATTTTTCATCCATTACTACAAGCATATCATTGGTGATTGTGCCAGCTGTAGCTTTGCTTTCATGTCTGTGCTTGGGAGATGGTAAGGAGATCGAGAAAACTGGGGCTTTAAAGAGCATCCATGTTTTCTCAGAGGCTAAGAACAGAGTTTTAGAGACTGTGTAATGGTTGGCAGTGAGATATGGTTCAAATAGTTGTTCTTAAAAATGGTGTTGGCAGCTTTTCCTCCAAACAAGATAATCTTCATCTGCATTCTCCCATTGACAGGACTACAGCCTTGACATTTGATTTCATAATTTCAAAATCCTAAGTATTGCTGATTAAAACTGCTGCAGCTGTGGTTATTCTGCAGCTATTTGCAAAGCTGAAAAGCTGTTATCTACATGTTTGCTTGCCTGTGCTCAGCATATGGATTGTTGCTCTGCTGAAGACTGGTGGGGTTTTACGTCTGGTGCAGGTATCAGAACACTGCAAGCTTTGTCAGAGTTGTTGTGAGTTTCTCATTGCATGAATACGAATGCAAAACAGAGAAATACCTATTTCCCTTTCTCCTTTCCAGGTCAATGGTGATATTCCACCTCGATTAAAAAAGAGTGCCCATGAAATAATCCTGGATTTTATCCGATCACGACCTCCGTTAAATCCTGTATGTAATCCAGTGGGCTTCATTCCTAACAAAAATGTGGCTTTTTAAAGCATGTTTGTGTCCATGGAATACGTTAAATGTATCCTTTTCTGACATGGGCTTTCAAAAATACTGTGTTCTCTATATAGAGCGTGGTGTCTTAAAGAACAGTATGTAATATCTTGCACCTACCAATTAATAATTGCTATTAACAGCAGCCCTTTATCTCTCTGAGAAATCATAATCAACTGGGGAAAGATAAAATCCTCTTTGCAATTTATGTGAGTTTTACAGTTGGGTGCATGTGAAATCATATCACAGCATTTCACATTTTTTTCCCAAAACGCATGAAATCTATTTTCAAGGAAGCACTGTTTTATGTAAATATTATTATCTTTATATCCCAAGGCCTCGGCAAGAAAACTGAAACCAACCCCACCACGGCCACGCAGCCTGCATGAAAGGATACTGGAGGAAATCAAGGCAGAGAGGAAGTTACGTCCAGTCTCACCTGATGAGATAAGGCGTAGCAGGCTGGGTAAGCACATTGCTAGTTTTTACCTGCAGCATCCACAGGAAACTTCCCACGTAGGAAGTAGGAATATTAGCGATGACTGTGCAGATGTCATGGAAGATAAAATTGTTCTCATCCCTTCAGAAAAAGAAAGAACCTACAGGCTTTGCTAGGGTTATGCAGTCTTTGTGCTGGTTGTATTTAAAAATAAGATAATGTATGGTTCAACTTGTTTCCCTTGAAGTTTTTCATGTAAGTATTAGATTAATTTAATGGCATTGTATTGCTTGTTATGCATGACAGTTAATGTTAGATTTGCTCAGAATGGAATGGGTATTGCTTCTTCTCAGTGCTATATTCCTTACATATCTGCAAGTATTCCGTACATGTCTTTAAGTAGTTTTATTCTTTTTGTTTCCTGTTGTTAACATCATCAATTTCCTTGTTTTAATTTAAAATCTGCTTTTATTTTGTTTGCTGAATCTATTGTTTCTATTCTGAACCTAAATCTTTGCATCGTTTTCTAAGATACAGAACATGTGTTTGCATATATTTTCAGCGGGCAAATAATTCAGACTTGCACGGCAAAGCACTTCATTTCTGCAGTGTATATTCAGCAACCCGCTATGAAATTATACAAATACTATGCTTTCCGACAATCACCAGTTTGCATTAGTTTGATGGTTCTGGTGACAAAAGCATGACAAATCTAGTCTTACATTGTGACTTAGATTTCTTTAAGAGCACGGTATTTATCTGTATCAGAAAAACTGAGCTAGTTGGATTTTTGAAGAGCAGAAGTGGCATCTTATGGCTAAAAAGCATGAAATAATCCACATATGTACACCCTGTTGCTGCTTTTTGCAAAATATTTGTGCTTTCCACATGTGCTTGAAGGCACTGGTCCAGATTCAAGTGGGTTGTGACAACCCATTGTCTCCAGAGAAAAACAATTTCATCAGTCTTGCATTGCTGCATTGTTTTTGAAGTGCTCAGTAGAGCTTGGTGAATGCTTGGGTGCATTTTTAAAAGCATGACGATTTGAATAGTTTCATTGGGCCTTCCAGTTTCTTGTTTGAATTCAGTTTATGCTTGCTGCATCAATTAATGTTTCTAACAGGCCTAGACATTTTTCCAAATGTAGGACACTTGTAAAAATGTGGAACGATTCCTTTCTTTTCTTTCAAACATTCAATTTTGGTATTTTAGATGTTCGACATCTGGGAACTATCATGTCCTCTCGGGGGCAGCAAATTTGATCTAATAGATCTTTAACATTTCTAACTGATATAAATTACATCAGACCCATTTAGTAAGCAGTTTCTAAAAACATTGTTAAATTTTGGAGTATTACTGCTTAGGACTTCCTGGGCTGATTTCAGGGCACGGCCTCCAGTGAGGGATACCTGTCTTACACCAATTCTTCATTTTTTCTTAAAAAATGAACTTTCTGAGTTTTGGAACTGCGGTAATTCCCCTTCAGTCCAGTGAATTGTTTGGATTAAAGGCCATATTACTGGAGGTGTGAAAGGGAATGCACGTAGGTTTTATTTCCCACATGTTTATTTGCTGCTGGCATGAAGAACTAAAAAGAGCAAAGGCCTTGAAGATAATTTTTTCTTATGTTGAAATATGAGATTTTGTTCTCTCTCACATTGAAATGATTGCTATGTCCAGAGTTCCTTTTAGAATAGAAGGTGTTTGTGCAGAACTGGGAATGGAGTAATGCTAGTGACATTCACTATGGTACAAATAGATCTGCCATATAGTTTAGATGACCACTGAATGTAATTTAGTGTAATAACATGTAAGGTAATGAGGTTTAAGGATTATAAATCTAAGTAGAAACACCATGTGGGACACTTGGACCATCTGAACAGGAATAGTTGTTGCTATTAAAAAGAAAAAAAAAGAGTGTTAGAGTGAAATATTTGGGAGTGTAAGTTACCTTGCACACGTCCCAGAGTTCCTCCCTGTTGCTCAGTTTATAGCAGTCAAGAGCACCACTACACTTGACTGTTGGGGCATGGGAGGCTGTTCTCATGCCATTCCTCCTCTGTGATATGGGGGGACCTGTGGCGTGTGTTTCCCAGCAGCCACAGGCTTTGTCCCTCTGCTCTGCACAGCACGTGCGTACAGGTAACGTATTCTCTGCCCTGAGCTGCCACTGAGAAAAGGTAGCCTGTGGCTGGCCGCTCTCAATCTAAAACTTCTTTGGAGATGATAATTTGGTAGCTGTTCTCACAACGGGAGAGGTTTGAGTAGAGGAATTGGAGTGAGCTTTCAAATGATCTCATAGAATCGTCAGAGTAAGCTATCAAGACAAACACAGCCTTGAGGTATGTGTCCTTTTAATTAACAGCTTAGATTTTTGACTCAAGCAAGTTGAGCTAATGGAGCTTGCAGAAAACTTTCTTCCATGTAAATTTATCAGCCTTCACTTAGGATTCAGCATTAGCTGATAAACACCCTATGCTTTAAAACTTATTTGCCTTTATGGTAAGTTTGGAGAAGAATTGAGATACTGTTTCTATAGCTGTTATCTGTGGCTGATGTTGTCTAGTTAACGAACTACAGGAAAAATACCCTGACTCCGAAATTTGGCTCTGAGTCAGCCACCTACAGTGTGCATCGCACAGATTTATTCTCATGAGCAAAACTTGTCCCAGCACAATCTTCTTTTAAATATCTTTTAATGCAGTGGTATGTGTGGCTGACAGACCCTTTCGTACCACCTTGTGTGTTTATCACCTGTCGAGTAAGATGGATAAGGTGATGTCAATTTTGATGCATTCTGGTACATTCTTGCTGCTGGTCTTGGCCTGCTTATTTGGATTAGTATACTGAAATTTTCAGTTCAGCTGAATATATTGTCTACTCCCTGAATTACACTCTGTAATTTGAAATATAGATAGGTCTTTCCAGAAATTAAGCACATCTGACCACTTTCTTATGTAGGAGTAAAATGTTTCGAGGCCCAGAAAGAAGAGGATAATATTATGGATAAACTTTAAAGGCTAAGTCCTCTTAAGGTTTTTAAAAAGAACAAGCGTCAGCACAAATCACACTGTGTTCAGCCTTTTTTTCCATCCTCTTCAAGGAAACTACTGCTGAAGCTTAGCTTGATTGTCTCTCTTTATTAGTTTAATTATAATCATTGGAGATTATGCCTGAAAAAATTAAAAATCTTTATTTCAGGTCACTGAAACTTGTGTGAAATGTGGCTTTGTAGTTTCAATATTTTTCAACTCTTTCTCACTTCTGTTCCCCTCCCCTGCCCTCCCCTTTCTCTCTTACATGACATTTTGATTTAAAATATTTTGTTTTTAAAATACTTGCCTCTTGTTTTAATACTTGATTTATTGAATTCCAAAAATTCATTCTACAGCTATACAGCTATCTTTATACTTGCTCTGTTTGCAAGTCCCATTTACGCTTCTGTAGTTTTCAGACTTGGAGCTTTACTACAGTAAAGCAATAGTATGTCTGACACATTTTGGATTTAGGCCACAGAATCCAAAATGTCTCAAGTGGAATTGATTTTTTGTTTTCGTTACCTCTCTGCTTTTCTAATAGCTGAATCATTTTCTTTTTGTTGTTTTTGTTTCTTTTTTACAGCAATGCGGCCACTTAGCATGTCTTACAGTTTTGACTTGTCAGGTAAAAAGTGCAACAACACCTGACGTCGTTATTGTGCTTATTGTGAAATTTGTTCCATCTGTCTGTTCAATTCCTATGTAAGAAAGAAACTTGAAGGGATTCTTCCAAGATATGGTCAGTGAAAATAAAAATTAAAATAAATTACTTACTAATACCTACATTTCCCTTGCCACAAAAGAATGCCTAGCTATAGGAAACAGCTGCATTTCACCTAAAATAGAGTGCTGGAATTCTGCTTAAATAAATAACCAAAATAAGGTGGCCCAGAGCTAGTCCAAACTCTGAAAAGGATTGCAGAATACAGTGTCACCTTGAAGTCCTATTTACTTATTATGTATTAATCTGACCTCTGTGTCTTTACAGTCATTTTTTTGAGTAGAGCATCTTTTGCAGTACTTCAAAACTAGTTTTTGGATACTCGTGAGAAATGAACTCATCTACCTTTCTAGATTTAACAAAATACACCTACCACAGAATAATTTGTGTTGGAAGGGACCTTTAAAGGTCATCTGCTCCAACCCCCCTGCAGTGAGTAGGGACATCTTCAACTAGACCAGGTTGCTCAGAGCCCCTTCCAACCTGACCTGGAATGTTTCCAGGGATGGGGCATCTACCACCTCTCCAGGCAACCTGTTCCAGTGTTTTCACCACCCTCACTGTAAAAAATCTCTTCCTTGTATCTAGTCTGAATCTACCCTCTTTTCATTTTAAACAGTTATCCCATGTCCTATCACAACAGGCCCTGCTAAAAAGTTTGTCCCGATCTTTCTTATAAGCCCACTTCAGGTACTGGAAGGCTGCTGTAAGGTCTCCCCACAGCCTTCTCTTCTCCAGGTTGAACAGCCCCAACTCTCTCAGCCTTCCCTCATAGGAGAGGTGTTCCAGCCCTTGGATCATTTTTGTGGCCCTCCTCTGGACCCACTCCAACAGGTCTATGCCCTTCTTGTGCTCGGGGCTCCACAGCTGGATGCAGGACTCCAGGTGGGGTCTCACCAGAGCAGAGCAGAGGGGCAGAATCACCTCCCTCGACCTGCTGGCCACGCTGCTTTTGATGCAGCCCAGGATATGGTTGGCCTTCTGGGCTGCAAACACACAATGCCAAGTGATGCCCAGCTTTTCATCCACCAGTACCCAGAAGTCCTTCTTAGCAGGGCTGCTCTCAATCACATCATCCCCCCAGCCTGTATTGATACTTTGATACTAACCTAGAAAGGAACTGTCAATTCTACCATGTGTCTTTACAGTAAATGTTTTGTGAATTGTGAAATCGAAGATGTTCACTTAAAAGAGCCTAACTTTTTATTACTCTTTTTTTTACTGGTTAGTGAAAGAAGTTGTTATGGTTTGCTGGTAGTAGGTGATACAGAGGACTTGGTAGCTGATCCTTCATCAACTATCTAATATCAAATTTAAAGGTTCCTCGTGGTAGTCCATTAGTTAGGACATGCAGAAACTGGAGGAACATGTTCTACTTCAGAGACAGCAATGTCAGAGAGAGTTTGGGCCTACTAGCCAGAAACTAAATTCATTCCTCCCTCAGTGTGCACTAACTTTCCAGGATGCTCAGGCCCAAAGACTAGGTCATTGAGGCTAGAAATACTCTACATCAGCTTTAAAGATTTGTCCACTGAGGAGAGCTCTTAGCTAATTTCGCCTAGGTGACTGCCAAAAAAATAGTCTCCAAATAAATCCATGTTCTCATCTTATGAAGAAGCAACACCAGCTGTACTCTCCCTCCTTCTTTCTAGTTATGTGTAGAAACATCTCATCTTGGACACTTGAAGAGTTTTCGTCCTCTGTTTCTCCATGCACCCTTTAACCTCTTGTGGTCGTTTTCCCCATAGAAAGGCATAATCTGACTGAAATGCTAGCGTATTGCAAACTAGGAAGAGCATAGAGAAGTTATTTGATTACCATATTATAAAAAATGCAGTAGTTTTGTAATATGAGAGGGAAGTTCACAAATTAACCTGTCTGTGAACACGACTTCATGTTCTGGCTGAGCCAAATAAACAGCTTGCCACTGTCAAGAGGCAAGGAGGGGCTCTCGCTGCTCCCTCTCCTCCCCAGGCTTCCATCCAAGCATGCGATTCCCCCTTCTCCTCTGTGCCAGTCCTGCTCATTTACTCACAAAACAACCTGGTTAAATGTATGTAACCCAGGAACAAATACTTTCGTTTTTTTACCAGGTTGATTTTCTGCTTTTTTAGTGGTTTAAATCTGCTTACTGTCTGATCAGATGATCAGGGCAGGTGATGAGCATGGTGGATGGGAGGGAGGAGCAGACTCTCCCTATTAGAGGCGGTGGCAAGCTGTTAATCCAGCTCAAGCCCTTTTGTGAAACCTTACACCGGTGGCGTATTGTACAGCTGCTGCAGCTCTCTGGTGGGATTCAAATTATGTGTGTACTAGGTATCATGTTTTACTTCACTGAAAGCTGGAGGGTCCTCAGGGGGGCAGATAATAGCATAAACAGGTAAAATTCAGTTTTCAATAAGTATTGTTGCTTTCAGATATGCCAGAAGTTCCTTCAGTTTTAACACTATTAAACTGAATGTGCCAGTGACCTACAAAAGGGAAATGTTCAGATCTGTCCTTCTCCATGTGTGTTTGCTGCTTCTTTTGCCTTTTGTTTCTAAGAATCCTGAGACATCCTCTTTTGTTTAAATCCAAACAATAGTTTGTAAATGCTCCCTTCATAATCCATTAGTCCATTACCATGTTTTTATTTTAAAGAAGTAGCTTCATAGAAATCTATACTGTACTTGGATTTGCTCTTTTTGACTGACCATCGAAGAACTCTTCCTGTTTTCTTTATCTGTCTTCCAAATGTGATTGGTTTTGTTTTATGAAGTCATGTGGTTCTCAGCAAGTAGTATCATATGGCGTGACGGAATGATCTGATAAATTGTCTTTAGAAGTAAATTCAGGATGGTGACAGCACACCAGTTAGGTAGATGTGAGACACCTGATGAGCTGTACAAATGAATTAAATGGGTTGGGATGTCGACAGTAAGCAGATAAGCAGTAGTTTTGAATGTTGTTGCTTTGCGTGCTTTTACTTTCTTCATTATTTTGGAGGCGGGGAAGCTATGCTGTGCTTTCATTCTGTGATGGCGGTTTCCACATACTTGCTTTTTCACTGCTTTCCTTGCTCTCTGCCTGATGGAATTGCTGTCACAAAAAACACAAACCAGCTGAAAACCAGAAGTGTTTCCTACTAAGTGCTAAAGAACAGGTGCGGGCTTTTTTACTTGTTGTCTGCAACTGGGATGATGCAGATCATTTCTGAGAAGACTTGTGCTGGCACCGAGCCGGTGTAGTTGATCTGTCGCACTGCCTGGCTCCACGCATCTCCCTGCTGTTGCCGTCCTGAAGAGGAGAGGAGGGGTGCCTGGAACCTCCCTGTACACTGCTGTTTCCTGCTGGGTGAAAAGAAGGAGCAAACAGTAGCCACCTACTCAGATATCGATTAGGGACCAGGGCAGTCATTGCCAGCTTCTTCTAATAGAAACGTAGCTTAAAAGCAGCTTCATTTCTATGGACTGCGTTGAATGTAGCTCAAAAGATCGGTCATTCCCAGTCTTAACACTCAAGCGCTTACCTCAGAGCTGTACCCATGGCTGCTTTGAAGTTGTTACTTCAGAAAAGGTTTGTACATTTTGGGGGCAGGGCGGGTCAGGGAGAGAAGAAAAAGGAAACTGAAACATTTGAATTCAAACTTCATGGGGATTGTTCCTGTTGTTCCCAACCCTGCGAGCTGGTGTGTATCACTGCTGGCCTTACACGAGCTGTGCCTCAAACCAATGCGAGGAAGGAACTCCACCAGCTCCTGGTAATCTCTTAATTTAGATAACACAATAATAAATGTGATGCAGACACCAGTAAAAGACTGGCAGTTTGGTATAGTGATTTATTAGTTCTCAGGTTGGACTTCAACAGGTAAGTCCATTGAAAGGAACTGCACATCTCTGTTACCATTATTCATTACATAATCTTTCCCAGTATATTTTTGTCATCATATGCCTATTAATTATGCAAATCCATTTTAGATTTCTTTTAAACTCAGTGTAGAAATTATAAGGTTGAGGACTACATTTGCTGTACAGAACAAAATTCAAGTTTCTGTTGTCATTATTTGCCAAAGAGAGCTGGTTAGGAGGCAGACAGCGTATGGTTACATGACTGCTGTGGTTTGCATGTAATCTGTGGTCTGCTTAATTCCTTGTTTTGTAAGAGACGTAATCTTACATGTAAATAAAGGCGCATTTCACATTATCCTAGGATGGGGTTCTTTAGTCTCCCCCCTTCTTAAGGCTAGTCAGGGAAGGCCAACACAAAGAATAAGTGATCAAATCAAGACCTTCTCTTCTTTCGTTTGCCTGTTGTAATGATAGCTTAGAAGAAACTCAAAAGAAACCAAACATATTCATCCAGTTTGCAGGTACTGTTCATTGTACTTGCTGCCTGAAAACATGGAGGAATGACACTCTCCCAGTGTGTCTGACTCTCTAATAAAATCTTAACCCCAGGGTGTTACTTACACAAGCCTTTTTTTTTAACATAATTTGAATAATCTCCAAACTATTTAGATGTTCTATGAAACTAGAGATTGTGAAACTACAATGCAATTTAAAAAAAAAATGTTTAGGATTTTGTTTACAAAAATTGTCCATTAATTTCTTCTGTTACATTCATTTTTATAAGCATTATTCTAATGGTTGTTCCTGACTTGTTTATCCTGATTAATTTTATCTTGTTTATGATGATGTATGATTATTTGCCACATGGTAATGTTTCTGTTGCCAGAGTACATCACTAAAATAGCTTAAAGTAACCATTTTTTGGTCTGTATCTGCTAACAAATCCTGGTTTTAGTTTTGGAACAGCTTATTTTTGTTGGAATCTGTTTGCTGAAACTGTAAAATTTCATGATCCCTTCCTTAAATTATGATAATCCTTTTATTCATGTATATCCAGTACTGTAAGTGCAGTAATGATAAACTGAACTCAAGCACTGTTGTCAAAACAGATTTTAGAAATTGGATGGTTTTCTAATTTTACTTTTGTAAAATCTGTTGGTTTATTGTAGTTTTATTCTTTAGTGCTTGCAGGTTGTAAAAACACTCCCTGTTTTTTTCTTTAGAGGAAAAAATGGTGATAAATTACATTTTCTACTGAAGGGCCTTTCAAAGCAGATACTGTGGATTGTATTGTCAATTCATCTAAAGCTGCTCTGGTATTTTGAGAAGACTTAATATGTTTCTGAACAACTTATAAATGTGTAAGCTTAGATAACACCTGTTTTAGGCTTGGTAGATAGTGATTGGCTACATAAGTTACCTCCAAAATGGATTAGAAGTTTCCCTTTCCAGGGCCTAAAAAAATGGCATCCGAATTCTTAGAAAACAAAATAACATGCCAAAACAAACAAACAAAAACCCCAAACCAAAACAGAAAATAACAGAAGACTGGGTATCTATTGCATCACCTCCCATAGTGCGAGGAGATGTCTGGTGGGTGTTCCCTCCTCTTGCCTTTCCCCAGAGCTATCGTGTATTTTATTTTTTGGAAAGAGGGCAATACTGTTGGCCTTCCCATCATTTGTATTCCGGTGAGTCCAACGGTACTCACGGGCCATCCTTCAGCCTCCCTACCATCGGGCAGGGGAGTCACCACCCAGGAGGCCTTTGAGAGGAGGGACACCTGCTGTGGCTGTTGTGTTGGTGGTGCTGGGGCTGCTGCGCTGGACTGTCTGTTCAGGAGCCGCCCAGTGCGATCAAAAGTCAAATCAAAGGTTTTTCTCTTGTTCGTTTGGGAAAGCCTGAGCTTCTTCAATCAGCTGTGTGCCAGCTAAGTACGAGGTCTCAAGAAGTGGTATTGGCAGCAAGGAGGTGAGGCAGTTCAGGTTTTGTTTTCCTGCTATCGCTTTCTGGGATTGTGTTGAGCAGCTGTTAGAGCAGGAATGCATTTGATGTGGAGGACGCCCATGCTGTACTTGCAGAAATCTAGGAGGAGAAAAAATCATGACCTATAAGCCGTAGTGCTAGTCAGGACACCCATTAGCAAAGCCTTTGAAGATAGGAACTAAGGGTTAGAGTGTTGAAGCCTTTGATTGCAACTCTCTGTAGGGAGGACCTGAAGGCAGTAATAGCACTGTAGTACACAGATTCATAGGCTTGGAATGTCACCATGACTTTAATAGTCCAAATAATCACTTTTTCTTAATACTCCCAGTTGAAGGTATGATTTATAGGGAACTATTAATACATTCCCTGTCCTTTCTAGCTCAGTTTCTAGCATCTAACAATAACCTAATTAATTCTTTAAAATGTATATTGATTTAACTTACTCATCTTATTCCTTTCCAATAGCTACTCCAGTGAGAATGTTGTAAAACAGACCTACTGCTGCAACGGAGGCTTTGTCTAGACTGCATAATTTTAACTTACCTAGTGCAAGAATGGCTTTTATCAATGCAAATTGTGTTCTAGCAGCGGTGACCATGTCTGTTTATACTAGGGCAACTGTGTAAGTAACTCCAAATGATGTGTGAGTGCTTACGTTGCTGGCACTGGGAATATCTGAGTGATATCATTTCTGTGTCGTAGTCCTCCCGGTAACCTAAGGTACGAGTCATTTGACCTTCTGTGCCTCTTTTCACCATGTATAAAAATGGGAATAATAACTTGTCATTACCCTAGCCTTAAAGTACCTGGAGGTACTTTGTTATTAAGACTGAGGAAGGAGTCCTATAATTACATGGGTAGAAAAACAGATTTATAGAAAGACCAGATGCTTTGGTATACATGCAAATGGGAGATTAAAAGCTTCTCTTCCTTCTCCCTCTGACATAATTTTCTCCAGACTGGAATACTGCACTTTGTACTTTTACAGGGATAAAACTGATTTATCAGACAAACTCTAAGCTCTCCTAAAATATCAAAGCCTATGTCATTATCTTGATGTCTAAGCTAAGCTAGGCTAAGCGCAGCAGACCCAGTGCTTGCGTTATCCGAGATGCATCTTCATTGCATGCTGGCAGAAATCCTGAGTAATTTATTCAGTGGAGTTACATCCTTGTAAAACCCATGTAGATGAAAATAGAGCTGGAGCCCTATGTTTCTGCTGTTACATGAACACTGAATGTCACAGGTATATTTTTAATGACCATGCAAACCTAAGAACTGTGCATATTTTTGATGAATGGTAATTATTTAGCTCATTTTCATTCCTTTCCTGTATACTGCAGAATAAAGTGTAATTCTGTCCTCACAGGAAAAACGAAGTTTACTCCATGCTAAACCTCTTAATTTCTGTGTGGCATTGTCTTCAGATTACTGGAAACCCACTTGTCCAGATATGGTTGTGCATTCTTCTGATAATTATTATAGAGTTAATTATATACTATTAAGTTGAAGGAAGAGTATTTTCGGGTTTAACACAGAATTTTTTTTTTAAGTTGATTGGTATTAGTCTGAGGTTGGTTTTTAGTATAGTGCGCTGCCGCTTTTTCCACTGCTTTCATTGTTTCATATTGCTTCTGTACCACAAGCCATTGCCTCTAGTTCTCTGAGCGATGTATTGCTAAAGTAAAAGAACTGCACACGTATAACTATCACAATAATTATTTCCTTTCGTGTGTATTGCCTGGACAGTACGATTTGAGAAGGCAAAATAAAAATTAGGTCCGAACACCAACTGTTCTGTTTCTTTTGCTAGACGTGTCTACGCCAGAGGCTGGAAGAAAATTAGTGGATGCCTCTGTAGTGAACGGTGGCCTGGCACCACAAGGAAAGCAGAATGGGGCCACGCAATTGACGGTACAACGCAAGAGACTCCTTAAGGCTCCCACGCTGGCTGAACTTGACAGTTCAGATTCAGAGGTAAAAAATCAGGATGCAGCTTGCTGCTTGATTGTCAGAATTGAGTCTTATTCCTTAATTTGCTGAGCTGATCAGATGAGAAGTGCCTTTGTAGATTATAATCTGAATTTTCCATGACTGCTTTGTCAGCCCACAGAACTTCAAAAGCAATAGATCAGACCTCAAAAATGACAATATTCTTTAAAAATGTTAGATGCTAATTTTGGCCTTAAAGCCAGTATTTACGTATTTTTCTAGATGCCCAGTATCTGTCCACAGTGTATATGTAGCAATTATGCTTTTGGGAATGCAGACAAATGTGTTGCACCCTTCTGGCACCCATGCAGGAGCTGTCACTAAAGGCCTCAGATGTGAGGCCAGCCTCACGGTACCAGCTGTTAAATTAAAGAGCATCAGCTGTGCCAGAGGGTTTGCAGTTTGGTGCAAATGTCCGTGTGTTAGTTTGCTATTTAGGCTTGGGAAGTAACACCCAACGAATGTTTCACAGGTAGGCACAAGCAAATACCACTTAGATGGAGAAACAGCTTTGAATGCGTCCTCTCTGGAATGTGGAGTTAAAGATTTATAAAAGCATGGAAAGCAGAAAAGCTTAAAAAAGCTCTCTAGCTTAAAAGCTGCATTATATATGATCCTCAAGAAGTACCAGTGGTACATCCTCAAGAATGAGCTTTGTCTTCTGCACCAGTAGCATCATTAATTGAGTTTGGACCTTTCTGAAAGTGAAGCTGTCTGGAAAGCACAGGCAGGCAGGGTTTATTCACAGAGGCGAATTTTAGCCTGGGGAAGGCAGTCTTCCCTGACTCTCTTACGCTCTACTAAATAGGGAAGGAGGGGTTTCCTGACAGGGTGCTTACAAAAGCACCTAAGCTGAAAGACAAGAGGCTGGGGAAAAATATATGTGGGGAGAAATTAATCTCTTTGCATACTTTCTTGATCTGTGAAAGGTTGACCCTCTTTGTATTGGGCGTTATCCTATGGATGAATTGTGTGGGTGCGTAATTTGGTGCGTCTGTTCCGAAAGCAGAAGAGATTTGCATTCTGAAATCTCTCAGCAATCTTTAAGATTACAATAGCATCTATGTGAGGTTTTGTTAATATGAGTGAAGCTGGGCAGGATGCACGAATATTAAGACCTGTCAGTGAGAGCTGGATCTTGGACTTACAGCTTCCCAGCTTGTAGCTCCGTATGTCCTGAAGCTGATGCAGCATGATATTGCACATGGAAAAATGAGCAGAAGTCAGTAAGAGAAAATTCTGTAAAGGGAAACATGAAGTGATTCTTGTAGGAGGGAAAAATAACATGTCTGACTGTGACTATTGATTAGGGAATACTGTGTAGGCAAACAAAGTCATCTAGAGTAAGCTCTGAAACATACAGCAGAAGATAAATTGAAAAGAAATCAGCCACATCGAGCTGTCACAGAGAACAGATGCTGTGCTGGTTTGAGTTAACAAAAGTAGCGGGTGAAGCAATGAAGACGATTAAGATCTTCAGCAGAATACTGATTGGGGCTCAGGAACAGGGCTAAAGTAGCATAAATAAACAAACGGAAGGGAGTTTGGGTGAAATTTTATGAGCTGACGAGGGGAGTGGGACATAGACCAATTGAAGAAAGTGAAGATCACTCGGTCAAAATGTCTTATTGCTTTCCTGACTTTTACTTTGTGTGTAACACACTGAAGAGCATATGCGTTGTCCTGATTGCCTATAGATGACTCGGCCACCTCTTTTGCCTGCAATTTGGATTGGGCTTAACCTATTTAGACTTACTCACTGGCAGTTAAATTATGACTATGTTATGCCCTAAATTACAGGCTGCACTGCTGAGCTGTGGACCTCCAAATGAGCTATGATGCAGACACATTTTTTTTTTTCCCCTGCATCCCCTTTGTTCTTCTGTCAGCTGTGTTGTGATGCAGACTGCGCCCCAACACTCAGCGTTGCCAGCCAGAGGTGAAAGGAAGGGTCTGATACAGCCCTGTGCCCATTTGCTGGCAAGGATGAATATTGTACAGCCCGTTCCTGCTTTCTGTCCTTGCTTTTTTCTGCATTGCACTAGAATCGAGTTTTCAGAGGGGGAGTAGGAAGTGCCATTTTGCTTTGAGTGGCTAAAAGAAGTAGCACTCTAATAGTGATTTTTGATACAGATATAAAAATAGTATCTTCCCAATGAAGCTACAGCTGTCTGGACAAAAATCATGTCAGTAGCATATTCAGATGTTTTAAGGCAATGACTTTAAAGGTACAGCTTTCTCAGTACATGTAAAATTCTGTTTAACTCTGTGGAGAAGCACGGAGTCCTGGATGGTGGGTTGATCCAACCTCAAATATAAAATGTCAGGTACTCTACCGTAATAGTCAACAGTTACTGTGTTGATATGAAGAAATTCATACAATGGTTCATCAGTACTTCCTACACAAAATTTCATTCTCAAAAAAAGCCTTCCATGTTTGAGAAATCATAGGGCAGTAGTAGCATTTTCAGTGCATGTGTTTGTGCACAGAAAAAGTAATTTGGAATGAAAAACCAGGAGCACCTGTTGTCCAAGTAGGATGATACATCAAATTAAACATACTCCTGGCTTCCATTCTCCCTGGATTGGTTGTTTATACTTACTATTTTTTATACTTAGTCATTAGTTCTGACAGTTTATTCCCTCTCATTCTTTAGAATAAGAAGTGTGGGTCCTGGAATCTTTCTTGCGGGTCTTTACCATAGCCTCTTATTCCTCTGTTTTTGTCCATTTCTTCACTCTGTTTCTTTGAGACTTCTAGACCACTGGGATAGCCAGTGTTCATCCATTACTAATGAGGTAACTAGAAATCTTTCAAGATGGAGACATCTGTGTGCTACCTAGTTTTACAACATCTGACTGAGACATCACGTCCATCTTGAGTTCAGAAGTGGAATGAAGAATGGTCAATAGCTATTTCTTTCCATTGAAAGATAGCAATTAGCAAGATTAGACAGACATGTGAAACATTTCTGTAATCTCTGTTTTAGAGTTTTTCTTTAAAATAGATACACGCTTTTGATGTTTTCAGTTGTGCACCTTGTTTTGTCTCTCTTCTCTCTGTGCCAGTGTTTCAGACACAGGAAAAACAGAAGAAAAAACAGAGAATAAAAAAACCCAGAAAAGCATGTAAATAAACTCAGTGCACAGACTGTTGCTTGAATCATGATTCAGTCGTTTGTAAAACTCTAGAGCATAAGACGATGACAACTGAAGCACGTACCACTTTGGTCAGGACTAGTCAGGGTCCCACAGAACAAGAGACTTCTCTAGAGCAAGGATTGCTTGGATTGAGCTCCAGAGACAGCTGTTCCCCACCTGCTCCTCAAAAAGCCCTCTCTGAAGCTCTGGCTGCTTTTCATTCATAAAAATGAGCAGCACGGCACCATGGTTATGGTTTTTTTAATTCACAGCCTGCTTAGTTCTGCATCTTAGCTTGCTAGTTTCTCTGGCAGTGGGAAAGTAACTCAGAAGAGCTTGACTTCTACAAAGTGAAGTAGTTCCCTTTGTACAGGAGTTTTTCTCCTTCACAAAATCTGAGTGTTTAACTCTAGACTTGTGAACACTGTTGCAGCCCTTCTAAAGAACAGTGCATCCAGTTGTCTCGCAGGTTCTCCAGTGGTCTTTTAATGCAACCACGCGGCACGAAGCAGTGATATGCAAAGCTATCTGAGCTAGCTCTGTAGCTAAACTGTCCTGGTTTCTGGAAGTAAAACAACATGCTGCTCAAACTTCCCTGCAAGCTTCCCATCACAACTGTCCTGAGGGGTCACACTTGATGTGTTAAAGTGAATATGTTGCTTTGGGATTTGAGCTGGTTTGAGTCCCTCTGCAAAATACCATGCTGTGGCATACATGTGGGAACAGTATATGTCACAGTGTCCTCGCATACGATGCATACCCTTGGGCTAAGCATGAAGTACAGATCACCTGATAGGACTTTGTAGAGGCATCTGTCCCATGATGCATGGTGCTCATTGAGGTGATCCTGCCAGCTTTTCAGACTTGCTGTTACCAAAGAAGGCAGTCTTTCAGCCAGTGGAGGTTATCCTGCTTGTGGTTCACGTAACTAAGGAAATCTGTGAGAGAGAAGCTCAGCCACTTGCTGGATTTTAGAGCACATCACTTGTCTGATCTGTAAATCTTGACAACTTAAATGATGTAGGTCTCCTTAGTTAAAAGCATTCACATTAGAGCTAAAGAGCATTCACACTCGGTCCTTCAGCTCTGTTCCTTTGGGAGGCTCCTGTGATGATCTGTATCTTGCTGGTAGCTGGTGGCTGAAGACAGAGGTTTTAGGTGGAAGCAAAGGGTTTAATAATTTGGGTGGCATAATGCTTTAGATAGCTGACAGGTGTTAGTCAAAGCCCGTTTCACTTCCATTCATCTTGCAGGAATTGCTCTTGGCTGTTGCGATGGAACATGCTTATGTAATGAAGGAGATTTCCTTTCAGTGCAAAAGGAAGGAGAAACGCACTGAGCTTAGGGATTAGAGAACAGTGCGGTAGAGATCCGATTTCTCTTTACCTGAGTCAGTTGTGTGAGTGGCTCTGATTCCTTTGGATACCAGAGAAATCCAAGTGCTGATTCCTTGCTAGTGTGATATGAAGTTGAGTTAATGTATCTGCTGTAGCTGCAAATCTTTAGAAGTCCTTGAATACAATGAGGAAAATCAGCAGGTTGCAATGGATTCATGTACCTCTCTTCTGATCTTGTTCTTTCATACGATAATCAAATAGACCTGAATTCCAACCATGTACCATTTATTCCAGTTTCTAAAAAAAAAATAAGTATTGAAAATTCCATTTACTCAGTGCTCTGTAGATTCAGTGTTTTTCTCAGGACTTGTAGGGCTTTGATTTATTGAATGGTGCAAAATGTCTTTGACAGCTGCTGATTTTTGCATGCTAATAAGTAGTAAGAGAAGGAAAAACAGTCCTTGAGGAATTCTGTTTATTTTCCTCTGGCCACACAGGAGGAATCCGTGCACAAATCAGCGAGTAGCAGCAGCATCTCCCCCTCACAAGTGGAAGACCCCTCTCAAGAAGGTACCAGCAGCAGAAAGAGTGAGTTTCAATTAGAGACCCCAGTGGCTGCTTTTGCGCACTGCTGTTGTCTTCTGTTCTATGAACTTTGTCTGAAAGTTTTAGAGGAAGCTGAAGCTGAGTGTTGTTAATGCAATAAATCTCTAAAGCTCAACCCTAGAACCTGCTGACTAGGTCAAATGTGATTAATGCAAGGCATTAGCCTAATATATACATTGATATCTTTGTGAAACAGAAGGTGGTTTCATACTTGAGTTCGATGTGGAACTGTAGAGGAAGTCAGAAGTGAATGGGGGGTAGTTTAGCTAGGCTCATCTCAGAAAAAGGACTTGTTGCTGCAGAAACACATCTTAATCTAAGACCAATTTAAATGTTTCCTGCATCTCTGTCACCGTGCTAGTCAATGTACTTGTTTGAAAGACACACAGCAATCACCAGTATTTCTCTTAAGTACTTACTGGGAAGAGGGGAGAATCTGTTCCTTTTTTTTTTTCAGGCACAGTTATTGTAGGTTTTACTGTGTAACAATATTTTTCATTTGTTTCAAAATGTTTTGGTTTCACTGGAAAGGATTTATAATGAAATGTGTAATCTGTGCATGTATTTTCTGTGCGCATATTTTCTATGCACAACGGTGAAATAAGTAGGCTAAGGCAATACCCTTGAAACACCGAATTTATACACAATGGTAACTGGACAGTAGTGTGCCTATATATGCTAGTTTTATGGGTATTCTTATGCTCTCAATCTGGAAAATGTGATGAATGTGATACCTGTCTTGAAGGTGCTCTGGGTATGGATGTGTAACTTCAGCCACCAGTAGTGGGAATTCTAGCGAATCAGTGGCTGTTTTAAGTACTGAGCAATGTTATCCAGCAGTCTGTCTTACAGGAACTAATTTTTTTTTATACTGGTTGAATCTTTAGTGCCTCCAAAGTTCTTGCCCATATCATCTACACCACAGCCTGAGAGACGGCAGCCACCTCAGAGACGACACTCCATTGAAAAGGAAACACCAACCAATGTGAGACAGTTCCTACCACCTTCAAAACAGAGCTCCAGATCACTTGTAAGTGGAGTGGGTGGTAGGAGAGAGAGAAAGAGGCATGCTAAGAGTATAATGAAAATTAAAACTTGGCTTCAATGTGATTAGAACTTGACTCAAAGAAAACTCCTCAGTTCAGAAACAGTCCTTGGCTACTAAAGATGTTTTGAAATCAAGATCTGAACTTCTCCCTAGCATTTTTATCGAAAATCCCAGGTACAGGTGCCTCAGAAAACATTTGCACTTTGATTAGGACTCTGAGTAAAGCCACGTGCCTTGATTTTATTTCAGAATGTTACCAAAGCAGACGAACTTCACCTTACTGATTTTCCATTTGAATAGAGACAATTCCAAAGCAGTGGATCTATCTGGGGGAATTCTTTTCAGTTGTGGGAAGTATATTAGTTAATGGCTGAATGAATGGAATGGTTTCTTTTCTTCCCACCTTAAGAACTTGTGTGGTAATGTTTATACATGTGAAAGCTCTTTCAGTAATCCAAATCAAGGTTTGTCTGTGCTGCTTTGTTGAAGTTACTGAGGCAAAAATCTGTATTACTGCTTGAAAAGAAAGTACAGTACATTTGATCAATTAGCTTTAATTGAGAGTTGTTTTCCAACAGAGTATAAAGAGCAAAGGGTATGAAGTCCTGGTTCATTTATGCTGACATACTGGCTAGTGCTTTGTAATTTCATGCAGGATATGTTCCTCCTCTCTTTTCCTACCAGCAGGGTTTTGAAGCACACCCCATGAGGTGAATAGAGAAATCAATAAACACATCCTAGTTTTGAAAGGAAGGGAATATTCACTCACGCCGTCTTTTAGTGCAGGGGTATTAATGGGCTTTGAAGAGTGTTGTTGTTGGCCCAAGAGGTGGTGTCCAGCATCCAAATCTATTAGATGACAAAGTTGAACGGTAAAAAGAAAATAATCTACAAATATTCCCACAACGTGCTTCCTCCTCTTCTTTTCAGAGGATCTGTCAGATTTTGTTTGTTACATCCTTCGAACTAGACCGTAGGTTCTCGCTCCAGGTGAAGGTCAGGTAGTAGCACGTTGATAAACGCGCAGCAGAAATCGATTTCTGTCAAAATGAGCTTGGAGCAGAACGTATTGCACCAGAACCAAGCTGGAGGGTTCCATCAGCATGCATGTGAAGACACTGCCATGTAAAATGGATTGCCCTGTCATTCCCTGCTGCACTCACTCTGTGTGGAAGCACAAGCTGTACTTTGATAGGCCCAGAGTCATTCACAGACATTGTTCGAAGGGAGGAAGGGAGAGAGCGTCATCTGTTATACTGAGGCATGTGCTCCATCACACTTTTAGCGTATCTGAATATGTTACATTGTAATATTGATTTCGTGTATTTGAGATGAGGGCATCATGCAACTTAAAAATCTTATATGTGAGGCTGTTATTTTAAACAGGACAACCAAGTTTTTAACAGGACCTTTTTAAAAACATACCTATTTTTCCTCTGTCAGTCTGTTCACTGACATATGCCTAGAAAAACATATAAAAAATAAAGCCATTGCAGAAAAACTAATTCAACTTTTCCGCTCCTGCTTGAAAATACTGAAGGAAAAGGGAGAAAAAGACATTAGATAAGTCAGGCTAATGTGGGAACATACGGGAAAGGTTTTACTAGTTTCTCTTGTGCTTGTTTTTTTTGGGTTGGGGTTTTTTTTTTTTTCAGTCTGTACAGCGCTGTCACCTAGCTTGGTTTTGGCTATGAAGTGAGAAGAAAGGAAAATCAGTAGTGAAATTATGTTCTAAGAACCTATTTTATTTGATGGCTAGAGAGCTAATTCTTAAACTTGGCAATAGTGCCCTCTAGGGTGTGACAGACAGCTCCCACAACACTTTTGGGTTTAGTTTTGGTAGATGTTTCTGATACGCTGGCACTAGCCCGGTTCCACGCTTTGGCTTGCTGCAGGTCTTTCCTTCGCCGGAGAGATGCCGGCTTCTTTCTGTGGCTGCGCCAGGTGCTGCGTATGTAACATGGCCGTTCCTGGAGTGAACGCTTCTCCAGAAGTGCAGAATATTATTTATTTTTTACTTGACTTCACCCTTCTTCATCCCTTCCTCCAGGACTGATGGAGTTTCATTTCTTATCACCTGCTCCTGTGACCGCAGTTTCTCTCCAAGGTGAAAGAGACCTCGTCAATAAATAGCCCTCAATGCCAGTGAGAACAGGCAGGAGTTTGCTACAGTCTCTTAGCAGGATTAGCAAGAAACTGGTCAGTCTTGCATACTAACGACGGTTTTCTGAACTGGCGTTTCATCAGACGGAGGGAGTTAGGCCCAAGTAGGTGGGGAGGGGAAACAGGCTTGGAAAGGTGCCAAGTGTAGTCCTTTAGATATGTCACCCCACCAGTGCTACGTATGTGGAGAGGCAGGGCAGCTCGATGAGTTTTCGGGGGGGGGGAGGGTGGGGATCAGCCTTGTGGTGCGCTCACTGCAATGAGCTGACTCGGTGCTTAATCAGTGAGCTGAAGCCAGTGTCCTGAGATGTACATATGGATGCCTTTGTAGTCTGTTTACTTTTAAAATTATTATTATCATTATGATTTTTCATGACCCAGAGGACCAGAGCTAATGGTTTCGTTTATACGCAGCATTCGCTTCTCTGCTTCCTATCTATTGTTCAGGTTCCTAGGATAACCCGTTTATTTCCAAGGATGACTTTCAGACCGCTTTTTTCAACTATGCAAACAGCTTCTCTGCTCAGCTCTCATCCCGTTGAAGCAGCCATGTGTGGGGTGGCAGGGGCTATGTACTATCTCTGTGAGAGAGCTTTTGCCAGCAGGTGGAAACCCGCAAAGGTTTGCCTCTTTTTGCTGGCTTTGGAAATCACCTTCACCAGCATGTTCCCTCCTAGGGGAGCACTTCCTAAGCTGTGGCAAGAATGAAAGCTTAGGCTGGGACATTGCACCTGATTGACGTTGATTTCAATGTGTGTAGGATATTTGTGTGTCTTCAATCACCTCACGGGGAAAAGAAATCAGTTCTGAAAGGACAGCAAACTAAAAATGCAACATCACAAGATTGTCAATGGGACAGACCTTAAATGTTACAGCACATGAAGATCCTGCAGCAAAAATCCATCAAAACTGTTGTAATCCTTGGACTGTGTTGAAAAGAATAAGGTTTTATGTTTCTAACAAGATACGCTATGTAGAATGAAAGGGCATTTGCAGTCTGTTTTACTTGAAAACCTACATACTGGTTTTGGTCCTCAGCACACTTACGCATCAGAACTTGCAGAATAACTAATAACTATGTTCCAGGGAAAGCAAATGCACTGAAAAGAAAAACTAATTAATTTAACCCTATGTGGAATTGAACACGAATCATTTAATTTTTTCCTTCTTTTTCTTGTCCCAACCAGTAAGTGAAAGTGTGAAACCTGTTACAGGAGAGTTTATAGTTGAGATACCCAGCTGACTTGTTAGAAACTTTTAGTCTGCAAAAGCAAGAACAGTTTAGAGTGCTTGGCTAATTGGGAATTGCAGAATTTAGAGACCAGTCCAGCACTTGTTTGTACTGCAGTTTACTAGGGTAGCTCATTTGAATGCCTAGTGACATCCTTTAATGAGAAGTTTTACAAGGAATATATTAGTGTAAAAAACTGTTAGTCATAAGGACCTATTAGGTGTGTGTATGCTGAAAACAACCTACAAAGCACTTTATTTCACATTATGGATATGTAATTCTTACTACCTGCTTTTCCTGAGTAAAAAAATTACACACGTACACCTTAAGCTACTATGGTGTATAAAATAAAATTGCACAGTCAAAGTGTTAAGCCAGTTCTCATGAGGAATGTGGAAACTTCAGGTTCAAAATAGAATTTCTAAGTAAGTTTTTTTTCTCTTTAAAAACAAGAATACTGACTTGTCTTTAATATTAAAATGAGGATTGAGTACAATTCCAGGAAATCAAGACCATGCAAGCCACATTTTGTCTTTAGTACGTTCTGTTGTATGCAAGTGTTGCAGAGAGCTCAAGTTCTCTCCCTTGGAGCTGCCTAACTTGGGTGCAGATTATTGTTGGGAGTTTGGGCAGTAACTCCAAAGCATCATTGTTTAATGAGGTTTAGTCAGAGCTTAGCGTAATTTTAATTAATTTTGATGCCTTAGAGCTAGTGTTGAAACAAAAAGTTCTCTTGTGCACTTATTTCTATTCTGAAAAAGAAAAAAAAATAACAGAGCATTTTTCTGAAACCAGCATAATATTTATCTTTCATTTAATGTTGCATTAACATTTTGTTGTCCTTGTGTAACCTCTGGAATTAAAACATTAGCATTTAAA
>Ga0065711_1000855_pt1 | contig 53699 bp, 22 predicted proteins | sample Hoacrofraction12_FD_59098 | JGI IMG/M metagenome (GOLD analysis project Ga0065711, IMG submission 59098) | Hoatzin crop microbial communities from Cojedes, Venezuela - Epithelial fraction 12 v2 (version 2) | ecosystem: Host-associated > Birds > Digestive system > Esophagus > Crop | place...
CTCCCCCCCCCCCTCCATTTTCTTAAATAAAACAGATGCTCCAGGATCCTTAATGCAGCTGGTGAACCTCGCATCTTCAGACCACGTGACCGAGATGAAATGGTGAAGAAAGTGATTGAACCTATGGCTTGTGATGGGCTGAGAACGATCTGTGTTGCTTTCCGAGACTTCAACAGCAGCCCAGAGCCTGACTGGGACAATGAAAATGACATATTATCTGACCTGACTTGCATTTGTGTTGTTGGCATTGAAGACCCAGTAAGGCCAGAGGTATATCAAATTCTTATGTTATAAAGCACTTCTCAGAGAACTGAACATAAATTGAACTACAAATTTCTTTCGGTTTCTTTTTCTTTTTTTAATTAGCTCTGTCAAAGAAGATGGAAGTGAGCTTTCAAAATAGACTTTACTTGATAAAAAGTCAAGTAATTACCCTGATAAAAATCAACTATTAATCAACCAATATTTAAATAAAGCAAAACAGGGCTTTTTGAACTACAGAGTTGAGATGACTTAACCTTCTCTGAAGAAGTACTATACAGGAGGACTGCTCAGCAGAAGTTTTATTATTCTCCCAGATATTAAAAGATTTTTCTTTTACGTAATGTGGTGCTGTGCAACTCTGAAAGTAGAGAAAAGATGGGCAGTGACTGTAATTGCCATGATTATAACTGCAGTGTGCTCACTCTCCACGCAGCCATGGAGCTGTGGAGCTTTGAGTTTTACTGTAACAGTTGCCACTTTACAAATTGTCTTAAGATTGTAACTAGTGGCTACTCAGGGAAACTGTTTTTAGTGTTGCATCTGGACAAAGAAAAGCTTTGCCATGGAAAGGGTGCAGATTTCATGGATACTTGAATGGCTTATAAAAACAAGGACTAAAATTTCAACTCAACTAACTGAGAAAATCAGTATTGGATGTGCACATTGGAAGCATGTGCCTCGTACTACACTTGTAAATTATACTACTACAGTAATACAAAGGGTAGTTTGGGAGGTAGAAACCTTGTTTCTGACCTATGTGTATGGTGCTCGATAATTAATCTTGACAGTGGAGCATTAATTCCACTTTACAGTTTAGAAAGAGTAACAGAAGGTAAGTCCCAAAGTCGAAATTGCTGAGCGTGAAATGCAGGCATTTGCGGTAGCTTTCTTAGGTGCTTTTCTTGCTGACTCAACCCCGAGTGTGTGGCCAGGGCTGCTGTGTCGGCAGAGTGGCAGCCCTTGGTGCGACGGGAGAGCACCTGCCCCAGCACCTCCCGCGGATGGGGGGAGCGACTAATGCTCTCCTGTTTTGCTCCAGGAAATCCACTATTCGATTCTGCCGTTATTTCAGTGGATGATTAATGACTGTGGTTTGCTTTGGAGTAAGGTCATTGAAAGATAACTCAGATTCCTCTGATATAAAAGAGTAGGTTCTGATGCCGCAAAAAGCGAGTAGTTTGGTACCAATCTTTGTCTTTTTTATTCTTCTGTCTCATTTTACATTTTTGCTGGATCTTTTTTTAATCAAGTCTAAATCCTTGTATTTGATCCACTGAGTATTGGTGGCAATGCTAGACATGTTAGGAAATATTTTTTTACTGAAACACCAGAAGTATAAATTAATCTGATTTATTTCCCGAAGTCCTTTATAAAGCATACTTCTGACTGCTGTAACTTTGGAAACTAGCATGATATAATTACAAGTACAGGTACCAACTTCATAACTATGCTTTGCATGGTAATGGACTTGGGTTTTTTTCAGTATCAAGAAAGTTATAATGTAAAATAAATCTTACTTAGGTGAAAACTGTGTGATAAACTCCTTATCGCCACAGTCGTCAGATAAGCAGCATTTACTTCATCTGTCATCAGATGGTCTCTTGCTGCCAGTCCATCTGTCCCTACACCAGACATTGCAAGTCTTTAAAAATATTTAAAAGTATTCTTGAAGTGTTCTGTCTGCAATGATCTCTTAGTGCTCTAGCTCATGTAATATATAAACTCCAAATGTTTTTAACTGTCAGTGACCACTGGAACTGTGAATCAGTCCTCTTTCCCTCCAAAACTGATCCATGATATATGTTATTAGAAAATAGCTTTAAGTCAGGTTACATGTGGTATGACAGACTGAGGGAATGGGTAGCAGGGGGATTTGCAGTTATTATTGAAAATAGCTGCAAACTATCCTTTCATGTTATTATTATGAGTGTGTTTTGTAAGAGAACTGCTCTCATCTCGTAGGGAATAATTTGTTAGGCGCTTGAGGTAAAAATGAATAGTGTTGCTAAAGATAAAGAGATCCTGTCTAAAATATCAAAGAAGGTGAAGGCAGGAAAACATTTTATTTCTAGATAATTATTTGAATAATGTATTGAATTTCTTGTAGTTTAACACCAGAATACACAGTAAGACCTCTTACTTCATTGCAAGAAACACAATAAAATGTTTATCATTTCAGAATTTTACCAAATGTTGGCCATATCTACAGTTGTTTTGGGGAAGTGTTTTTTTTTTTTTTCCTCCTTGTCCCTTTTCACTGTTTTAAAGTGGTAATAATATCATGAGAGTGTTTAAAACAATGTTTAAATTACTATTACTCCACACATTAGTAAAAAGGAGTAGCAGTACCTTAGGAAAAAGAAATGAACCAAAAAACCCCAAGCCAGAACAAAAACATACGTTTCAGAAAAACTGTCTAGGTATGGAATAACTGACTTAGTGGGAATATTGTAATATATATATATATATATATTACAATGGTGAAATCACCGTTGTAGACTCACATAGTAAGATGCTGAGCTATTGCAAGGGACCTTACTATTTTGCCAGATTAAGCCCACTGCTTAAATGGAGTCAGCCCTGGAGTTTATGAATTTTCAAAGTGTTTTCTGCAGGGGAAAAAAGAACATTAAAAATTAGAAATATTACCACAACTGCTGTTTTATTCTTACTATCAGCATTCATGGATATCAGAATTTATTCTGACAGAAATGGTAGATTAGGTAATTCCAATGAAACAATCCAGTGTCACCATCCTGGCAGCTTTTAGCTTCCCTGAAATTATATTGCCATTTTCCCTCATTTTTTTCCTTTTCCCTAAGATGAGTTAGCACAAGCAAAATGGTATATGTTAACCTCCTTGTTAACACATAGTAGCCTCCTTGTTTCCACAGAGCTCCTGTGGCACACTGCTCATACGCACCCTTGGAGTGTGTAAAGATGTGACTACCTGCAGTGTCAGTGGTGCCATGCTGGCATGGTTTCAGAGATGAGTGCTGCATCTGTTCTGATGAGGTTGCTGGGAACTTTTTTACACTTGCGTTTCCTTCTGTACATTAAAAGACATTATTTGGATCAATTATTCAACAATGATATCCAGCAACTGACTAACTTTATCTGGAGTGTAACCACTGGACACCCATGACTTTTGCATAATTCCTTGGTTATTTAGGTTAATTTAGACACTAGTTTATTCATTATCAGCAGCTGTTTTTATCAGCACTTAACTACGTGCTTGATATTTAGCTTTGTGTGTGTGTGTGTGTTGGGATTTTTTCTTTGATAAATGTACAAGAAGGGAACAAACAGAACGATGTCTCGTTCCTGTAGAGATTTCTACGTTGATTTTGACAGTCTTTCTGTCTGATTTGTTTTAATGAGTCTGTACTGGCTTTTGGTGATTTGCCACTGTACGCCTACAATCTGTTATTTCTGGGAGATGAACATAAACCACTTCCAAATGTCACTTATTTATTTGTCACCTGATTCTGATTTATATTCCTGCATTGTATAATCTATGCATGCATGAGGAGGTTTTATCTGCAGAGAGAAAATAAACTAGAAAATTTTAAAGTGTGTACTTAAGCTCTGCAAAACTGATGGAAAATATCTGCTTCCATTGCCCACTCAGTCTGCCAACACTCTTTCTTCCTTACAGCAATAAAAAACTATGAACAATATTTTAACTGTAATTACTGTACACAGTGTTAAATCAGATACCACCCACCAGCTGTCCAAAAAAATGAGAGAAGAGGAAAACAGAATTATTTCTCTAGTTATAAGTGAGTTTGAGATGTGTTTGAAACTAGGTTGTCCTCCCATGACCTTGTTTAATAGGACTGGCACTTTATGTGAATAGACCTTTTTTCCTGTTTGTACTGTGATTTATTTTTCTCCTTCATGGTTCATACACTGTGCTGATTTTACAGACAGTCATCTAAATCTGTCATATCCTATGTATGAGGGTCACCACAGTTAAAGTGGATACTAAGGGCATTTCAAATTGGCAAATAGGATGTAGTCAGGATTATTAATGTGGAAACTGGGTAAATCAGGAGTCATTTGCTTAAGTAATAGATTTAATCTGATTGTATGTCCCCCATAGAAGTCTATTTCATAATGTTAAAAGGCTTCAGGTCCAAATAATGTTTCCATGATATAACTTGTGGGAAGCATATTCCCAATTCGTAGAGATGAGGAAATGGGAAGATAAATGTCTGTCCCTTAATTTTTCTCTTGGTTGTGTAATCTGTATTGGCAGAGTCATTCTGCAGCAGCACATTCTGTGGATGCAGTCTGAGGGTGGAGTGATTTTCTTCGTAGCCATGGGAAAAGTACTAGAATGATCCTCAATTAGGTGTTTGTTTACTGAGGCATTTTGGAAAATGGAAGCCTCACAACTGCCTCCTGTTTATGAAAGAAGAACGAACACAACTGACCAGATAAGCTATTAAGCCCACTGTGTGAGCATCTGTCTGAGTTGACATAGAAGTGTTAGCAGCATTTCTAATACCATTATGCAAGTGAATAGTACTACTCTTTCCTGAGAAAAATATTTTAATAAAGATGCAGAAACATGGTGTGAAATTGTATTCGCTGATTAGAATAATCATATCTGCAATATGGTTAAAGTGTGTATAATTTCAGTCTGACGTGCAGTTCGAGATATGTAGCCTTTGTGGCCCCATGAAATCATTAGAAGCCCAGCATTTGCCACGCTGGATGAGAGCAGTGGTTGTCAAGTGAAAGGCAATGTCCTGCCCTCAGCAGTGCCACGTACTTTCAGCTATAGAGGAAATTAAAATATCTAGAAACGCACAAAATTAGCGGTGTAATGTTGTAGATGGTGGCTCCTTTTCTTAATATTCTCTGTACTAATGGATGAGATTAGTTGCCTCTAATTGTTATTGAGTTCTACAACACACTTATGTCTATGATAGAGGTTATGATCAGCAAGCTGCACTGAACTGGCAGTATAATATACTGATACTTTTCTATTGTAGCCAGTAATATAATTTTAATACTCTTTTTTAAATTAAATAGGATTGTGGGAGGTATTTGAAGAAATTTGATAATTATTTTATAATTAAAATTCTTTTAATAATCATGTCATTTGTGTATTAGTTTCTGTAGGAAATCAACAGGTCTATATACACAATTGCTGACATAATTCATCACAGTTGGACAGTCCCATTATTTTGTATAAGTATGTCATCTGAAGAAGCTCAGCTGATAATATAGCAGCAACCTGCAGTCAGTAGTGAAGTATATATATTTGGGGAATTTATTCAAATATGGCTTATGTATGCATTACATAGATTGGGAGTGTTAGGCAACACTGCAGAGCAAGCATCTAGGGCCAGGTCTTTGGAGCTATTTTAACTTGTAGGATAACCTTCACATTGTCTGGAGGTTTACTTAGGATCACTGCCTAATATTCAGATACTTATGTAAGTCATGCTCATCTTTTGGGAATCTTTTCCCTCTGAGACTGTCGCTTGTCTACTTCAAGTACCTCTTCGCTGCCCCACACGTAAGAACCAGTGCAGCCTATAATTGCTTTATAGCTGTCCTTTGCTATGTTCTGTAGTAAGGCAGTTCAATTTCTTGTAGCTCTGTGAAGGGTTTCTGTCTTCGCGAGGAGTCCTGGGATGCCCTTAGTTTCTTTTACATAAAAATGAAATTTGAAGTGGAGGTGTGCTGAAAGTATCTATCTAGGCTGGTCTTGAAGCAGTAAACACACTTCTTATTCTTCCATGTCAAATAATATTGTTAATATTTTCTTGAAGAAATAATGCTTTTATAATAATGCAAAAGTGTGATGAGACTGCATTAGTTGGCTAGAATGATATTTATTAATAATTAATAAATTATCATTAATTATTATTAAGGAAATAGAGTTTTTCCCCCATCTGACACTGACCTACAGATATTTAGCCTTTCTATAGACACTGACTTCATATACCCAAGTAGTAGGGTGGTAGGTATTAGAAGAACTTTGCTTAATTATTAGGAATCAACTTCCTAGCACTTGCACATTTTAATTACAAAAATCTTTTTGTCTCGTTAAATAAGCTGTATATGATGCCAAGTCAGTATATAGCTTCTACATTAATCTCATGGACCCTGTTACACACTGAATTCTCTCTCACTGGTATGTGTACTGTGCAACAGGAAAAGTTAGTCTCGTGCAGAAAGGAGCATAACTAAAATCATGCTTCATTTTTACAGTTTCAAAATTAATGAGATTTTAAACTCGTATATGTATGAATTCCACCTGTTGATATGCATGTGTTAGTGTAATAGTGCTAAATTGCAATAACTTTTTAGATAACCTACTGAAATGAAAGTTTGAATCAGAAGTTACATGATTTTCTGTATAAAATACATGTATTCTCAGGTCATATTTTCATGTATGTTGAGTATGTTAGGTTCAGTATGCTGTACCTTGATGCTAAAGGTCAAAAAAAGCTGCAGAGCACTCCTCCTTATTGAAGTCAGGAGAAGTTTTAGGCAACTGATCTAAAAAAGGGTTTGTGTGTGTCTTGATACAAGATTTGTCTTGTCTGTGGTGCAACCTCAATTCCATAATAGTCAAGTAGCTATAAGTTATGCTACACAGTACGTATGATTTCTCTTTTTGCTTCATTAATTTCTTAGCCTCAGAGTATTCTTACTGGAAACACCTGACTTACATTTTATCTCTTGTCTAAGAGTTTTCTTTCCTGTTATATTGTTTTTGTAGGTCCCAGAAGCCATAAGAAAGTGCCAGCGAGCCGGAATTACAGTCCGCATGGTCACTGGAGACAACATCAACACAGCACGTGCCATTGCCATAAAATGTGGAATCATTCATCCGGGAGAAGACTTTCTCTGCCTTGAAGGGAAAGAATTTAACAGAAGGATCCGAAATGAGAAGGGAGAAGTAAGTCATATATTAAATCATACTTTTTATGAATATGTTTTAAAAACCAGTAAGAACAGTGAACTATTGTGTCTCCTGCACTGATGTGTACCTCGTATCAGTAAAGACTACTTGGAGAGACTGCTAATTCTTTTTGCAACTAGCCTTTTGCAATTCAAAATACTATGAAATTACAGTCTTTACTTTTCCTGATGCAGAGCCACTACCAGTTTAGTGCTAGACTTATTCAGCAGTTTTTAGAACCATAGCACTAGTCTACAAGAAATGAAAACTAAGCACATTAAAAGCAGGTTTCTTAGCAAAGAGAAGGAACTCAACAGCAATCTGCAGGTCTAACTCTCATAAAAATGTGCTCTATACTAAGAACCAGCTTCCCTTATTTCTTTATGTTATACCACTATATCTAATGATTTGCATAACTTAATCTGTTCTGTGGAAGATTTTTAACTCCTCGTATAAAAGATGTCACTAACACACAGGCTATTGAAGCCAGCTTTAAAAAAGTAAACTCTGCTGTGTCTTTGAGTCCATCATTAACGAATGGACACAGTCGTTTACTGCTTGCATTGACTGATGGGATCCTGGGAACATTAGTATATGCAACGGATTTGTTCTTGTTGCTAATGGTATACAGAGAAAATTCTGCCATTATTGGTGCCAAAATGAAGAGCTTGTCTTCAAATGTAGAATAGGACAATACTTCTACTTGTCAACTGTTTGATCAGCTTTGAGAAACTCCACTATCCTATATTTAGAGTAATGATTCTGAGAGAAATTATCCATAAAGATGCTAAGAACAGCTGATTAGATACTGTGTCAAAATTTACCTATGTTAGCCAATAGCTGAGCTTTGGTAGTAGAAAACTGCCGGTTTTGACCTTGCCTTAATTTGCAGCATTGATGACTGTTCTGATTTTTCTGTGCTTTTGGAGAAAAGTTGCAGATCTGAGTAGTGAAGTGAATCATCTGACACGTGGACACAAATATATTTTGCATTTTTCTAATCACAGGCTAACGGTTCTACTGTTTGGGGGTTTTTGTGTTCTCTCCCTCCAGATTGAGCAAGAGCGAATTGACAAAATCTGGCCAAAGCTTCGAGTGCTTGCTCGCTCATCTCCCACAGACAAACACACTTTGGTGAAAGGTGCGTGCAGACTACCTTTGTGTGTGTGTGTGTGTATGTATAAATTAATAGCAAAGTTATTGAAGTATGCTCGGCACATCATCTGCATTGTAAAAATTATACTGTTACAAATATATCTGAGTCCTTGCTTTTAATTGCATATCTGTACATAATGCAAGGAAGTTTGCTTGACCAAGTCTCTTGTGTTTGTGTTCTACCTGAGCTTTCAAATGGAAAATAATATGAAGCTGGTTGGCAGAAATAACAGAAATACCAATAAGACGTCTGGCAAGTAGATGTAGGCAATCTCATATTTCCCTTGTGACTTTTAATTTGAGGCTCTAGCTGGAAAAGAAAAACATGTGTTTGCTGGTCAGAAATAAAATAGTGTTGAGAAATAGGTTGTTCTTCACACTAACAAGAAGGGGCATAGATTTTGTAGTCTTTGCTGATACCTCTTTATGAAGAAACCGAGAACAAGCTCATTTAGAGTAAATCAAGTCACTCAAGTGCATCTGTTCTCCCACAATTATTTTTAAAGAGTGTTCCAAGATGAAAAACCTTTCATGTTACAGTAGCAGTTATTGGAGATCATGTAACTAGGAGCTGCCCTCTGTAGCCCTACATGAATGGAGATACGTATTTTAAGCCAATTCCTTTCTCCTATAGTCTCACTAATTCTATGATTTGCATTGGCCTCGTTTAGATTTCTGGCTGTATTTTTAGAGTCTGTTTTTGTCCTATAAAAACTGCACCATACAAATGATATTCTCTTACTGTACCGTCTGCAGATGGAATGCTCCTGTAAAAGAGGGATTTGTTTGCAGTTTGCTTTATAAGGCCTTTTTTGTATCTGCAATTCACACTTCTTGATCACTAGAAATCTTCTTCTGTTGACTTTGAAGCTCACACTTAAAAGACAACTGATGAAATCAGAAAATTTCTGATCAGGAATAACATCATTTCTGGCCACTGTAAGATGAAGGCCTGGAGCAGGCAGAAACCCCGTCAGCAGATGGCTGTGGCTGCTGGATTCCTGATGAAGAAAGAACTGGACTATTTTGCTAAGGTCCTAGAAAGTCTGGAGAGACTCTTCTTAGCAATTCTTGGAGGAGCTAAAGTTCAGGATAAGATCCAGCTGATAAGTTCTATGTTTTCAGCTGGTTGACTACTTAAATAATAATTCACATTTAGGTAGGAAATTGTTTCTGGATCTAGCTTTTCGGTATGGCAAGGTTTTATTGATATAACTCCATACATGACTGATTACAAAGGCTTTTGAGCTGCATGTAATTTTTTAAAATGCCTAAATAACTGCAGAGCAAAATTTCCATTGTGAATTAGAAGATTGGACCAGTCGGGTCCTTTGAGACTGGGACCAGTGTGTGTGACGAGCTCTGGAAGCATGGATCATTCAGAAGAACTAAGATACCTTGTAAGCCCTGGCTTGGTGCACGAGATGGGGCAGCTGGAGATGTACTGCTGTTACCCACCCTCTCCAGCCGCTGTTTAAACCAGTGGTTTGCGAAGTGGGGTGCACACACGTCAAGGACAGTCCACTGGGGTGCAGGAAGAAAATATATTTTACCATTATTCAACAGAAGAATATTTTTAAAATACTGTTTATTTCATCTCTATTTCATCCTTTTCTAATGTATGTTTTATAATGTACATAATATATTAGTACAGTAGTACATATGTATAATTTATAAATAATATACGTATTTGGGGCGTGTGTGCTCAAAAAGATTTTACCATTAGGAGTTCATGATTGAAAAGGTGTGGAGATATAATGATATAATAGTGTAATAATTATTAGCTCCATAGGTCAGTATTAAAAGAGCGCAAAGTTACCTGAAGTCTCCTCACTTCCCTGGTGCATATAAAATACTGTCCTATAGTTCTTAGATGATATGACTTGTACACCCTAATAGCTTGTTTTTTTCAGAAACACACAACAATGTGTTTCATTAAGTGGATTAAATAAGTCCCTTGGGAGTACTCATTTGAATCATTCAGGATTTTCCCTTAAGAGGAAAACAAAACCTTTGCCAGAGAAAATGGAATCAGTAAAGAGCTGAAGAAAAATAATCAACAAATTATTGATGTTTTATAGCATATGCACGTTGACAATGCAAAAGACATTTACTACTACTGAATGCCTTCTGCAACTAATACACTTAATGTTTTAAAGATGTGAAAAGGTCAAATGATAGAGCAATGAAGTATCTAATGAAGTTCAAGAACAAGTTTGTGGAAAATCACGATGGAATTTTTTGGCTGGTAATACTCCAAGGGCCATTAAAAGTTACAAGAAACTATTTAAATGTTCACTAGTTTTGGACCTCTTGTTAAAATGTTATGTTTTTCTCAGACACTTGAGGGATCAAGAGGATGTTCTCTTCTTTGATGTATTTTATCTGCTCTGGGGTAAAAACATACATCACAAAATAAACTTTTTTTATATTTAATTTTTAATGACTTACAGCTGCTGGAGGGAATATTTTTTCTCCTTAACATAGCACAATCCCACCCAGCAAAAGGTTCATTTTATTTTGCTTTTTTTCTTTTTTACTACTTCTAAGGGACTAGAGAAAGGCATGGTTCAGCATTTCAGGCTGGGCAAACCGTTTCTTTCAAATATATATGGCTTTGAAGTAGAGCTAGTTTGAAAAAAAAAATGTCAAAATGGTTTATCATCACTGAGTGTTTCAGTGAAACAAAAATGTTAGATATGTCAGTCCAACTGAAATACAATTCTTACAAATTTTATTACATCCATTGGTATTATTTTGTATTTTTTTACGCTGTTTCAAAATATAAGTAAAAATGCATAGAATTTATAATGATGTGTCCTTATAATATTATTTCTGAAATACTTCAGTATTGTCATATTGGTTTTCAAAATACTGTGGGAAGCAACTGTTCAGTACTGATGGGAAATACCATCAGCACCTTATCAGAAGGTATAGAGAAGATCAAATAAATATTCAGTCTACCAGTTAAAGCAGCTGTGCTTTCCATTATGTTTAAATTAGCCTGGAATTATTTTTCTGTGATATTAGAAACAACTATTCTGTTCTGATGTAAGGCTGATTTATTAACAAGCAGAAAGGGAATTTTAATGAAGAAAATATTTTTAATAATCACCCTTAATTACTAAAATATTTCAAATATTATTGCATGGGATGGTATTATATTCATGACCTCATTAATGTGGACATTCCAGGAGACTACGTAGAATAATAAAAATATAGAAAAGTGTATTAATTGAAATTAAGAAATTAAATATCAGCATGTTGCAAATTGCAAGGGGTTTTGATTTCCATTTGACGGAAAATTTTAGTATTTACTCTTATTCAAATTCATATGAGGAAATGCTGAGAAAGTTGACCTGTTCCACAGTGTAAGAAGTCAGCTTCAACCAACTCTTCCCTGAAGCGAAGAACATAAACGTAATATAAAGGAAGCAGGAGGTGTACTGCATTTGAATCTAGAGTTTTGTACTCTGTAAATACCATTTTGGTCTCTGTAGTCTGTGTTAAGTGTAACTTTGGGGGGGCACTGATGCCCTCAAGGTTCCGCTTTAGTGTTTTGGTCTTATAATATAAAGCACACTGGTGGCGCATGCTTAGTACAGAAATCCATGTGTTTAGCCACGTTCTCCTCTGCTCTTCTAATACCATGAACTTTGTGGAGCACTAGTCACTTAACAATTACCAACGCTCTCTCTAATGTTATATATGACACTTTTAAGCTCTATTCCTGCACATGTTTAAGGATGTAACTAAAGTGAACTTAAATTTTCTCTTTCAGACAGAGTTTCTGAATTCTTGTTAGATTAACACAAGCTTCAAAAAGTTTGGAAGTATTAAAAATAATTTGAACAGAACATGCCTATGAAATATATTACTGCATCTGTCTTTGTTTAGCTTTTCAAAGAAATATAAATATGTCTATGCATATGGGGTTGATCAGCTTTCCTGCATCAATAACACCTGAATTGGTGTCTGTCTTTGAAATGCTCTGTCCTAGCAAAGTTTTTCCTGTCTGCCTGTTTTGAGTTAATCAGTTGAGACAGAGAGAAATAGCTAAACTAGGAATTTTTTTCTCCCTGAACCAATGATTTCTTACTGGCGTGACTCTAAGGGTGACAATGCAAGTAAGAATTGTTTAAATAAAGCGGCATTTGTTCTGCAGTAAAGGGAGAACCTGAGGCTATACTTCATGTTTTTGATCTGAGCCATGGGTACAGACATCTCCTTGTAAAAGAAATGGAAGACTCATTGTTGGTTAATATTCTTTATACTATTATCCTGAGTGGAGTTGATTTAATGCTTGCTTTATGTTAGATGGGAGGAAGATGAGAGATACAGGATATATTTCACTTAGAGCTGTGTATGCAGTGCTGGTGCCTTTTATAGGAAGCTTGTGCCTATAGTGCCCCTCTTGATAGTTCTACATAGTTGTTTTACATATGTTCCTTTCCTTCGTCAGAAACAAGCAGCTTGCTCTGAAAAACGTATGCCTTATGCAAGCTGTATGACTCCTCCCCAAATTCCTGCAGCGTCAGTGGAATCTGTGTGTGGAACACGCTGTAATGTTGTGCTCTAGGTGTATTCCTGTGGCTGTTGAATAAAATTCTGTTTGACAGAGCAAAGTTGTGGCCAAACAGCTTAAGATGAGGGAACAGACAATGAAACAGCAAAAGATGTTTTGGGACGAAGCTTTGCTGAGTATTTGGAATTCCCCTCCTGTTAAAGAAATGGGCATTCTTGTTACTGGCAGTCTGTCAGATCATGCTCTTATTTAAATTTTTCACTGATCATTGAAGCAGTTGTTCTCCACAGCTCAAGATTGCAGAGGGAGAACGTTTCCTAGACATCCCTCTTCTGTTTGGTCCCCTTAAACTGTTTGTAAAATCTGTACAGACATATTCCTTGATACTGAAGAAAATTCTTGACTTGAAACCTTATCACAACTATTAACAGAATGATATCAAAGAAAGAGGAAAAAAAAGGCAAAAACCAGCGTGTTTAGGAAGGACGCAAGTACTGGAAAGAAGACATGCATTCAGAAAAGTGAGGAAGGCTGGGAGGAGGAACAGATTAAAAAGAGCATGCAGAAGTCAGGGAGCATAAGTATAGTTGTAATAAATCCTCTGAATCCCAGATGATCACTACTGCTCCATTTTAGAAATATGTCTAATGTACAAATGACAGTTCTGCAAAGATGATCTCTCTTCCTATGACTAGCCCTGAAGCCCCTCCAGATACTGTTGTGCCGTGCATTGACATATTTCTGGTGCCGCTAGCAGTGGTCACTGTAATTAAGGTGTATGGCTGAGATGCTGATGGTAACCGAGACCGTTTTATCTCTGTTTCTCCATGACAGCTGATTATGCAGTTCTGTGTTCTGGAGGGTGTTGGGTTTATCCTGGCTGCTTAGTTTGCTTTTAGGGATAAAAATGACTACAAAACCTTGTGAATGACTACTAACCTTATGACTTAGCTGATGGCTGGATGCAGCACAGGTGGTAGCATAGTCATTGACATTAGAGGACCATTTGTATCTGTTAGGAGGTCATTTGTTAGAGCCTCTGCAACTGAAATCGAGTTGTGCTCCCATTTGGAATCCAGGTGTGAGAGGATTCTGTCTACCTGTTCGAGCAGTTAATGTCATGATGTGTCAGAGATTTTAACGATTTTTTTTCAGGAGCTTAAACTATTAATTTAACATCAAAAGGTTGTGTTAATAACAAGAAGGGAAGACCCTGAAGATAAATGCTTTTAACACTAATGGCAGCTGATGTTCCTGTTTATTTAGTAATACCAAAGGCAAATCACCCCAACAAATTTAAAGCTCTAATTATAAGATCTTATCAGAATAATGTGCCATTTATCTGAGTTCACACTGCCAATGGAAAGTGAATAGTATTTTTTCTGATTTTCACACGACTGAAAAATACAGGACACTAACTTGCTTCCACACTGCATTGCAATCTTCTGGGTGCCTGATAAGCCTGAACCTTGCCAAGAGGCAGCTATTGCTCTGTAATCTGCAATTTCCTGTTTCTGGTTAGTTATCTGATATGAGTTATTTTTTTCCAGAGTAGAATAAAAGCTTTTCACACTGGGTAGGTTTTGATAATTGTTTTTAGAGGCTATGACTTTGTGCAAAATGTGTTAGCAAAAGGAATTTTGTCATTTCCCCCCCTAAGTTATTAATATGGAGAAGTGCTCTTGTATCCTACACAGCAATCCTGTATTCTGGACTCATATTCAGATCTACTCTGACACGGAAATAAAAACATGAGTGGTGAATGATCCCCATCCGATTAAAAAACAGGGCTTCTTCTGTACCCTTAGAAAAATTCTTTATTATTTTTCCATACTTTCCCCATCTGCGTAAGTGGAAAATACATCCCTGCAGGCTAGCTGCATGAAACTTGATTCACCAAGTGAAAAGTGCTTTCTTTTCTCAAGTGATCTCAAAATAAAAGTAGAAATTATTTTATTATGTCTATTTATTAAAATGTTTGGTTCCAGAATTTAAAGAATTATATCTTCATAATCATTGTTTGGCAGAATTGAACATGTCTGTTAAACTGCTAATTTGGCTTCAGCTAAATAAAATTCATCAATAGCATTTGTTATCATTAGGTTAAACTGATTGCCAGAAGGCATCCCAGTGAAGCAGATATTACAGTTCAGTCCCAGTTTAGGAGAGCTTTGAGCACGAACTTAGGTCTTCAGCAAATCCTTTCCATTGACGTTTAATCAGAGAGCTGGTTTACTGTGACACATAACTTTAAGTAGTAGAAATCTTGCAGAAGAACATAATGAGCTGATCTCATTCCCTTTGAAATCTGTGTAAGTTCTGTTGATGTTTTGATGACGCAGGATCAGAACTTTCCATGTAAATTCTAGTAGTGATGTCTAGTAGTGTATAGTAGTCATGACACTGCTTTCATCGTTGTTTTCCTTAGAAATCAACTCTACTAATCTCTGTAAGACTTGTGTGGTATTACGTAGTCTGTATTACCCAGACCCTGCTGTTTTTTAGAGGGAAGTTTTATCTTGCTCATTATTTTATATATATGTAGGTATACACACAGATACACATTTTTTGCAGGTATTATTGACAGCACACAGGTGGAACAGAGGCAGGTTGTAGCTGTGACTGGTGATGGAACCAACGATGGACCGGCACTTAAAAAAGCTGATGTTGGCTTTGCAATGGTATGATCTGGAGCAGATTTATTGATGTTTGTGTCGTCATAAATTTACTATGAGAGGTTTTTCATTCATGAAGTTTTGAGAAAATTGCTTAGATATTACTTGGCAGTGAAGCAATATATCGGAGGGGAGTGAGTTATCTTGCTTCAGAATCCTTTAATTTACTATGTTAGATTCACTGGCATTGCTTCTTTTGATACTTTTTCAATATTTTGTCTAAGGTAATTATTGGCTATATGCAGAATCCTGTGCCAATACAGAAAAATGAACTCTCTATTCTTCAAAAGAGTGGAGTACTATTTTGCATTGGTAAAATCCATCATTAAATACAAAGATGTCTTTCCAAGGTACTCTGACTCTGAAGACATTAATATACTAGACTATATATCAAGATACGTAATTCTAATTTTTGTTAGCAATTCTGTTTATATATATTAATAAAATATCATCAATGATAAAAGTAACTCTGAAGATCAGTAGTCATTAAGCTGATAATTTAAAACATTCAAAACTATCATCACGTGAATTCCACTGCTCTCTGTCAATTCCCTTTTCTGCACCCTTATTAACTTTCAAAAATAGGCCAAATTAGCTGACTTCCTAGCAAATACAAAATGCAGAATATATTCAGCAGTCACTGTTACTATGCTGGGGAGTGTCTGTGTAACTGTGGACTTTGAAGAAGTATGAAGATTTGCATTCTAACTGTCTCTGTACTTTCCAGTAGGTAATTTTATTCACAATTAATTTTTCCAGGGTATTGCTGGAACAGATGTTGCAAAGGAAGCCTCAGATATCATCCTAACAGATGATAATTTCAGTAGCATTGTGAAGGCTGTAATGTGGGGACGTAATGTCTACGATAGTATCTCCAAGTTCCTGCAGTTCCAGCTCACTGTTAATATTGTCGCTGTGATTGTAGCTTTCACTGGAGCATGCATTACCCAGGTAAGGTTAACTTCAGGTTTTGCTTAAAGTATGGGGCCAAATCCTGCCAAGCTACATTTTCTTGTAAGTAATGGTGGCTTACACTCCATTCTTACTTCGTACAACAGAAAGTATGCTCTCTGAAATTCTTCTGAACATTAAGAGTGTATTTAGGATCAAGGTGCTAAATGCTAAATAGCTGTTGACATAAGGAGGAGTACTAATCCACCCTCTCCTGGAAGTAAATTGCTTTTAGGAGCTGCCAGTTTTTGTGCTGCCTCCATACAGTTCCCTGTTTTTGATTACATATTATTGTCGTGACTGTGCCTGTGATAATAGGGCAGAAAACATCAGGGGTTAGGAAAAGGAAGAGGTTATGTGACTTTGCTTTTTCCTCTCAGAATATGTCACTATTAAATATATATTTCTTCATGGATTATGGAATGGGATTGTTATTTTCAAGAGAGCAGTACTGCCACGCAGAAGTAATCCCAGCAGTTGAGCTTTTTGATAAAATTATTTTGTTGCTTTCAAGCAATTACTTTTAATTTCAGATGCAAATGACAAAAAAACAGTTAAATGACACATGCAGTTGGACTTCGATCTCTTTTTCTCCCTCTACATTAATCCCTCATTGCAATCCTGGTGTATGTGCAAGATGTTTAGGTTTTTTACAAAAAGCGTATGTGAAAGCAAACCACATTTTTTTTCTCTTCAAATGATTACTACTTTTTGATTAATAAAATTGAGTTTTCTTTTCTCTAGAAATAAAGCAGGGCGTATTTAGTACAGTATGAGGTTTTTGTCCTTCATTAGAAAGTAGTGAAACATGCAGGTTTTTAGTGTTGTCGCTCCCTAAAGTAATGTACATTTCAGATGCTGCAGACAGGTGCTGTTACAAAATGCCTCTGTGGATTGAGCCACACTATGGGAAAGCTGATGCTTCCCTGTCTTGCGCATCTATATGGTGCACATACCTGTTTCAGCAGGTACATTTTACCTCGTGCACACCTGAGCAAAACAATGAATAAGTCATTACCTTTGCTCCAGGGTAAACTTACATTGTAATCATGGAATTGAGACTTGAAACCAGAAACCCAGGTACTTTTACAAAACCATGAGGTCAAACTTCTCCTCAGCCGTGACTGACATTTAGAGGCCTTTTTTGTGCTGCGTATGAGGAACCCACGAGCTCCCAGCTTCTGCTGACACCATGCAACAGCTGGGTAGTAGATACAACTGTCATCATTAGCTCCTCTAAGCTACATGAGCGTAAGGCTAGTGCTAGGATTCTCAGAGAAATCAGAAATGGCTTGTTTTGAAGCAAGTGGAAGTGATCTTACCAAATTAAAAAACTATTTTATTCAGTACAAAGGAAGCACTGAAACGTCAATTCTAGTTTTCTGAGAAGTAAAAATGGCAAGCCGTGATGTGCTAGATCCCTATGGCACCACCCCCAGGCCTTGACGATGCCTTGTTGCCACAGCTGAGCCTGTGCTATGGGACAAAATTACTGGTGTGGAGGCAAAGCTGGATAACTTTTCTTTTTCCCTTGGGAAATATTTTCAAGCATAGTGAGAAAATGTTTAGTTGTAAAATGATTGTTGCTGGTAACAGAAGGTATGTGACTGAGGACTAAAAGTCTGGAAGATGAATCCTCCTGGATTTTTATCAGTGGTACAAAACCATACAGAAAAAAGGGCTAGCAGCAACGTGGTAAGAATACCGTAAATGGAACTGAGGCGAGCGCTTCCTTTTAAGACTGTGTTTTATAGACATTCAGTCACTGCCCACTAGCATTTATTTAAGGTGAATTTTTTTTTTTGTTAGTGTCCAGCATTTTTTCAGTTGCTTTGTGAAAGCGTCACAGGAACTATATTCTATTTGTTAACTAGGGAATTTCTATTTTATTCTTGAAGAGGTTAAACATTACTGAATCAGTGCAAACACTATTTCAAATCAAGTCTAAGAGCATGTGCAGTGCAGAATTAATGCAAGCATATTCCCCTTTCTGATCTGGAGCCTTTTTCATCCTTTGAATCATTCTATTGGCTTTTAGAAGGATTTGGATCAGGACCAGTGCATTTATATTGCTGCAGTGGTCTGTAAGACCATCACTGAGCCTGTTAAGTCTGTTGTCCCTGGTTTTAATGTACATCTCCTAGAAGTCCTGTATTTCTGTCCAAATAGATTCTTTTGCAATTTCTTAATTTGGGAGTAAAAATGCATATCTAAAGGAAGAGGTCTGAAAGGAGCTAAAATTGAAGCTGTAGCAATAAGGCAGCAGTTATTTCCATTGCAGTTCTGTTTACACAGCCTGACTGCTAATAATCTCAAGTAGCTCTCCGTTCTGTCTCATTCAAGAAGGATCTTGCCTTACGAATGAACACTATGGTGTTAGCTAGCCAGTGAAAGGGCAGTATGTTTGTTTGGCTCATAAGCTTTACTAAAAATCACACTTGAGAACTTACTGTACCCTCTGGTTGCTATGAAAATAGCTCTAGCACAAAAATGCATGAATATACCAAAAAATCTTGCACACAACAGGCTAGGTGCACACACATAGATCCAAGTCTGCAAACTGCACACGTCTTACCGTTTTTACTGATTAACAAATGAAGCTGGATCTCTAGTTTCCAAAAGGCAACATAGCTTTCAGTGACCATCAAAATGAATATAAAGAAGGTTCACATTGGACTGGATTTGCTTTTAGGTAGTCAGTTTGGCTTTCTTTGACACACAGAATATAATTTTGGCCCACAATTAATATTCAGGGTAATGGATATTACACAGGCTCTCCTTCTGGTGATCTTTCATCAAATCTAGAATGAGAAAAATTCTATGTAGGTAGTAACATTTCTTACATACTCCTTAATGTCACCTCTCAAAAAACCTGTTCTGCAATTCAGAACCAGCATACTGGGATGCTTTGAGTATGAAGCGTCTTTTACACTTACCTGGTCTTTTCGGTGTTTCTACTGTTTGTGTGTCACCTGTTGGCAAGCTTAGCGTGGCTGCTGCCAAAACTAAGCTGCCCCTCACAGGGATCTAACTTACACTGGGCCCTGTTTCAGTTTACAGCAGCTCAATGTGTAAGCCAAGAGTTCTGAATTTTCAACTAATAATGAACTTTATTGTGATTCTGTAATTATGTAAAGGATTTTGACATCTAGGTCATACAAGAAAACTAAGCTTAAAGAAGTCTGTCATTAAAAGCTGAATCAGGATTGCTCAATCCTGCGTAGATGCTCTTAGTTTTGTGTCCAGTGCGTACGTAGCACCCGCTAATGAGATCACAACTACTATTTCTGCTAGTCCCATGTCAGTGCAGTTTGCGTGGCATAATGCAGCTGAAATGTATTCATTCACCTTCTCTTTCAGTTAATCTAATTCACTTACCTTTTACTTCCTTCTCTCTGTGTTGCCCAATGCATAATTCTAAAATGATCAGGGTGTGGTTATCTTGACCAGTTTGCATATAATTGTCCTTTCTGTTTAGCAACCATTACCTCAGGTTAAACCAATAATTTCATTTTCTAGTGGATTTATGAGATATAAACTGACTTCATTTTCTGAATGATATTTTTGCAGAGCCCATGATTGACTCAATGAGGGTTCTTCTTTGGAGCTCTACCTACAATTATTATGAATTTTGTACTTCAAATGAGTCATTGCTCCACACCTCTAAGTATCTTATAGAGTTCCATACATGCCTTACAAAGCCAGAAGGTTCATCCTGTTTTCTGTCCCCCACATAGACACAGTACCAAGAAAATATTAGGTCATTAAGTTTGGAGCTCTTAAAAATAATCTGGGTATGTACAAAATAAGATTTAAAAATGCAGTTCAGCCAAACAGAAACAGTTTTTTACTGGAACTATAAAGGTAGCAGGTTTATCTCTGTGCCAGATTTTGTCCATGTCTCCAGCTGTTGAGGCAATGTGACTAAATGTCACTATTTAAAAAGGTTGCATTCAAGAAAGAGAAGACAAAGACTTAACATTTTACATTCAAATTATTATTCTTGTACTTTGAGGGACACAATGTTTTAGCAGACATTAGGAACTGAAAACAGTAACTCTATAGGACATTGTTTGGAAAATTAAATGTTAATTAGAAAGCATTGTAGCAATGAACTACCACATGAATCACTGTTTTTAGAGATCTTGTTCAAAACTGAGGATGATTTATGCTTACATGTATAAGGCAGTAATTTACATGGTTATAATGTTTTACTGCAGAACTGTATTTGGCAAATCCTGAAATAATAGCATTAGCAAATTTTAAAAGCTAGAATATAAAATGGAAGTATGTACTGTTTAGCTTTGTTCTGGGAAGGCTTAGAAGCACAGAAATAGAACTGGGGATGCCACTTCCATACAATAAGTAGACAGTGAGATCTAGCAGCAGAAGTGAGGGCTGACTTTTTTTGCATGAATGTATATAAAGTTAACCTACCAGAAATGCTCATTTTTGTGAATGTGTTCTGTGACAAGTGAGAGTGAACAGGTAAGGATGAAAATTCCTTTTTACTCCCTTAAGCTTGTCATCTAAATCAAAAGGAACAAGCTCTAAAATTTTTGAGGCTTTGCATGTCACAAAAGATTTGTAGTTTATTTCCAGCCTTTAGTGATTTGTACTTTTAAGTGTTTCCAAGATGAAGTGTAACATTGCTCGATATAAGGGACATTTTCCTTTTTACCTCTAGGCCAACTCTAACGTATTCCAAGGTCAAGTGGAAAGGAATTTGACAAAAAGGTGGTGATTTTGGGTGGTTTGCAGTTTGAACAGCTCTCATCCTGAAAGTATGCAGAAGGTGAATTAAGAATTATTAGCTAGTCAGTCAGTGGCTAAAATGCAGTGAAAAGAACATTGAATTTGCCTCCCACTTGCATAAGTGACTAAAATCTGTAATGGAAGACTAGGCTCCTTAGCTGATATGTATTTTCCTCAGTTTCCATCAACTAATCAGAAATCAGATAGAGTTGCAGTGGAAATTTCATTCCGCTGCCTGCCCAGACTAATGTGTATTTAATGTTTTGGCTTCAGCCTAGAATGAGCTTTCACACTTGACTGAACAGTGTAGCACTGCCAATAATAGATAATTATTAGAGGCACCATAGCCACCCAAGGTGATTGGCAGTGGGAAATGGTGAGAACATGTTGTTGCCAAAACTGATGACTGCCAGTTACAGTTGTGTGATTTAGAGACTGAAAGAATCTGACTTTTCATTATGCTAGGAATACGTCAGGCTCTGATAGACACCTGAATATTTGACTCTATTTATTAAGCGTAACAGACAAATTCAGTTTTATTGACACAGAAGTCACCGCATGAAGTGGAAACGCAGCTATTGTAAGATTTCAAAGTAGAGAATATTTCTCAAGAACATTTAATAACTAGACAGGTAAAAATATGACAAGGCAAATTCTTCAGTAGAAAACGTTTTCCTTTTTCTCTGTTTACTGTGTCCGAGTCTAGGGTCTCTGAGCCCTAGCAACAAACTGCTTTTAGGGCAAGTACTCCTTGTTTGAGCCACTGGTATTAATAAAAATAAATAAGGTCTCAATTTGGAACAAAGTTTGTACTGATTGCTTTTAGGTTTTTAGCCACCTCTAAAGACACAGATGTCTCCTGTTTCTGCAGCTGCATATCAAATGAGTGAGCTGAACTCTCCAGATAAGCCCAGTTAATGCAAATCATAACCAAGAGGTCAGGAAATGCTAATCTTCCTCCCTTCCCTGATGTAGCCAGCCTGTAAGACTTAGAAACAGTAGGTTGGTTTTCTCCATCCCTTTGAATAAGCAAACAATGAATATTTTTTTATAAATAAAATATATAACCGTTTTTGTAAATGTAAGGGTGTTAAAAATGTGTTTTCAAGAGGAAATAATATTTTATTTCAAGGGAGAGTTGGAATATAAGCCAGATCCTCAAGAGACCAAGCCGCTTACCTTTGTTCTCTGTATGTCATTGGGATACTGAATGGATTTTGGCCCTCATTATTTGATAATATTTCATTAAAAATGAACATTTAACCCTTTGAAGAAAAGGGCAGAGTTCATAAGGTGTTTTTATTGGCTTTGATTTGGCTTACGTGCTGTTCCTTACATTTCTTTGCTTCACTACTGCCGCACCATGGTAATGTAATGCATAAAAATATTTCATACTGTAGATTAACTCCCTTTATTATAAAATTTGTCATACTGATACCTTACTACTTTTGAGATTCTATTTTCCAAATGAAAACTGTCTATTTGAAACAGGAAGCAGACCTTACTAATGTTGTCTGTTTTGTATTCAGTCTAAAGGCATAGGATGTTAGATACAAAAAGAGAACTCACTTCATTTTTCCTGATACGGCTCCTTGAAGCAGTTGCATCTATCTATCACTACAGCTGCCCCAATGAATTAAAAATCAAAACTTTATAATATTCATCCAGAGTTCTCCTGACATCTGTGTTAGTTTGCTTTATTTATTTACTTTTGGGGTTTTTTAAACATGATCTAAGGTCCTCTGTAATATGACCATAGACTCTTTCTTGAATTAAGTGAGGAGAGAGCTCCTTCTAGCGGTTGGCGATCTGCTGCGGAAAAATAAATATTTCATCCTGACAAGTCGTAATGGTGTGTTTTTTCTTTCCAGTTCCGTAGTCTCAAATATGCCTTCTTGTCACCCAGTAAAATAATAAAGATTTTCTTACTTTTCCACATTTGATATAGTTTAGTGAGGTTCAGAATATTTTAAAAATTCAAATATGAGGCATATTTTTCATCACTACTCATTTTAAAAGGTCTTACTTAAGTAAGATATATTAAAATGTCTCAGGAATTGTTTCATAAATTTTTAATAATTTCAAACTGTTTCTGGGAAAAAACCCAAAATAGAGCTTTTCTTCCAGGAAAGAAACTCCCACTTGTATTATCTAGTTAGCGAAATTCAGCTGAAAAGTTGAGCATGATGCATGAAGTAAGAGAGGGTATTGTAAAATGCATTATATGTTGTTAATTCTATGCTTTATAAGAATTGTGCAATATTATATATTCCTGAGTTAAATGACTGCAGAGAAATAATTTGTCTTGGCTCAGATCACTGTGCTTCCTGTGATTCTGGTCTTGCGTAAGTGATAAAAGAAAGATCATGGTAGGTCAGACCAGAGGTCCGTGTATTTCAGTGTCCCATCTTCACTGCTGCTTGCAGTCACACAGGAAGAAATTAGATCACATTAAATGACCTGACAACAATTATTTTTCTAGGAAATATATAACTTTCTTATTTGTCTCCACAGGACTCTCCTCTAAAAGCTGTACAGATGTTGTGGGTCAATCTAATTATGGACACCTTTGCCTCACTTGCTTTGGCCACTGAACCTCCAACAGAAGCTCTATTGCTAAGAAAGCCATACGGCAGGAACAAACCTCTTATATCCCGTACCATGATGAAGAACATTCTGGGCCATGCTGTTTATCAGCTTACTCTCATATTTACACTTCTTTTTGTCGGTAAGAAAGTTTGTTAGTCTTGTTACCTAGTTTGGAAGCATCTAGGTCTTGCAACCTGACATGTCAAAATGCTTTAAATGTAACCACTGAATGCACATATATGAAGTCTGTCATAGTTAAACGGCTAGCAGGACTGAGCTCTTTAATGGGATCGGAAACAGTAAGGGAAACAGAACAGATTCAATAGAGGGATTTAGTCACCTTTCACATGTTGCTTACATTGGCAAGGGCCTCAGTGAGCTTTTTTGCCTCTTAACAAAATATCAGGTTGTGCTTTGGCAAAAGTTTATGTTAAAACATAGCATAGGAGGTTACATTTTAATTGAAGTATCTACCCTGCTGCTTCTATCCTGAAATTTCATTTTGAGACTTGTCGTCTTTAACAGACGTGTAACAACAAATAAAAAAAAAACCACGACAAAAATCAAGATCCATTTCACCAATATCTGGAGCAGCTCTAATTGGGAACAAAATGTCTGCCATAGTTAAGAAATAATGCTCATCTTAAGTAGTATAGATAAGCAACTAATCAGTGTTAAGTGATACAAATAACACTCTGTTTTGACATGTAATATCTAGAATAGATATTAAAATGGGAAAAAAATCTGATTTATTAGATTACTGGACTCTTCTTCAGGCCTTGCTAGCAATGGATGTTTTTTGTAGATTGTATTTTGGAGCGGGGAGGGAAGGAGGAGGAATGTTTCTTGCTGCAGGGAACAGTAGGGGTTAATAATAGAGTTTGTTGCTCCACAGTAATAAGTGAACTTGCTCAAAGACTGATCATTTTATCAGATGAGTATTGTGTGCTTGTTGCGATGTCATCACTGTTAAATTACATGTGTTGTCTTTCAGGATTTTTTTAATTTATATACAGACTTCCATATGAGCTATAAATGTAAATTTATGAGTCAGAGGAGTTTTTTTGAGCTCTGTTGTGAAAGTCTTGCTCCACCTTACCAACAACTGGCAGTTTATTTGGAATGCGCAAAGGAGGTGATGGTGTGTTTACAGTGGAGCTATTTAAACCAAAATGATTGCCAGATTTTTAAGAGAGATGGTCTTCGATATTGTTAGGCTTCAGTGTATTCTGAGAATGTCTAGTAAGTCTAAGGAAACTGTAATTTCAGATTCTCTAAAACAGGTGTAGAAGTTCTTGGTAATTTGTGTGATATGAATCTTGGAATGCGAACTTCTGTGAACTTCATGGGGAGTTTTAAGGGCTTTTTCGTAAGTTTTATGGTTTAAAGTATTTATACTGAGCCCTGATGGAAAGAAAACCAGGCTTTTTCACCCTGTTCTAATTACTTCTGTGTGTCTCTGGAAAATCCATGCATACTTTGAAGGACGCAGCCCAGTGAATTTCCTGATAAGCCTAGGAAATACAGTCTTTTCCTTTCTAAGCTCCACAAGGCTCAGCTTTGCAGTGAGATGATGTTATAACTCAGTGTTTCAATAAAGAAATTCAAAATTAATGAGAATTATTTACATTTTTATCAATTAATACTTTTTTTGGTAGTAGGTTTCTGTAGAGACTAGTACATCAAGTTTTTATATTTTTCTGTGATGTGGCAATAAATACATTGTGTTTGAACATACAATAATGCCTTTGAGACATCAGGCACATCAGAAATCTGGAGGTGACTGTCTAGTTCTTTCAAACTGTAGTATAAAAAAATCTTAACCTTAGCAACTAGGCATAATAAACTTAAAGTTGATGTACTATAACACCTTTTAGAACATGTTCAGAAATAAAATCTAGTTACGGGTTTAACCACTGCCATTCCACAATAGCAGCATCTTATTCTTTGCCAGTTAAGTAAGGCAATGCAATAACAGAGGCTTAAGGACGGGTACTCTCACTGAGGAAAGTATTATTCATATATTGGTGTTTGTGTGTGTATTGAATGAAAGCAAATAGATGTAATGTGTACATATACATCTGTGTATAAAAGATGAAATGATGATATTTGTTTACTTTCATTAATTTTTTCCTTTATTGTTTGCATGTAGTAATGGGAATGTGTTCCAATAACTAATTATCTCTCTGGAGATGTATAATCTTCTTAAAAATCTCTGCTCTTTCACAGTCTAACTTTTGTGGCCTCATACTGTGTTACTGATATGTTTGTGATACTGTAATCTACTTTCTGTCAAAAGACGATAAGCCAGATTCTTTCTTTGGAAACATGCTTATTATTCCCACTGACTTGAACATGAACTTCTCAAATATCCTAAGGCAAAAAAACCCTCACTGATAACTTAGCTGATGGAATTAACAGCCTCAGGAGAAAACCCAAGGAAACCCTTCTTCTTCAGAAATTCTGAATTTAATGCTAGTTGGGATAGCAGAAAAATGTTCAAGTTTTTGCTTTTATTAACAAAACACTGGTTATGAAAATTAGTCTTGTGATAATCATATTTACTCTTATTCAATTCCTGATTTACACTTTCATGGGAACGCCCCACCCTTACTTTAAGACAATGCCTCCTTCAAAAACTGTGTGTTATCTCTAAACTTGGCGTATAAGAAATTGGATGAAAAATTGGACATGAGCTGGCAATGTGCACTTGCAGCCCAGAAAGCCAACCATATCCTGGCTGCATAAAAAGAAGCGTGGCCAGCAGGTCAAGCGAGAGGATTCTGCCCCTCTACTCCACACTGGTGAGAGCCCACCTGGAGTCCTGCGTCCAGTTCTGGGGTCCCCCGTTCAAGACAGATGTGGACCTGTTAGAGCAGGTCCAGAGGAGAAGTCACAAAACTGATCAGAGAGCTGGAACAGCTTTCCTGTGGAGAAAGACTGAGTTGGGGTTGTTCAGCCTGGAGAAGTCAAGTCTCTGGAACACCTTATTGTGGCCTTTCAATGGGGCTCACAAGAAAGACAAGACTTTTTACCAAGGCCTGTAGTGACAGGACAAGGGGCAGTGATTTTAAACTGAAAGAGAGTAGGTTTAATTCGACATAAGAAATTTTCTTACAGTGAGAGTGGTAAGACACAGGAACAGGTTGCCCAAAGAAACTGTGGGTGTGGATGCTCCACCACTGGAAATGTTCAAGGTCAGGTTGCATGTTTGAGCAACATGATGTACTGAGCGATGTCCCTGCCCATAGTAGGGGGATGGACTAGATGATCTTTTAAGGTCCTTTACAGCCCAAACCATTCTATGATTCTGCAAGAAAAGAGGTCTCTCAGGTGCAGGTATCTTCAAAACTGAATTCCATTTTTACAATTACTCATCATGGGTTGTATCTTGCTTTTTTTTATTGTTCAGATCTAAAAGTGATAATGAAATTACCAAAATAAAGAGCAATGCCTGATCGTGTGCTTTCAAAGCAGACTAGCAGAATGATTAAAACCAAATCTGTTTAAAACCAGGAATGTTTGTGTCTTTTATCATTAATGTCCTTGAATGTTTGTCAAGAGTTATGCCATACTGGATTAGTAAATGGGCAAAAACTGCTGAGGAGTGGTTGCTTCTAATTATTGTAGAAAATCACAAACATACAGTCCATGGTCTCAAGTGCTTGGTACCTCAGAAGGAATTTACTTAGAATAATTACTACTCGGTTAGAGGAAAAGTACTGCTGAAAACTATTTGCACAGGTAAACTGAGTTATTAGATAAAGGTCATCATTTGAGAAGCAAGAAGCTCAAGGAGTTTAGATATCTTTTGCTCACTGGTGTTACAAATTCTGCCTATATTATAGTAAGTGCAGAAAGAAAGCTGGTAAAGCAAAGCACAGGAGGCAACTAACTAAAGCAAACAGGGAAATATAAATTTGTTTGTTTAATTTATCAAAAATCTTTGTTTTTGTTTTATACCTAGGTGAGAAAATGTTTAAGATTGATAGTGGGAGAAATGCGCCACTTCACTCTCCTCCTTCAGAGCATTACACCATTATCTTCAACACCTTTGTCATGATGCAGCTTTTCAATGAAATCAACGCACGGAAAATCCATGGTGAAAGAAATGTCTTTGATGGCATCTTCAGAAATCCTATTTTTTGCACTATTGTACTGGGTACATTTGCTATTCAGGTAATGATTTGAGCAAGAATTAGTAACTATTAATCAGAAATTTACCTTAAATAAATTAAATGCTGTAGGAGGCACACTTAATAGTAAACCACCCGATTTCACATATTTTCTCAATCAATACAAGCATCAATAATGGAAAATGTTATGTAGCCATACCAATACAGCACAAATTGTGATCATTATAACTAGATCAAATCTTAAATTAATCTGAAGATGTACAATAACAACAGCCATCATGATTCTATGATGATATAACTGTTTTTTTAGAAGAAATTATTAAATATTATACTGAACAATAGCAACAAAGCATTTTACATTAATTTACTACTCCATGAATAGACAAATTTGTCTTCAAATAGCTAATGCTGATTTGTTCTTCTGAGGTTAAATGCCACTGGCAAAGGCTACTTGATGTTCTCAGTAATACTGCTTGGTAGTAATTCTTCATGTCCATCTCATGAGTTTGCTGTCCCAATCATATGTGAACATAGTTACAGAAATACACACTTTTCCCAAACAGTTGTAATTTTTCTTCTGTAAGAACTCTAATTCCTCCTTCTGCTCCTGTATCCATCCATTTGCTGGTATCTATCCTGTACTTGATACCATTTGACACTACCTTTTAGAAGTCTACTGCAGTACTCACAATTGCTTAGAGTTGAGCTATTTCTGTCCTGACATTGCTCAATTCTGCAATGGCATTCTGGAAGCTATCAGTAATGGGACCTGTCTCATGGAAAGAGTGAGGAGGAGGACAGAGCTATTTGAATCTGGGTTCTAGTGGTTTGAAACAAGAAAAGGGAACCACTCAGTCAACTAAGTATGGGAGAAAGGACACCAGTGTTTTGTAGTAGAAGTTGATAGTGATGGTCTTTAACAGCTAGTTCAAAAACATGGGTTTACTACTGTGAGCTAAAATGCTTTTAGAAGAGGCCTGACAAATTCACAATTATCTCTATTTTTCTTTTTTTTTTTTTTTTTAAATCATGAATAATGTCTGAGGATGTTTTCTTAGTTCTAGGCATTACTGTGCTCAGTTGTCTGGCTGAAGGAAAAGTGTCATCTAGCTGCTAGCCACATTTCTGAATTGGCTGCTGATTTTATTTACTCTCCCCAGCTTTCCTAGGAGTTGAAATAATTCAGTGCACAGTTCAAAACACTAAGTTTGCACTCTGACAGAATCAAAAAGGACATTGTAGCTTAAGAGTACTTAGGCTGTGACTTTTACTTGCTTTTAAGTCTCTTTTTAAAATCAGGTAATTTTTCTTGGGACAACAGAAGGTTAATCTTTGTAGTAATTTTTCACTTTGTTTATTATGTTGTGGAAATACAGCTTTGCATAATGTTGCTTGCTGAAGCATTGTCAGAAAAGTATTTATTATTTTGGTTGTGTGTTTTAATAGTTGGACATATGAGCCAAGCATTTTATTCTAAAAAGAAAAGTATTATCACCAGGAGCCTGGATTACATAGATGGATCTGAGAGATTACACAAGTTTTTTTTATTTCATATTTAAAACTTTCTTAGTTCCATATCTATTTACTGCACTTTCTGTGAAGTACAGACTAATTAGTTTTGATACTTCATCTTTGAGTGTAGTACTTCCATTAACTATTAGTTAGTTCTGTTTGTTCTCCTCCTAAACGCCTCCGGAAAGAAAAAAGCCAGCAGCAGCGGCCAAAATGTCAAAGTAAAAAATATGGAGGATATTACAATGCATCCTGGAAAAGGATCAGAAAGTGCTTCTGTGAGAGCTACAACAGGTTGAGAAATAAAAGGAGTCCTGTCCTCAGACAAGCAATAGCTGTATTTTATTTTTTTTAATTCCCTTCTCTGATTTCAGAATAAATAAATAATTCTTACACTGAAGGAAGATGGATTAAAATATGTCATACCTACCATAGCGCATTTAGAAATTTCTCAGTGTGGAGTTGTAATTTCTTTCTTCTACTTCTTCGTGATGTTCACAATTTTTGTTTTGTCTCCTCTTTTTTCCTTATTGTCTCCAATCATTTTTGCACACAAAATTTGCATTCCAAAATAAACTACATCAGGGTAAACATATGCCCAGCTGAGAACAGTCAGAAGCTGGGAGAATACATGGGGGCAGTCCTGTTTTCTTTCTTCCTGGGCATTCATACATGACTGTTATTAGATACGAGGCTAAGGAAGTCTTACTCTGAACTGGTGTACAGCTTTTTCTGACCTTTAATTCCGGATGCATACATTTGTGTGGTTTGACTTCTAGTGACTGAGATTCTACAGCTTCTGCCAGATGAGTTCCAAAAATGTACTTTTGGTAGCTTGATGTAGTGCCATGTAAGAATGTCAAATAACATATTTGGAATACAAGACAGTATTTTGATTTTGGATGCTCTTTAGACTCAGTCCACTGAACAACAGATTGTTAGTAATACGTTTGACTATTCTACTGTTAAATTACGTTGGAATCAAACCAGCAGAGCTGTAATACATAGAAAGACAAAGTGAAATCTCAAGGAAAATATGACTGGAAGTTGTTGGGGGGGTGTGGGGAGTGTGGGAGTGTTTTGTTTTATTTTTTCCCCAGAAAATATTTACCCCCTTTCTTCTCTGTTTTTTTCTTTTTGTAGATAGTAATTGTCCAGTTTGGAGGAAAACCATTTAGCTGTTCTCCCCTGCAGCTTGACCAGTGGATGTGGTGTGTATTTATTGGATTAGGAGAACTTGTATGGGGTCAGGTAAGCATTTAGGAATATGAAAATGTCTTTTTGTTTTTCTAAACCAAAGATCTGATATTGTTCATAATCCTACTATACTGTTGTTTCCTTGATCTCTCACAATGTCATATTTAGCACACGCTGAAATACAGGGTGCTCTCTAAGTACTTCAAGAATAGATGTGGTAGTAAGGGTAATTTATCCCACTGTTCCTTTTGATTTTTGTTAATTTTTGTATCTTTTCTTTCCCTAAGCAGGGCGTGCTATCACCAAGGTCGTCTTCAGTTAGGCTTTTTTGTGATAGACGTTTGATTCATAACCTAGTCCTCTAGACACAAAAAAAAGTATAGTAACGGCAAACGCACCGTAACCTTCCCTGCAGTAGAGTGCCCAGTGTAGCATGTGTATGTTCAGCCGTGGCAAATTCCTGAAAGTGAAAAAAAGTTCCAGTTCTATGTCAACCCACTCATTCCCTTGCTGAAACTGCCATTCTGTCAGTCCACGGTAGCTTTGTTACTGGCATGGGACTAAATCCAGTGCATTCAACATACACCCACAGCGATCCTCCATCCACCTACTTCTGTGTGCGAAGGGTGGAAAAGGGCATGAAAGAAACAGGATTTTTTCCACTAATAATTGCAGAAAAGCGCAGTTTAATTCATGTGTCACTTTAAAATTCTGCTACGACCTGTGTCATCATTAGCTAATATAAAATTATGTATGTGTAGAAACAAGTGTCAATGATTAAAGAAGTTATGTGATTATCCGCCTGGAAGTAATAATACGGATGCAATCAGTTTTGTTAAAATACTACATTATTGTTTTCTGTACACAGATTGCAACATTAATAATGTTAATTTTTTTCATCTTTGAGTGCATTACTAATGTATTTATGTTGATGTCACCTAACACAGTAAAAAAAACCATGAAAAATGTGGTTACATTTTGCCTCTCAGATGTAAAGATACATACAGATCAACTACTTCGCCACTATGAAGAAACAGGCAAGAAGTTGCCAAGTGCAAGTGAAGACTGAAACGGTTCTGATGGAATTGTAATGAATAGATGCTAGCTTTCAAAACTGATTATTTCTTCTTATGTGGAAAAAAAAACTTTTTGGACACTTGGGCCTCAGATTTTTTTTAAGAAATAAGCTCAGAGTCATGACAGCTTTTAATGCTGAAAACCGCTACTATTTGATTGTTCTAATGTAATCATTAACTGAAGATGGGATTTGATTTATGGTGTTGCAGGAGGAAAACCTAAAATCAGTTTGATAATTCTTGGAAGGAAAATATTTGTTTTCAGCTGACTGGAAAATACCAACTTTGGGAGGAGGAAAGAAGAGTAGGGAAAGGGAGAAAAATCCTAGCAGTTTTATTAGATCATTCAGCTGTGACGAATTTCCCACAGCCTTTGATCAATGTACTATTGGCTTCTAAATGTTGCTATACATGGTTACTACATAACCACTGAAAACTAAGAATAATATCAGCATCTGTTTTCAATTTAAAGGTGGGCATAGTTGCACTAGCTGTTCAATCAAAACTACGATTGGAATACCTCAACAATTTTATCACTGAAAAGACTGCCATTTTACATAAAGCAAATACAGAGGGAAAAAATCTTCCTCTTATGGTCAGTATTTAGTGACCAGGAAAGAAAAACACAGGCTAAGAAAATGAATTATTTACATATTTACATGATTTACAGTCTGTGGCAAGTCCTCTCTTCATGGAGCTCTACAGTAAGAGAGAGTCCTTTTCCTTTAGAAGAGGTTCTTCTCTTCCTTCTCAGCCTTTTCTGCCCTGCTGTGACTAAGTCTAGTTCAGCACAAAACAAATCTGTTATCCCTTTGCTTTATCAGAGTCTCCTGAACCTGCTGTTCTTGTGAACCACTAAAAGCAATGAAGATTTTCAAGTTTAGCTGTTAAAGTTGGCAGTTTTAAAAGCGATTTAAGGTATAATTTCTAGGAAGCCAATCTGCGATGCTTTGAGGGGGCAGTTTTCTAAAAGGTGTCCCTCATCACTTCTGAAAACTGTGTCTTTCTAAAATATTTCATGTTACATTCCCAGAATGACTGATCACTTTTGAAAATCACAATAGTTTTCCTGGGAGTAATATTTAGTTCCTTAATCTACACGCAGTCTGTTGAGTCTGCCATTACCTGAACTGGGTAAGTGTCTGCAGATACGGAAAAGAAATGAAAAAAAAAAAGACACATAAACACCCTTAGAAAAGAATTAGAGCAGCATCTGTCAGCCTGGGGGAGAGAGGTCGTGGAGCAGAGGGATATTCTGTCAGACAGAATCACTACCAACTACAGTTGTTTCTATGTGTACTGTCTTGCAAGTTCTTATTACTATCAGTTTCATCAGATACCAAACAATCTCAAGTAGCTTCTTTCTGTAGAGTTCTGGCATTATAGTGTTTTGAAAGCTGGGAAGCTGAAGGAGTTTCAGTAAGTATTTAAATGACTAGCACTTACCTTTTCTTTTCTTCTCTTGTTCTGTCTTTGCTTGCGTCACATCAATTCATTAATTTTCCAGGTTTATATCTTGTTTTTGAAATCCCAAAATGGATTTTAAAAAGGTTCTATTAGTAGTGTAGAGACTGGTTTTGACATTTATTCATCTGTCTTTAAAAATAATACAATAAAAGTGGAGTTGTGGGTCATGAAGTTCAAGGAGACCCTCAGCAAACTCAGTTGTTTATTTTCATCCTGAAAATATCTGGTGCATTTTCAAGTAGCTTCACTATATCCATTCCAGTTTTCCAAAACTGTAAGATACATCCTTACCAATCTTCTTGCAACCTTCTGATTCTGTCTCCACCTTTCACACATTTGGGCCTCAGAGATGTGATTGCTCACTGCTGAAACAAAGACAAAAAAGAAAACTGCAACACTTTATTGCTAAAAGAGTCTAATAGTTACCTTTGTAGGAGATTCTTTTTTTCAATCATTCAGTATGTTCCAGATAATATCTTGTTTGAATAGCCATCTGCTCGTATTTTTATTCAAGCTGACAAAAGAAATCAGGACAAAGAGAAAATGACTGCCCAAGAGGGTAACACTGAAATATATTTAAAATTACTGTATTATAATATTGTCTGACTACAGTATTTGCAAATTTTTAAGACGATTAGCCATCTCCTGAACTAATTGCTTCCAAGGACCACTTTGGTGGACAAAAAGAATAAGAAGAGAGGCAGAGTTAATCAGAATTTATTAGTAATAAGCACACAGAGTAAGAGAGAGCACTATAAGAAGTCCAACAGGGAGACCTTTCACAAACCTCATTTTTTATAAGTGCTGAGGAAAGCATTTCAACTTGCTGAAACAAAAGGGAGCTGAATATACGAACCAATGTAGTGTGAGAAGGTTTGTAAGCATGAGATGCAACTAATTTTCAGCTCACATTAATGTAATTAGATTATTATCAGTCATTAGAAATACGCAAACTCTTATTGCAGAAGTATCAATCTTGCTAAGCTTTATTTAAATAATTATATTCAAATACTTACATCCTCTTTTAGTTTTTTGGGAAAGAACAATATTTTTCACAGCCTTAAACCTGCTCCATAGCTGTGTATTGCCAATGTGGTTGAATTATGCAAGTAATGCTAACTGTTTACACAGTAAGCTAAGTGTTTTTGGACTAAAATGGAGTTGTAGAAGTCTAAAGTACTATTATGAATATGCTTATCTCAGCTTTCCTGAAAGATTATAGATTTAATTAAAATATCAGTGTTCTTTTGTAATTAGCAGATCATTATAATATTGTGATTGAATGAGGCTTATGTTTTCAGTACTTTTTTATAATTTTAGGTCATTGCAACCATCCCAACAAGTAGGCTAAAGTTTTTAAAGGAGGCAGGGAGGCTCACTGAGAAGGAGGAGGTCCCTGAAGAAGAACTCAATGAAGATGTTGAAGAAATTGATCATGCAGAGAGAGAACTTCGACGTGGACAAATTCTCTGGTTCAGAGGGCTCAACAGAATCCAAACCCAGGTATGCTAGAAGTAAATGCCCACATGATCTAGAAAAAAAAAAAATGCTTAATCTTTGATCAAGGCAAGATAATGTTATAAGGAAAGCCACAGAATGTTTGTGGGTGTGAACTTGTGGATGGTACTTGTTAATTGCTTTACTATTTTCAAAGGAGGAACACATGAAAAAGTAAAGTAGGTGAACTGAACAAAGGTGTGCGTGTATAGCAGAAGAGATAAAGTGAAGAGATTATAAAATGATACTATACAAAAATAGGAATACTTTTTTTGAGACTTGTGAATGGACATTCTTTTTCTACTTCAGTGATGACAGCTCAAAATAGTGCTACTTGGAAAATGCTAGCTGTGATAATGGCTAGCAAAATGTTATGTAAGACTTTCTAAAATATACTGGTTTCTTTTGTCAAAAATATATTGTTGCTGCCATTTCTGCAATAATAGAATAATTTAACTTCTTGAGTCTAAAGTAACATTTGATTTAAACAAAAAAAATTCTTTTCTGTTCTGGCACTACTGTGTCTATCAAGATTAAAAGGAATCGATTTTCTTTCCTATTAGGTAATGAAAAATGTGGTTCTGGATTTATTTTTAGTAGTAGGGACCTATGCATCCATTAAGTATTTAAATATATGTGTTGGCTGCTATGGACGATTTCTTAGAAATCTCTATATTTTTATTTAAAAAAAAATCCCCACAACTTTTATTAAATACAAAAATCCATGGCATTTTTTAATATACTGAATATTTGCACTGAATCATGGTGCTAAATATAGTACAAATGAGGTTATTTAGTAAAATTTGGCCTGTAGTACTGAAAAAATTATTTGAACTATTTCACCTTTTTCATTGCAGTGAATTAGCATGTTTTATAGCATTCTAGTGCTCTCTAGTTGATCTTTCTAAGATCAAGTATTTGTGCCAGCTTGCAGAAGAAAGTAGGTCTGAAGGACAGATATGTACTCAGCATATCAGATGTGAAGGTTTTACGTGATGCTTACAAGAAAAAGAAGTGAATAGTTAAGAAAAACATTTTTTTCTTTAAAGAATCTTTTAAAGACCATTTTTATCTCAGAAGATTTTTATTTTTGTCCTCATTTAAGATAAACAGTACTTTCTCCCTTATCTACAAATCGATACGTTTTTTTCTGGAGAAAGAGATGCAGCCGTGCATTTTAGAAAAAATGGGGGAAAGCAGGTAACTGAAGCTAGGACAGTTAGGTTTCTTTAGTGCATCCACTGAGCAAAAAAGAAAGGGTGGAAACTGCTGTTAGAGAGATTAAGGGTTTAGGTAAATTCCCAAGGTTCTGTGGTAAGTAATTAAATACGGATCTTCAGCTTTGGGGTTGTGTGTCTTGACTCTATTGAGTCAGGAGCACTCATCATCAGAGAAAATTCAAATTGTCACGGTATAAAGGTGACAGGTGCCCAGGTAATGGCGATCTTTATGAAAAGATGACCTCTAAATGTGCATTCTTTTCTTCCTGATGGCTATAGGAGGAGTGTTGTCTGTTGGCATTTCTGTCAGGATGTCTTTCTGGTTGTGGTGAGTGTAAACAACAAGCACAAAAAAGCAAATGACATCCTTTCAATTCTTTTTCTAGTCTGAGAGGTAGCTTTTAGTTCTTCTGCATATCTTTGTCCACTTAATCTACAGATAAATTATTATTCTTTTACACTATTTAAAACAAAATGAGCATTAATTATATTTCTTTGCTAACATCCATCTTAGTTTTCTTTCTGCTCTTAGTTGTAGAAATATCTTCAGTAGGATGTGTTGTTTCTCTCCTGCCATGAGGCCTCTGTGATTTTTGTTCTCATTTTGTTTATTCAGTGACTTAGATTTTTACATCCATTTCACATCCGTGGAATGATAATGAAAAAAGGAAATGGGCCAACAGATTGAAAAACAGTTCCAAGGTGTCCACTGGAGAGTGATGAACTTACATGCAGGTCAAATTAGATCCATTGTTGGATGGACCTTGAGTGCATTTTCGTGCGCTATGTGTTGTGGCCCATCCAAATGAATTCATGCACTTGTACTGCATTTCTCAGGAAGCCAGCTAAAGAAGAGTTGATGGAAGAAGATGAGGATGTCTGTAGCATCCTTGGGGAGCTGGAGGATTTGCAAGAATCCTCTGATGTCTAATGCACTTCTGGAGATGCGGAAGAAGAAGGTAGAGCATCCCCTCGCTTTATATATGTAAGAGGATGACAGTAAGATTAGGAATAAACTCTAGACTCTCACGATTAGATTGATCATTCAAATTCTAACAAGACCAGCTTCCACCATCATACGCTTGCGCTGTGTATTAGATCATCTTTATTTTTGCTTATTTTCTATTCAGTCATTATTGGACAGATGGCCACAGCACTCAAGAAAAGCCTTCACTCCTGAAACAGTTATAAAGAATCTATGATAGGGTTTTTTTTTGCAGATAACTGACAGATATCCCTTGTAATGCTCCAGTAAAAACTCATCCAAACTGACAAAAACTTTGCAGTACTAAAGACATTTTTTTCTTTTTTGCACCCTCTCTCCAGACAGAGCATTCAAAGCTAGGCACCAGAGAAAGGATTTCCCCTGCTGATTCTTCATACTGAAATGCCAGATGTATTTCTATGAAGAAGTGAATTTACTTTAAAGAAAGGTGTATGAAAAATGCACATAACTAAGTCAAAGAGACTGGCTATCTACTTCTGATTTTCTTTTTTTGTTGACTTTTGTTCATTTAGATATTTTGTTGTCTTATAAATACACTATAGGGCTTCTCTGGATGGATGTATGTTCTCCTCTGAATGGAAGAGTGTTTCCTTACTGGATGATGCTCTCAGAAGACCTCTGGCATACTAAGTTTCACAAATGACTCATCCTAGTTATGCAAGTTTCAGAAAGATATAAAGGTGGTCTCAAATTGGATAAAAGACAGAACTTTTCAACTTCTGCTAGTTTTCAGCGTTTTTTTCCAAGTCTTTCTTGCAGTTCTCAAAAATTCTTCATTCTGAAGGAATGACAGTTGAGACCAGACTGATCATACCATCTTGGCAGGTCTAACAGAATTTGGAAAATTCAGCAAGTTCACCTTCAGGCAAAACTACATAATCTAACAAATGAAAATGACTGCATCTTTTTTAATTGTATACTAAAAAGTTTCTGTAGTTACCTCACATTTGAGTATGGAAAAATTGAGAAGTGTGGAGGATTGAAAAATTTTCAAGCTACATGTCAGATTTTTACAGCAGCCCTGGGCCTTGTTCTTTCCTTCTCTGCTTCATTCGGCCTGTAATTCAGTTTGCTTTATCTGCTTAAGGTGGGAAATAGCTGTCTAGAAAAGTTCTGAGAATAGAAGCAAAAACTGAAAAATATACAGGTGCCATGTTAACTGCTACTGAAAAAAGATTATTCGTTTTTAGATACTAAAAAATACATAGAGGTGCTGTGCTGCATTTTCTTTCCCTTACTTTCTGCATTAAAACTTTTCCCTTGAACCACTGCAAACGCTATAGCAATGAAGATCTTTCCTGGCACGTGGCTTTGAAGTTAGATAAAAGGCTAGCACCTCGTTTTATGGCCTTGCTTATAGCTTTTAATATAGAAAACATTACAGCAGCCCAGTGTAAGTAGAATGGAAACTCTGATTTCATGCAGAAGAGTGGTTTTCTTTTTTTTTTTTCTTTTTTAAATAATATCCTGGTTGGAGATTAGGTGAATGATACCTGGGTCCCATTAACATTAATGACAACAGAAATGCTTGCTGAAAATCTGTTCTGTGTTAAACAACGGAAAAATGTTTGTTCTGCCAGGACTATTCTGCTAGTATATGATCTTTCTCTTTTTTTAAACTGCTAATCACTGGTATTTTTATTAGCTGTGCGTACCTCAGAATACAGATCTTGTAGCATATAGAACATACAGAAAAATGAGAGGTGAAAAATTCTAACCTTACAAATAAGATTCAAATGTAGGACAGTATTTTTTTTGTATGTGAAGGGCTATAATCAAAACATGATGGCATCTTGTATTTTGTTGGAAATTTTTCAAACTTTTCATGATGCATGACTTATCATTTACGTCTCCTTTTTAGCAGCTTGAGTTGTTCTAAATACCTGCATTCTTTTGTGATCAAAAAAATACATCCTAATTTAAAATGCTTTATTTATTTATTTATTTATTTCTATGAACTCTTTGTTGTTTTCTGGTTTTGAAAGATAAACTTTTGGGCCAAGCTCTTCTCCTCTTATTTCTTGGCTTCAGGCAGAGCACAGCTTTGTATGTTCAGCTTTTAAGATTCTGAAAAGGTTGTCATCCTCCCTCTATGAATTATATCCATGAAGATCTGTAGTTATTTTCTTCAGGAGAATGAGTAAATTACATGCCTGTAATTCTTGTTCCCTGGAGAAACTATTAAATACAGGCCTTCCTTTATATTTTCAGTCATATACTAAGGTCTTTCAGTTTATAGGAAGATATTTGTACATCTAGAAATGCCCTTTGGCTTAGGATTTATCATCTGTGTCTTCCACAGTGATACGCACTTCATGCTCTCAGTAAGAGTCTTTAAAATCTTTTTTGAATGGTCTCTTTTGAAGAGTGCTCTGTCACCTGTGTTAGATCATGAAAACCCAAGATCTGTATTTAATTCTACTTTTGTACAATGAACATTTCAGGTGAGTATTTAGTATGCCTTCATATATAGCCAGTGGTTTGAGCTATATGCTTTTTTTCTAGATGCCAATGTGAACCTTAGCTAGTAATTCACTGGTACCCCTATTCCATATGCTAACTCACCTCATATTGTGTTTTTTTACTGTGATATTTATATTGGACATGTAATTTAAAATAAGTCTGCTGCAGAAAACACTGAGAGCAAAGCTGTAAAATGTTATGACTGCTTAATGCTGTACATCTATTAGTGTGCACATTTAAATTGAGGTTGTAAACAGGACTCCTTGGTAAACAGTGGGTCAGTGAACAAATCAGCTGCTTCATGTACATATAGTAAAAGTTCAGTGTAACAATTTTACAGCAGTAACCTTTGATCCCTTTTACAGCTGGCTGTGATGGGATTATTCCCATAAAAACATGCAGGAAAGTAAACAATGATGTCCAAAGATACGATTATGGGAGGGGATACATCCATATTAGTAAAGATGAAGCCATATGAATTTGTTTAAGCCTAAGACTGAGCACAGCAGAAAATGTTACCAGTTTATTATAATGCTTTCAACTTGGGAAATCTAGGAGGGCTTGCACCAAGATTTTTGCTGTTTTAATTAATAAATATGCCACTTTACCTTCTCCCAACTACTTCCTAGGCTGTGTATCTTCGGAAGTCTGGGTTGCAAGATACAAATGTGGGAACAGTGGGTTACTTCAAATAAGTAGTTGGCTGAAATCTAGTTGATACTACTATTGCTGCTTTGTCATGTTGTGGTTGTACTAATGTATCAAAGAGGACATTTTGGTATATGGAGATTTGTAGCATATATTTAGTCTTTGATATTATTTACTGCCAATCCCCAGCTCTACATTTGTACAGAGAGCCTGCTTTTTATTGGGTTATACTGGTGACAAAGAATGCTTTGAAATACTCAGCTCTTTTTTTAACTCGTCTTCTGTGGTGATGGATAAAGTACTCAGGAAGATATCCAGGAGGGGTATATCAAACGTAGCATACAATACACATATGACAATAACAAGTAGGAAATTGTAATGTTCTTTGCTGCAGTAGTCGATCCATTTCCTCATCATTTTCTGTGTGATTTTAAGTACTCTGTATAAAGATAAAATACTAATCTTTGTTAAATCTCTAGTTATAAAAGATCATCATTCATTATCACTATGCTTAATTTATACAAACTTTCATTATAGAAGAAATCAGATATAACATTGGAACACTTCCCGTCTTATCAAGCTACTATACTGACAACCCTGGTTTTGTAAACAAAATGGAGTCGTATTTTGAATATTTTAAAGGGGTTTTTTTGGATTGGTTTGGTGTCGTCCCCATCTCCCTTGCCCCCCAATTCCAATTAAGTGACTGAATTTTCCTCCCTCTAGAAGAACACCTAGAGAACAGTAACAAAGTAATTTTATTCTCAGTAGCAAAAAGTGGAGATTAGCTATATCAAGTATTCCAGTTCTATTTATTTACATAAAAAGATTGAAATTTTAAAGATTGTTATTTCAAATCTTCTAGTTGTTTAAACTGATGCAGCTCCGCTGCCTCCTATGGAGCTGTTTCGTTTTATCCAGGCAGAAGATTTGGATCATTTCATATCTAGCAACATTAAAAGGAACAGTTGAAAGTATTTATTTCAATTGAAGTAAAACTGTGTGCACGGTTGATTTATTGTTTTTCATTATTATTCCTGTCAGTTATGCAACTGTATCCATACTTTAAGCAACTTGTCTCATTCTTTCCTCCATTACAGATCGAAGTAGTCAATACTTTCAAGAGTGGCACTTCCTTTCAGGGGGCTCTAAGGAGACAGTCCTCCGTCACAAGCCAGACCCAGGATGTAACCAATATTTCTAGCCCTAGTCACGTATCGTTATCCAATGCTCTTTCCTCTCCTACCAGCACATCTGCTGCTGCGGCTGGGCGTGAGTGTGTATTCTTAATGCATCAGATCTACAGAGATGCCAACTTATGTAGCAGTCATTTGAGACTAAGCTACTTTGCCCTTTCCCATTTTGTCCTGTTATGTTTATCAGTTTACATATACCCAGAAACACATAGCATGATTACTTTGTGTACAGCAGATACTCTCCATGATTCATTACAAGTTTTGTTAACTTACTGTTAGAACAGGAATTTCTAGTCATTTTCTATCTAGTGTATGGAGATTCTGATTTTATTTGAGGCTTCTGTGTCGTGTTTTCTCAATCTTATGGGATTGTCTACTGCTTATAAAATATATATTTGAAATGGTTCTAAAAATATCTTGTATTAAGCAATACAGCTTGTCAGATAACAGATCATTCCATCTGGAAGACTGTACGTAATATAGGTCACTCATGGCCAAGAAAGATGTACTCTAATTAGCACAGGTACAGGAAAGAACAAGGAAATAGAGAGTCTAGTTTGTGATGCAAGGCTGAAGGCTTAAGGTTTACATGAATGGTGAAAGAATAGATTTATCTCTAAATTCACTGGGAGGTAAGCATTAAGAAAGGAGAGAGCTAGACAAGTTAAGGGACAGCGTTGAAATGACAAAATAAATGTGGTAACAAATTTCTTTGTTAGGAGAAGTTTTCTAAACAAAAGCCTGACACAGCTTTCTTTTAGGTGCAAACAAAGCATCTAGTGAAGAGGTAGCAAAGTGAATAAAAACTTAGAAACGACTAATAAGAAAGGGCTGCTTCACTAACAGTAAAATTGTAGTTGCTCAGGAAGACTCTTACAGATCTAACTTTGTTTTTATATTTTTATTTTTATTTATTCAGGACTGTAAGCAGCTATTTTGTTTTACAGCGTAGTCAGCATTAAAAGAATATTTAAATTTATAGAACTCAGATTGCAAGCCTGTCACTTACTTTACAAAATAATGCAGTATATTCCTTATGCAGGTTTTAGCAAAAAGTTGGCCAAACAGACAAGAAGCCAGTCTCGTCTGTCTAGGCAACAGAGAGAGACAAGGCAGACAAGAGGAGGAAATAAAATTCCAGAACTTCTGGAGAAAAAAAGGAAGCTTGACCTTTCCATTCAGTTTGAGTGCAGCCCCCCTCAGTATTTACACATCAAGCATAAAGAAGTTTTAGACATGCATTACAAGTTTTTATGCTATTGAAAGTCAAAGGAGAAACTTTGCTTTTGCTAAGAATCCAAAGAGCCATTAAGGTTCCAACTTTGGTGGTTGCTCCCTGGAGAAAATTTGTACCTTCTCCTGTCTTGTTTTGGTGGAAGTTTCGCTTGCTGTCTTTTACTCCCACAGCACCAACCATTTCAGGGCAGAAGCACAGTCAAGAAGAAAAGACATTGAGCTGCATGCGACTGCTGTGCCACAGGCACTATAACCTACTTGTGAGAACCCAGAGCCCAAGTTCTGTCATTTCCACACTAAGCAGGACACAAAACACCACACACAAACCAGCCTTTCACCCAGAGAACGATTTCCCATAATAACATTTCTACATTTGAGCAGAAAATAGAGAGCAACTCATTCTGCTGTGGTAAATGTTTCAATAACATCCTCTAGCCAGCAGTCTGAAAGAATAGATCTAATAAAATTAAAATAGTCATTTATCTTCCCTCTATTTTCTCCATTGCAGCAAAGCAACTAAGAATTGAATAGTTTTGTGTCTTGACAAAGCCCTTACTAGGTTATGGACTGAAGTTAATTAATAGGAGGAGGCCTAATCTGCTACAGTCTTTGGTGTCTCTCTTTATTTGGAAAAATAAAACAGATCTATACAGCTTGTCGGCTATAACCACATTTATTCAGTAAAATAAAAAATGTATGATTGATTTGTTAAGCTACCCAGAGAAATGTTTCTCCATTGCAGAGGACAGTTAGAGTTTGGGCCTTTTAAAGTGGTTCTTCTGGACTGTTAGTATTTTATTACTGCAGTGTAATGTCTGTTTAGTATCGAGTCACTGTGTGCTTCAGATTCCCCTTAGGAAATGTTTTGATTTATTAACGCAATGGCACAAACCTAATGAATGACAGTGAAAAATCAAAAGGGGAAAAAAAAAGGGGTTAATTTTTAATTTGGGTATTTCCAGTTGGTTATTCATCTTCCAGAACCTGGAAAACCTCTCCAAATCCAAATTTCATAGAAATTGAGTATGGTTTTGTGAATTGGCATTTTCTAAGAAAATGTCAGTTGCAAAATGCACGTCTAGGTCTATTTTTCAGCTCCCTGCTTAAAATATATGTGGTGGGATGGGACTGACTTCTTTCCTCTCAGCTACTTAGAATGAATTAAACCCTAAATTATTCCCTTCTTCCTATGGGGTGGGAAGGAATAATGGGATAATTGTACCTCTGATTTTGAAGCCTTCTCTTCAGGAATCTTAAAAATATTGCATATGCAGATGTATTATGGGGAGTATCAAAGGAAAACCTTAAGGGTACAGCAAAGACGGAAGGATCTAATATGTGAAAGGGCCCAATACAAGATACTGTCAGGAAGGTTCATTTTCAGAGAAATGGTGCTCAGCATGTCGCAACAATCAGGATATTTCAGGTGTCATTTTGGGCACCCAAAATGCAGAGGTTCTGATATCAAAACATAATAAAAAATCTAAGCATCACGTGATGCTCTATCAATAAGAATATGTAAGGCTAATTTAACAGAGCATTTATGCAGTTCTTTACTAATTGTATAGCTTTTTAATATAGAGTTAATTCTGACGTCAGCAATCTGTAAGATTTCTTCTGCAGATTTATAATAACATTTTGGAATTAAAAAAAAATGTACTTTCTCTTGTATTTTGGGGCAGATTAATGTTTGATTCAAAGGTTAGTGCATGCTTAAAAAGAAACCTGCCTGTCAAATGCAGACGCATCTACAGTAGTTTGTGAAACAGATCAGCAAGTTACTACCTGAAATTTTCAGCTGTTCATAACTACAGCACATTCAAGTCTTTCATAGAGTTGTGAAATACCTTAATTAAAAGCAATTTATACAAAGGAATATTTACTACAGTACTAAAGTCTCCCTGGTTGTGCTGATACTTTTTAGCTGTCATGGTGGTTTTGCCAATAACAAATTACAAATTTCTGGATGTCAGCATTAATTCATAACAATGAGGTCCATATTATGAGTTTTTTATCTCTTTTGAAAAATGTTGCATTTTTAAATATACATAGTGAAAATTTCTGCAAATTGAAATATTGCATTTTACATACTCTGGTAAAAGTAGAAAATTTAATTAAATGCAAACTAAATCTAGAAATAAGGCTCTGTGTGCAATATGGTCTCGGGCAAGTTCTCAGGTTTTGCCATATCATGTGTGGGAACAAACAGATACACATATACACAGACAATCTTCTGTCATTGGAAAGCTGTTAGACTACAGAGTTAAAAGTGGTTTTAGATACCAGGCTATCCCATACCAGCTTTGGTGGATATTCATTTTATATGCATTTCTTTCTACATTTTATTTTCAGAAAACGAAATCAGACCCAGTGGGGCAATGGAGCATCTTTTCTACTTCTGAAGCTCAGAATTAGTAACACAGCAGTTAAGTTTAAGCTTGTGCTTAAAATCAAGTATATGCTTAAAGGCTTTGGTACTACGTTGGTTAGGTAGAGGATGAGTAGATCTAACTGTACACAAAGTAAACAAGTTATTCTTTATCCTAATCTGTCTTTATCTGGTTCTCAGATGTTGTTTATATTATCAGTAACCCCTTCAAAACAACATGGTTTCAAATTTTCCAAGACATACACACGTTTAATATTCCTTTGTACTTGTTTTTCCTCCTTCTTCCCATTGTCATATATAGTTAATACTGTTCCTAAGCGGAAGCAACCAGAAACTGCAGGTCCCTTACAAAAAAAAAAAATCCTTTCTTTCATTAAGGTTATAATGAAAAAATACTGTTAAGTGTAGGAAACATTGGGGGAACAATAAGCAAACAAAAACAAACCCCACCAAAAGGCAACCTCCCAGATTACAAATCTGCTGTAGTTTCTTGTATTTGCAAGTTCCTTTTTGTTTGTTCTGTTGAGTTCTGTCATTTTTGTCTGAGATTTTTAGAACTGAATATTTCATGCAACAGTGGCCTCAAATAAGCTACTTTTAAAGATGAAACAGGAAAAAAATACACAGTGCTGACTCCAAATTTCATAGCAGCCAATTAAAATCTTACCAATGAATCACAAAATACTCTCAGAAGTATTTTTTCACCATACAGATCTCTGAAGGTTTTTTGGGCTGGTTGGCTGTTTTTTAAAAAGTGTTTTCAAGCTCAAAGAAGAGCATAGCACCCTTAAGGCTGTATTTTTCTCTGTTTCACTGTTTGGAGGGGGCTACAATCTTCAAAAGTGGGGCTAATTTGCATGGAAAGACAACTTTTTTCATTTGCCCTTTAATTAAGGAAATAGTTGAAATGTATCAGACTTGCCAAGAAGCTGTCATTTGTAGCTAGCTTTACACATGCAACATTTGCCTCGGAGTGACGCAAGGGCATCAGCATCTGCAAATTTTGTCAAGCTAACGCAAGACATTCAGCAAGCTTAATTCTAGTGTGTATTACAGTCCATTTATTAATAGATAATTTTGAAGAGAGAGCTTAGTTTATCTATTTGTAATCTTTTGTGTATGAAAATCAGATTCTTTTGTATCGAGAAAAATTATTTACTGATCCAGCAGCTTTTGCTTTTCTATATTTCTTACATATTTAGTTTCCTACAAATGTAATTATGATTCAGCTGGACAGACTTTAAAACTAAAACTTAAGATAACATCTTAATCTTTGGATCAAATTGTCTCATGAAGAAAAATGGGAACAAGTTTCTTTAAAAAATAAAAAAATCTTCTGTTTTAATAAATATTAAGGAAAAGATTACTGTCCAATATTGATCTATATTCAGGTCATAGACCAAGGCAGGTGGGCATACCAGTCTTAGTGAAGGTGTCAGTTGCTTTCTGTGACAACTTGGTATGATTATCAGATGAGGAAATGGAATAAGCAGAACATGACTTTAAATGAAACCAACATCTAAAATTATGTTTATAAAAGTTGCACTGTTTGGGAATGTCGTTAAACTAACACCTGATAGAGACAGAGATACCATACTAAAGCTTAGAAGTTCCCACCGGTTATAACCAAGATTTCATGATCCTGCTAGGATATGCAAGACCAAAATCAACTTCTGTATATCTTCCCTGTAGGGAAACTAACTCGTTTTAAAGTCTAGATATAAAATCAAGTCCTCAACTGGAGGTATGGCACAGCCAGAAGGTTTAGACTCCTAACACAGAAATATGTTCTTTAAAAGGGTTGTATATATATTTAAAATTTGCCAAATCTGATACAAAAATGTCAGACTCCATAATTTTGCAACAATCCTATATTAAAGAAGTTATGGTATGTAAAGTGGAAGCCCCGCACAAGATTCTGATCAGATGCTCTAAAATTCAGTGGAATAATAGCCATGTGAACCTTTTGTGAAATGAGAATCAGGCCTGAGGGTTTCACAGAATATGTAGGTATTCTGTTTTCCTCTACATGTGGTTTGACTTTTGAGCAGCACTTACTGGATTTACTGCATATTTACATAGAAAGAGAAGCACACATAATGTTATGCATGTTTCACTCATGAAAGCAGAAACCTAGAAATTGTAATTTTTCTAAAATTTGTTGTTTTTTTTTATTTTATCTTTGAATTAGCTCAAGTTCTGCATCATGCAATCCAGACATACTGGCCACAACATTTACACGTGACTCAAATACATGCAGTATCTCCTCCTGTGGATACCTAATCTGATTTTACTCACCTAAAACTGGGAGGATTCAAAAATAAACAAAAACAAATATGCTGAAGATATGCCTTCTGTTTCAAAGTTTTACATATGCAATAGTACTTGACCAAACTCATTTACCTTTGTATAGCTATAGTCTTGGTATAGAATAGTATCAGTTACGCATAAGAGTTGGCATCTCTTTGCAAAATTGACCTCTTGTTTACAATTTGATACTAATCACCTTACTGATCTTTCAGTATTGAATTTATTTGCTTTTGCAGTGCCCTACTCTCTACTGTCTGAATATTAAATGTGTTTGTTTTCCCAGAGGGCTAGAGAACATTGGACAAAAGGGTTCAGCAGGAGAGAGTGAAATAAAAAGAGGTTGTGAGTCTTTAACCTTGAGCCTGAAATGAATGTGAACCAAACTCAAGATACTTGGCTTATATGAAGCCAGGTAAACATTCGAGTATAAGCCCACACACTACCAACCATAATACATCTGTTGATGCTTAACAGGCCTTGTATATTTTGCCTAGATTGTTGTACTTACGAGTGAGATTCTGAACTTCATCTTTTTCTTCTAATGGGAAAAATTTGTAGTATCTAAATTTCTATTTCTTTTATTTTTCTTGCCTGATGCAGTATAATACATGTAACTTTCAAGGTGAGATGAAACTGAAGAGTTTTTTCTGTTGCAGCTACAGAGAAGAAAGAAGTGGAAACTTATAGCAATGTCAAAAATGTCCTGAAGTGTTGTCCCCACAGTCTTTTGTTTAAAAGCGGTTCATTTTTTTCTGTTGTCTCCATTACTGTGAGAAAAGGGAGCTGTATCACACTGTTTGTCTTCCCTTGGCATTGTCAGTATCATAAAGAAATATCATTACATGAGCTCTGCATAGGTCATAATAAACCAACACTTTCTAGGTTCTATCCATCATGGGTATGTCCCTGCTTTTACATGCTGTACAACCATAACAACATTATATGAAGTTCATCCGCTTTATTTTATCTCGAAAAAAGTAATGTGAGCTTTCTTTCAGCAGAGCCCCTAAACATTTTTAGACCAGATATTACATCAAATCTTGAACTTAAGCATGTATTAAAAGAATTTGTTGCTGTTGGGTCATGCAACTCTAGGTAAATAATATTTTTCAGTTCTTAGCTTGAATATGGTAGTATTGTTATATAGAAATGCCACCTTTGTATCCAACAAAACCTCTACCTGTGTTTCCACTAACATAATGACAAAAGAAAGTTTTGTTCCTCTAAGCAATAACTAGACACATTAGGGGACAGACTATGAAGAAGATTTTGAATTATATTGTGTTGTAGAAATTCTGTCACTGAATAAGGTGTGACACGAAAAAAATAAATGTCGTCTTCTAGAAAGAAGCCAATCTAAATATGCAAAATTTAAAGTTGGGGAGGGAGTTTCTCCTTAAGTGAGAAATGAATGGAAAACAACTATACATCTCTGAAGTTGTAGAGAAATTTTGAGAAGGTAATTTTCTACAGCTCCTTAGTGAAGAAAACTTATTAGAAAGCTAACTTTATGTATTCTCAGCTTTAGGGATTTGTCCAAGTTTGGCCCTTATGCTACCATTGCATTCAGAAGATTAACTACTTAAGGTATCAGCAGATCTGAATAGTTCAAAGATAATATTCCCAGTAAAAATCACTATGAGCAAGTAGAAGCTATTCTAGTAACATCTAAATGCTCCTGCAAGAATCGAACAGTCCATGCCAAAACTTTGCCACAGATCTTCACACAAAGCGATACGACTGCTGGCTGACTGCACATTCTGCAATCGTATTGTCAGATTGTTGTGTAAACACATCTAAGCAAAAGATGTTAGTGTAGTGTTTTCTTTCAATGGATTAGTTTAAGCAGTCAATGAAGAGGACCATATTCAGGTCATGGCAGGCAGGTTTTCATAACTTGCTTTCAAATACAACCTAAATCTATAGTTTTCCCTCAGCTGTGTAAGATGTTAGTCAGCTAGCTAGACTGACTAACAGCTTGGTATTAAATACAAATTAGATGCCAACTTTTGGTATTAGATGCAATATAGATGCTTTCCTTATTACGGAACTTGGAGTCTCATAAATGGAAATCAGTTCCTCCCTTGCTAACCTGTAGAGGCTTAAATACAGTTTGTGCAGCTTGAAGAAAAGCTTTACTTTCACTGGATTCTGCTGGATCTGTTCAAGTATAATATCAAATTGCAAACCTTTTTATTTAAGTAAATATTTACTTTATTAAAAGGAATTCACCTGGTAAATAGAACCTACATCTATGCAATAAGAAGTGGCTGAATTCAGGCGAATGAAATTATTTTGCTAGTTGGTGAGATATAGCAAACAGCTACAACTGAATAAGATGGCTGTTATTTTTATTTAATAGCAGAAATAATAGGTAGCTTTGCAGAAAATGTCACCGTATCAGCCCATACTGTAAAGTAGGCATGATACAAAAAGTTTCCTGATTTAAAATAGGACAATATAGTAACAAGTTTTTAAGATTGCCTTGACAAAATATACTCTCTTTTTTAGATTGTTCAATTACTTTGCAGTTTTAAAATACAAGATAGAAAGGCATAGCTAATGAGGAATTAGTATGTCACCTTTTCTCCATGAGTTCAAATCATATCTTTAGTAATGCAAATGAATCTCTTAGCCCAGTCTGTTCGCTATACAGAACCATCACGTAGCACAGGGCAACTCAGAGATTCATCTCTCATAAAACCCTGGTTTATAATTCCAGGTGCTCTGTCAAAGAGGTGTTAGGTACACTATATGATTATAGTGTGTAAAATTTATTCTTATCTTCCTCTTCCACCTCTTGCCAACCTCCTAAAATCTTCTAGTATCCTAAGACAGGACAAGCTGTTCTGTACCACTTCAGTCCTCTTATTTTGAGCATAAGCAGTCACATGAACCACTTCTTGTACTGTGCCCTGCTGTTACCAGATGTGTGTATAAAGAGAAGGCAGAGTATTTGGACTGACCGAAGGCCATGTATCTGAAGATGGCGTGACTTCTGCTATTAGGATATTTGAAAGATGACGAATATCCAAAGTTAGAGAACATGAGCAAGCACAAAGGTCAAAGAGCTCAAAATACAAGTCGGCCTTTTTCTCAGATGTGCTGAAGTTCTGTACAACTTGTACAATTTCAATCACAGGATCAGCTAGATCCCACAGCTGTCACACTGTGGCCCCACGCCATTACTAAAATGCAGTCTGCCAATTCAAAGAGGAATTAAGGCTTTACAAGTTAGTGGTGTATTAGGCCAACCAATAATGTGCAGCATATTTACATGTAAAAAGATACACATACCAACCACCAAACCATTTCAAATGTGTGTGGAGAAGCTTTCACAATGCCTGCTTGCACCTTTTCTGCCTCTGCTGTGTTTTGGTCTCCCCCCTAAGAAATGCTAAAATTCCACTCATGAACTACATGGAAGTAGAAGGATAGAACTCATACTTAGTCATAAAACATTTGCCAACAGATCACGTTTTGCCATTCTGTTTTTTCCTCTCTGCGCCCCCACCCCCTTCCAAAAAGTTATGTTTTTTTCAGCAGTAAATGAGCACAAACCTTCACTTGTTTTCAGAACTGGTAGGTCACTGGGATGTAGACAGCATCCCTCCCTTTACCCACCCACAGAGGACGTGGTGTCCCCACTCTGCAATGCTCCTTACTCTGTTCCACTCATTTCCTACTGGGAAAGCAATTTGCACTGTCCCTGACAGCCTAATAAGCTGAGTCTTGTAGTTTATTTTCACCTTTGTTCTTACTGTCAGGTGGTTAATAACATTGGATTGACCCTGGCATAAGTCAGCTGACCAAAAGACTGCATATATGGCATAAATTGTGTCGCTTTCAGCACTTAACTCTACAGTTTTACGACTGAGACACAGAAAATGAAAGAGCTTGCTGTTTAACAATGTAATTCAATTCAACCCAACAATCAATACATTATTTTATTATATGTTTTACATATATTAAAAAGTTAAATGGCTAGAACAGTGGGTCTATACTCGAGTGTTTACCTCACATATGCATGAAGGAAAAATAAAAGTTGGTTCAACAATACTATGTTCACATTATCCAGGCTTCCAAGTGTAGTTGTTGTGTGCAAGTTATCTCTGTTTGTGTGGTAACTGTGACTTTTTTTCTTTTTTTTTTCCCCCTGTGGTAGCATGATTATGCTTAGTACTTTGTCTGCTTGGCTTTTTGTGCTCTTGGCTGCATTCATTTAGATTTTGCTTTAAACCATTGATATTACTTATAGTTTTTACACTTGGCTCCTGTGTGTGTGTGTCTCACATACCCATCCAACTGTGTCTATGTTCTGTGCTTTTCTGTTTGTGAAGTGTGATATGTTATGTGTAATGGTTTTTTAATGATACAAAAGAGACTTTTTAAATTAAAAAAGCCTTCCTACTTACTCACTGCAAAACTATCAACATGCATGGTTTTACATTTGCATTACAATTAACATGGCTTGTCTTTTACTAGGGATGTACCACACGAGTGGACGTTCGCTTTCTTTAACCAGTACTTCCCATCAGTTCTTTGATGGTTTTAAACTTGATTTATTTTAATATTGCAGTTGATACAGATATTCAAAATGCACATAACTGAACCACTCGTTTATGCATATAACATCCAGAGACTGTGGACTTCAGCTGCCTGCACTGCCCTAACCATGTGCTACATTTTTCACAAAGTATTCTCTAACACAGTGTTGCCCTTTGAAGGTGCTACCTCTGACGCCTCTTTCCTTTTCTCCCCCCAGATCCGCGTCGTGAAGGCATTCCGTAGCTCTCTCTATGAAGGTTTAGAAAAACCAGAATCTAGAACCTCTATTCACAACTTTATGACTCATCCTGAATTTAGGATAGAAGATTCCCAGCCCCATATCCCACTCATTGATGACACAGACCTAGAAGAAGACCCTGCTCTCAAGAAAAACTCGAGTCCACCGTCTTCGCTGAACAAGAACAACAGTGCTATCGACAGTGGAATAAATCTTACAACTGATACAAGTAAATCAGCTACCTCTTCTAGTCCAGGAAGCCCAATACATAGCCTGGAGACATCACTTTAGCTGAAAAGGTCACAGCAAAAAAAAATTAAAATAAAATAAAAAAACCCACAGCAACCGAAATATAGAAATATATATATTAAAAACATTGCTGGCTGAAAAGCTGTTTGAACTCTTATTCACTCTGAGACAAGTGAATGAATTGTTGATCACAATGGTTTTGGAGAAAGAATGAATGGCTGATTTACATACCCTCCCTTGTTCCCTTTCAGAAAAACAAAAAAAATCCTCCTGCATGAATGTACTGTACACTTCTGGCCCTTCCTTCTCTCTTTTTGTTTCTTTTTATTTCTTTTTTTTTTTTTTTCCCCCCTCCTTAAGCAGGAACTGCAGAGGACTTCTTTCTGAGGCTATTTATCCAATTCACTGGTCTGTGAGTTTTTTGAAATGCTTGTGTGGCATGGACTCAATTGTATAGATTAATTTAAATAACTTTTTTGAAGTTGCAAAGCTTAACTTGCACAGTAGATTTGCACCAGTTGGACAGAGGAACTTAAACATTTATGAGACTATATATAGAGATATATACATATAAGTATATACATAATTAATTATATATATGTATATATCTATCTATATATATATAGTTATATATATATAAAGTTTCTTTGTTGGCATGTTGCCTTGTTTCTGCTCAAATTGCTCTGACTATTTTAACTTATTTATGTCCTAAAAAGAATGTAATTTGTTTACAAACCTGTAGATAATATCCTTAACTATTTGTAGGGTTAAGAAAGCACTTCCTGCCGAAGTAGTATAAAAATGGCTCAGCTCAGCTCATTGAAAATGTCTGTAATATCGCACCTGGATATTTTATTACAACCGTGTTCTGATTTCTGCCTCTTTTTTTTTTTTGTTAAATAATGTAGATACTGCTAGTAAATAACAAAAGAAGCCAAAATAGAACACATTGGATATAGCATTGTGATCCTATATACAGGGAGGTAAAACAGGCTTCCTTTGTTTCAAATAAAAATCAAAATGATCAGGTTTTCTCTTTTTATTTTTCCTCCTAATCTGCTTGAATTCATTTTGGTGCAACATACAATAATGGAGGCTATTTCATTCTCTAAACATATGGTAATGGCTTCCAAAAATATTTTTAGAGAGATAGTATATGAAACTGAGTTGAGTTTATAAATATAATTTAAAATAAGTTATATTTGGTTTGTCTATATGGAGATAAAACTAATGTTAAAATATTGTGATATATTGTGTTAATCCTTTTCAGTTAGTAATTTAGGCACTTATTTCCTTACTACTTGCAAAGTATGGGCTGTTGGCATTTTGGATGAAAATCACTGTAGGTTGTTGCTTTGATTTTTTTTAAAGAAAAATATAATTTCTGCACTATTAGGTCTGAATGAAACTTTACTAATAGTATATTGAGATGTGCTTTGTGTGATTTTTTTTTTTTTTTTTTTTTTTTT
>Ga0065711_1027127_pt1 | contig 53693 bp, 35 predicted proteins | sample Hoacrofraction12_FD_59098 | JGI IMG/M metagenome (GOLD analysis project Ga0065711, IMG submission 59098) | Hoatzin crop microbial communities from Cojedes, Venezuela - Epithelial fraction 12 v2 (version 2) | ecosystem: Host-associated > Birds > Digestive system > Esophagus > Crop | place...
GGCCAAGAAGGCAAATGGCATCCTGGCTTGTATCAGGAATAGTGTGGCCAGCAGGAGTAGGGAGGTGATCGTGCCCCTGTACTTGGCACTGGTGAGGCCGCACCTCAAGTACTGTGTTAGCTTTGGGCCTCTCACTACAAGCAGGACATTGAGGTGCTGGAACGCAATGGGGCTGGTGAAAAGTCTAGAGAACAAGTCTTATGAGGAGTGGCTGAGGGAGCTGGGGCTGTTTAGTCTGGAGAAGAGGAGGCTGAGGGGGGACCTTATTGCTCTCTGCAACTACCTGAAAAGAGGTTGTAGTGAGGTGGGTGTTGGTCTGTTCTCCCAGGTAACTAGTGATGAGAGGCAATGGCCTCCAGTTGCGTCAGGGGAGGTTTAGATTGGATATTAGGAAAAATTTCTTTACTGAAAGAGTGGTCAGGCATTGGAACAGGCTGCCCAGGGAGGTGGTGGAGTCACCATCTCTGGAGGTGTTCGAAAAACATGTAGATGTGGCACTTCGGGCCATGGTTTAGTAGGAATGGTGGTGTTGGGGTGACAGTTGGACCTGATGAGCATAGAGGTCTTTTCCAACCTATGATTCTATGATTCTGTGACATGAAGTTGTCTCCTAATAAATGCGTGAGAAATTTTCTTGTTTAATATTTCATTATACTTCATACTAAAATGTTTATGTACTACAACATGATGGAATGGAAACACAACAGAACAATAAGCTTAGTAAACACAGACTGTCCAGGTGGTTTTTTTGTGGCATTTGCGTCTGGTTATTTTTTCATTCTACCACTAGATGGAAGCAGAAATCAAAAAAAGCAACATTCCCACCGTGACTTGGAGTGTTGAGTGAACTTTGAGTGCAGATTTAATGTGTAGTTTGTTTTCTGCAAGTGTTTTTTCAAAAGAACAGTTATGGTAAACGATTTAGTGAAAAGATATATCTTAGGTTTAAAACAAATCAAAAATTCTTCCTGTATCAAGCTGCTGAACAGGGACATTTTAAAAGTATTACTTTAGTAAGTCTGATGTGGTTGACCAATTAGCTCTAAATTGTGGATCTGGAATATTTCTTGATCCTACATCTGCTTTTGTGGTGTTGATTTTTCCTGGAAGCTTTTTCTTTTCTGGTCTGTTTTCCAGGAATGGAAGGAACGGTATGGAAATAGAGACGATTCCACTAGAAACAGAGTTGTCCACACAGACCAAAAAGAATCCAGCTTCTCAGAGACCAGTACCAATAGACGTAAGCTTTGTGGGTTTTGGGACGAGTTTGTTTTGTTTTGTTTAATATCTTGTCTGCACAACACTGGCTGTGTATGTAGCTTCGAATATATTCCTTTTTGTCTTAGATGATGTGCTGATTTGTTCCCTGCTGTGGGACAGTGCTATCTTGCTCATGAAAGACACTTGAAAAGAGTACTGTGTTTCTTCACATCTTCAGCACTTCAGCTGGTTGAGATTGGAGATTTTGGCTAGTCTCAATTACTTGGTCTTCTTATGGGACATATGATGGTTGCAGTTAGAGTAGCAGTTGTCAACAAAGAGACTCTGTTTAGGATATGTCTTGAGATTGGGAGTTTTAAATCTTAAAATTTACCTCTTCTAGTTGCGAATGAAGTCTTTCAGACTGGGATAATGGAACAGTCAGATAGATGACCAACAAATGTAAAGCCGATAACACATAACATCAGTGTATACAGGTTCATTTAATAACATCTGTTAGCAAAAAAACCTTTTTTGTGGATGCTTTAAATTTCCAAAAAGTTTATTCGTCACAGTGTTTTTTCTGTATTTTGTGTGCTTTTGTAAGCTGTGAACAAGTAAGAAATTAAACTGAAAGAAGAAGGAAAAAGGAGAAGGAGCAGGGAAGCTTTGAATATGCTTTTGAGACAACTCTGGTAGATTTTCCCCTCCTCTTTAGAAATATGGATACCGAGATTTTCAATGATAGACTAACTGAAATTATACAAAATTACATTTTAATGTTAATCATGTAAATATGTAGCATTCCAGTACCAAAACAAGCTATAGGTACTAGCCTAATGACGGTGGCAGAGTGAACTGCAAAACAGCTATATTTAGTTAATTCATGAGATTGCCTCTTTAAAAACAAACAAAACCAAACCAAAAATGCTCCAGCTAGCTTAGTTAAAGTGGGAAGTTGGGAAGACAAACAGGTGTTTGATTGATATAGAAATAAAGTTAGCATATAACTTCTCATTTCTTTGACTCTTTGCAAAGTAGATCTGATCCTACTTGAGGGGTGAAAGAAAAATTGTAGTTACATTGCTATGGAGATAGAAGAAGGAAATATTACAAATTTGAATGTGTAGCCAGGTTTGGATTATTATTGAATCTACTCTAAATCATCGCATTTACACTTTGGATGAGATAATAGCTTATTATTGTTATGGTCTTTTAAGTTTAATGTCTACAAACGCTCCAAGGTGTTCACAGAGCAAATGAGTGTCTTTATTTCCTTTTACCTATTCAGCACTATCAAAGTATACCCGATCAAATGGTAGGACCGAAAGAGATAGAATAGAACTCCTCCAGGATGCAGAACCTTTGGATTTTAACGCAGACTCAGTTAATGATGACCCTCTTGAATCGGACTCGGGAAGGTGAGGAATTTTCTGAGTTATTTACAATTAAAAGGTGCTAATGTCTTCTGTCTTCTGACCTGTAACAGCTATATCAGATGGTTTCATAGTAATAGTTTTGTAAATAAAATGTATGATTTCACCCAGCTCTTCTTTCTTCCTTGTCCCGGTGATATGGGAATTGTTTTAAAATCAATTGAAACCTGAAGGTTTTTCAGTTTTCTAGAAATGTCTGAGTAAGATTTGAGTTTAATATAATTTTGTATATTGGCATAATCTGAAGAATACTGCATATAAAACCAGAAAACTGGAGAATGATCTGCATATGTACAATATAAAGTTTTCTCTGATTTCCTAGAAGACTTTAGACAGCTCGCTTGATTTCCTTGTATAAAAACCATCATAAAGGGCTACAAGAAAGAAAACTGAATATCACAGGACCAGTAGTTGCAGGAATTCACCTGGGGATCAGATCTTAGAACTACTGGAGTAAATTAAAGTCTGAACTTACTGAACAAAAGGTCCTAGACTACACAGTGTAGCTCTGTCTGTAATAGAGAATTCTGTGATTCTGTGGGTGTCACTGCAACACCAAATTTCCGTAGTCGTGAAGTAAGAGTACCTTGCATAACTACTAAGCTCTGTTCATATTTCAGAAACATGTAATACATTTTATGGGTGCTTTTTTAATCTAGGTAGTTATGATGTAGAACCATTTAATAATAAAGAATTTAAAATTCCTTTATAAAAATGTATAGTTTACGTTATTTTTCAGCTAAAACTAGCATACCCAATCCAATAAAAAAGCATGAACTGTTTCAGTTGACTTACACCTATAATGCCAACAAATCGATAAATGCCTGTTCAAAAACATGAAAGAATGCCGTTAAATGACACTGACAGGTTTTAGATTGATTCAGCAGTGTTAGTATGTATTAACAACTAACCTTTCTAGTCTAATGTCACCACATTTCAGAAGTTGGTTCTTTTTAAGCACAAGAGTTTAAAGAGCTAGCCTCACAGTTCTGTCAGCTGTTGGCTTCAATACAGTGCGAAAGGGATAATAGTCTACAAAAACAGGAATATGCATATATAATTCTTTTGGGGCAAATAATTTTGAAGTACAGTATCTGAAGTCTTCCAGCACCTATACGGACTTTGCAGAGTGGAACATTCTGAACTTTTCCTTTAAAAAGAAAATCTGGAGCCACAGAGGTTAGTTGAGCTTTCCTTATTTCATAGAGGTAATAAATCAAGAATAATTGCATATGAAATTCCAATTCACTTAAAAATAGCTTATGAAATACTGATTTTTAAAATTGTAGTTACTGCAATAGTTACAAACATTCTAGAGCAGTAAGAGCACTAGGGACACTATGTTCTGGCTTTGTGTCTGTTCAGATTTTGGGTAGGTACTGTGGAGAAGGAGGTACACTGTGCTGGCATTGAAACTTACAGTGCTTTTAAAATGTTTTTGAAATATATTTGACCAACAATTTGTGAAGCTTCTTTTTTCCCACTATGTATGCAGCCATTTGTTTTCAGTATCTTTAATACTGTTTTTCTCCTAGGAATACCCAATGAGATGTTCTGTTAATCAACCAAACTACTTTTGGATGTCATCCTTTGTTTGTTTGTTTGATTTAAAAAAAGAAAAAAGTGTTCTATTCAACAGAAACATTCAGCTTGCTTCCTTTGTTTTGGGAAACAAGGTTCTTTAAGACTGCCAGTATTGTTATCACTGTTTTTCTTGATCACATGACATTTAACTTTGTGACTGCCTATCAGATTCTCAGGGAAACAGTAATTCAGTAGAACTTCAGATCTTATAACTCATTGACAACTAAGGAGTAAGAGTGCAATGAGAGCTATATGATTCCATCGGTCTTTATTTTTCTATCTCCTGTCATACTTTTTCATGTTTAAAAATGATTCTGCAGGTACCAGCCTGGTGGAAGATACCTGTCAATGTCTCGAAGCAAAATATTTGATGATGTCTAAGCTCCTCAAACCTAAAGAAAATTCAATGGAAATCTATTTCCTACTCATTGCTTGGCAAATAGTGTATTTATGATACATCACAGAACCAGAAGAGACCATTTGTGTTTAAAAAAAGAATATGAAGGAACAACTACTTTGGAAATGCACCTGTATGATAACTTCACTACTTAAGACAAGAATACGCTTCTTCTATTGTAAATATTGTTGCGCATCAGTGTGGGCTTTTGTGTCATGAATAAAAGGACAAAACAATTAAGTTAAAAGAGGGTAAACTTCATAAATATACCTAGGGCTCAACTTGAACTGTTTGTGGAAGGAATTTTTTTGGATTTTAACGGATGCTGTGAGAGCATCTTAATGCATCCGAAGTGCAGTTATATCAATTACTGTAGTAAACACTTTCTATAATTTTTCTATTTGAACTTTATGCCTAGTCCAAAATCTACTGGATTAAATTAAGGCTTCTTTTGGCTTCAGTGGTCTTTGAATCAGACCCTATATAAGCAGAAAAATTGAATGGCAGGCTGTTCTTCATAAAATAACATGTTCCAGTGTTCAAAGGGTAGCTACAAAGAAGATGGAGACTCCGTTTTCACAAGAAGGCACATGGAAGAGATAACAGGTAATGGGGACGAGTTACTTCTGGGGAGATTCTGATTGGACACAAGGAAAATTTTTCACAATGAGAACAATCAGCCATTGGAATAATCTCCCCAGGGAAAGCGGTGGATTCCCCAACACTGGACACTTTCAAGATTCGACTGGACAGGTGGCTGCGCCATCTTGTCTAGACCGTACTTCTGCCAAGAACGGTTGGACCAGATGATCCTTGAGGTCCCTTCCAGCCTGGTATTCTATGATTCAACGATTCTGTGAAGTTTGGCATAAATTTTGGAGCAAGGTGTAATGGTCAAGAAAGGCTATATTTTTTTTTTTCCAACATTATATGCAGATAAATGATTTTAGCATGTGTAAGTAGTTGAAATCAAATATGGACCAGAGTTTCACTGTCATATGAGCCTATGTGCAATAGCAAGAATACATTATCGAAGATACCATGTCTGCTTAAGATTTTTACAGTTGTAATGGTTGAAAATCTTGGCACACCAGTGTTTTTGTAACTGTAAAAGAAATATGATGTGAAAATTGAGTTAAATGCTGAAACATTGTAATTTGCACACACCTAAGGCACGGCTTCAAATTGTAGAGTTTTTTTAAAAGAAGGGAAATACATAGCATGGCTAGATAATGGTAAACGCTCTTAGGGTCCCAAATGCCCTGGTTGCATTATGTATCTGTTCTTAAGGTGCCTGTATTTTGCAGTAAGTTGTTTCAAAAAGAATAATGTTTATTCATTTGAATGCCATTCAAAAATGCCAATTATTAACAGCGTAAAACAGCTTCACATTAATTTCATTGGTGTAGATACATTTTTAAACCGTAGTTAATGGAATTAATTTTCAAATGTAATCATAAGGTAAAAGACGTGGTCAAATTCATGATGTCTTTGGAAATTTGATTAGTTTAAGAGGTTGCTTTATTGCAGTTTGTCTTAATTCTTTACCGCTTGGGGGTTTTCAGACGTGCTTGTTTCAAAGTTAAGTTGAAAACTGAAAAAGAACATGTTTCTATCGTAAATTGTTCATCATACTGAAAAAAACCAGACATCCCTTAGAGCACCTAAGACTGCGTTATTCTGAAACGTAGATTTTAATGGATGAGTTGTTCTACTGATTTTTAAAAATAGTCATTGTTTTCTGAAGTAATTGTTAATGGGAATCTAGCTACCTCCTGTGATTTTAGTACGTCGTGTGTTCTAACAGTAGTGGTGTTTGTAATATATTGATCTGCCTGTTTAAAAACACTGAATTGTTACTATGAAGGAGAAAAAGTACCCTATTTGTATAGAAATAATTATATTAATAAATTTGCAGACGTAAAAGAATCGTCAGATCTGTTCTTAGGTGAATACACTGAACAACAGCCATGCCCACATGTATGCAGGTTCATGCAATTTCCAGATTACCTCTAAGAGAGCACTTTTTTTAGTTTGGGTATTTAGAGTATTGTAAAAGCTTCATCAAAATCTTGTGGCTGTATCAGGGACTGAAAGTTGAGAAAATGAGACTCATTTTATTCAGGTTGTTCTTTAGCGACTTTATGTTAACACCTATTTAATTTATTTTAGAACTGCTTAGAAATGCTATCCTGAATTCAGCCTTATATGAAAGGGTTTGTATATCTGCTTGCATATCCAGCCACATGAATGGTCTTAGACTTGGTATTTCTATTTTTAAAATATGTGTCTCATTTAAATGCATTGGATGGTCCAGATCGAGTGATTTAAGATATGTAGATATGTAGCCTTGCATACCGTGCTTTTGGGAACTGAATGTTGGCATATTTGTTCTGTCAGTATATAGTTGTATTTACTTGCAGCTAAAGAATGTCAATTATGTACTTCTTTATTAATAATTTCACTTACTGAATTACTGAGCGCTTAGGGTATACTTCCATTTCATCATTTCTGCAGTTTCCTCTTCAGCTGTGAACACCAAAAAAACCTCAAAACTCCAAAAAACCCATCCAAGTTAAGTACAAATGTTTGAATATCTTCATGTCGAAGATTTAAACCAGTGAAAAGAATCCATGCAAATTGTGATGAACTTCAAAAAGTGGGAGTGAAAACAGTAGCTACTTTAATACTGTGTCCGTGCTGGATTTCTTAAAAAGTGTGGATAGCAAAAAGGTCTAGTCAAACTTAATAATTCTAATAGATATATAGTTCTTTTTTTTTCCAGATGTTTAAAAATATACATATTCTGATATCTATATTGGAAAATGAGTCCTCTGCACTCCGCTTAGGAAAGGTGCAGTTCTTAGCAGTGAAGTGAGGAAGTCTTTTTATGAGGGAAGGTAAAGGATAGGCAACTTCTAGCTGTGCTGATAGTGACGCTTTGGGCAAGCTGTGATATATTTTATTATATAGGTACGATAACAAGTTAAGAAACAGCAAACTTCATACTACTGTAACTACACTGCTGGAATTATGCCTTATTTTGCAATCAAGCACTTGTAAAATAAATTGTCATTAATAGTATTGATGGGAATGGCAGAAAGCTGCTATCTTTTCAATATTTATTCTTGCTATTTTAAAACATAACCATGACAATGATTTTTGCATATGAAGTATTAAAAAAGTGATTACTCTGATTTTCTGTAGTTATGATAATTTGTATTTTATTAAATTTATCTTGGAATACTGTAAATGTTATGTGAAAAATACAACATTTTGTTCCAGTTTTCATTATTGCTGTAATTATGTGCAATCTGAGGGGCATTTACAATACCAAATGGAGATCACTATGAAGGAAAACTTCTTATGGGGATACTTTAATCTGTTCATTACAGACAAATATGTGCATTATTAACAAAAACACTACTTAGGGTATATATTGTCTCCTAGCTTTTAGTTTAAAATTCAGAAAATGTTTAATTTTTTCAGAGCAAGTTATATGTGAATATTGTGAACTTTCTGAAACTTTTACATTCCTTTTCCCTAATGGGCTCTGCAGGAATGTGTAGGGCTTCATGGCAGTTCTCTGATATGAGCTGTGCCTCTAATGAAGTAGTCTAGTCTGAAGCTGAGACACTCCTACACCATTTAATTATGTTAACAGAAACTCAGTATTCCTAGCAAAAAAAGCACCTTGAACTACATCCCTTTCTAATACATTAATAGCTGTCATTGATTATGTTGCATAATATTGGGTATCTTTTGTTTCAGAAATATGGTAAGCCCAATCAGGTTTATTCTTTGTTTCTGTTAAAAAGCACTGGAATGTATTCCTCAGCATGCTTTTGGGGGGTGTGTGTGTGTTTTAGTTGTAATTGGCAAGCAATAATAATACAAAACTTCAGTTATTTCTTCAGGATAATATTATCGTATTTGATATATTCCTGTGAATTACAATAGTTTCAGAGTGATAGCTATCACTGTAGAAATTAATTAATTTCTATAGAAATACCTTATATTTCTATAGAGATATCTGAAATATAAGGGAATTAATTTGTAAGTATAGTTTTAGTAATAGAAGATTTTCATTCTCCAGTGTATATCAGTATAGGCTGTAGGAGTGCTGCTTATGGATAGACTATCTTCTTTTGCCTTATGATACAAGTATGTATGCATAATACCTTGTTTTGAAATTCACGGAGTTATAAGTTTTTCTCTGTAGCATTCTAAATTATTGTTGTATTGGATATATTTTTGAAATGTGTGTTAAAATAACCTAGTCAGAGTCAAGTTGGCATGAAATAAATAATTTCTGCAATATGTTTTCCTTGGTGTATTTTTGATATTCACACTTTTCTGAAGTGTTTTTGATAGTAATCTTTCAGAGAAATTTGACCTATTTCTTTTTTCCAGGTAGAAATTAAGTTTACTTTAGAGGACAATCCAACCTTGTTTTGGTCATCTTTTTACATCTTCCTTAAAGCGAATTAAAAAGGGAGATTGAGAAGAAGCTTGCGTACCTGGAGGTGTCATTGTTGGGGTCCGGAGAGGAGGCTTGGACCCACGCTTGGGGCCGGTACCTTTACTGACAGCTCACCCCAGCTGCATGAGCAGCTTCTGCGAGCTCCAGGAGGCGGAGAAGGGCAGCCAGGCCAGCTGAAACCGTACAGCCTGTGAGGACCCTGTGTGCTCCTGGGGCTGACTGGGCACTGGGTGTTTTTGTAAGGCGGAAGGTGGGGTGGAAGGTAGGGCTCCTTCACTTCCCTTTCTTTCCGTGTGCAATCAAGCTGGGACGTAATGCCTGCTAGATGTACCCAGCCATTGGTGAGAACAGAGGCAGGAGACCTGCCGCTACAGCGATGAGCAGATGGGGAAGGTGAAGGAGTTAGCTCTATCTCTTCTTTCACTGCTTGCACATTTATCACTTTTGTCTTCCCCAGCTGGAAAAAAAAAAAAAAGTCAAATACAAGGTGAGGGAAGAAGAGAGAAATTTTTTAAAAAAAATCTGAAGATTTTATTGTCTCTATACAGCTACAGTGGCAGGGTGTGTTTTTAGGTTTCTTGTTTTCATTCTGATAAAGTGGCATTTTTCTTGAGAGGTACAGAAATATCTTCTCGATGTTGTAAATCAAAAAGCTATACCCTGGAGTAAGTAATAATTCACCTTTTTAGCACATCACAATATTTATAACAACTAGGACTGGTTGATCCCTGTATTTGATTATTTTCTGTCTCCTATACTTAGACTCTACCTGCTGTTCTAAGTGAGTTGCAGGAATCATTTTGCACACTCCAGACCAGCCTGTGCCATCGCTGCAGCTGGAGTGCCTTGACGCTGTCAGTAAAGACTTCTCCTGTCACATCCCGTCTGGGACCATCACCCCTCCTGTCCTGCTGCTCTACCAAGTGTCTTTCGTGGATCTTTTTGTCAGGCATTTTTAATGTATATGGGTTCAGAATAATGTGGTAAATTAATGATGCATGCAGATGTTAAGAAAGATTAGTAATGGAAAGTTCAGTGGAGCAAACTGAGCCATCTGTCATAATCCAGTGGATGGCGTTTTCTCTCTCCACAGGAGAAGAGGTAGGAGTAGTGGAATGATCTGCTGTGTATGCTTTTGATTTTTTTCCAGACACAGTTTGGATGTTGAAGTGAATCGCTCTCAGTTAACCAGCCACGCTCTTCCTCCAGACTTACTGTGCTAAGTAGCTGCTGTAAGCCTAACAGCATGTAGTGCAGAGGATGGGAGTTGTGCTTGTTAAATACTAACTTTCCATTATTCATTGTCAAATTTTTATTTGCTCAGAGAGCAATATAAATTCTGTTGTTTAATTGTCAGCAGTTGCTAATGACACTACCTTGTGTGCTCAGTGGATTTTAAGTCTTCTGAAACAGCACTCTGAATTGTCAGGGTTGCGAATTAACCTTGCGCTGCCCTTCTCACCTCGCCTCTGCCTGCGCAGTGCCACAGCGTGCCTGCCACAGCGGTTGCTGGTTCGTCCTAGTCTCTGCTCCGCATACTGTGATAAAGATCTTAACCCTTTCTCTTCCTAAACATCCTATCTTTTGCATCATCTTGTTATGCATTGGTTCATTAGACACCATGGCCTTCAGGATTTTTTGAGAGCTTTATCAAGAAGCCAGAATTGGTCAGGGCCCGACTTGGACAGCAGACACAATTTTTCTTCCCTTCTCAGGGAACATGACCTGAGCTGCAAAGATTCAGCAGATAAACAGAGGTCAGGTGTTGGAGTGGTTTATGAATGTGGGTTATGCACAAACACAAGAAAAGCTTTCAGATTCCTTCCACAGAAACAGCTTATCTGGTTCAAGGTGTGTGTTTCGAGTCACTCAGTCAACATCAAAGCAAAGGTGTAACTGGGGCAGTGCCTGGACATGCTCTGTGGACCTGCTAAGCCTCTGAAGTCCAAGTGAACACTTAAACAATTCACTGTTGAACAAAATTGGTTCCTTAGGAAAGGTCATCTGTTCTGAGTATACTTCACAAAGGCTGGATGCTGGTGGGAATTTTTCTGGTGTGTTCTGTGATCCTCATGTCCCCCAGAGGCCATCTCCTTTCATAAGCACTAGTACTCCTGTAAAAATGTCATACTTTTTATTTTGCAAGACTTTGCTGTTTTTACATCTATGGGAATTGAGAAGAAGATGCACAAGAAGTGTGCTACTCCGACATGTTTCAGTGAGCAAGCAACAGCTTTCAAGCCCAGGTTTCACAAATTGCGAGTCTATTGCAAGTGGCTGTCACCCGTGGCAGCCAGTGTGAGACAGCATCACGGCCTTCAGAGGTGGCTTGCTTGTGTCGCACGGCGCGTGGAAGGGAATGGGGCAGAGCGAACCCGGGGCACAGAGAGACGGGACAAAGGAAGTGGGTTGAGAGGCAAAGCAAAGCGTGGGAGGGTATTTGAGCAGCGATGGCAAGGAAGGTGTGATCTCTGCCTGCTCCTGGGGTAAGCTGCACCTTTTGCTGCTCACAGCCTCACCTCAAATTTCATGTAGGAAATCTGATAGAAACATGCTGATGGCTGGCCCCCAAGCTCTAAGAATATGTAGCTTTGACTGCAGAGCAGCTACAACAGCCTGTGCTGGGCTCGGTACCATGCAAACACCATATAGCTTTTCTCTCTCTTGTTTCGGGTATCTAAGCTGAGCACAATGCGTGGCTTAAAGAGCCTCCACACAAAGGAGGGAGTGAGCAGGGGGAGAGATCGAGAGCATGAACAAGTGTGATGCAATTCAGAGCAGCAAAATAAAGACATGTCTTGCGCTGTTGCATCGCAGAGACAGTTCAGTGGTGGGCTGGGGAGACGTAGATGGTTTGAGTCAGGCTTTCTGGACTAATGCTTCAAACATCTTTACTTATCAGCCAAAACTTGTCAGCTCTGGGCAATAAACATTGCGGGAGACTGGCAGCAGGCTGGAACGCTGATGTGCTGTAAAGCGAGAGCCAGGCTGGTGCAGAACAAGAGTGGGATCTGCAGGCTTGGGGGCGGGTGGCTAGGCAGGGTCTGTCCCAAGTCCCACCACAGGGGTGGGAGACCCCTACTAAAGGCGGCAACAGCATGAACTTTGGTCAGTGTCCCCACTTGTTGGTTCTGAGTGATTTGGAACAAGTTTAGAGCTAGAAACCTCAAAAACACTTTCAGAAAATGGGATGGACTTGTTTGCTCTGTAAGCAGACTTCTGTTGAAATGCTGCAGCAATGTAATCGAAAATCCCGTCACCATTCATCAGGAAAAATAATTACTGCGGAGTGTTAGGATTTAAGAGCTTGATTCTACTCTTGTTCAGATGAAGAAGACCTTTGTCACTAGCAGTACCAGAACATGCCTTACATGGTTTTTTGTCTGGGAACTGTTACAGAGATTTTCTGAATGCACTAGTATACTTGAATAAAGAACAAATATGAAACCAATCTTTAAATTAGCTATATGTTTGAACTATTGGAGTCTAGAGCTAGTGATCCACCTGAGGCATCCAAGCTGTAATTTTCACACTGTGGCCATTTGAGCTTATCAACCACAGGGCAAGGTGACACTTCCATTTACCTCGGGCTAGATAGGCCAAACCAATATTCCTCCAGAGAAGCATGTTCAGCAGCAACGCTGAGAGTAACTGGTTCTATGTCACAATTAATGAAACCTGAGCTTTTGATTTTTGCCATGAAGTCTTTCAGCACTTGCAGAGAGCAATAAGACATGGCAGTCAGTGAAACAATTCTTTGGTTCTAACAGTTACAATGTTGGATTCAAGTGATTTCCTTGGGTGCTTACTCTCTTGGAATATTTTTTCCAGTCTCCATTACTTTGAAAACAAGACGTCCAAATGTCTTTGCTATGTGCTGCTTTGATCTCTGCTACACAATCAGGATGGACAGGGTAGCAACTGTTGCCCTACTTAGATTCAAGGAATGGTTAATGCCTCTTTTTTTAAAAAGAAACTATATGGAAATTCAGATTTGCATTGGATTTGCTTTTTTCTTCTTTGCTGATATTTTCAGGTTAGGTCTGTTCCCAACTTTCTGCCGTTACTGATTGGAGAGGCACAAGGCACAAAACTCTTCACATGACTCCAGAAATCCACAGCTAAGCGGGAGAGAATACTGAGACCCAAGACACAGGACTGTCCGTTCCAGCTTGTGGCCTGCTAGCAGCTGGGAACTCTGCTACAGAGCATGCCTTAGTTTTTCTGCAGCAGAGCAGGAAAGATTAAAAGCATTGACGATGTTATGCCAAACTTGTCCTTCAAGGAATTGAGGTCTTTGAGTATAATATTGGTATGCCAGTTGATTCATAAGGGCTGAATGTCATCTATTTGTATGGAAGGAGAAGCAAGACTATTTAACTGGGTGCCGTTGTTTTTGAACATTTTAGTTGTTACTTCCTCATCAGGACTACAGATTGTGAATTCTTTAAATTTTAATGGTTTAGAAGGTAACAAATTTAGTGTACTTTTCAATTAATCCTACTGAAAAGAATAACAGTGTACTTAAAAAATCAACCACACACTAGCACTTCTTGATTGAAAAGAAATCCTTGACACTTCTTACCACTGAAATCCATAGCTGTAAGACTGGTTCACTTTCAGAGCATGCTTAAATAGAAGAACCTTGTTTCAGCAGCAACCCTGTCAGCTATATGTATGACTCTCCCACTTGAAATCTGCCTCTTCCCACCCTGAACCATAGCATACTCTTCTGGACTGCTTGTTGCTTTACTTGTGAAGACAGGAAACCATGGGTTGCTTTTCAAGAGACCAGAGTTAAGATAAGCCTCACAGTGCCTGAAATAGCCTCAGCGTTCAAGTGAGGCCAAGTCCTGCCTTCCAGGAAACCATGGGCAGTATTGAAAAATTCTAGGCAACAGATTATGCCTGTAGACAAAAGCTATTTAAGTATGTATGTATGTATGTATGTATGTATGTATCTATCTATCTATCTATCTATCTATCTATCTATCTATCTGTCTATCTATCCACAGCAGCCAGAACGCTTAATGGGAAGCTTGTTCGTCATAGCTCCAAACTCATCAAATCCCTGAGATCAGTGTAACAATTCTTTAATCTTCCGTATCAGCTGAAGAGCCTGTTCCCAGAGTAGTGTCCCAGGTTTTACACTGACTCTGGAACCAGATTTGAGGAAGACTGAAGCAGAATTCATCAAGAGGCTTCCCCCAACATCTCCTTACCTTGCAACAGTGAAAGACTAGGCTGAGCTCTTAGCATGGGCAGAAGGAGTTCAGTGTTTGTTCTGGTTTGGATCCAAGCTGTGACAGTTCAGCAGAGCCAGATGTCAGGAACCCCTAACTGAACATGGTGTCTCTTTCCAGGAAACTTCTCTATTAGGAAAGTCCCTGGGCTAGAGAGTCAAAGAATTTAAGTGCTTTGTAAACTTTGCAAAGGAAACCTCGTGTGAGTTCCTCAGTGAACTGTCCGACTTCTATGTTAAAAATTAAATTAGGGGATTGATGCCTTACCCAGACTACCCACAGAAATTTCTGACACCGATGAGCAGGTACGTCCCAACAAAAAATCCAAAACCTTGAGAGAAAATGTCATACTGCCTAAATAAGAGACCTATTGACTTCTTTCTATGAAAGTCTTTGTCTCAAGTCTGGTTTGTCTTGCAGCATTAGCTTTGCCTAGGAATAATAAAGTAAAGAACTCTATGTGCATGGGGAAGGAGAACTTCTGCTGAATGACTTTTGCAGCCTCACTTCATTATTTAAAGGCTAGTATTTAGACAGCCACTGTCTGGGACTGAGGAGTGCTGATGGGCTTTGCAGATAATCCAAGCTGCTTGAGAAGCTCTACACAGAGATCACCAAGACTGTGTACCTGCCCTCCACAAATTGGTCAGTGTTGCTGGCAAACCCTTTTTTCTATTAACCAGTGCAGTCCTGTCCACGAGAGTACGTGGTACCTTAGCAGAGACTGGACTACTCCTATTTTAACCCACATATTTCCAGTATTTTCAAAGTGAAAGCATTTTAACATGCTGCCTTTAACTCAGCCTGTTTCTTTTTCCTTTGGACTCCTTGGAGGCTAAAATTAATGTTTTCTTCAAAAATAAGGAAAGAGTAATGCTTGCTTTTTCACAGCTCTCGGGCAAAAGGAGGCAGAGTTCACAGTTTATTCTGATTTGGATCCCAGTTGTGACAATGACAGTCAGAGAACAGCTAGATGTCAGGCAACAAACCCCTTGGAAAGATCCACTGGCTGGGGGTAAGTCTCCGTGTCCTCATCCTCCCAATTTACCCACTTTGTCCCTAAGACACAGGCACTGACTTGTGCCATGTAATGACAAAGCCTCCAAGATAGTCTTGGAGCGCCAGATTTTCCAAAGCTCCAGGGCCCTCTGTTTTTCTTTTGGCTAGAGGAGGTCCGATTCCTTGTAGGCAACCAGACACTGGGTTGATAGTGCTGTTAGGAGTGTTTACTTGATGTTTGTGTCAAAATATTGCTGAAAGCAGATGAAGCAGTCTCAGGACTCTGGTCCCACCTGCTTTCTCAATGCTACATGTGATGTTGGTGATGGCTGGACAGGGCTGTGCCAGGTTGGGCAGTGAGGGCAGGGAGTGACACCAGGCAATGTCAGACAAAGAGTTGGAGGTGAAGGTGCTGCTCAGCGGAGCCTCTTATGATCAAGGAAGCTGTGGTGAGTAACACGCCATGGACTGCAGCATAGCACTGCAGCCTCCCTCATTGGCAGAGGCAACTGATGGTGGACTAATGCACTGTTACAACAACTTACATGGTATTTACAGTAGTAGTATAATTCGGATTCAAAGTATTCTTGCAGTATTCTAATATTCTGTTCTGAGATACGTTTTGTTACTTGTTGTTGTAACCATGCGAGCTGGGTCTTTTGTTGGCTTTGTTGGTTTTTTTTTGCTTGGCATCATCAAAACAGCCATCTTTGGTGACATCCGGATCGTATGACTGTTTGTACAAAAACTTGTGAGTCTTCATCCATCAGAAGATAGTGACTTCCTCCTGTAGATAATAAACATGCCAGATTATGCAATTTCTGGGTAGATAATGTTAACAAAGTCTTGTTAGCATTATCTGGTCTCAAATGCAGGAATGGTGTATCAGAAATGTGGCAGTATTTCTAGTCTGGTTGCTTGTTCATACAGCTGAGCTACATTTTTCACTAGCATAAATCATTTTGAGACGATTTGACCAACTTGGTTTCAAAAAGGTCAAGCCTTCAGGCCGAAAAACTAGTTTACAAACATTTAAATGCTAACTCATGCCAGTATCCTAGTCTTCGTGCTGTGCAAGTGACTGCTTCCTGGTTCCTGCTAGTGGTTTGTACTGTGGTGGGGTCCTCGTCAACATCAGTGCCCATAATGGAGGTACACAGTGAGACACAGAGTAAGAACATCAGCTAGTGTCAATAGTCGTGGGCCCACGAGGGAGGGTAGGAGGGTGGGAGGGTAGGTTCCTAACTTTGGGAGAAGTATGGATACTTCATCTCTGTTGCATCAGGCGTAAATGCACGTGTTAGATGCCACACTTCTAAAAGTAGTGGAAACTTTGCTAGGGAGTGAAATTACGACTGGATTAGTGGAGAAGGTCTCGAAACAAAGGAGGGTCTGTACTAGGTTGTAACTTCGCCTGTGGAGCTAGAAAAGTTTGGGGAATCCTGCTGCCATTTCTGCAGCATGGTGTTGGCCTACCCCTCTCCATCTCCCTGTTGGATGTCCTCTCCAGTGTGTGCCTGCAGAGCTGTGCCACCGTACAATGCTCCTTGGTCCCTTCCCACACAAGCCATGTAGATCTCTACTGCACTGTGCAAGGTGGGGTGAAGAATGATTGCCTGGGAGCTGTGGTCTCCCAGTCCTGGTGGCACTCCCACCTAACCTGGACAAGAGCACCTGGGTTACAGAAGAAAAGATTGCGTACGTTTTGGGGAGGTTAATACAGGGTAGGGTATTTTTTCCCCCCAGCAGTTATTAAACTAGAGGGCAGACAAAGGGAGAACAAAGCTTGCTCGTGCCAAAGAAAGAGCATGCCACAGCTGGGGCATATTTCCTCACAAGCTGGACAGGAGAATCTTTGCTGGAAGATCTGAATAACTGATGCCAAATCTTCTGGGCAAAGCCAACATGTGTTTTCACCTCTGTTTAAAATTGCTCTTGACTGTATGCTAAACACGTATCAAGGGGCAAGTGCATGTCGTACATGAAGACAACACTATTATGCTGCAACCAGCATAGAGAGAGACATCACCTGCCTAACTTCCCAGCTAAGAAAAAACCCACCACCCAATTCCAAGGGAAATACTCAGAAAGGGGCAAAGCAATCCCACTGCTGGACAGACCTCGACTGTGTGCATGTGAAAATAACCACACAGAACATAACAGTAAAACTTCCTGTTAATGCAGTTTGCAGATGGCAACGTGCATAACATGCCTCAGAGAGACCAGGAGTAATGTCACAGAGTGCCTGTTGGCCCCTTGTTAGGAGCTGAATCTGAAGAAGCCCCCAGGCTCATCTTTCCTCTCTTCTGTTATGCTCAAGGTCTTGTTTATGGGCAAAAAGAAAGAACGCCTTACATGTAAGTAGAGCCAAGAATTTACTGTTTATTGAAATCTGAAGAGTCTATTATTGCTAGTGCAAATCTGGTTGTTATAGAAAAAGAAAGAATAAAAACAATGCAGCTAAAATACGTCAATACAGGGAACAGTGTCAATAATAACACAATTAAAATTATAAGACATATTTCCTATTTTTTTATCCATTTTCTGGGGGTTCTGTTGTTCCTTTCTGTTGTTTCTCGGGGTCTTAAAGTCAGCAACCTCAGCCTGCAGGATGACATAACACTGTAAATCTTCAGCTTCTGATGCCTTTTGTTGGGAATATTATCACACTGATTCTCTGTGATATACTTGAGCTAATTTGTCAGTGTTTCCTAACATTCATTTACGCTTCTCTCTTTTTTCACTTGTCTGCAGCTCCATGTTACAGCTGAATTTACTGTATGTAGTGTACTTCACATATGTTAGAGACTACTTCTTTGCTTTCTTTGCTACCCCTAAATGCAGTCTGTATTTCTCTCTTTGACCATTGGTGAGGAGCTGTGGGGTCTCCAGTGCCGAACCTGTGCCTCAGCTTTTACCATGTCAGGCCTATATTGTTCCGTGCCGCATCTTCTGTCTCCACTTCTCAAGGCCTCTGCAATTGTACCAGTATTCCTCAATCCTGTATTGTATTACTTGTAAATATCTCATTATACATAGAACTACTACTTTTAACTGCTAGCTATAGAAAGCTGCACAGTACAAAGATAAACAAAATTAAAACACATTACTATAGCCAGCTGGTCAGTTAGTGACATTGCTGTCACAGGAAGAAGGAAAAGAAAGCTACAGGTAGATCAAGAAAAGTTCAGACCAAGCAAGGCTGGAAGCTCTGCAGTCTCACTGCGAAGCTGGTGCCCTGTTGACAGCAATGGCAAGGCCAGGTTACAGGGCTACGCTGCCGCACTTCCCAGCACATCTCGCCTGCCCGTCGGGGAACGAGGTGTGCTCTTGTGTTGAGTCCTTCTTTAATTTTTTATGATGCACTGCATCCTCTGCAAGTCCATACCTCTCTAGCGGAGTGTTCACTGATGAAAGAGGTTATGTAGGTTGTGAAAGTTTTAGAGATCAGGAACAACTCTTGGGGTTTTTTTAACCTCCCATATCACCCTGCGCCAAATTAAGCTTTCAGTGTACAAGCACACATTTCAAGACCTTTCCTGCCACTAGTACTATGCTGCCAAACTGAATCATTTGTGTCAGAGGCATGAGAAAATCTTACTTGTGAGATAATCCTCTCACTACCATGATTTTTTCGTTTCAGTGGTTTGTAATACGCAGGAGGTGGTAAACAGATGGAACTTGTTTTACATGCACTCCTTCACATGAATTATTTTTTTAAAAAAACTTTTAAAATAAGATCTGTTTGGATGACACCTTTAATGCCACCACAACAGAAAGAGGCAGAATAGTGTAGAAAGACAACTCTAATTTGATTTCCAAAACTGCCGTGTGGGAGAAAGGAGCCTGTAGGATTGAGATCATGTGCAGCCGACAAAAGGTATCCTCTGTACTTCATTCCATGTTAAGAAGCATGAAAAATTCCAGAATTTTAAAACTAGGGTGGAAACTTTGTTTTGTTTTTAATTTTGTGTATCAAAAGCTAGAGGGGACAGAGAAGCATTTTTGTGTTTCATTATCTCAACAATAGCTGGCTGGCAACGTGCAGTAAGATCCATGCCAGAGCCAAAGCACTTTGGGTTTGTCAGAACTGAATAGTGTGATTTACCTGAAACTGTGTTGCAGAAAGCTTTTTCACCGAGATTTCAGATGTGCTTTTGACTTAATTTACAGTGGAAAGCAAACACAGGATTGCCTTTGAAAGGGAAATTCCATCATTACTCTTCTCCTTCTCACCTGTCAGCAGACTTGCTCCCCTCCATCACCTCAAAGTGAAAGAGTAATAAGGATGTGATTTTTGCTAAAATGGAAATGAACATGGAGCAACAGGGGCTGCAGCATCAGAGACTGTTATTTAGATCTTGCCGATATCTGAAAAGCATTAGTTTTTCTGCCAGACCCCAGCAGTTTTGTGGGGTTTAACAGTTTCTCCTAGTCAACATCTACAAAAATGCAGAAGTTCACAATCTGTAGCTGGAGTCTTCTGTCTCAGTGGTCTGCTTTCTCCAGTAATGAAGAGCATGCCCTGACTGGATGCTGGAGCATGATGGTGGAAAAAACATTCTAGAAGCCAAACTATAGGGAGCCAGAAGATAGTGGAGCAGCAATCTGTCTTAATCTTTATCCCGTATACGTACCCTGTGAGAGCTGTGGGCTCAGACCAGGACTCCAGGCTGTCATGGCAGATCCCCTATATCTCTGCTGAGTGTTATGAATGTCTGTAAGAGCCTCTCTGTCTTGAAAGCTTTGGGGGAGAAATGAACACCAAACTCCCCTGGAATTGCCTGGAGGATGTCAAAGGCACCTAGCTGTGTCCGCTGTTTAGGTAGGGATTTCAGGCACTCATTTTAAGAGGCACTTATTTTAAGAGAGTCGTTTTCCTGGGAACATAAAATTTAGAGACTTATGAAGGTGCACCAGGTGCTAAACAGATTTAATCCCACGAAGGTTAAAAAGTAGCATCCTCAAAAACCATGTCTGGTGATCTAGCCTGGAGTCTGACTCCTACACCAGGCAAACAGGAAGAAACTAGTAAAGGAGGAGTGTGGTTAGACTTTTAATTCCTCTGTTCTTCTTGTGCATGTGCATGTGCATCTGTGCTATGCAGGCACTTGAATTCATTGCCAGCAGTGCTGCTTTCAGCTGGAAGGCACCATGGCCACCTCATGCCTGTCTTTCTCCACAGGCTTTGATCATGATTCCCAGAAAACCTGGGTTAAAGCTGTCATCATGAGGTTGGCAAGCCTGTTGGCAGAGACGCTCCATCCAGACTTTAGAAGCCACGTCACATCCTGCCTTCCAGTCCTCATTCACCAGTCCTCATTCACCAAAGTCTGAACGGCTGCTTGCAACACCAGAAGTGACCTGCAGAGTATGACAACTCAACGCTTGTGGTATTTGTTACTGTGAGGTTTTCACAAGGGTCAAATGTGTTAATGGGTTCAAGGAGGGGCTAGAGAAACTCGTGGTGAATAGCTCTATAGGTGCGACTTCAGCTCAGTAAGCCAGGAAAGAGGCTGGTTGCTGGAGGGTGGATGGGGAAGGAGAACTCTACAGGCATGCCCAAGGCCTGTTCCCCAACAGTGACTGCTGGCCACAAGAGACTGGGCCAGCATACCTCTGGGCTGACCCAAACCAACTGTTTCTTAACTTCAAATATTCTTACAATGCTGTAGTTCTATAGCAGGGGCAGCTAGGGTGTGATTCAGTTGCCTAAATTCCAGCATCTGGTACCATTGGGTGTCCTGCTATCCCTTCAGCTCCTCTCCCAGGAGAGCTCAAGGTAAGTCCTATATAGCTCTGTGCAGATACCTGGAGTGTCCTTGGTGGCTAAAATGGCCATAAGTACCTACGGTTGGGCTCTCACAGCCTCTGGGACCAGGTCAGAATTGAGGGGGGCCCTCCTTGAACAGCGGTACTTTTGAAGGAGTTGAATGTTCAGGTTTTGGCTGTCACAGGACGCAAGGTTTTGGGCACTGAAACAGTATGAGAGGGTAAATGCCAGTACTTGGCATTAATCTGTGTTGAGGTCTGGCCCTGGGTCTTCAGTCTGCTGACTTGTCCCTGTATAAATCTGCTCTTCACAGCCAGAGAAACGAGATCTTCGCTGAGGCAGCAGCAGCTCATATGCCAAGGTGGCACCATTTCAGGGCTCAACATATGCAGAGAAGACTGACAATAGCTAATCATTCTGGGTGACAAAAGTCACTTTTGAAGTGAGCAGTCCACGGAGAGAAAGGAATGTGGGACATCAGTAACCTCTCTAGATTGACGGTGTACTACCAGTGTGTCAATGAGTAGTGCGAGTGAGAAGGTGGTTGTTGGGGTAGGCAGGCCTGTGCTGAAACGTGCTGCCATGTCAAGCGACCCCTGGTAGGGAAAAACATCTGACTCACATGCCACCAGCAAGTTTCTGGAGGCAGGAACCAAAACAGTCCCTGGTAAACGCGAGAGGGAGCTCCAGAGAACAATAACAAAAAGTACACCCTGTTTGTGGTTATTTTAGAAATGGTACCACACAGACCGAAGTAATACCTGCAGTTAGACAGGCTCCATGGTCTGACAAGCAAAGCACTCCCCTTGCTGGCACCTAACACAGCTTCTCCTCCCCATGGGCTCCAGCTAATTCTGCAGCCACAGCCCTCTCCTGCACAACTACTGATATTGCTTCCTCAGCACCTCTCTGCCTCCTGTCAAATTGTGCCTGCATAATCCCATATCCATGTGAAAATCTGCATTTTAGAGGACTGAAAGATCAAAAGATGATCAAGACTTCCCCCCTCAGCATGTACCTGTGCCAAGAGCAGAGACTTCATAACCACTCTTCTTTCCCCAGCCTGTTCCACCACTTTCTTGTGATAGTCTTCAAGAAAGGCCACTTTGAGGAGCAGCTAACCAAAATCTTCTCCTCTGGCTTTGGCTCCCTTCTCTGCCCTCTTCACTGAGGACAGATTGTTCAGGTTCTTGTTGCAGCAAGCTGCAGACTGCTCTCCTGTTCTTCCTTACCTCCTCCTCTCTGCAGTGATCCAAAACAGCTTTTCAGCAGCAAAAGGTATTTGATCCTGCTAAATGCTGGGTCTGTTTAACTGGTTTCTTCTCTGGAGGAAAGAGATAGAAGGGGATGAGCACAGAAGTTTCTCATGCCGCTTAGAACCCCACTGCATTGTTTGACTGTGGTTGAGAGAAGCCTGTCAGTATTTTTTTAAAATGTCAAAGAACCAAAATTTTTAAAAAATGACATGAAATGTTTTCCACTTTGCATAAAATCTTTTAAAATTAAAGTTTTAGTATTTCAAGGTGCAAGATAAAAATAATTGATTTTTGATAAACTTTTGTTGCTCAACTTCTTAAAAAGCTGAAGAACCTAGATGTTTCATTTTTCATTCTCCAACTGAAAACAGATTTGTGGTAGATTTGCAAAAAAAATATTTCAAAACTACAGCCTTTTCTGGAATGCTCCTCAAATCACTCTAAAAAACTTGTCAAGCAACACATACCTTTAACAGCAGCCACAGCGTTAAAAAAAATAAAAGATGTTTGTGCTTCTGCAGAGTGAGAGGAAAAGGTGAGGTGTGGTGAGACCAGGTGAAGGTAAGGAGTGCCGAAGGTGCATCGCTGGGCAGAGCAACCCATGGGGCAGGTGCTGCCAGCACCGTGCGCTCCCCAGGCTGGAAAGGCTCCTCGGCCCGGAGGGATGAGCTGAATCACAGAATCACAGAATCACAGAATCACAGAATCACAGAATGTTCGGGGTTGGAAGGGACCTCTGTGGGTCATCTAGTCCAGCCCTCTGCCGAAGCAGGGTCACCTACAGCAGGCTGCATAGGACCTCATTCTGGCGGGTCTTGAATATCTCCAGAGAAGGAGAATCCACAGCCTCCCTGGGCAGCCTGTTCCAGGGCTCTGTCACCCTCACAGTGAAGAAGTTCTTCCTCATGTGACGGAACTTCCCGTGCTTCAGTTTGTGCCCATTGCCCCTTGTCCTGTCACTGGGCACCACTGAAAAGAGTTTGGCCCCATCCTCCTGACACCCACCCTTCAGATATTTATAAGCATATATTAGGTCCCCTCAAAGCCTTCTGCTCTTCAGGCTGAACAAGCCCAGGGCTTGACCTGAGGGTCACTGCTGGGGGGTCTGACCCTCACGGAGGGGAGGGCTGCCTCTCTGTTATGAGCAGGGCAGGGGACCGTCCCCAGCACTCAGGGTGGATGTGACCACCTCTTTGGAAGGGGTTCAGTAGCACGGGCATACTTTGCCCTGTGCTAGCTGGTCTTGGCTCCAGAAAGCCATCGTAAGCACAATTTATTTCAGCTGTATAACTACAAATCACACAGGGAGACAGCATTTTTGGATGTGAAAGCATTTTATTACGACTGGGAGTTCAATTTAATTGGATTATATCTTGGTTTAAGATGGGAATGCTTTTCCCATGACAATATTACTTACCATGGGGGTTTCTTTTTTGGTGTATGTGATATTTTCTCAATTTTAATGGCAGGAATAAACCCAAAGGTTTATCCTGTAAAATTAGTCTTCCTTTTTTTTTTTTTTTAAGCTTCTAATGTAATTGTATTGAAAATTCAACACCATGCTGATTCCTCTACCAAGTGGGAGCAGACATGTTCATACTTGCACTTATTGCTGGAGAACTTCTCAATAGTGATGGTCACAGGTAGCACATGAAGAAGCAATGCTAATGCATGTAAACTACAACAAAATACCCAGTGGCTTCCCCCTTTTCTTTGAAGCACTGCATATTTCTTATACCCTCCTTTCTGCCTAAATTCAACAAGAAATCTGAATTTTTGGCAGCTAAAATTGACAAAATCTCAGTCTCTGTCATGTGTAGATCATGTTAGATGTCACAGATTTTTTTTCTCATTAGATTCAATCCAGTGCTGAACCACAAACTGAACAGACAGTTCAGGCTGTTCAGACTGAACAAAATCAAAAATCAAACAGGTATGCATTCAGAGGTAGTTAGAAAACTAGAAGGAAGAATTCCAGAGTTCTGATGAAATCTCTGTTTCCTTTCTGATAAATTCTGAATTCACTGGGCTCTGCATACAGCTTTGTGCACAGTAGCAGAACAAGTACAATCAAGTAAAACTAATCACAGCCTGATTCAATCTGACACAACTGAAAGCACACTAATAATTGTTCAGATTCATAACTCATTAACCAGCTCAGACAGGGCACAGTCCCTTCTTCAGAAGAGGCTGCTAAAGGTGGACTGAACATCTGCAACTGTAGGTATGTGCCTGGGTTCACTGGCAGAGGGCAGGAAAGGCAGCAGAAGGCAGCTGAGTATCCAGATGTTAAATAAACTTATTCTTGTGTTTTCAAGAGCCTGTCCTTGCTCTTCCGATCTATGTGCACCCCTCTGAAAGTCAATGCAAACTCTGCATCAGAAGAATTGCTTTACTCAGGTGGGATGCTGAATTTCAAGGACCAAGTCGTTGTTCAGTGAAGACTATTTCTGCCATCTCAGTGTCTCCATTTTGCCGTTGCAGTGCGTGCTGGCAGATGGCAGGGGCTGCTCCTCCTGCACCAGCAGCCCAGGCATTGTTTGGAGCCCTTCATCTTTTCTGCATTCCCAGGAGGCCTCTAGAGATCATTTCGCAAAATAAAGATAGCAGGCAGGGGGGATGTTACACTGTCACAGAGTCAATATTGTTGAATCACTGTATGATTAAATAAGCATTGTTTCCTGGTTGTGCATTAACGTACAATCAGTTGCCAGATGGGAGACATAAAGCATATATGAAGACTTGCACAAGCTACTGTTCAGCACCAGGAAGTACCTGTTGATTAAAGATAAGGAGCCACCAGGATGCAAATATTATTATTCTAGTAATTGCCTAAAATAATTCTCCGCTCTTCTCAGGAAATGATGCACTTCTTCATTCTTGCTTGATATTTTATCCATGGGCAGAACCAGGCTTTCTCCCCATTCCCCATGCGCTCTCCTGCCAGCTTGTACAAGCTGCTGTTGCCATCAGCCCTGAGCCTGTGCGTTCAGTCTGCTGCTGCTGCTGCTGGGAGAGAGCCGGGGAGCGCAACACAGGCTGTTCTTACCCCTAAGGAGTCTATCAATAGACCAATTCCTTCCCCAAGTGTTAACCTATGTCACTGATAATTTTTGTGACCTTCTGCAGACAGAGTTTTTAATAGCTGTGTCTAGACTGAGAGCAATTTTTCCTCATCATATGGGCGTTTCACCTTTTCAGTTTTCTTCTTGCTGCAAATGAACACAATCTCAGCGTCTCCCCAGAGGTTCTCACCACCAGCGGGTCTTCAGAATGGCAATTAATCAGCAGGAAAAAAAAATACTCCTGCAGCTTGATTTTCGTAAAACACAATCTTCAGGTGTTCACTTATTCTCTTGTATCGTGTTTTGAGTAAAGGATTGCACCATTAGGTTTTTTCAACCCTATCAACTATGGAGCAGAGAAACATGTTAAACAAAACATAGCCATGCCCAATGCCAGCATGGCGATGTTGCACTCTGCTGCAGGCATCCCCAGACGTCTCGTCTCGGTGAGGGGCAGCACGAGGAGTCTCCCACACTCCCCCACGCAGCCTGTGTGGGCAGAGAGGAGAAGGAAGGAGGAGAAGGATTGATTTGTAAAAAGAGGTTGAGTAAAAGGACTCCTGCAACCCAGCAGCAATCGCCTGGGGAAGCAGCGTAATTGCAGGTTGGGCCAGCCGCAGCCACCAGTGTCACCTTGGAGACCGGCTGGTAAACTCCAGGCCTCCCAAAAAAGGGGGGGGGCCAAAGCAGCCGTGTGTGTAAACAAGTAAAACGAGATGGACTAGGAAGCTCTGCAGTGAGCCCAAGGCCCAGCATCCCCTCTGCTTGCCACCTGAGCCCGGTGAGAGCCTGGGAGCGGGGAGGCAGGTGGGGCACGACGCAACCCCAGCCCCCCAACCCCTCCCAAGTCCTGAGTGGAAACCCTGGGTGCAGGATAGCTTTGCAGGTAAAGGATTTTCTCTCTTGCTTGCTAGTTCGCAGTGAGCTCAGTTGTGCTTGTGATTCAGTCAGGGGTAGGATTTTTTATATACATATATCATAATAGAGATATCGGGCATGATGGAGAGGCAGGGGGAAGGCTGCTATAGAGGGGTCAAAGGGATTGGGAAGCCAGATTTTTAAGGAGATATTTAGATGATTGCCAAATACTCATGCAGTTTTCATGCTTTTAATAATTTAATGAAATTATTAGGAATAAACTGAATGTGTGCAATTAGTTTAGGCCCCTTAATCTATTCTCAGACTCAGAGATCTTCTGCTCGGAGGTGACATGTGACTCACACATTTGTGCAGGACAGAGGCTTTTAGGAGCCTCTGATGGTCCAGGGGCTGGTGTGGGTTTCTGCCCGCCACAGTGGGGTGTTTTTCAGGATTTGTGTAGGAGGCTCTTGGGCTCAGCTGAAGGCTAATGTGTAAACGAATGGTGCTCAACTTCTATTAAATCTGACGCTTTCCAAGTTTACACCTCATGCTTAGAGAGATGTAAAGGGATCTGGCTGCTGAACAGCCTAAAGTTCTTCTGGAAACACCCAACCCAAAATTTCAGGTTTTGTATTCATTAAGAAGAAAGGCAATCATTTCTGTTCAGCCTGCGCAACACAGCATTGCCCATAGAAACAAACAATGCTGAGAACATGGGGTAGTCTAATTGCTCATAGCCCAGGCTTTTGCACATAACAAAGCTCTCTAGTGTTCAGAATTAAATTAATCATCCCATTTTTCATTTCACTGTGGGAGACATCTGATGATCTTGGAAGGGAGATACGAATTAAAAACATGCAAAATTATGGTTATGACCTTTTCTTGTTTTATTAGTGGTTATTCACACATAACACATTTGTTAGGTATACAGAGAATTGTTATTTTCAGCAAATCCTGACTGTATCTTTAATTACTTCATATTATCCAAAAAGGGGCAAAAGCAAAATGAAAGGCGAAGGGAGAACATGTGCAACTTTGTAATTCCTTTGTCCTTGCTCTGATACAGAATCTGTCATCTTGCAATGCAGTATAGCCTTTTAACAGCCTAGGAAAAGTTTACAGCTAGCTTAAACCAGCAGCCAACAGAAACAGGCAAGTGGTAGACGAGGCTTGCATGTAGTAGGGTTTATATTTAACCGATTTTCTGTGTTTATTGAATATATAGAAAGGATTCTCAAACACATACTGCTGTGTGACACAGGAAGCTGGGTCGTGTTTAAGAGGGCTTGGGGTAGCGTGCAATTGGAATCGCTTTGCAAACAGACTTTAGTTGCTGAGTTTTATATAAGAACATGGTGTTGGTGATTTTGTTATCAAACATTACAGACAATGGAGATTTGCAAAGAGCAACAGAAATATTTACTATTAGTGTTTTTAACCATGATACATGGAGGAAAAAAGGTAATATCTCTGCCTATGGCATTCGTGAGATTATTTGAGTGCTCTGTCCTACTTCAAAAGCAGCACTGGAAAAAACTGGAAAAATTCAGGAAGAACAGCAGAATTATCTACTATCTGGAAACTCATTTTGTAGCACGATTCCTAAGCTCTGCCTGATTATTTAGCCAAAGAGGATTTAAAAAGGACCTTCAAGTGTTTGCATCTGGACAAATTTTTAATAGATAGCTCTTTAATCTAGTAAAAGAAAGTAAAACAGCATCTAATGATGGGGAAAATTCAAACTAGGAATAAGGAGCATATTTTAAAAAGGAAATGATTTAATACTTGAAAAACTTAGCCTGGAGATGGCGAGTTCTCAGCAGAAATGCTTGTAGGTACAGAAGCAAACTTTGTACTTACTGCAAAGCTAACTGAGAACTGGCCGGTTTCAGTGGCTTTTATTGAGGTGCAGGAGATCATAATAGATATCCTGTCAGATGATCCCTCCCTAGGCTCAATTCATGAATCTCGCTGCAAAGGTTATTTGTTGCGCATTGCAGTATACTGGAAATAGCCTTCACTGAACCCGAGGTAAACAGCTACTACGCTCTGCATGGTGTGTGTTTATGTAGCTTTTTGCAGTGTGCAGTGGAGACAAATTAGGTCATCATTGGTCTCAGTATTTATAGATCTATATAAACATTTAACATAGTATAGAGGCATACTGCACAGTGCTATGCGTGCGTTATGCTCTCTGTATATAGATGCATAGGCATCATGTATATATCTAAGCTGTAGTGTGTAGTTATATAATGTAAATATAGTTTTCACTGTGTTTATGTAACCTCACTGTATTTTATATTCTTGCCAGCTAAACATCTCCCCTTAAGGACAGGTCATTGTTTGCAGAAAACATTTTTGACTGCTGATCTCACATAGCTGTGAGGTCTTTCTGGTCACTCGTTAATGAATTCCCGGAAGAACTTTGCTCATGCTGGCTGATGCAAAAGCTGAAATGGTCTCTTTTCTACCATGCTAGACTTCTACAATAAGCTTGTGCTGAAACTATCTGGGGGGAACAAAAAACATTTGATTTTCTGTTTTTCCAAGCCCAGCTGGTGTTGTCTGAAGGGGTTGCAAAAGTCAGCACACATGACATTACCAGCTGCAGTAGCCAATGCTCTGTAGATAGGAGCGGAGTAGTTAAGATGAAACAGTTTAACTGCATGTTTCTCACAATTTTTCTCTGACCGGTTCAATTCACACTTCTGCACGTGCAATGACAATGAGACTGGAAGTGCAAAGTGCACTGATGATGCCTCACAGAGCCATCCACCTTCTTCACTTCCCCAACCCAGAGCACCCTCTGCAGAGCACCAAGTGCCCTCCAAGAGCTCTGCTGTCACTCATCCCTGCCCTGCTGTGACCCTTTCGTAACCTAGTCCTGTGATGCTTTAAAAGCTGGAAAATATTTCGGGGGCCTTCATGCAGACCCAGCAGCCAGTCTAGGGAGCAGCAGTGCCCAGTGGCCAGGACTCAACATGATCCTAAAATGTCAGTGTGGGCATGGGCAGCCCTGGTGCTCTTACCACGACGCACAGATAATCTCTGTGGGAGAAGCAGCAACCCTCTGCTAGCCCAGGGGTGATCTGCTCTTGGTGTTGCTGTTGCAGTGCTGCAAGTACACGGGCTGTTTTTCCCACTTTTTATTCCCCTGTCTTCCTCTGTGGGAAGGTGGAAGGCTTATGTGACCGTTGACACAGTCCTGAAATCCTGGGGCACTAAATGCTGTGCGAGTTTAAGGTATAAATTTGTTCTGCAGTCGTGTTAAAATAGCACAAGGTGTCAGCTGTAGGTGAGGTCAGGTCTCAGGGTGATTGCTCTTGCTCAGTTGTGCAGTGGAAAAAAAGCCCTGTGCTGGAGAATTAGGACTACAGTGGGACAAAAACAAACACAAGGAAAAGGTCCTCACCTAGGACAAGTTTTGCTGTCACAGCTCTACCTGTTGGCAAACGCGAACTACAAACCTGGCCAGGCTGGGGAGGCTCAGCGGAGCTGCTGAGGATGTGGAGGCAGCAGTGGTCTCCTGGCTGCGTCCACCAGTTTTCACTCTGTTCGTAAACTGTAGGCAGCAATTTCTTACCCACACTTTCATATTTGCACCTGGGTTAATCACAGGGTGGTTGGCTGAGCTCACCTTTCAGTGTTGGTGGCAATTTCCCCTTCTGATAGAAGGATATAAGGAAAAGGAAATGGAGGGTCGAAAGTGGTCCTCATGAGAGAGTTGCCAGCACCTTGCAAGGGAAGGATTTAGGATGCCCCATATACTAAGGCAGGTTTCAGCACTCTGCCTGGTGTATATGAATCCATGCTGTATGAGCGCTTTGGTCTTCCAGATGCCAGGCACAGCAAGGCATGACCGAGAGATGGCAATCCAGGCCAAAAGAAACCTGTCCAAAACGACCGACCCTGTAGAAAGACTTCGCCTGCAGTGTTTAGCAAGGGGATCTGCAGGCATCAAAGGGCTTGGCAGGTGAGTCTAAGACGTCAAATCCATTATTCAGCCTAATAGTTTTAGCTGCAAGAGGCTCACGGGCTAAGTAGGGACCAAAACTTGAGTTTCGTGATTGCAATGCGAATGCCACAATCCACAGGGGCTGGCTTTGGGGCTCCTGTGTTTTTGGAGACAAGACTGACCTGTTCGCCTGTTGAAGGACTGAGGACCATGAATTCCTAGAGGAAGGTGCTTCCTTGAGACCCAGAAAAACTCCTGCAAGGGAGAGACAGGGAACATAAAACATATCTCTCTCTTTGGTATTTTCTATAATGAACTGAAGTATCTCAGTACTGGGGATTTTGTGCTTCCTTCAGGGTGTGATTCCCTTGTATGTAATGGTCTATTAGCTATCTAATTTACGGGAGGCATCTAGGCTCCTTCTGCAGTCACGCTGAGAGTGTGGGTCACCCCATGCCTCGGAAAGGGGAGCTGCCTCATGCCCTGAAACCTGGCCCAGGCCCTGTAGACCACAGCAGGATCCTAGGTGACCAGCTGGAACTCCATCTGCATGCCCAGCTTTTAGATGGTTCGATGTATAAAGAATAGGAAGACTCCTTCAGCTAAGACAACTCTCACCTCCTTTAACTTCAGCTGTGTAATATCCAGGTACTCAATCTAAGCAAGTCATCTCTACCATTGGTAAGTGTGGGGATTTTTTGTTGTGTTTTTTTTTCTCCCTCTCTTGTTTTTTTCTCAGAAGACTGTACAAGGGGGAAATGTTATCTCAGTAATGGGTCCATGTGCTTCAACACTGTGCTAACCACTGCAGCATTCTCCAAGTTTACCTATGCGCTCTCTTCAAATTGCACATTTTCTACAGAGTATTTCGGATTATGGATGATGACAACAGCAGGACCCTTGATTTCAAAGAGTTTGTGAAAGGATTAAATGATTATGCGATGATGATAGACAAGGAAGAGGCACAAGAGATTTTCCGGATATTTGATAAAGATGGCAGTGGAACAATTGATTTCGATGAATTTCTTGTTACACTAAGAGTAAGTCTGGGCATCTATGTTATTACTGCATTAAGTTGAGAAAAAGACTTGACTCATCATTAGCTGAACATGAAACACAGCACTGTTGTTCACCTCAGTAATTAGCGAAATCTACAGCTCTGTTTGAAAAGTCAGTAACTCTTAAGAAGTTAAAATATTATATTTCCATCTAAATGTGCTACAGGAGAAAATCACCCTAAAAACACCTCTGTGGATTAGAGAGCTCAGAAGCCAACAAGTCTGCAATTTGTAGGCAAGGCATAAGGCTCCTCAAAGACAGAATAAAATAGAATAGGATAATTACAAATAAATGATTGTGATTTTTTTTTATGAATTTCTGCCTTGATTTCGGTACCTGTATTCCTATATTGCAGTCTGGGTACCTGTGTGATTCAGCTCATTGATCTTACTTCTTTGTCCGTCATTTTATGATACCTTTACTTATAACATGATCTAATCCAGTGGTGGCTTTGTCTATTCAACCACAGTGTGACTGATTTTGGTTGGAGCCTCTTTGCTCTGCTGAAGTCTAAACAATTAACAAAGAAAATAATTAGTGCTTAGAGTAATTAGTAATTTCTTGTTAGATGTATTTAGAATGAGTAGAATAGAAAAGTGTTCCAGGTAGCACTTCCTCTCTTATTACACATTTACAATTGTATTGACAGACACAGAATAGTCTTGATCACACTGCTTTTTTTGGTGATATATTGCCCTTCCTAACTCATGGACAATGTAGACTGTCAGCAATTTCTTGTCCCCAGTGCCTTGAAATGGATTTAGTATTAACAACAGCTGTTACCTGAATTTGGAACAGGTGAAGTAGTTGGCAGAAATAAAATGATTCTGTTAACATTTCTTTACAGCCTCCCATGTCGAATGCAAGAAAAGAGATCATCATGCAGGCATTTAGGAAGTTAGATAAGACTGGAGATGGTGTCATAACAATTGAAGACTTAAGGGGGGTGTATAATGCAAAGCATCATCCCAAATACCAAAATGGAGACTGGACAGAAGATCAAGTTTTTAGGGCCTTTCTGGATAATTTTGATTCACCCTATGACAAAGATGGGAAGGTAAGTGAAATACCTAATGTCAAGCCATGAAATCACCATGTGACTCAGCATTTGACTTCAATTATTAAGTGTAGGAGTAACCACAGTACCAAACATGGATTTGTGTCACATTTATGGGGGACAGTAAAATGGATGCATAACCTCTGCATAGGGCTTTTAGCGCAGCTTGCTTACACATTTGGAGGCAAAGGGGCTCTTCAGGAGGTGCAAGGGTAGACGTGACATTGCATTTACAGTCTTGTGACCTTAATGCTCTACTTTCATAAGTTACTCTATGTATATCCTCAGACTAACCCACACGATTGCTGATTTTGAAGATCCACATAACTGGAGGATTTTTCACTTCTTAGAAAAATAACTACCAGGATCCTGTTCAAAAGCAGGTTTCCTAATACATAAAATACTTTACAGTTAGTGCTTCTCCAGTGTGTGTAATTACTGACACTTGACTTGGAAACCAGTCCAGAACAGAGATAGATTCACCCACAGAGAACTGGAGGGAGGGTGGGGCTGAGGGGGCTGCCGCCAGCCGTGTGCCCTGAAGAGCTGCTAGCTGGAGCAGGGCTGGGAGCCCTTCCTGCCCTCTGCCTTGACTCTCTGGGGCAGATGCAAAGCCTGGGCACCTTCTGTGATGGACTTCTTATGCATACGCTTTGTGACAGTGTACGAGCCAAGCACGTGTTTTTTCCTCTTGCTGTGTCTGCAGATTTCTTTGGTCTGAACTCACAAATATCTGACCAACTCAGAGCAGTCATGGATTTCTGCTGTTCACACGGTGATATTCTCAGTCCAAGCTGTTAATAATAACAAGCTAGATACGCTCTCATCAGTGCTTTGTGGAACGTCTTTAACGCTTCGCACTTGTGAGGTTGCACCTGGATTTTCATGGCTGCACTACGCTGGTGACTCCTATGTTTAATGGCTGGCTACTACACCCAAATCCTCCACTTACTCTGTTTCCAACAGGCAGACTCTCAGCTTGTAGGGAGCTGATGGTTTTTATGGTTTTTATTTCCCTTGGGCATGACTTTGCACTTGGTAGAGCTCAATTTTATCTCTTTTTCTTTTGTGTCATTCTCAGAGGTACCAGTAGTTCCTTCGCTGCAGCTGTGGTGATGTCTAGCACACCTCAGGCAAAATGTTCCTTCTTTTTGTGCTGAGGTCATACATGAATGAAAAAAATGAATCCCCAGAATGACAAGTTCAGTGACTTGTACCACATAAAAGCTACAGTGTTTGAGCTTATGGAAAAGTCAGTCTGAGCTCTCACCTCTTTTCAGTAATCCTAACATTAGCCCACCCGATTGCAGTTCCTTCTGAGAACTGACTTTCCTGTGCCTGAATCAGAGGTCACTAATGACACTGGTATGAGCAGAAGACCTAAAATGTTTTTAGCAGAAACGCCTCAAGGCTAAGCATCTCATAGAAAGGTCCTCTTCACCCTGATGTTGCTGGGTGCCTCTGAAATAGGTAGGGCCAGCAAAGCCTGTAATCAGCTCCTGGTGGTAGGACAGGCTACGGGGTTCACTTCCTTGCATTGTCATGTTGTACTTATCTCTCAAATGCACAACACAGTAGAAGCAAATATTTTTCTGTGTGATGTGTATTCAAAGAATGACCTATCGAGTTCAACAGCTAAGGCATCACAAGAGACATGTACTGTTTGTATCTGCTAATCTGATTCTTTTTCTTTATGGTCATTTTAAAACTAGTTCAACCTCAAAACACCCATGAAAGATATTATAAACTCTTAGGTATTTGAAAGAATGTTAGCTTCTTTACGTAAGACCTGTTTAGAGCAATGATATTTTCTCTCTAGTGAATGGACATAGAGGTCCTAGCTGCCTCCGGGTTGCACCAGAAACCCCATCCACCTTTATTAATAATGTTGCAAAGAACCAGATTATAGCATCCCTGGAAAAAACTGCATTAAAACATTTATCTTCTTGGGCAGTACTGATTTTAACTTCAGTTCCTGGTAAGGTTAGTTAAACTCTGCATGTTTCATTTCCATCCGAGTGTTCCTGGAGGACAGGAACTCATATTTCTAGCAAAGAAGTGAACTTATGCAAATTCTCTATGTCTTCGTTCTTCCTATTGGATTCCTTTTCACTAGCAACAGTACGAAACAGCAGGTGTTAAGTTTCATTTAGACTGCTGCTCAATGTGTGGCTTTGACTTACCATAGCATTAAACAAACCCCAGTTCATTTTCCTATTTTAAATCCTTCTGTCTCAGGTCACAACAGAAGAATTCATGAACTACTATGCAGGAGTCAGCGCTTCAATAGATACAGATGTCTATTTTATTGTCATGATGAAGAATGCTTGGAAACTCTGATCATGTGGTTAAAGGAGCAAGACTTTACTTCCACCTTTTGTAGGTTCCCATGATTAAGTGTATATACAAACCCACACTCATTTTCCATAATAACAGCTTCAGTAACTGTGCCAATTACAGTCAATCTGCAGAAATAACTCCCAGATGCTAGGGTAGGCTCAGCCTCAGAGGATCAGAGTATAATCAGAGAGCATATCTGGCATCCAGCCATTCTGCAGATCTATCCCTTTTCTCCCTGCATCCCTGACATGTCTTGTCTTTTCTGAGATGAGCTGTTCTTTTCTTCTCAGATATCTGCAGTAGGTCCTTGTGGTGCCTGAATGTACCTCCTACTCCAGTGTTAGATACAGTTCTGACAGAGGATGCAAGAGGAGGAAACAAAAATATTCTGGAAGGGTGGTAGTGCCAGGCAGACTGTTATAAATGTGAGGAAGCCTGTCCCAGGAGGGTTGCATAGCCCTTTTGCCTGTAGAGCTGCAGCATCGCTTGGCTTCTTGGGTCTCACTTGTAGGATGGAGCAGCTGTTCAGCTCGCTTCTGGGAACATGCAAGTTCTCAGTGCTGGGAGACTGGAAGGAGAAATAAAGCAAGAAGGAGAGACACGGACCAGAATAAATGAAAAATGCTCTTTAAAGCCCTGTTTTTCCCCCTGGCTTACAACTCAGTGTACAGAGTCTTTCCTGTGCGTGCCTTGTTTCAAACCTCTGTGGGCCTCCTTATAGCTTTTTTCCCCCCTTTGATTTCTTTCTTGTTGTACTGTGAGATCATCTCACTAATACTTTTCTTCAAAGGGCAGACGCGTGTTACAGTATTTTCTTCTCACTGTTCCTGGAACATTACTGGTCTGGTAGCTGTTGTCTGTACACACCTACACCGAAAGTTGCTTACTACTTTTTGTATTTATACTGGTTTGTGACCAAGCTATGACTTCAGGGAACTTTCTGGGAACTCCAGAACTTGTAACTTCGTTGTCTTGTCATCTTCTGTTTCTGATGCTGAAAAAAGGATGAGAAGCTGCCCTCCTGCTCACACCAATGGGGCTGTCTCTGTTCTGAGATCTTCTGTCCTTTCTCCATACAGAGAGCAGGGAAATGGTGCATGAAAGAAACTGTAAAAAAGTAAAAAAGAAAAAAAAAAGGGGGTGGGGTTGTGGGTGTGCTGTCTAATTATTCCTCCCTTTATTACTTTTCCTTTTGTCTTGTTCATTCTGCTTGTCTTGGATCATTGTGCTGCTCTCCAGACTGAGATGCTGCTGCTGTAGCGAAGAGTAAGTGGCTTGCGCACAGCAGCGTTTGCTCCATTTCAGGCTGGCAGCCAGCTAAGAGCAATACAGGCTTATAGACTGGACTGTCAAAAGAGCTTGCCTGGTAAAGTCTCAGCTGTTACTATCCCGGGCTGCTAACAGCCCAAACACTGAAGTCCTGAGTGCTTGCTGCTCTGGTCCTGTGCAGTCTGCTGTTGTTTTGTCCAGCCATGATCTCAGCGTGAGCAATAGCTGCTTGCAATTCCTTAGTAAAGGCTATACTAACTCAATTATTTTCTTTGATCTGTAAGCATCCAGAAACTTGCATACTGTCTGACACTGGAAACTGGTGGAAGGATACTCTTTATGATTGTCATTGATCAAAAGAGGAGCCTTTACTTACCACAATGCTACTATACTGAAGTGCCAACATACCTTATATGAAGAACAAACTTACTATCAAATAGAAGCTGTACATGTCCTGGCAGCTGGAGTAGAATCCTTTTATTTCTCATTTATTAACTGCCTCCACAACAGGGTGTCATGTTATCTCTTCTATGTTTCAAATAAAAAGAAAGTAACATGAATGGTCTGCAGGAATCACAAAATGAAAGAACTATTTCCTTTTGACATGCTATCTCCTGTCTTCAGACTCCACAGCGATCTGCTGTGCTGACATTTAATCATGTGCAGTGGAAGTTTTAATCTGAATAACTGCAAGCAGTTTGTCTTTGCTGCACTAATAATTTCCAATTTTACTTCATCCCAAATACAATATACCTTTTCAGAAGAGAAGAGTGGTACTGGAAGCAGCTATGCTTTTTTAAAAACAGCAGAAACTTTGTCACCGACCTGCAGGAGCCTTAGCTGGAGCCTGTGGTGGCTGGGGAAAGCTCAGTGCTCCACGGTGAGATTTCTGCACTGAGCTTGACTAACAGGGTTCTGTGTGGGGACCTGAAGGACATGAGCCAGGAGAGCTCGAAAATTCTCATCGTAGTGGGAGAGCTCAGTGCAGGTGAGAGCCGCAGCCGATGCAGCCCCGGTGCCCTCAGATCAGCTCCGGGCTCCTTGGGTCTCCCTGGGTGCTAAAGCTGCCCTTTAACACTTCATGGTCCCTGTCTGCCAGGGCTGCCACATGCGACATGGGAGATCCAAAAACGAAGATCAAGCGCCTGTGTTCAGCTGCAGGCTGCTGTGTGCTGGTTACAGACCCAGCAGATGTTGGAGATAGGTGGTGGTGCAGGCTGTCCTGCCAGTGTGTGGTTGCACAGCGCACACGGCAGATACTGGGAGATAGGTGGCAATGCACGCGATCATATCTGGTGCTAGCATCAAGATTGTCAGATCTTGGTTGGTGCTTCGTGTTTGAAGCACTATTTCTTCTTTCTGATGGTGCAACAGATGCTAAACAGGATGGCATAAACCAGAGGAAGATCTGAGTCTGCAGGGCTGTGGGCCAGTACCAGAGGTGAGGGTTTTGCCTGCACCAGCCTGCCCCGCAGCACGGTGCTTTGTCAGGGCTGAGCTCTGCCCTCCTGGCCAGGCAACACCAGAGCTTGCTCTAGAAATGCTGGTGGAGTCCTGTGGTCCCTCACAGAGGGAAAACACTCACTTATACCTCCCCCAAACTCAGCTCCGACCTCTACGGGAGCCATCAGAGCACCTCTGTGACCCCCTCTGGAAAAAGCACAAGGCAGGGGACAGCCTCTCCCTCCGGCATGCTCCCTGGGGAAAGGTGGCACTCCTGCAGCATCCTCTACTGCATTTTGGGTTTGCCCCTCGTGTGCTTTTGTGGCTTCATGTCTTCATCCTGGAGGTGAAATTTTTGGCTCAATATGGTCCAGAACTGTTGTTTGGCTTGTGTTCTCTCCCACAGCGTAAATTTCTGGTTCAGGCAAGGGAGTTTTAATTCAAGCCCCACTCACTGGCATATATTCTTGAAATTAGACCACAAGGTATATTTGCTGATCTGATTCATTTTGTTGGTCTCCTGGCACAAAGCTCTCTCGGCAGAGCAGATGGAAGCAGCTGAGGTTTTTGCAGATGAAACCACCTGTGCACATTGCTGTATGCGAGCTGACTTGCCTTTATGTGACACCTTTTACACGGCACTGCCTCAAAGCCGTGTGGGCAGAGCAGAGCTTTGCCACCCCAGAGCTGGGCTCCCGACCTCTGCTGTTGACGGCTGGCGGAAGAAGCAAGCCTGATGATTTCGGTGATTTTTGCCTCCCAGCTCCTGTCCTCCAAACCGGGAGAAGCAGCAGCAGCATGCTCATCAGTCCCTGGTAAAACAGATAATGCTGAGAGCAACCTGCCACCATCATCAGTTGCCCGCTATCTGTGACTTTTGCTATGATTACAGCCTGTCCTGTTTCTCTAGAATTCCCTTCTCATCGCCAGCTCAGGAGGAAGGGATGAGCAGAAAGCGGGTTTCCAAGTGGGCTATACCTAACGCCAAGTCCTCAGGTGGCTGAGAGCACCCTTGGCATCTGAAGCAGTCCCTGGCCATAGGTTTGCCCCAGCTGAATTTGAAGTCTCTGTGATTTCAAAGTGGGCATTGGTTTTGGCTCTAGCACCTCTTCAGCTTTCACAACAACAGAGGCTGCAGAAGGCAGGACCACTGTGGGATGCAAAAGCTTCATCTTGCTGGTTTGCAGCCAACCCCAGGTACAGCAGCCCTGTCTCTGCCGAAACCCGGGCCTAGGCTTCCTCCCAGCTTACAACATCACTGTTCATCCCAACGGGAGCTGCAGCTGGAGCATGGGAATGCAGTCTGGTCTTTGTTGAACCTTTTGGCAAGTAGGAAAAGTGAGAAAGAAAGCAAGTGCAATGTTTTGTGAAAGTTAACTGAAGCCTGGTTTTCTCTGGAAAAGCAGAGATTGTGGTGAAATGTAAGCAGTGTTTATTTTTCCAGAGATAAATTGGTTCTTTTTTCATTGAAAATGTGGTATTTTTGCCAAAAGCTGCAATTTATTTTTTTTTACTTTCAAGTGATACTTTAGCATTCAAAATTTACTGATTTTTTTTTTTAGCTAATGTATATTTTCTGTAAAATAATAACAGATTGCTTTAGAGAAGCTCTGACTTTGTGGCATCAATTTATTCCTTTAGGCGTTTCCGTCAATGCATTTCTGCTTTGTTTCTCTGGTTTTTTATTGCTTGACTAACCTTTGGGGCTTTTTACCTTCATCTGGTGATGGTGCTAATTTTGGACCAATCTAGTTTCATTGTGACATCTAAGTTATGCAGTCAATATTTACTGATAACCGGAATAACTTTTCTGATATTCATTTTTCAAGGACATTGCAATGTTTCTGTCTCCCAAGGCAAGAAGCTCAATCCATTGACCTCAGTGTCATTGGACCAAATGCTGTGTGACAGCTTGCTACAGCAACACATCCTAGTGTCAGATTAGGACAGTCTGGCCTAAAAATCTGACTTCTTTGGAAGATGCAAGAGAACTGTTTGCAAAATATGGGAAATTGTTACATAAACATCTTGCTTTAGGCCACAGCGTATACCCATCACACGTTGTAAACACTGTTTTTATCGTTCTTAGGTTACAAAAGACGAATTTTTGAACTACTACTCCGGAGTTAGTGCTTCTGTGGACAGTGATGCCTACTTCATTTTAATGATGAAGAAATCCTGGAAACTCTGACTTCTGCTTTCATTTGTCCCAACTTATTTGGGACCGGAGACAGTAAAGAAGTGAAACTCTGTTTAGTCTGCTGCGGGCTTGATTCTTCTTCCATTTCCTGTCTGAGTGACATTTTCAGAGCCGCATTGTGTGAAGAGACCAGCAAGTGTCCCAGTGCTGGACTCTGACGTCTGGCTTCATCTTTCAGCAGGTGGCACTTAAAAGCCAAGGGACAGCCGGGATTACTGAAATCTGCAGCTGCCGAGCGAGCGGATGGGTGGGATAGTCGGTACCAACTAGCAGTTGCATTGCCTGGCATCATCCGTTGTTTTCTTGTGTGTCTGTACATTAGTCTTGTTTTGCCAATGTCCTGTTAGACACAGGAGTATTAAGGTAGGAGGCTTCATGGTCACAGTAGTCAGGAACAGTTTGAACCGAAAATAATTCTTCACAAAGATGGTAAGTTTCCTTTCTGTCACATTTTAGCTGGTTTTAAAGGATAGCTTCAGAAACCCACAGCCAAAGAGATAACTGGCTTGAGCCAAAAGCATGTTGACTGAAAACCTGCTGCTCTTCCCCCTAGGGCTGCAGCACTGCGGCACTGCTGCCTGAGTACAGGCCTGAAGTCTTAAACACTTCTGCCAAGAAGCCGAGAAGGGGCTGAACTCCTGCTCTGCAGCAAGACCCTGCCAGCACTGCTGGGTCCTTTGCTGGCTGAAGGGGTGGCTTTGTGGTCGGCTTGTGGCTGCCTAAAGCTGCTCCGAATTCATCCACGTGTCCCTGCGGCAGCGGTGGCCCCGCCACCCCTCCACCGTTCACGTCATGGCCCAGGCTTTGCTGCACGTCACATGCATTCAGCCATCCCTTCGCCCTGCCAGAAACAGTTCCCCTGCCTCCCAACGCTTAGCTCATCTTCTGTCACCCCACTGACACACACACAGCATTTTTGTGTTTTATCAGCCTGTCTAATGAATGTGCACAAGAGGAGGAGATTTGGTAAACAAACTAATAAATTCAGCAGGGGACGAGTATCGCCTTGAGAGGTAATTAACATTTTTCAGCATCATTAAAATTAGACTGTGACTCAGTGTTATAACTGACAAAAGACTTGTTTCATTTCATGGATTAGCACCCGTGTGCCACTAGGAGATGTTTGCGTAGTGCAAACGAGCTGTGCATAGATGAGGGGAGAAACGAGGACGGGAGAGCAGCTGCGTTGTTCCACGAGCGCAGAAGAGGCGTCGGAGCTTGATGGGTACATGCAGAGAGAGGGGCAGGCAACTGCAGGCACCATGTCCTAAAGCTGCAGCATAGAAACCAGGGTCACTGAGCTCTTTTTTTCTGTGCAGCTGAGTATGAACACAGGAGACAGGAAGTGTGGAGGAGGAAGGTTACTGAACTAAACAATGTGCATGGAGTACGTGAAAGCTGAGCTATACCCCTGTGCGGATGTTGCGTTAGATGGGAATTTGTGAACAGCTGTGGGAGAAACTCTGTCCTCTAGACTAAGGAAACTGCTCAGTCCTGACCCAGTGATGTGTTGTCAAGACACAGCCGTGGCTGCCTCTTCATATATGTACTATGAATCTAAAGCTGGCCATGACCTAGAAGTGCTTGTGGTACTTCTTGCTTTGGTGCACATTTGGATTTCTTGTTTTCCAAGAGGAAGCTGAAAGTTGTTATGTCTGTATACATCCATCAAATTCATGTTGACGGCTACAAAAACACATATGATGGTCAGGCATGCTGGTACTCAGGCTGCTCAAATATTGGTACTCAGCTACTCAGCACCTGCAAAACAGTCAGAGACAAATTTTTCCAAAAGATTTAGCTCCTATAGTTTAGACCAGATTGTCAAAGCTGAAGGAGACTGCTAGCCTTTGCATGCTCCAGAGCAGCCTGATCCCCAAACGGAGATACCTCGGAGGAGCTTAGTGCTTGTGAAAGTTCAGCCTGGCAGGGCTTGACTGAACACCGCTGTCATGACCCAGTTGTTGGCATTGGCTTGGTAGCAGTCGGATGTGGCTCAATGTGCAGGTCCTATGGCTTTTTCCAGGAGCCAACATTCCTCAGAAACCTTGATGCTAACCTTTAAACCTACTCAATTTGGCTGTGCTCGTAGCTGCTCTCCTGGAAGGACACTCTTCTGGATAGGCTTCATCACATACCCAGGTGCATGCCTGGAATGAAGTAACCCCCATATTTGGCATGAGTTAGCCTACATTCTTCACTAAGAAAAGGTACATCGGTATGAACATCATTAACAAAAGCCTGTTTTGTTTTGTATCAGTTGCCTATTAGTTCAGCCGTGTGTTAACAAAGTACCATCTCTGAGGACACAGCCTCTATGGGACTTTGCCTTCCTGTATTCATACCTTTGCTATGGCAAGCCTGAGGGTTTTTTCCCTTTTCTGGTGCCTGTGGTACAGATTCACGGCTGCTCACAGGGCTTGCGTAAAGCTTCTGTCTCACCTGCACAAGTGCGAGCCATTGGCAGATCCATTTTACCCATTTGTTTCCCTGAGCTGTTACCTCTCTGTTTTCTGGATGACATGGGCTGGGTGGCAATCAGAGTCAGGGTGAACCAAGGCATGCACAGTCCAGAACACAGGGACTGGAGCTGCAGAGAGGCTTCCCTGGCCTGCAGTGTGCTGGTGATGACAGGAAGGCGATGCTTGCTGTTAACTTATAGTGCTGTCACACCTCAGAGCTGTCTGGGTTTATTTGGGATTCACCCTGCCTGAAGCTGGGTAGATCCTATAGAGTCACCCTAATTTCAGTAAGGGCAGAGTAAGTCATATCCTGATAGATGTGTATTAGAAGACTGAATTAGAGCAGCATAAATAGGTCATGCAAATAGCTATGTTCTTTTAATACAGTAAAAACATTATAAAACCAAGGTTACATGTTATCTAATTAAATAAGCTAATAAGACACAGAAAATAGAATGAATGTTGAAACATTAGCAGCTATGCAAAAATATGAGTACTACGTAGGAAAAATACAGCTATTTCAGAGTGATTAAAGTAAATAAAGGTCAGTTTTCTACTACTTTTCTGGTATTAAAGAGCAGTATACCTTTCTGGAGAAACAGAAGGACTATTACACATGAGTACCTTTCTGCTTAAAGAGTGCAAATAGACATTTGTGATGTCCCTTTTGATCCTTAAAAATGTGTGTATGAGTTTGAAACAAGCGTGGCACATATTGTACAGGATTTTTCTGATGTGCTTTTGCTTCTTCCTCTATCCCCTTTTTGTTTGTCACTGTGTTTCTGGAAGAGGATATCTTTCCAGCACAGTCTGTCCACATCTACAGTTGCACTGTGCAGGTCAGCACAGTATGAACATTACCAGCAGCCCTTTTTAAAAAGAAATACAAGCATTCTAAAGCAAATAGATGTCCATGGCTTTCATGTTTTTCTACTGCATTAATCAATGTTTCGTTCAGCAAGAAACAGCAATAAAAACCATGCTGTGAACTGTCACTGGAATGCCTTGAGCCAAATCCTCAGCCCCTTTCCATGCAGGGACCACAAGTTTGTCCCCATTTGAAGGTTTCCCTGGCGTCAGGTGGAGGTGGAGAAGGTGGAGTGACGTCTTGGGACAGCAGGCTTCTGCAGCCTGTTTCTCCAGCAGGCTACGTCAGATATAGTGACCTCTTGGTGATTATTACCAGTCGGAACAAATTCGAGCAGCTCTGAGGATGAGAGAGGACTCTTTTTACCCTTAGACTGTGGGAATATGAATATGTTTTGGTAAAGGAGAATTTCAAGCAGCTAGAGGAACTGAGACTGCATGGTGAGGTGAACCCCAATCCCAGAGTGCAGCAAAGCAGCTTGGATTTCCCATGGCCACACTGCTCGGCTGTCACGCAGCCATGTGGCTGTAGCAGCTTTGTCTCCAAGTGTGTGCTCCGCAACGCACAGCATCCCAGAGGGACTTCGAAGTGGCTCAGCCATTTCTGTGTGACAGCGCGTGGGGAACACCTTAGACCTGGGCACAGAGTCCAGAGAAAGGTGAATGGGAAGGGACAGGATGCCTTCCTCCACCATAATGTAAGAAAAAAAAGAAAATAAAAAATGCTATCTCCAGGCAATTAACAAGTTACTTTTAAAAAAAGTCCTCTTGTTACCGGTAGAATCCATGACGCTCCATCCATCTTCCCAGCTCAGCCGTTGGAGGGGAAAATCGCCTGACCAGATTCAAAGTATTCTCATGCAGCCACAGCCATTGGGAATAATAATGCTAGTAAACAAACATGGTTGGCTCAGGCCTCCGTTCTGGAAAGTACTCACATGCTGCACTAATGCTTGCACAAGAGCTGCAGAGAAAGACAGCATCGTGCATTTTACAGCCCTAATTCTGTTTATGGAAAGAGGTAGGACTTTGCTTGTAATATTGATTTTCTTGTGTTTTCTTAGCTAAACATTGCTAGTACACAAAATACTGAAGATCTTTAATACATAGCACTAGCAGAAGTACCTGTGGATCCTAAAGTTGGCTCTGGGGCAGATCTTTACCAACATCAAAAAGTGGTGCTATGTAGGATTTTGCTTTGTTTTAATCTCTCTCTCTCAAAAAAAACCCAACCCAAAAACAGTCCAAGAAAACATCTGCCTAGGGTGACTTTTTATGCCCTTTTCCCTAGGGGCTCAGCAAGCTCCCTTTGGGGTTACCAAGTTCCTGAATCCTCAGGTAACTAATGCTTGATAGCAACTCTCATTTACTGGTGTTTTGCAAACTCATGCACTTCCACTGACTGCAGAGGAGTTACTCTCGACCTACGACTGTTTAAAAGAGATTGGATTCTAGTTAACTTAAATTTGTTGCCATATTTCATGCTTCATCATTAATAAGAGCTTAACTCTGCAACCAAGAGGTTAACAGGAGAGTTCATTAACTTTTATGAGACGTGCTGTGATTCTCAGCTAGGACTGCAGTGTCATCGCTCCGGATTAATCAGATCTGAAGATTAAAATCAGGTGGAATTCAATTTAATTTCTGCTGCAGTGGAGATTGCAACTGACATACGGAGAGCCAAGGTTTGGCCACTGATCGCTGACACGTGGGAAAACCCACTTCCTTGCAGGTATAGCAGGTATTGCTCTGCGAGCAGGGTGCGTTGTGGAGGTGGGAACTCACAGGGCACAAGAGAACAAACCAGAAAGCTTCAGTGTCCTGCTTGTGTTAGAGAAAAAAATGGTACACTGTTGTTCCTGTAAGGTTTACTGGATTTTGTAGAAGCTAGACATTGTGACATAGGCTTCCTCGTTGTTCGGTGACCTCATTTCACTGGCAGGCAGCATCTGGGATACGGTGTCACCATTCAGGGGCTCTGGTCTGGGCTGGCCAGAGGGATGCAGGGGAGGAGCGGAGGAAGGGTTGAAGCAGTTGTCGCACATGGGCACCCCGTTGCTGTGGCACACCTCGTATGTTCTGGAGCTGCAGTTTCCTTCGGTGACTGCAGACTGGCTGGTGCCCAGGAGCCTGTGCAGGGCTTCAGCTGGCCAGATTCCTCCATAAGCCACAGACACGTTTGGGTTGCTTTTGTCTGCCATTGCAGGGATCGTCTTCAGGTTTGATCCACTCCTAACTTTTTCTGGATGGTTTGTCTCTGGAGCAGTTGACGGCTGCAAAGATTTTTCCAATTCAGTTTTTGCTCGAATGCCATCCACTTTATGGATATGAACGTAACCAAAACTCTCTGGGTTAAAGCTTATATCAAAATTCTGCATGGCAAAGGGAACAGCACAGTCAGTGAACAGTGGATATTAGCTTAACAGAAAAGGTAATTCATTTGATAATTCATTTTATATTAGAAGGTTATTTAGTGTTTCTTTAACTCTGAAAATACTCCGAATAGGCTGAACAATAGGTTAGCAGAGACTAAAATATCACGTGGATTAAAATCCTTTTCCATATTAATCTGAACCTACCCAGTGCCCTCCTGCAAGCAGTGTCCCTGGAGACCCTTTTTTGCTTTATGCAATGTAGTGGGAACTGTTGTCTCAGAGACTTTTCCGAGCCACTCATTTCTTGCACATCTGCCATTTCACAGTGTGCCGACCCAGATGGTTTCTTTCAGTTTTACCTTCCTAATTTAGCAGTGAGGGAAGTGAAAGTTTGCCACGACTTCCTGAAACACATTAGGAATCCCTGAACTGGGGACCGTGAATGGTAGGAGAGTCATCTTAGACCTCTTATTAAATTACAAACATGCTAATAACATACCAACTGGAGATAACAGTGCTGATGAGTTTCTTAGTGAAAAAACACACTGGACACATAGTTTTAAGGCAATAAATTAATCCCACACCTTACAGTTTGTATCATTTGTGCATCTGGCTTTTATCTGGCAGAGCAGTTCGTGTACTGCATGGTGTATGAGCAATTCTGCTGTCTGTGTAAAGGTATACTGGCATCACCAGGGATCTTTGCAAAGGGTCCCCATCCAGCCCCATGATCACAGTTTCACAGAATCACCAAAGCATCTCAGTTGGAAAGGACCTCTGGAGTCCAACTGGTCCACCTTCTGCCAGAAGCAGGACCTGGATTGGGTTATCCAGAGCCCTGTCAAGCCAAACCTTGAACATTGCCAGAGAAGCAGAACCTACCTCTTCAGTGGGAAACCTATACAATGTTTATTTGTTCTCACAGAGAAAGATTTTTTTCTCATACCCAGATGAAGTTTGCCCTGAAGCAACGTGTGCCTGTTGCCTTTGGCCCTGTCACCACGCAGCCTTGTGACGAGAGCACCTGCACCATCTCTCTACCTATGCTTTAGGTATTGGAAGGTTGTGATTAGTACTCCCTATCCTGACCTTCCTCTGGTTTAGCAGTGAGGGACGTAAAAGTTTGCCACCACTTCCTGAAATACATTAGGAATCCATGAACTGGGGAGCGAGTGGTGGGAGAGTCATCTTAGACCTCTTATTTAATTAACAACATGCTGATAATGTACTGACCTTCCTTTTTTCTATAAACAAACACAATTGCCTCAACCACTCTTCAAATATCAAGTTCTCTAGTGCTCTCTAGTTACTTTGCACAAGTCAAAGTTCAGGCACTAGTTGAATTGTCTGTTATTTCCATACCCTTGACTAGTATCTGACTGTGCAAATGTGAGCTTTCTTCAGTGAAATGTAAAGTAATTTCCAAAAGATGTCCCAGTTTATGCATCGAATGCACTTACTGTCTCTCATGAGAGTTAGTTTTCTTCCCAATAGTCTACACTCAGGTGAAAACAACAGTGGAAGTACATACATTTTTTGGCTTCTTGCACAGCTGCTCCAGAGTTTTTTTGTGATCAGGAAGGTTTGGCCACACAGCAGGCTTGATCCTAAAAGCAACAGCAGATGAAAAGGTGTTCAACAGCTACAAAACAGGAACATGTTGAGATATCAGAGGTTTACATTGCATCTTTTTTTACTAATTCTCACAAAGCCTTAGGGCTGGCTTGCATTACACAGAATAATGACAGAGAAGGCTCAGAATAAAACAAAGACAGGACAAGAGAAGTTATAAAGGTCACCAAATTGTCATTGTTCTTTCGAGTGCACAAGTTATCACAATTAAAGGAAGACACTTCACCAAGTACTGGAAAAGCAGAGAATTATGCTGGTGAAGAGCATATTTGCATCTAGCTGTGTTAACAGGGTTTTGCATGGTGAAACCAATTTCTGCAAGTGAAAAAAGATGCTGTGGTTGAAGTGCAAATTTGCTGATATTTGCCTCTGCGTATTTACATAAGACAAAGAGCTGCATATTGTCCCACTCCTTGGCCAGCCATTTGTTTCAGATATCTGTATTGTAGCATTTTCCCATAAGTCTCATTTTTACTGTCTTAATTAGCACTGTTCTCGTGTTGTGCTGCTGGAAACCCTCAGCTATGATGCCCTGGTGACATTCAATGTTTCAGTGACATAAATATAGCTATAGATGCATATGAATGTATATTCCATTTTGTATGTGTGTCTGTATATGTGGGTATATATACACACATGTATGAAACCCTCTTGTTTTTAAAAGGGAAGTCTCTGGGTTCAAAAAGTCTCACCATCTAAACGCCTGTTTTTTCAGCAGTTTGACATATGCAGAACTTCCAGAAAAGCTAAAGAACTGCAGGTGCCCAGCAACAGTAAGAAGTAAGAGCTAGAAATCTCAACCCACATTTATACCTGCAAATAGAACACAACCAGAGAGCATTCCCTGGCAGATAACCCCAGTGTCTAAGATGTTTAATTATTAAAATTGTTCTTGGAATGCTTTGACTAAGGCCAGCTAGCACCTTCCCAGGTAGTCCTGTGTGTACTTCAGGAGTTAGCACAGCCCAAGTGTTGTTCTCACAAAGCAACTCGCATGCAGCCATCTCTCTGGATGTCAGTGCAGCTGGATGTCTTGGATGGGCTTGTCTGAATGCCACAAAGCAGCTATGGGCTTTCTGCCTTGCGAGACGTTCATTCATCTCCTGTGGCTAAATTTGGGACTTTTTCACTTCAAATTCTGGTTTCACCAGATTATCTACGTAATTGTTCATAAACTTGTCAACTATCAATTCTACACAAGCATATGTAGCCATATATTTAAAGATATATTTACAGCTATCTATCTACTGCTGTGTAGCCAATAGGTGAAAAACCCCCAGTGCAGACAAAGGACTGCCTGTGTAATGAATGTATCTCCAGTCCCACCTCTGCTGCAACTGCTTTGGTGTGGGATGGCTGTGGACCCAGCTGGGCTGGTGGCTGACACCAGCAAGCCCTTGTTGCAGAGAGCTCTGCCCTGCTGCTTCTGAAAGCCCTGCAGAGAAAACACCCTGCTGACTCAGCCTCTAAAAGGGAAAGAGGCAATTTCCCTCTATACCGTTTCTACACCTCACGGGACTTCATTAAAACTTGCACGTTGCTTTCTTTTCTGGATCTTACTTGAAGCTTTTCAGTCAAATTTGCCTCCAGTGAGACTTTGACTCTGTAAGTGTGTCATGGTGACTTCAGCTCCCCAAAACTCCCAGTGCTTTGAGCCCAAGAATGAAGTCTACTCAAAGTGGCAGGTCATCTTTTGCCTGCCAATACCCTCTCTTGTATTGCCCACTTCTACTCTTTGCCTGCCTTCAGCTTGATATAGAGGTTGAGAGATGGAAATAGAACAGGTAAAGCAATAAGATTGTCAGAACAGGACTGGCTTCCAACACTTTTTCTGGTACAAAGAGACTTAGATTACCTGTTTTCCCAAAAAGTTACGATCAGGACAATCATGACAACGGACAGCATGAATCCCAGGATGGAGAGTATAACCACGACCATGCTACTATCTAAAGAAAAACAAAGAACATCAGCCAATGCATGTAAATGTCTTACTGTTAAACCACCATAACTGTAATGTTCTAATGCAGATGATAAATATGGAGCTAATGCCAAACTTTGCACTTGCCTATTGTTGAACTGCTATAATGGTGCATTCTGCTGACTCCCTGAAGGAGGAAAGAGGTAGGCTGCCAGGGCATCACCACCTGGCTGAACTCCCACCTGGCTTCCCAGGTTGAATTAAAGCAACTCCAAGTCTGCTGTCACCTCCAGTGAGCTGAAGCCACCACTCATCTTGTCCTTACGGCAGAACTGAAGTGACCTTGCACACACATAACGCTGAGGTAACCTGGGGACTGAAGGGACCCTAATGACCAGAAAGCTTTATTCATGTTTACGAGTGCAATGAAGAGATTTTATCCTGTGTTGTATTTATGGTTAAAGTGCCATATTCAAACACAAGTCCAGGGCCTTCAAATGGGTCCTGTTTCACCATTTTTTGTGCCTTACCTAAAAAGCTCAGTGCAAGCTGGTCCTTCTCCCTGCACGCCAGCAGGCAGCAAGCAGGAGTGAATCAGCCTTCACCTCCCTTTGCACCCCCCTCCTGCCCTTACAGCAGCATTTCTTCTGATCTTGTCATCAGCTTTCAGTGAGACTTAACTTCACAGCAAGAGCTGGCCCCAGACCAGAGTGATACAGCCCCTTTCTGGGTCATCTCCTCTGGGGTGCCCGGTGCAGGTGAGGTCTGACCTTGCTGTGGCCACGGGCTCTTCCCTCCCCATGCTCTCATCACTGCTGCTGCTGGGGCTGGCCAGGGAGCCGAGGGGCCCCAGATCTGCTTTCTGCCAGGTGGACAAAAGTGGTTTCTGCCCTTACAGCTCTCTGTGGAGTGCTGCTCCCTTGCAGTCCTGAAGCTCTTGGAAGCGCTCCATTCACTCCAGATGCCTTTAAAGTAATCTCCATTGGGCTGTGAACGTACTTTCACCTCATACGATGCATCACTTTCGAGGTTTTTCCCCAGTAATTTTACCTGAAGGTACGGCGACTCTATTGTCTAAACACACAAAAAAATCCAGTTATTTTTCTAAAAGAAACAAGAAAAGTGTCTTTGAGTTTCAGCAAATTGGTGAGATCAGGTGAATCTCCGCTGTACTGTGCTGTTTGCTCCGTGCCTTTAGTTATTATAAAGGTGGTCACCACAGCATCAGTCTAGTTTAACAGTAAGGTAGTCCAGACAGCGTTGAGAAGAGAGAGTAATCCTGGGTAAAAGCTCTGTGGGAAAGATCTGGAAGTATTAACTGAGTTTTGCTACTGCCGACACTGCAGTGGGAAATATATGCTTCCCTGGGAGGGCTCAGAAGAGAGAGGGGAAAATATACACTTGTGTGGCATAAAAAGACAACTTCTGAAAAAGCATCTACAGGAAAGCAGCTTAAATCCCACAGTGCAGCTCTGGCACTCTTCATTTCAATGCATTTTGTTGCCTGAATCCTTTTCTTTCTCTAGATACAGTGCTCCTGTGTTCCCTCTGTAAAAAAACAGATACAGTCCACGCTTTCAAACACCTGCCTTCTGGACGAGTGTTTGCATGGCTGCTCTTGTGACAGGGGACACAGAGGCCCCAGCAGCTGGGCAGCCCAGAACAGATCCAGCTCACAGGCAGCTGCAGACCTAAACATGGTGTGAGGCTGGGGGAGCTGCAGGGCTGCACACAAAGCCTGGAGAGGCTCACTGAAAAAGGGACACAAAGAAACTGTTGCTTAAAAAGAAAAGGGGTTATATGATTTACTGACTGATGAGCAAAGAAAATAAGAGCAAAACCACCCTAGCAAAGAGCAAGCCATCCAGACACTTAGGATGGTTTGATTGCTTTTGAGTAACAAGTGATAGGATGAGCAGAAACGGCCTCAAGTTGCACAGGGGGAGGTTTAGGTTGGGTGTTAGGAAAAATTTGTTATTGAAAGCCTTGTCAAGAACTGGAACAGGCTGCCCAGGGAAGTGGTGGAGTCACCAGCCCTGCACATCTTTAAAAGACATGTAGATGTGGCACTTAGGGACATGGTTTACTGGCGGACTTGGCAGGGTTAAATTTGTGCTTGGACTTGATGACCTTAAAAGTCTTTTCCAACTTAAATGATTGTGTGATTCTACGATTCTATGGTTTGTTACATTAGGTCTTCTCTTCCCATTGCAAAGCCCAAATGAATGGAACTGCTTTAGCCCAGAGAAGCATCTGAAGACACGGGTGGTGTTGGTCTGGAATTGTTTCAACTGATGAAATTTCCAAATGGCAAATATTGCACCTTGCCAAGTTTTCAGCTGGAGAACTGTAGAAATGCAGATTTGAGGGTTTTACATGATACTGATATTTCTGATAATGTTTCATTTCGGAAATCAGTGTAAGCTCTCCAATGCATCATCGCTTACCTTCCAAGTACCTTCTTCCTGCCGGTACGCTATTTGGTGTATTAACTTGTCCTTTAAGTATTTCTTCCATGAGTGTGGTGTACTATAATGAATAAGATATTCATTTGCCTCCTTTTGGTATGTGATGTTTATATCAAAAGGTACTTCAGGCTTAACTGCAAATGATAACAAATGATAATATAACAGGAGTGGAATAACCTTACTACAAAATAAACAAGTTTTAAAAAGTGAAAAAAAAGCCCACTTTAAGTTACACCCTCTGCAGGGTGACCTATCTTGAGTGAGGGCTGCCCTGAGCTGATGCTCAGCTCATCCTTACACCCTGGTCCTGAGAGGGGCTTTTGACCTGCAAGAGCAGCAGTGTGACCAGAAGGGACAGCACTTCCCAGGGATGTAACCTTTAATCTCAGAAAGCAATTCCTGAGCATGCCCACCCCTGCAGCAGCACCGCTTGGAGACCTGAAATTCAGTCCCTCTAACCAGTGCTCCGAGATGGAGACCCCGTGGCAAAACCCATTGCTTCTCAGAGAGAAAGGCACTGGGGAGCAAACTGGGTATGGCTGTAACTGCTGGTGGCCACCAGGGAAGTGCGACAGAGGAAGCGACAAAGCATGACAGTATTAGATATAGCAGAGGGGGCTGTGGCCCTGGGCCCTTGCTATGAACCCACACCTGACCTGGTCTGCAGAAGGAGACTGTGTCAAACAACCACCTGTGCAAGTACATCGAGTCCAAAATGCAGCCCTCAGGACTCTCCCCAAGCTGTGCCTGAGCTGGATGTGCCTGAGGTCTGCAGGGACCTGTGTCTGTGCCACTGAGGCTTCCTCCATGCGCCGTGTAAAGTAAATCAGCTCTCACAGGAACAGAGAGACCACACCTCTCTCCTCTCAGGAAGATGCATATAGCCGGAAATCATGCCTACTCCTTCTACAGCCCCTAGTACTTAATCCTTCAGTGTGGAACCCACAGTTTCTAGGGGAGAGACCACCAGAGATGGTCCAGGCTAGCCCACAAACTAAGAGGTAATGTAAGATTATTACAAAACTGTTAGTCTAAGGCAGAAACGTTTTATAAGAGAGGGATGTTGCAGAGCCTATTGCCGAAGGAGGGCAAAGCAATGTGGCACCAGAGCAGAACAGAGTTACCCTACATGGGCTTCTCTGCAGCCTTCAAATGAGATCAGCTCCCAAGGGGAAGAAGTCCTGAGGAGCCCTGTTTCCCTTGAATCCCCTATTTCTTGGCTCAGGTAGGTCCCCAACGTGGCTTTGATGAGCCCATTCATAGCTCTCGGTGTCCCCTCTGTGCTGCAGGATGCCTAAGCACCTCATTCAGGCAACAGGCTCCACTAAGAAGCAAGGTGTGAAAAAATGAGGTCTTACAACCTTGCAGTCCCTGTGCTGCTGAGCTCACACTATGCTTCAGGTGGTCAGTCCTGAAACTGCGCAGTCGCTAGTAAAAGATGAACAAAATCCCCCTGCTTGACAGTTCATCCATGCTCAGAAACAGCTACTTTGCTCTATGTGCATGACTCGTCTGTGTCCAGGTCTGGGCAGTGTTACAATAAGCCCGAATTCAGCTGCACATGTTGAATGGAGGTTAATCATGTTTTACTTTGAAGGAAGCAGAACACCACATTCTGCCAACACCCCAGTTCAGCTCTGTGCTCTGCTAGGACACTATTTTGTATTGCCTCTGTGTCATCCAGATCAATTCTTAGGCTTTGCACTGGGCTATTTTTTTCCCCAGTAACATCCATGTCTTAGAAATGTCCAAAATATGAAGTATCTTACCAATGTCAGTTACAACCAGACTCCTGCACACCCTTCTCTTTGTCTCAGAGTCCATGCATATGACTTTGTTTGAGAGTATATCAGTGAATTGTAAGAAATATGCATCTTCCTGTTTCTCCATATTGAAGCACACGTAATTGCTGTCTTCCTTGGTGCTGTTGACCAAAGTGACACAACATTAGTTTTTCTTGGTCTTACTGTAACACAGTGAGGGATGAGGTTTCAGGGGACCTTCTGGAGAGCATCTCTGGGGAGAGGGACCTGGGAGTGCTGGTGGACGACAAGTTGACCATGAGCCAGCAGTGTGCCCTGGTTGCCAAGAAGGCCAATGGGATCCTGGGGTACATTAAGAAGAGTGTGGCCAGCAGGTTGAGGGAGGTTCTCCTGCCCCTTTACTGTGCCCTAGTGAGGCCACATCTGGAGTACTGTGTCCAGTTCTGGACTCCCCACTTCAGGAAAGATGAGGAGCTACTGGAGAGAGTCCAGCGGAGGGCTACGAGGATGATGAGGGGACTGGAGCATCTCTCCTGTGAGGAAAGGCTGAGGGAGCTGGGCTTGTTCAGCCTGAAGAAGAGAAGGCTG
>Ga0065711_1000856_pt1 | contig 53692 bp, 26 predicted proteins | sample Hoacrofraction12_FD_59098 | JGI IMG/M metagenome (GOLD analysis project Ga0065711, IMG submission 59098) | Hoatzin crop microbial communities from Cojedes, Venezuela - Epithelial fraction 12 v2 (version 2) | ecosystem: Host-associated > Birds > Digestive system > Esophagus > Crop | place...
GTCAGGGCAGCGGCGGCTGCGTGGTGCCGCCTGTGGAACCCTCGCACCGGTTTGGAGAGGGCCTGGCGGGTCAGGCCCGGAGCTCCGGGGAGGCTGCCGGGGGAGCTCCTGGGACCGTCTGCGGCCCAGCTGTTACCGGCTTCCCGAAACGCCCCGTTTCACTCGTGTTTCAGACGTGTCTGCCCGGTGAGCTCTGCCGTGCTGTGCTCTGCTGGTTTTGGTGGCTTCGTTCAGAGCACTGGCTTTCAGCTGGATGTTCCCTTTTAGTGAGGAATGAAAGAGCTGCGGAGATTTAGGATGGATTGTGGCGTTGATGAAGGCGTAACGAGAATGAATTAAGAGAGTCCGGTGGGAGAGCAGGTGGGACAGCCGCTGGCCGGGGATCGGTGGAAGGAAACGCTGTTCTTCCCTCTGCTTTCAGGTTAGGCAAGAGCAAAGTCAGGAAGCTGGGAGAGGTCAGCAAAGACCCAGGGGTTTGTATTGCTCATAAAAGAGTTTTGCTGGTTTTGTTTTTCCTTCTTCTGATGCAGACTACAAGAGTGCCTGTGGTGTTTTGTTTTCTGCCATGGTTTTTCTGTGGACTAGATGTAGGCTAAATCATCCCCTTTGATCTCATCAGCCTCTTACTCAGTTCCTGGTGAGACTTCATGACTTGTGCTACAGTAAAACTGCAATAGCTTCTTAAATGGGAAGGATATCACCTTGGTGATTTCTTTCATTCCAGGAAGAATGTGAAGGTAAAACCACAAGAGTTTTATTTCTTACTCCCCCAAACTCTAAACACTTGTTTAAAAAAGAATAGGGAGAACAGGTTAGGAAAGATGGTGATTTTTCTTCTTTTCTGTCTTAGCCCCACCTGAAGTACAATGGAAATAAGTATAACTATAATTTCTAACCAAATAGGGTAGTATATCTGCGTGTTTAGTACCACCATGAGCATTTCCCTTGCATGAGACATATGCATAGGAGTGAAAACATTTAAATAAACGTATATAGGTGGATCTGTACTCCGAACTCTAAGCTCCAAAAAAACAGGGTGGCTTTAAATGATTTGCTCACTATGGTGGATGACGATAGCTGTGCTTGAGCAGGTCTGATTGCCAGGGCAGCTGGTCCCTTCGGGTGCTATTCTAAGCCCTTGTTGCTGAAAGGAGAGAAGGGAAGACAGCCCTAATTAAAGAAGTCAGAAAAGATTTTTTTTTTCTTTTATAACTAATCCTTCTGTTTTCACTGGATTTGCTGTTACATTCTTCCTGACAGTGTATCAGTGGTACTGGACTGTAATTGGATAATATGCGATACAATTGTTCTTTCTTTGTGGAAATTTGTTTTGATAACAGGACCTTAGCTCACCTGACCTATCTGGGAAGTGCGGCAGTGTGCCAGGTGTTGATATTCAAACAGCTTTTCCTTGCTGCTTTGATGTTTATCAAGGATTCTGATCACAAGTCAGTATTTCATGAAAATTTCTAATGGGGTGGGAGTAAAAAACTTTTATTAAATGGCATGAACTTCTGCATCTGAGTGTAATAAAAGAATAATTTATGATATATTTTTAGGGATAAGAGATTAAAATGCGTATTAATTAAATGAATAATGAAAACCTTTATGAGAATCTCTGCTAGAAGTTGCAAGTAGCTGTTTAATCAAATTCTTTCTATGGAAAAATACATTTCATTATAACATAATTAGCACATCTATTGTGTTTTTAATACAACTTGTGCTAAAGTGTGTTTGATCTGGAGTTTGCTCATGGCAATTAGCAGTGAAGGAATTGAACTTTTTTGCTTTATTCCAGGCTTTGTAAAATATAAGTGCCATATCTGGGGAAAATTCGTGTGATTTTTCAAAAGCGCTGAACAATCTTGGGACTATATTGAGGTAGTCATTATTGGTAGTGAAAAGGAGTGTTAAGAAATGGTGCTATCTGAAGCTGCAAATGTAGAGGTCATTTTTTTTTTCTGTCACAGATGTGTACAGTTATGTCGTGACCTATCTAAATCCTCGACTGTGAGAAAGCTGGAGCTTTTTGTGTACTACCGAGTAATCCTGCTTGCATATGTCTCTAGCAGTTGCTCGGAGAAGAAGAAAGTAGCAGGCGCGGGGCCGGGCGGTGGTGCTGGGCTGTCATCCTTTTTTCCTCTTGAGGTGACACTGGCAGACGGCTCAGGTAGTGAGCACACGTGTAGTTCCCCCATGGGTGGGTGGGATGTACTGGCCCAGGGTGTTCGTACGTTCTGTTTTGCAGTGTGTCCTTTACCATTTGAGAGGAGTACTTTTCCAGTAGCAAAAAAAAGGGCAGAATCTCAGTAAACATGGTGGTTCAAAATCACCCTGATGCCTGGCTGCTAAAAAGCCAAACATCTGCTCGAAAATGGGATGCATCCGGTAGCACTGCCGACATGAGTCCTCCAAAGTCAGTGGGTTCAGCCTTGCCAGCTGCTGAAACCAGACTGCACTGTTGGGGCTTTTCTCTTCCTTACCCCAGGAGCTTTAATGACAGCTTTCCAAAGAGTGGGAGAAAACTTCTTCTCCAGAAAGCCATTTGGTGAATGTGTATCTCGTCTGAGTTCACTTAGAGCATAGCTACGGGGGTTTTTATGGTTGAGTTTACTGTGGTGCAAAGCCTGGTACTGTCATCTGTGTGAAAGTCATTAATGCACAGAAAATCCAAACTTGAGATCGGTTTTTATGTAGTTAAAAAAAAAAATACAGTACAAGAATATAAAAAGAAACTATCCAGTGCAAACACTTTATACAGTGGAAATTGATACAGTGTTCCTTAAAATAGCTTTATAAAACAGGCTTAAAAATAATGATTACAGGTAATACTATCTGGATGATGCTTACCAAAGTACTTTACTTACTGCACTAAATAATTTCATAACTACCTTTACCTGTTCATAGCCAATGCCTTAGTTACTGATGAAAACCTTAAAATGTAAGTATTATTAGTTAGCATTCTTTATAATACACTAACATGTGGAACCTCAATAGCATACACTGTTGACCGAATTAAGCAAAACCGAAGAGAGTGAACACATTAAAAATAAAAGCAAGGCTGTCATCCAAAACATACTTCTTTTATAAAGCATGTGATCCAAAGCTGATTTGACTGATGGGCAGAATTCTACTTAGTTTTCCTTTACTTCATATTTGAAAATCTGAGAAATTGCATGATTGATGACAGCAGGCATTAGTGTCCGGCTAAGTATTGGGCAGCTTTTTACAGGAGTGAGTACAAATGTGAGACCATGCTATAGTGCATTGTTGTTTGCTGCCAAGAAGGTGCTTTGAGGGAAAGGACTGTAAATTAGAGATGACATGAGTAAGTGAAAAGCAAATTTGTGAGATTCCGCTATACTGGCTTAGGAAAAAAAAAAAAAAGATTTAGTGTTATATGGTTAGCTACCAAATTTAAATAATCAAATCAACTAAACTAATATCTACAACTCCAGCACAGATTCTGCAAAATTGAGTATCTGTGTGGTAGGGCTCTGTTCCTGTTGAAGGCAATGGGAATCTGCATTGCCAGAAGCCAGAGACAGGCCTTTGTCCTAAGAGACCCGCTTTTTACAAAATGTGGCTGACTGGCTAACTTCCTGCATGGGAAGTTTCATTCTGTTCGTTCTGTGGCTCTTCGTCAGGTGAGAAACTGAACACACACTTACCAGGGACATAGTAGTTGCAGCTCCAAAACCTGACTTACGTTTGCGGTTCTTTTATGCAGACAAATGTGCGGGTGTGTAGCATTCTGGCTTGGAAGTCTACAATATTTTCCTAGGTGGAAAAGAACCGTTTTACAGTACCTGCTTAGAAAGAAATCAAAACAGTTTCACAGTAATGAGGCCCTTCATTTGTTTGTCCCTGAAAAAATACAGTTGCTTTAATAACGTTGGATAAAAAACCTGTTCAACCTCTGTAGAAATCTAGAGAGACCTGTGTTGCTATCTAGAGAGATTTACAGTGTTGGAGTCTTAACGTTCCCCTGATCTCCACATTTCCTGCCCTGCAGGATATGTTCCATTGAGTAACGCTAAGAACCTATTTACAGAAAGAAAAAACAATTTTGCTGCTAGCTAGAGCAAATTCTGGTATGCCGGAAAGGTGCCTGAAATCATCATCAGGCTGTTAAAAATGACAGATCAAACCAGATTGTGCATCTAAAAAGCCTGTCTAATTTTATCTTTAGTAACTAATATATGTAGTAGAAGACTGTAAAGCAAGAATAGTTAATAGATTGGAAAGACGGAAAAATCATGCCTCTCTTTGAAAGTGATGGAATAATTTCTAATATTAAGTGATAGACCATATGTTCCTCCTCTCCTCTGCTGGGTAAGCATAAGCGTGGAATAGCAATAGAGTTGTTACAAGAGGGCCAGGCAAACCAGCCAGCTGGAGATACAGGAGGTTATTCAAAACATTCCTTCCCAATGCCACCGAACCTCTCTGTTCCAGCGGATGGTGACCTTGAATGCATGTTCATGAAAACAGCACAGGAGGAGAGGAATGAAGGAGGAACTGGGGACAAAACCACGTTTTAAAGAAGTAGTGTCTATCTGGATAGGGATTGAGCAGGTCCCCAAGCAGGAATTTGGGGGAAAGAACTGGTTGTTAGCAAGGATAGCAATGCTGGGGGAAGTCAATATACGTGGTTTGTGTGTTTCTTTTTAGCCCTACTGCTGTTAGGGTTTTTTGAATGTCTATTTGAAATCCTCGTGCAGCTTGGGTGAAGAGCTGTGGTTTCTCCTTTGTCTGTTGGCAGGCTCTTGATGTCTATATGTAGTGGAAGGGAGAAAATTAATGGCTAATTTGAACTTAATATACAAAATCTTCATTTGCTTCTGATCCATATAGCTCAGCTAACATTTTAAACCTGGGTCCCCAGTCATTTAGAAAGTCATAATCAATATCTGAGTCTGAGGATCCTGATTCCAAAGAACTGAGAGATTCTGCAATGGACTCGGCACCTTCGTAGCCATAAATGTGAAGTGTGTCATATGGCAGCAAATCCCTGTCATTGTCAGCTTCATCCTTCTTAACCTCAATCATCATCTCCATTTCTCCAGCACCAGAAGTTATGTTTCCAGGAGGCTTTTGGACTTGTGCGTATGGAGAGGGAACTGCTTCTGGCTTTATACCGTTCTTGCGGACAGAGTTGAGTACGGAAACATCATAGCTGGTGGTATCCATTTCACCACCACCTTCTTCATCATAAGTGACAAGCTGCTCATGAATCTCTGCCACATTCCTCCCAAGACCACTCAAATCCTTCTTGTGTCTCTTTCTTAGAAGAATTAGCAAAGTGATTACTGCAAAGAAAACTTACATGAGCACGTGTAAATAGAGAAATAAGGAAGTAAACCAAATTGCTTTTAAGGTATGTAATACAGTCTGAATTGGGTTTTTTTTCTGGAGTGGTGTTTTTTTAAACACATATTTATTAAAAAAAGTAGTTTAAAATTCTGTTTAGCTGTAGGATTTGTATGTTCTCAAAGCAGGTCTGTCTGTACAGGAATTGTACAACCGACTCTTGAGCTGGAATCACGAGTACAAATGCATAGTGTCACCAGTTCATTGAATCAAACTACTGCCTTGAACTGGTGAATCTTTTAATGCCAGGCATCAAATGCTACTTATGTGGTAATTGCAAATGAGACCTCTTCTCAAGCAGGAAAAAAATGTTGCCCCTTCTCTGACAGAATTCAGCAAATAGGTACTGGTCTGCTGATTTGTTACAGGTTTTTTTTTTATCTATATATGTTCGCTGTAGTGTTTAAAGGGTTTCCAGACTACTCCAGCCTTTGGAAACAGGGATTCTATTGTTATTGCCCCAGCACAAATTTCCTGTGTTATAGCTGCATGCGAGCCTTGTAACAGTAAATCAAGTCTGTTATGTGTATGTGCAATAACCTTTCTAGTGACTCAGCCTTTCCAATATAATGGACAAAGTTGTAGCTGAAACTATGCTAACAGGCCAAATAGAGAGAGCAAGTGAGGTGAATCAAACAGTTACAGTATTTCTGCCTTTGTTACCGTTTTATACCCAAAAAGCTTTTGTAGATCTCAGAAAAAACAAACCAAAACAATCCCCACATTTTAAGTCATAGAACATGACAAAAGTAAAATACTTACCAATGATTGTGAAGATACAAATAAAAATTGCCACCAGTGCTTGTATACTAACTCCAACTTGTTTAGCTCTTTCCTCGCAAAAAGTGAAGTTGCCTTTTTCGTTGCACTTGCAGACACTGATGACAAGTGTATTTGTGCTGCTGAGCTCAGGATCGCCGTTGTCTGAGATGATGACAGGCAGGTAGTGGATTTTGGCAAGTTCACGATTAAACTGTCCATATTTGACAGTGATATTAGCTGTGTTATCTGGAAGAAGTAATGACATCTAATTAAGTGATAATCTCTACCAGATTTTCCTGATAGATTATCAGTCAGTTGGTACATCTTCCCCTTAGACAGAGCCAGCCTTTAGGGAACCCAGTGAAACTTGGGTGGCAACAAACAAATTGTTTTTTCCAGAAGTTAAGCTTTTGAAAATAAATTGTTACTTAGCTCGGCTAGACCAATGATAGGTCATTGCTACGGCTTTTCTTCTGTGTGTCCTAGTGTCTCACTTTGGCTAGCTGAGAACATGCAATGCAGGGATACACTACCGTAGTTCTCAACCAAGGAGAAGTTGCTATCTTCTGTGGCCAGGGAGTACTTGAAGAAACCTCTGGGTGATACTTCATCCTTGTCAGTAGCTGAAATCCTGATGATTACCTACAAAGATGGAAGGGGTCATAATTTTCAGTACACATTGCCTCCAGTGATAAAACTGCTTCAGTATTTAAGTTAGAGCTGGGCTGTGTATCCTGTATAACCCTTCAGTAAAGGGCAGGACAAAGATATCTTGTGATGCTTCTCTTGAAGTTCTTTCAAGGCAAGCAATTTGCTTGTAGGTCTTCAAAAAGAGCAGTCTTGCCTCTTCATTCACAGATGGGAAACAAAAGAGGAAGTCTTGCGTAACTAAAGCATTAAAAAATCTTATGCTCAAAGACATATGGGTCATTTAAATACTTAAGATGGCTGTCTTCTAAAGTGTTCAACTTACTTAGAAGTATGACTCTCATTCATTGAATGTCATTGAGAACGCCACTCCTGAATGACATGCTTGTTTCTGAAAACCTCAAAGAGGAGTAGATTAGATGTATAAAATATAAAAAATGTGTATCTCCCAAGGTATTTGAAAATTAAATCGAAGGTGAAATAATACCTTGTGTGTTCTAACAGATTCCATCAGAGAGTCCGGTCTGTGACAAAATCTCTTAATTAAACAAACATCACACGTATGGGCTGAATACTTGTGTCCGAGGCCAAACATCTACGGTCACAAATACTGGTGCTATTTGTGCATGTGGATACCTGTACTCTGGTGAATACTACGATAATGTTATATGCAGCAGTGTTTCTCATCATACTTTGAAATAGTTTCACTCTCAGTATCGTTTATGAACATTTGTGTGGTAAAACTGAATCTCTAATTTTTTCTTTGCAAGGCTTGACTCTACGTCACGGTTCAGTCGCTAATGCATGTACATACTTAAAAGCTTGGAGGGAGAGGAACTGTGCAGCCCATGTGTGTAAGCAGATAAAAGTCAGTATTCCAGCAGTGTGAAGTCCTGGAGAAAGATTTCTGGCCTCTGACATTTTGGAAATCAGTGAAATAATCAAGTGCTTGGGTATGAAAACTGAGGGTAACTTTTAGTAAAAGACATCTTCCGCTTGAGCTTGCAAATAGATAATTCAGGTTTAAGGGAAAAACTCTCCCTCTTGTCTCACCTTTCCTGGTGCAGCATTTTCACACACTCTGGGTTCCTCAGGATAAACAAGTTCTGGGGCATTATCATTTTCATCAGTAACTATTACATGAACTTGGGCATGTGATTCTCTGTCAGAAAGACGGCCTGAAATGACAACAACAACATTACAGGTCTCTGAGACGCCTGGAATCTCAGTGCTGTCTGGGCTCCCCTTTCCACTCTTTGTGTCCATGTCTGTTCCTCCTGCGTGCCAAATATGGAGAGTTTGTCGCTCCATCATTAATTTAAACTTTTCCTTTGACAGATTCAGATACTTTCCTAAAAACTCTCCTATTGGGCTGAATTATCAAGGATCTATAAGGAAGAAAATGACAATTGCTTACAGCTTTCTGATTGTTCGCACTGTGTGTCTGTGGGTTCCATCATCATTCTCTGGCACTAAGACAACAGGCACAGATCAGGCCCTGTCTATATTATTAAATATCTTTCACCCTCCAGAAATGGCTGGCCTCCCCCAGACAGACGTGGGACTGGCCGCTGGGCCTGCCCTGCTGCCTGAACCCAGGCGAAGCAAAGCGGGGATGCCTGTGCAGTGACGCTCGCTGGGCGGCAGCTTGGCACTGGGATTTTGTAATGCTGTGGAAGTGCGTGAAGCTGGCTGGGATGTTTCTGCTCTAACCACAGGCTTATCCTTGTTTCCCAAGCTGCTTCCTCTCCTCGTGCCCTTTTTATTCCTTGTAACAAACTGAGTGCATTTTCATAATAGCTAGGGACCAAATCTTAAAACTGTATTTGACCTATTTGTAGGTACTCGGTTGATTTGGAAGATTGTTGTGCAAACCCTGCAAGCATTCCTTTCTTTCGTAGCATAGTGGAAACAGGCTGTCCGGTTAACGCCTTTCCGTTTTGATAAGCTACAGACCTGCTGTAAAGTTGTACGCTGATTTCTTTCAAATATGGAAGTGGATAGCACTTACCGTCTTCAAGGATTTCCTGAGCTGCTACAGTGATGTTGTATGAGGAACTGAATTCTCTGTCCAGGGGCTTGGGAAGTTGAATAATTCCAGTATCGGATACCCTAATATAGTCTCCGTTAGGACTAGCTCTTCGTCGAATAAATCTGTTTTTTTTGTTTAAAAAGAGATATGTCAATACAAAGGGTGATAATACTGTGTATCTCTTCAGTTCTTCATAGTGGGAGGTCAGAGAGTACTTCTGTGACAAAGTGCACTAATATCTTGACCAGGTGGTCTCACAATATTTCCCTAAAATTATGCAAGCTGTGAGAGTGAAATATATGTGTCAGAAAAGTTTCCAGATTATTGTCTTCTGCTGTTTCAGGAGTCTATTTTCATTTCAAAGCACATTCTTGAGAGAGTTATTACGATAAAAAAGTAACAAATTATAACCATGGAAAGATATGCAGGATTATGCATTTTCCTGTAAATGTGCAAATGTTTTATCAGTAAGTTTTTGTGGTAATTACATGGGGAGATGTAGTTTATGTTCATATTTGTTCATTACCATATGTATCCATGGCTGCAGTGCTGGAAAAAATCAAATTGCATTTTTTTATTTTTGGCATTTTGATTCTGAAAAATAGGGCCAAAGTCTCATTTCTTTGTCAAATTTTTGGAATCATTAGTGAATTCTCGCATTCTTTAAAACAGAAATACTACAGCTGGTGTTGTGTTACCTGATTTTCCGTTTAGCCGCATCAGGATCGTGTGCCCAAACTGAACCAAGTGTTCTTATTTCTGGATCATTTTCCCTTACTTTAAATTCATATGGTAGTTTGGTGAAGACAGGAGGCTCATCAACATCAGTGACTTCAATGGTGACTGTTGAAATGCTCTTTGAGCCACCAGATTTAAAATAGCGAAGATTAACTGTGGGATCTGTTGCTTCAATGTCAAACCTGTATTCTGCTACTTTTTCAAAGTCCAGGGGCTAGAAAAAAGACAAACAGATACTCTTCCTTTAGAGATGTCTAAGTAAACTTTGCACTAGTTATCTGTGCAAATTTAAGCTCTGTGCTCTAATTAATGTTTGGAAATAATACCAAACTGCATCTTAGCTAGACTCTGGGCACAGCATTTCCAAGTTCAACTTCTGTTTCACAGAGTGTCTTGAACAACTTCCGGTTTTGAACAGATTCGTCCAGTATTCGAAGTTCAGCAAGTGTCTCTTGGCTTAAATAATTTTCTTTTTTATAATTGTGTAGCTACAAAAACTTGTTTAGCTCCTTTTTCTCAAAAGTTGGGGAGCAGATTCTCCTCTTCTTGGCTAGGCTTTCTGTTTTGAAGTCATTCAGGGCAGACTTCATAGCTACGCTGACTGATAGCTGGGGCATTTACTGATAAACTTCATCTGCTTCCTCGTTTTTCCCAGTGGCTGAGATCATGAAAGGAATTGCACAATGGAAGGAAGGCCAGGAGCTAGGGAGTAAGAAATGCCCAAGCTCTCACTCTTCTGAAAGTTTGGGTCCCTTTGCGCTATCGCCTGAGATTATGAAAGCACCATGAATACAGAGTAGTTAATTGTGGTGACTCTTGTTTTTCTTTTTGAGGGGACATTGCAAATGGAAGTGGTAGTGCTTATCTCGCAGTTGAAATTTTATCTCACATGGCTACATATTTTAAATTATGACATGTGCATGGCCAAAAGCACGTTACAAAACAGTGAGGTGAACTTTGCCCATTGCATGTTAAAAGATGAGCTGATTCGAAATCACCCAGTGTGTGCGTCTGTGTGTGGGGGTCTCTTATTGCTCCTCCTCTGGGCAGAATTTGAAAGCAATGCATTTCTCAGGTCCTGGAAAGACCAGGGTAAGGGCTGCATTTGGTGAAGGAAAGCTGCTCACACCTAGTGTGAGCACAGCTGAAGACTTTACTGCCAGTCTTTGAATACTTGGTACTTGTTTTCCTTAAAGCTTTCTCTTCTTCTTAATGACATTTCTAGTCTTAACAGTTACAGAGCGACATTTGGAGGTGAAACACACATTCCTATCAATCTGAGGACTACAGCAGGTGATTTATAGTACCCTCTCCTCTTTTTTTTTTTACCATAAGTCAATGAAATCAATGAACTCTGGCTTTGGTAGTGCTCTGCATAACACAGGAATGTCCCTTGGTACAAACCAAGTGGGTCTGAGAATTAAAAAACAAAGAGCAAACCATAATAAAGGCTTTGGGAGTCTGGGCCCTCTTAAAGAGCGATAAGGAATTAAGTGGGGAAGCTCTGAAAACCCCCTGAGGAGAGTAAGGGAGCTGTGGCTCAGACTGGAGCAAGTGCTGAACAGTGAGGAGCACTTTTACAAGAGTGGTCAGGTGGACTTTTTCACATTTTCTACTTTGGTTTCACTTGGGCTGCAGAAGGGAAAGAGTCTTTGACCTGGTCAGTTGGTTCAACTCTTAAAATCACTGACTCTTTGAAGCATCCAAGTATCTGAATTTTGAGAGGAGCCTGAAGTGTGTAACCTGAATATCTGATGTAGTCCCCATTGCCCTCTGCAGTAATTCTAGGTTTTCCCGGCACTGGCAGTTGAACTGGACCAGTAAATCGCCACCTTGTCTCCTCACAGATCTTACAGAAGAGGGTTTTCAGGATGAAAGTATTCTGACTTCTACACATTTGCATTTTTTCCTGCCACTAGTCCCAAACTGAATCAAACACTCTTGTTACTTGTAGAAAAACAAAATAATTATCTTTGTTACTGGGAAAAGTACCTTCTTTGGCCTAATGATTCCTTCATTTGTGAATGGATTTGCTACAATTTCAAAGGTGTCCCTGTAATCTCCTCTGACAAAACTGTATTTCGTATTTCTGTGTTGTGGTTCATCAACATCTTCTACTTTGACTCTGCCAACTTCTCCTCCTACTGAAATGTTTTCAGGAACTTTGAAGTGAAACGATGCTGTTAAAAGAAAAAAAACCAACAAAAAAAGACATAGAGAGTGTGTACACGGAAGTTAGAGCTTAGTTAAATATTGTTAGTTTATAGACATACAGAAAAACATTTCATTGAGAATTCGGCATTATATATCTCTACAGACAGCACTTTGATGTATTTTTTATAAAAGTATATTTAATTCTCAAAATTGTCATGATCTTGTACAAAGGGATGAAATTAATACTGATTTTTTTTTTTTCCTAGGTGTGCGTCACCCAGGAGATGCAGCTGGGGCTGAAATACAGATGATCTTCTGAATATGTAAGATTCTTTTGTCCACTTTTAAGAAAAACTGAACTGTGATGAACTCTGACACAAATTCATTATAGTTGTCTCAACCCTTGATTTCAAAACAATACAACATTTGCTTATACTTACGGTGTTTGAATACTGGGAAGTTGTCATTGATGTCGGTTAAAGTGATAATGACTGTAGCTGTGCTTGAATCTCCAAAAGACCCTGGACCATCTTTTGCTTTAACAATAATTTCATATGTTGATTGATTCTCTCTGTCTAAATCAGCCCTTGTTGTAGAAATCACACCTTTGAAAAAATAGCATTGAATATGATTAGATTTTGCAACATGTCCAACATCTTTTAATTATGACAGCAAATTTTTTTCATGTGCCACACTTTCAGCTTTAAGTAGCATTTTTACAGTGGTATTTTTCTAAGGCTAGAAATGTTAGAAATCTTTCTACGTGATGGAATATTTGGGGAATTTTGCACAATACATTCCTTTAAACTGATCTTTGCTGCTTAGAAGCAGTCTAATGACATCTAAGCTTGGTCACTACAGCATCTAGAGGGTTTGTCTGAGCACATCTTTATCTGAGTTATTTGCTCCAAAGGACTAGTACGGTTACAAGAGATACTGACATTATTTTTAAAACTGGGAGAAATTTAAACAAGAAAGTTTAGGAAAGCAAAGGCCTGAGTTATTGATTATTGAATGCTGCTTCAGGGTTTATGTATTCCCTTTTCCTGTTTGGTCAAAGGCATAGTATCTATGCTAAACTGAAAACATGAACTTATATTAGCTCCTAGTCAATCTCTTCATCAGTGGGGAAAAAAACGAACTTTCATCTTCTCATTTAGTACACAGCACCTGATATCCCGACTTTATTAGTTTGTTTCCAGATGCAGACAGTGGCATTGTGTGAGGGTGAATGAAAAATCTTTCTAAACTATGATTAAAATTATATTTTTGAATTATTATCCCCCTTGACCAGAATGAAAAAGGCTTTAAACTGCGTTTTCTTCAAGGTGTAAGGTAAAGATAAAGTGTGAGAACATTTGCGTATCTGACCTACCAGAGTCATTAACTGTGAAGTATTCGTCTCCTTTAATGATTTGGTAGGTAACAGTGGCATGACCTGTAACTGTTGGGTCATCAGCATCTACAGCTGTCACTTTGGTGACCGGGGTTCCTAGAAAAGGATTTTCAAATAGCATATTTAGTATATATTCTGCTTTTTAACCAGAGGAATGAAGGGAAATGGGTGGTGGAAGAACGTACCTACTGGTGACATTTCTGGGACAGATCCATTGAATACTTTTTGTACAAACACAGGGACATTGTCATTAATATCATAAACCTTGATAATGAATTTAGATGGGGGTTCCAGTGACTGGTTGTTTCTTCTGTCAATAATGAGAGCTGTCAGCTCATACTCTGCTTTCTTTTCTCTGTCTAGCCTTTCAAATGCATAGACATCACCACTGGTTTCATCCACTTTAAAAATGATGTTGGCATATTCACCTTCAATAATATATTTGGCATTGTTGTTCCTTACACTTGATGTGATCTAGAAGAAAAATGTAATTCGAAGAGGTAAAGTGGGCTTTGGCATCTGGATGCAACACAGTTTCCACCAGAAGATACACACAATCGGGACTTCTTCAGACTCAGTCTGAAACCAGAATAGCCATCAAGATTTTGGATGTCATCTGGAGTATTACTGAACAAACAGCACCACAGCAGCTACAGCCATGCAGAGTTATAGGACAAAACTTGCATCCAGACTGAAACTTGCTTGCTTATATATCAAGAAGCATTTTCTTTAGATCACATCTCATATTCCCTGAAGATATAAATTGCTCATGCAGTTAACACATACGAATCATTAACCTCATTATGTCTGAAATAATGCGTGCTACCACATTCAGTTTGAGCTATTCTTGTTTGCATGTAACCTTCTGAACTTAGCAGAGATTTTGCTTGGATTTTACTGAATTACAGAATCGTGTCTATATTCACAGCTACTGACATTATTCAGCATTAGTCTCTATTACTTAGCATTTAGCAGAATTCCTGCCATAGCTGAATGCTTTCTACTGTTTAGTCACATGCAATTTTTTGTAGTCAGTCTTTAGGCTCATGCTACAACAGTAAGATTAAATTTCCATCCCATAGCTTTTAAAATTTAAGATTATCTGCAGTGACAAAGGGATGGGGTGAAAGAAATGAACTTTAATCAGTTTTTAAATGTAATTTACTCCAATCCCAAATGGTTTTGCCCATTACTTAATCTGCAGATAATCTGATGATTCTTCCCTTTCTATACCTTCACCCATCTAAGGAGACTGATAGAAGGTTTAAACTACAATTTTCCATGCACTATATCAGCATTCTTATTTCAGCAAGCTATTTATCAATAATTTCTCAGTTTGACCAAGAATTTCTAGTTTTTTGTCACTGATGTTATCATAAATTGCAGCTGTTTGGTATTCAGGATTTGGTTTATCCTGTGCTTGTCATTCACTGTTGAACATTCTTTCATTTCTGTTTTCTATTTTGAAATGTGTCGCTAATTTTTTTTTCCCGCATTCCACATACTTAATCATGCCTCTGGCTGCTGGGGCTGCTGAAGAACAGTTTACAGCTCCGGAGATGGAACATGAGAAATAACCTCACCCTGTCTCAGAGATAGTATAGTCTATGCCTTCTTTCTCAATTTTTATTTACTTATTCAGTGTAAAAGGTGTAGGCTTCCAAGATTGCCTTTTCTAAAACTGGGGATGAACATACAAAGGAAAGCCTAGAAGGTCATGAAAGATAAAATCAAAACGTATCAGCATATTCCTGGAGCTGTCAGTCAGTTCTGCCACACTGCTGCTGCGGCCTTTTTTAAAGGGTTTATCAAGTGTTCAATCCTGCAAATGCAATGCACTGAACACAGCCATTACGAAAGTAATCGGAAGCATTCCACCGTTGAAAGACCACAGAGCACAGTACAAAGTGAATTACTCGTATTTAGGACAGCTCCAGGAATAGAAGCGTTCTCCTCAATCTGCTACTGAATTGGTCTGAAATGAAACAGAGATACGTTGTGTTAGCTGAGAGTACCCTGTGGCCTCTTTTCTTTCTCTTGTGCTGTCTGCCAGTGAGCAGCACTGATCCAGAAAGGTCTGTTTCACTTTGCCGAGAGAGCCTTGACAGATGCTGGTTGTTGTACATGGGAGGAAAACGTACAACTGCATTTATCTGAAAAGTGTCAAAGTAGTTCAGTTTGAAAGACTAGATTGGAAGAACTTTGGGTGATATGCAGTTAATCATAGGATTTTGAGTGCTGCCCTGAAGAAAACGAGTTTGCAAGAAGGTCAATGCTCATTATTATTTTTAAAAATTATTTTCTGTCACTTTGTGAAACAAATTTTTTGACTGTGTTAAAGTGTTCCTAAACATAGCACTTTGTTTTGTATCCAAGCCGAGAGATGTAAACTGTATGTTTTTTAATGCGTGTGTTTTTATTAGCTGATCTCCTAGGTTTTTGAAAGAATCTTGAGCTACCAGAAAAATATTGACATACATCAGCTGCCAGACTTCCTTCCTAACTGTGCACCTGCATGCAATGCAATTGTTTCTGCATTGTGGATGCTCTATACTTGCCATTCTCTAGAATTTATTTGTATTCTTCTAAAGAATCAGATTACCTTTGACATTATTCTTGCTTTACTCTATGTCCACACTTGCAAGATTTTAACACGTTAGTATGTTGGTATTAAGTCCCATTTCTATTTCACTTTTTCCTATTTTATTCTGCCTAGACTGCAAACAAATAATATTTTTCAAGATACTCATTTGCTGTCTGCATTTCTAATTATTCATTGCTAACAGACTGCTATTTACCTTGCCAACATGATGTGGTAATTGTGTATCAATCTCTTCTTTGATATGCATTTGGTTCCATATCCAGTCTCTCTTCAGTCGTTTATGACTGGCATTGTTTGAAGAATAGTTTTGATTTCTTCTCTGACTCTCAGCAAATGCTGGAGCCAAGAACAATAGAAAGAGTAGAATAAGGTGCTTCATCTTCTTCTGTAGCCTAGAAAGTAATATAAAGTATGAAAAGTGTATAAATAACAACAGAATCAGGTTAATCAGAGAGAGCATGCATAGAAGTGCAAATGGACTTTCCTTCTATAGGAAAGTTTGATTGCTTTCTGTATTTCTTTTCATCTGCCTTAGCATCAACATTTGAAGTGTCAGGCTTCTTCTTTCGGTCAAACAGTTTTAACTGGATGACAACTGTAAAAAGCAACAAAAGTAATTTAATGTAATAAAAACCGTGCATGTTTTGAAAGCTAGTGTAAAAGCCAGCATCCACTTGAGCTGCCATAGTTAATCTGAAGAGAAGACTGAGTAGTGAAGATCACCCGTTGTGCATTACGGACAGGGTAGTCCAGCTGCAGAGCTCAGCTCATGGGGAGAGTAGCCATGGGAAGCAACATTGAGGATGAACCAGGTCAAAGTTTATGTTAACTCAACTTGAAATGAACTGTTCCAGCTTGACATACCCAAATGGTGTATTTTGACTTGCCCTGACACAAAATATGCTGTAGTTGATATCTTCGTATGGAAAATATTGATTTAGAATAAAGTCATTTTTTTGGTGGAAAAAATGACTCGTGAAATTTTCATTCAATTCCAAGTAGAATGTAATAAATTACCTTGCTCAGAGAGCTCATTTTTTGATTCAATTCCTTGTGTTTTGAAACGTTTGAAGACACATACAAAGTTCATTTATCACCTGTTCTCAGGTTTTACCATCTACAACATGATAACTTGTGAAATTGTTCTCAGGTGAAACCAAATTTTTGCATCACGTGTTAATATTAGCAAACTTTCGGCCTGACTTTCATATCAGATTGAGAAATTATTTTAATGTAGCAAAGCTGATTAATTTTCTTACTAAATTTCCCCTTCCTAATATAAAGGGCCGTCAGGGAAATTTAGCACTCAAATAATCAGATTTTAAATTACACATAAATGTCTTTCCATTAGCTTTTAGGAACTGTCAGCATGCACATCAAAAATAAAGCTGTTAATTGTGATAGAGAAGTTGACATCGCACAGGTTGCTAGATGCAAGATTAATTTAGTATTTTCGGCAGGAAGGTGCTGAGAGTTTTCCAAAATTACTCTTTGGTAACTAGGCAATCAATGTCATCCTGTGGTGCAGCATCATTAAAATAAAAAGATTTTATTTACCATGAAATTTTGCTTTCCTGTGCTTTTCTCTCTTCTATGTTGTTGTTCATAAGCTGAGGAACATTCCTTCCTTGTGATTGTGGAGGAAGTGACCACGTAAGATGGCTTTGAAGTTGCTTTTTAATAGCTAACCTGTGTTTTATACAGTTTTGTGGATTCATATAAACCTTTTTGATTTAGCCAGTTCTTTGTATTCTATGCACTTACTTTGGCTCTGAATATTTTTAGAAAAATGAGTAAGATTTAGTTGTTTTGCTTGGTTTTATTTGTGTACATGAATATTCTGTAACTGGAAACTGGAAGGCATTGATATGATTCTGTTGTGATCGCGTAAATCTATCTTTCATTGTTAAAATGACAAAACATGATAACCAAAGGAAACCAGCTGGTCAATGTTAACTAGTACAGGCTGTAGTTTTGGAAAAAACAGACTGTAGTGTTCAAAAAGTCATTTTCTTTTGTTGCTGTGGTACGGTGGAGATCTTCTGTACTGTTGTAGTGGAGATGTTAGTTGGGAAAACTGAGGGCAATACGGCCCGCTTCACTTGCTGTTCATTTCACTGGAAGTGGTACGTTTACAAAGATCCTTGCAGAAAGCATTTTTAACTTAGTCAAGTATCCACTGAAGCATACTGGTCTCAGTATAAATCTTCTGTGTCAAGATAAACTTTGCCTCTTCCTAGTCATATTTTCCTAGTCTTTGCCCCTCTGTTTATTAATGCTCAGTTCAGAGCTGCCGGGCCCTCTGTCCACTCCGCAGGGTACTTCTCTGGCTGTTGCCGAGCGTGATTGCTACTAACAGCAGTGCCGGGACCTTTGGTGTCCTCATGCAGGGGCACTGCTTATCGGCAGTTGAAGGCTCAAATTCATAATGAGTGTACGGTTATCTGTGTAGGAACTCTGGGACTGTGGTAATACCCTGATTATTCCTGAGGATCTATGCAGCAAAGGCAAACTCTCCTTTGAAGTAGGTGGCCTGTACATGTTTCACAGTTCAGACCCTGTTTGAAAGCTTGGCCATTAATACACAAAGCACTAGACTGAACCTTTTTAAATATACGCACATTTCAGCTGGAACTTAAGCTACCCCTTCCACTCAGCAGATTCATCTTTGTGTTCTGAGATTTTAAGGTGGCTTCACTGCCTTTAACTCCTCATTAATGGATTCCTTGTTAATACTTGTCCAGCCTCTTTGGTAAGTTAACGGTTCCTTTGTGAGCTCTTTGTCGGAGTTTGGTGTGCCCTCTTGTATGCACTGCAGGTCAAACACAGACTGCGATAAAGAGCCTTTTGCAAAAAATTACTTCTGCTTTGTCTTTGGGATCTTTCAAAATTTCTCACTTTTGTAGAAGCGACACTGCACACTCGAGCACTTTTCATGCTGTCTTTTCTAGGGACATTTGGTGTGCATTGCTCCTTAGCACAGTCTGACTCTGAGAAGTCTTCCTCTATGATACCATGCAGTTTTCCGTTCAGCAGCTGGAAGTCCGTTGCTACTGAATCCGTAGCTGAATTCATCACAATATTTGAGAATACCCTTCTTTGGCAGCACATACAAACACTTCAGAAGCAGGGCCCTGCTGAGCAGTAACTGGGTAAGCGCACTGTCCTGGTGTGAAGGCCATATTCCATGGATGTTAGCTCTTGACAAGCTGTGCTAAATGCTCTCTCTTTTTCTGGCCATGATAGTTTTCCTTTCCAGCAGATCTTATTTGAAATGCTAAAGGTAGTAGCAGAAGGGCGATATTCCCCTGCCTGAGCAGGGGATGCATTCCCATCGAGTCAGAAGCAAGAAGGTTTCTGAGGGATGACAGGTGGATGACACGTAGGGAATGGCTTTTCATTTCTTCTCATGTCTGCTGTGGCAGCCAGGACTGAGAAGAGGAAATAAGGTGCACCCCTTCAAGTAATGACCCCCGTGGCCACACGCTTCCGGAGAAGGGGACAGCACAGTGTGCGCTGTGACCGACCTGTCCCACACGTGGCAGTTCCTGGCATGCTGCCATGCTGTCCCGTCGCTGGTCTACCTTAATGGACAGTCTCCAGTTAACCCTCTGGAATTGATTGGACTAATAATACAAACTTTTTTCAATTTAAGCAGGGACCATAAATGTTCCTTAAAGTTAGCAGGGGAATGGTTTATTCAAATAGCTGAGTTTCTTGCTTTGCTCTTAAATTTTCTTTCAGCGAATGATGGGTTTTTCCACCACCGTTACTTGTTTTATGTGTTGAATTATTTTAGCAAATAACTCTTGGTCTGCAGCGTACTATAGACAGTTAACTGAGAAATTCTGGTATTCAGAGTGATTGATGGGACACATGATTCATATGGTGCAGTTTCTTCTTGCAGATTGCGAGTAAGTATTAAAAAATGTCAGGTGGAGATACAAACAGTACTGTACTAATTCAAAGTCTGTATTTACAAGTTATTTAGGTAAGTAATCAACTGTAAGGTTGATGAGCAGCTAAAAGAAATAAGGTCTCCATGTAATGAAAACACATTTGATGAAATACTCTTATGAACATTTGTGGGGTTTTTTTCTGGTATTTACCTCTTATCTGGTTTACTTCTTAGTCTAAAAATGTATATCAATGCTCATGTGAGGTTAGTTAGCAAAGACATTTGTTCTATGCTTGCATGTTAAATAGAAGTTAAACCATGTTTCTGTACAGAGACTTTGGTAAATGAGGAGACAGTTGTAGCTGAAATCATATGTTTTTCTGGTTGATTGGACTAAAATCTTGCGCTCATCTTTGAGAATTTTTGTCTTTCAGCATCTAAAAAAACAGAAATAGTGCTAGAAATAATGATAAGGAACATCCTAAGAGAGAAATGTTCTTAAAGTGACTATCATACACCCAAAAAGAAATAAATTTTGAAAGGTTTGTGTCCATATTGTTCAGATAATTTGCCCACCTGATTGTCAGAAAAGCTGGAAATGAAATTATTATTGATGATTGAGCTGGAAACTTAATGAGTATTTTTACTTACAGTATCTTGATTGGAATCTGAACAGTGTAAATGAAAATGAAAAATCCCATGCAAAAGTGAGGGTTTCATGAAAGCAGAAAATGTTAACAAAATTACTAAGAAACCAATACTGTAGGACATAATCTATTCCATTCCACCGTACTGGAAATTTTGCTGTTTCTGGTTGTTAATCAAACCTCAGCTGTCATGCCTGCAGCCATGTAAATGCGGGGAATACTAAATATCTGAAATACTGTGTTCAATCCGTTGGGAGTAATACAGAGCTTGAGGGAGGGCGTTTGCTTGGCTTAACCTGCCCTTGCTGAGGGGCTGGGAGCCGGGTGCCGGGATGAGTGCATGCCCGCGGGGATGCCCTGGCTTGGCTAAGAGAGAAAGAAAACTAAGGAAACATTTTTCACAAAAGGTTTTTTTCAGAAAAGTTGACTTTGCGTAGCTTTAGTTTAATAAATGTTTTCTGACTATGTTTACCCCTCCTGTCCGCTGCACCCTCCCCAGTGTTCCTAAGTAGATCAGTGCAAAAAATTCTGCGGAATTTGCAGTGGATTAAACCCTACAATACAGAGTAGACCACACTTCAAAATTTTTTTTCAGATGCAAAAAGTTACTTTGATACACTGTCTAAACACCTCCAAAATTACTATGCTAAATGAAGCCATGGGAGATATAAAGAGAGCAGAATCTGACCCAGCGTCAAGTAACAAAATGACCCTGAATAATCCTGCCATACAGAATCCATTTTTAACATTAATTTCTCATCTATATGATGCTGAAGACCAAAGGGAAATGTGTGAATGCAGTGAGCATTAAGAAGTGGAAAGGGGATGAACTGTCTTTTTCTTTGCAATGCCTGTAGTTTTGGTAAGCAGGCAAAACATTGTTTAAAGAAAATAGTCCTAGCAATACTTAACGCTGCCTTTCAGGGACTGTAAACGGCTGTGCAAACATGAATTAATAAAGCCTCCTCATTTCTCTGTGAAAAGTACTGCAGCTGGATGAGAAGCAATATCCCTTTCAAAAGGTGCGTTTGAAGCACAGAGGACTTAAATGTGTTTGCAGTCTCCTGACAGTGGGTCAGGGTCAGGAGTAACAACAGCCTCAGATTTTGTTCTCTTGGTTTCTTCATCTCCTAATTAGACAGCATTGCTCTAACCAGCTTCTAAGAAAGAAACCCGGCAGCAAACTAATCACATAGGTAGAATTGTTACCTTCACTCCAGTTTCTGCTTGGCATCTAAGTTGCAAAACTGTGATCCTCCTCGGCTCCCTCGAGCTTACAGTGTGAGAGGAGCTGAGGGCACATAGTGAGTACTGTGAGAACGGGAACTAGGGTAGGTCTTCAGACTGTAGTAACATCACTTAAAAAAACTGTCTAAGTAAGTAAATTGTGCAACATTTGACTTGGAGCAATCATTTTTTTGTTGCATTTTCAGATATAATTTGTTTCGGGTGGTTACTCAGTGTTTCTCTTTTTTCTTATTAAGCTGTCTTGTTACATGTCCTTAACAGTGTACAATGATTCATTTTAAAATAGGCTTTTCCTGAGAACACTGTGCTGCTTTTTCGTTTCCAGGTTATTGAGCTGATTTAAATGGGCTTAGTGCAGGACTACCTGGTATTATATTTTTGATTGTCCTTATGTCAATTTTATGCATCCGAGAAGTGGTTTCCACTGATGACTAAACAGTCTGGAGTGCAAATGCCTACCTGAAAACTGATTATAAAGTGACTTTTTATATGCATGATAATACCTTTGAGTAAATAACCACTTTGATGACTAAACAATCTGGAGTACAAATGTCTGCTTGAAAACTGATTATAAAATGACATTTTATACTTGTGATAGTACCTTTGAATGAATAGCCACTTCAGCAATATCTTAGCTAAACTTGCTACTTTAAAAAAAAACCCACATCACTCAGTATTGTGAGAGCATTCATGTGCATTTGGTGCTGTTCGGTTCTTAGTGTTGATGCCACAGCATTGTATATCAGTATAGCTGAGGAGATAATTCAGCACTTCTGATTTTGGCTCTGGTTTTGGCTCATCCTATTTTTTCCAGGGAAAAAGAAAATAATTCTAATCTGGAAGTTCTTTGTGATTTCAGCTCCCAAGTTTCTGGTAGGTCTTGGGAAAAGGTATTAGTGATTTTTTTCCCCTGTCTGTTCAACTCACCAGAAAATTCTCTCCTGAATGATACAAAATACAACTTCATCTCATGGGTGGTTGGAGTCCTCAGCCAGGACAGATTCCTCTTTCAGAAATGAAGAAATTTGGTTGTAAAGGATCTATAAATACTTACTATGTGTGTGTGTGTGTGTGTGTTAAAGATTCGTTGCCTGGTGGAAAGCAGGCAGCCAAACTGGTCTCACAGTCTTTCTGTTACCTCCTGTACAGAACTGGCTAAAACTGGGGGAGGCAAGCACTAGTTTGGACTTTTTTTTTTTTTTAAGAAACATAGCCATACTCCAAGGTAGTGAGTGAGAGCTTGTGTGCTGAAGATGGGCGAGCAGCAATAATGAAATCTACCTGAATGTCCTCCCAGAGCTTCCTGACACCCCTGCTTGCGTTTTAGCAAGTGACTTGCTGGCTCCAGGATTAAGGCACTGCAGTAAATAGTGAGAGAAGGGCATACAAAAAGGCTGAGTGTGACCTGAAAATAAGAAGTGTATGGTCTAAGAAGGCATTTGCTGTAAACAGAATGATTTTAGAGAAATGAGTGAGGAAGAAAGTTGTAAGAGGTCACCAAGATTTCCTTTGTTCCTTGCCAAGAAGCTTTTATGGAAAAGGGTTGTATAGATTTGTAGTTTGTTTGCTAGAAGTCACCTCATCCCTGATCTAAAATAGAAGCAGGATGAGTCAGGTGCAGGATCTGATCTTGCATCAGTAAATTCCCCTGACTTTACTGTAGTTTGTTTTACATCAGTGTTGTGCCTGATAACATTTTAGCTGGGTAGATCAACAAAAAAAAATGTTGGCACAAGTGGGGAAAGGCTAGCCTATAGCAGGCTTTGCTTATTTTAATCTGTGAACAGTGCAGTACTACAGATGCAGTCAGCCATCATAGCAGGCCAGAAATATTATGCTTTGTGCCCTTCTCCATCTTGGCTCTGAATAGCTCTGGATCTGACCCATTATATACAGGCATGACCTCTGGGACAAACAGGGAAATCATTTTGTTGGTGATGCTACTTCAGCTCAAACACTGTTGCTTACAGCACTAACCTTCACAGGTAACCTGGTAACTGTGGCAGTGGGCTCATAACATTTACCGCCTGTTAGCTGGGTGCGCAAGAACTAATCACAGTCTGACTTTGGCTCACAAAAATCTTTTTCTGATAAACGCTGATTTAGTTGAGAGAATTCGGAGGCAAGTCTGTTGGACAGTCAAGTACGAAGGCCCAAAATCTGAAAGTCAGGAGGATGTTTACCTTATGTTCATTTCTCTCAATTTCTAGTTAACGTTATCTTAATACGTGTTTTCCAGAAACTTACAGAAACACGTTTGCAGTTTGGAGAGTGCTGTCTGTGTTCCTGCATGACTCCTATCTGATACAGAATGGATTAGTTATAAAACTATTGAATGTGTGTTGCTGGTGTAGGTTCAGATTCAATTTTCTGTTCACAAATACACATTTGTTTGGCTTAGATCTTGGTTTACCTGTACATCACACCTGTACAGCTCGGAATCAGCTCAGAATTTGTCATCTGTTAAAATTCAAGAAAACCTCAAACAATATCTTTTTCTGGGAAAATTTGGAATAGATGGGCTGATAGATTGTGCCTAATTGTGCTGGGTTCTTCAGGGACTGGTAGCCTTTTGTGGATAGTGTTAGTTTAAGTACGTCCGGGGATCTGAAACATTTCTGTTTGTGGAAATGAATCCCATACATTATCTAATAAAACATGTGACTGTATTTCTATGTACCTGTATAGTAAGTACAAAAGTGTGCAACTCCACACAAGGCTGGAGAGAAGCTAGGGGTTTTTTATGCAGCACGTGAAAAATCTTACATAGTGAAGTTATCCAGCCAAGAGGGACTGCTTCTGTGTTTCATGTGCACAAGCTATTATTCCTATTCTAATCTCTAATTAAATAGTTCTTCTGTCCATCTATAGTAACCTGTTTTTTTTATGAGTTTCTTACTTGCAAATCTGATAATTGAGAAGCAAATTAAATACATATTTTGGTTACTGGGCTGGTCTCTTCATGGACTTTAAGGAAGCATTATTTTTGGGCTAGATATATTAATAATTCTTGAATCACGTCTGTTTTAACATGACAGTACAGTGGTTAAGTGAGGGTTGTTTGCTGTGGTGAGGATGATGTGTGATGAAGGTAAAACAATACTTTGAAATCATTAAAATGAGCAGTGAGAGCACCGACTTCCTCCTCATCAGTTCAATTATGCAGTCTAATTGTTTTGATGGATGACTGTTTTTCTTTCATATGAGCATCCTGATATGTCCAGCGAGTAATCCACCAGTTGTAGTAAAACTGCTGGCCTGCTACCTCATCCAGGGGAGAAATACATATGCAGGTGTGTCGGAGCCACACTGAATCATTAGGGGAGTTTTAAGAATCTTCCTCATTGCATGCTCACAGCATGCAGATCATGTATCACACCTGGCGCAGAATCAATGTCTTTACTCATTTTTCACAATAATGTTATTTGTCACCACAGAGGCTGTAGAGATGCTTGAGAGCTGATGATAACCAATTTGAAACTAAACAGATAGAGTGCATGAAGCACTGAAATATGTATGTTCTGGTGCTGTCTAAGAGTTCTTACTCTGGCCATGCTACTATAGTCATATAACGCTTTACTACAGAAACTTTCCCTGAAGTGACCCCAGAATGGATTAGAGTGCTTTAAAGAAGCAGGTGGTATTGTCCAGTCTTTCCATGCATAAAGCCTTTTATTTAACATACAAATATGTACAAAATATAACAAGGGATAAAATGTGCTTAAGCACAGTGCCCAGTATAAACCTAGCTGCTAAAGTATTTTGAAGTTATTTTGTGATTAAATTATTAAACCAATTTGTGACATTGTGTAATAACAAATAAATATATTATTATAAACAGAAGATTTTGTCTTTCTCTTAGTTGTTGACAGCATGGACAGCATTGAGGTTAAGGTCGTAAGCTACTCTTCTATAGCTCTTTATAGCTACTGAGCTTTGGGACTATGTGTATGAGGGCTGAATGACTCCTGCAGAGCAGGCGTATTCTGGTGTTAAGTGAGTATGCTCAAACCCACAGGCAGAGTTTGGGTGTTGGTACAGATTATTATGATCTAATCGTCATCATTTTGTATAGATTGTGTGCTTTGTTGATTTAGTGTTCCATTTTTTTAAATCAGGAAGCTCATAGTACCTATGACTAGTCTGATTTGCTTTGCAGATGTTGCAGGGATGAAACTAACAATTAAATGACAGAAAATTTGCTCTTGGCCACACATCTTTTGGTGACAGTTGCCAAATGCTGTTGCAGTCTGAGCTATTTTGGGGGGTTAACTTTGCATTAAATACAACCCTTCTGTTCTGAAGTGAGCTGATAAGATGGGTGGGATAAACCCTGCATGCATAGTTTGGAACTGCAAACATACTCCCCTATGAATTCTTTGTCAAAAATACAAAGCTGAGAGGAAAATATCTCCCATGCAGATTAATTATTGATAAGGACAGACACTGAAAGTCGTGATGAAGTGCTGGTGTTACAGACAAGCAAAGAGCTTGTTCTGTTCCTTGTATCCAAAAAGTAGTTTCAGGGATGATCTCGCAGTTGGTTGTACTGATTTCTGTGAAGGGTCTCACTGACTTTGAAGAATGATTGAGGCTCTGTCAGTGTCAGTGACATATTTACATGGCTGTAAATGCAGCTTCTTTCTCGCTGGCTTTTGAGCCGATTTCCTTTTGCTTAGCCCAAACCGTGGGGGCTCTGTTAGGAGAGACAGAGGTGCAGGGGTGTCTCAGCACTGAGCCTCCCTCATCACCAGCACCTCCCATAATGTTGTTTGATTTTTGGGGAGCGGGGGTTTGGGTGAGAAGCGGACAAGGGAATCCTCCAAAAACGACTTGGCTCATCCCAGTGCGGGAGTGGAACTATTTGGCTATATTGGAGGTGTTTGTGATCACTAAAAAGATTTCCCAAGCATCTCTAACCAGAAGCTTTGTTTCCTACAATAAATTGTGTGCACATTTCAGGATCAATCTGTTTTGATGCTGCCCCCGATTAGCACTGCCGTACAGAGATTAGCTGAAGCTGTCACTGAATGTTTAAGAGTTTGGCCAAGCTGAAACAAAATAAGGTACACTGTGAGAATAATGTATTACAGAGCTTTTTCCACTTCCCCTTTGTTTGCAGATAAAGCCTTAATATCAGAGAGGCTTCCCAGCACAGAGCTCCAAGTGAGTACCTTTGATTAAGGAAAAGTCACCATCCTTTGAGGAACTGCGTGTGATAAATATGGTTTTTTTTTCTTAAACGTAGAATGTACCTGTGTTTACAGCAGATAAGATTTTTTTGACATTTTCCTTCAATAAAAGCTCAAGAGCAAAAGTATCTGTCTCAAATGCAAGCATCATGCACAGGTCACAGTAACTGATATTTATCGTACTAACAGTAATTTGAAGCAGAGAAACCATGTTTAGCTGGCTGCGTGTTCCGATTCCTTTGTCCAGGTTATTCTACTGGGTAACTGAATGTGTTAGTATTTCCTCTGAAAATTAATTTTGTGGCAGATAAGGAGAGCATGTACGTACACATAAATCTCTTCTTTTCTGGCTGGGCAAGAGGCTAAGAAAGCAGTGTGTCTCTGGATATATTTTGTTTGGTAATTAGTATTCAGTATTTTCCTCCCTTTTAAAAATGTATAATTCAAATGTCAGTTCATTCTTCTCTGTTTCCTGCCCTTATTCAACTAGACTTCCAGACCAAGCTTAATTAACTTTAAGACCTTTTCTGCCCACCCCTATAGTTACAGTCTTTTCCTGGAACATTTCCATTGTTATAATCTCCATGTGTTGTGAGATGACACAAATTATATTATTACTGCTCTTATGAATTTACAATGAGCCTTCCAATATTTTTACTTACAGCTTAGCTCATCAGGAAAATCTCATCTTCAAATCAAAATAAAACTGGGGAAACAAATTTCCAGTGCTGATAAAGGGAAGCTGGAGGACGTGAAATTTCAGGCCTCAGACATCAAAAAGATGAGGAAAGCTGTTGTAAGTTTTGTGACTTTTTTGAGCTAGACTTCTTTTCTGTATGGATTTGTTTCCATGTGCGAGTGATTGTGCTTGGACACAGTGTTGCATTTTGCTACATTACCTGTGCGCTGGGTCATTAGTCTGATGAATTTTACAACCACAGCCCAGAGGCAATGAGGCAACCCGCACCCAAGAGAGCTTGCTTCATGAAACAGATTGCAGCCCTAGCAGGGGCTAGTTCAGCAGGTAAGCCGGGACTGCAGGAGTGACCCTGTTTCAAGGCAGGCCATGCTTTTGTTTACATGCGGGAAGAAGTCTTTGTGAACGTGATGAAAGTGAGAGCTGGGGGCTTTCGGCTGGCTGACCTGGGGACATTTCTGCTCCCAGGTCTTCTCAAGCCAGTGCCCAGAATTTAGGCTGGTGGTGGCTGCTGCTGTTGTGCTGCTGGGGCTCAGTGGGGTGAGCACTGGGGAGCAGCCTCTATCCCCCAGGAGCTGGTGCCTTTAAAGTGACCTGACTGTTTGGGAAGTTCTTTTTCACAGCAGTGCTGCACTTGTGGGTTTGCTGTCTGAACCTGAAACACAGCTGGAGATACTTCTTAAGCTAGGTGGAAATTTTTTTTTCTCCTTAGTTAGTGGCTGTGTAAGTGGAATGTTTTTTTCTCCCACTGCTCAGATTTTAATCACGGCCACTGAAAACCCCCTTCTTGTGCAAATGAAGCCTTTCTCTTCATTTAAAGAAGCCGAAGATCAATCCATATAGGGCAGGTAATACAGGTCACCATTTCACAGCAGGAAAATGACGCAATATGTTCCAAAGAGAAATGTGCCTCTTTCTTCCTGTTCGAAACTTAAAGTCATCTCCAAGTGCAGTTGCTGGAGGATTCAGTATCTGTTCTAATCCTAAACTTTTACCAAGGCTGCTGCTGTCAAATCTAGTGTACAAAGCGAATGGTGCTATAGGTGATAGAGCTCTGCAATACCTTTGTCACTGTCAAGTCTGCATTATTGTCTTTGTGAAATAAACCCATTACAAAAAGCGTTCCTGCTTTTTGTGCTCTCTGCTTTCTGCCCTTGCTGCTTAATTTCTGTGCCAGATACATGTTTCAGGTGGAGTGCATTGGTAATCTGGATGATAGTAAAATGTACACAGTGTAGCAATATTTATGTTTTAATGACAGCCTACAAACCTAAATTAACAGTACTAAGCAAATAGACACCATATACTATTTCATTGTAGATTTGGATTCATAGATCAGGTGGTGAAAATCTGATACCTTATTAGTAGTATTGATTGGTTGGCCTAACCCTAACATGAGTAAACTGGTTCTCTGCAGACAGATCATACATGTCTGAAAGATAATGGCAATAAAAGCCAGTAAGATAATGCAGATCTCCTCTGAATTCAGGTCTAGGACTGAAGGTAGGGGGAGGGAGTATCCCACAAAAAGAATGGAGAAGCTAACCTAAAACTGTGTGCCAGCGGAGATTCTGCTGATGAAGCTGAGCCTGTCACAGTAACAATTCCCATTAATGGCAGGATTTCCTATCATTTGCATGAGAGCAGCGTTAGGCCCTTGGTCTCTTCAAGCAGTACATTGTAAGGTAGTCTTTGCACTCCTAGAGGATTTCCATAACACAAAATCATAGCAGATAGCATCATAAAAGGAAGGGGAAAAGGAAGACTGATCCTACCAAAGCATTGCTTAGAAACGTGGACAAAGGCAGGAGAAGGAATTCAACTGTATCCTCTAGACATACTGTGGAAGAGGAATTTCCCTTTACACTGTCCTACACAATAAGGACAAGGGCCTGTGTGTGCTGCAGATAACCTACCTTATGCCCTGTGAACTTTGCCAGGTGTCAGGAGGACCATTCTAGATGTTGCTGGTGGGCTTGGGGAGAGAGGAGGGTGCAGAGAAATGGATCATTTCAATGGGGGCAAAGCCAGATGGGCCACTGCTAATTTGTGGAGACTGCCGGTAGGCTTTCTAAAAGAATGTGTAGTAGAAACGGGGGGCTCTTTCCTCTTTCTCCTAAAGTTTTGGTAGAGGATAGTGGTGAAATCTCACAGGAACTGGAGGGTTTTGATGACAAGTAGACTGGAATATTAAAACTGACCTCTTTGGATTCTGAAAAACGAAGAATTTAAAACATTTCTGCTTTTGGTCTACCTGTAACTATGGTGGTGCTCTGTAACTCCTTGCATTTGAGGTAGCAATGTTAAGCAGAAGAATAGTTTTTCTTCTCTACTGGTCCTTCGGAAAGGTCCCTGCACAATTCCTGCCGTGTGTCCCAGGTAACCATGCTTGCCTTTTCTCTAAAATATCAGTTGTTTTTCACTGTAAGTTCTGGACCCTTTCATGGATGATACTTGATAGCACTTTCACATGCAGCTGCTCATCTTGTGTAAGGCAGTTTTGCTGTCTGTCTCCCACACAAAAATACTTGTCTGCCAGAGTGTCCCTCCACCTGCTTGGCTCTTTCTGGTTTACTGATTATAAATCTTTACTTGGATATACTCAGAGTACCAAAACTGAAGTGTAGGCAGTGTGAACATCTGCAGTGGATGGAGAAGTTTCCCCTCTGCCCAGCCCTGAAAAACACAGCTCTCAAACTGTTCCTGTTCCTGTGAGCGTCAGTGGGCTTTACCTAGCACCCAGGAGGGCTGGGCCCCAAATCTCACTGCCTGCCCAGCAGATGTGTAGAGCAGCATATGTACAAAATAGACTCATGGCACAAATAGCATCCATCTCAGAAACTATGTTACAGAGGGAACTGACTTAAAATATTCAGCAAAATCTGACATTCAAAATATAGCTAGTTCCATGCTTATCGACAAATTTGAAATTCAGATCAAGATGAGTGAAGCTCAGGTTCTCTCATTGAATAAAACAGCTAATTTGTGTTCTTGTACTGAAGAACTGTAAACAGGTTCTTCACTTTTTTATTTTTTTTTATATTTCAAGATCAGACTTATTGCACAATTTCGGAGGTAGGTGGCACATGCATTGCTGAGGGATATGCATTCTTTTTGCACATCATTATTCCCAGCATTAGTCCTGTCGGTGGGATTCCTGGGTTTGCAGTGGGCTCTGTACTTGGGCCAAGGACAGGCCCTGGAGCAGGATGCCTGCAAGCTTCCTGGCGCCAAAAATGGTGGCTCCTGATCATGCTGTGGCACCAGAGAGTTGTCTGCTTTCTGTGCTTGCGGTGGAAATATACCTGCATTGGCCCTTCGAATGGGGAAGGGTGCTAACCTGAAGTCCACAGGTGGATCAAACAAACTCTCATCATGGATCAAACGAGTATCCAGCTCTGGCTTTGCTAAGGTCTATTCTCCTAGTTCAAATTATGATCAGCTCTTCAGTGGTGTGTGTGGTGAACTGTTTTACCTTCGTGACTGTGAGCTGGGCATCTCTCTGTCCTAGCAAATCTCCAGTTTACACAAATAATCGCTGTCTCCTGTGTTCTAGAGTAGAAGGGAAACCAGTTGTTGCAGGGCTAAACTTTGATTTTTGATTTGTAAACCCACAAGGATAACGAAGGGAAAGACATTTATTTTTTTAAAAAAATACACCAAAATATTTTCATGGCCAACACATTTCTCACAAAGAGAGGTAATCTTCTGTTTTCTTCTCAACACTAACAATCGAACCTCTGAATTAAGCCTGTAGAACCTGAGCAAAAACCAGAATTATGAACGCATGACAAAAATAACCATGAAGATTCCTTACAGAAAGCTCAGCTGCTAGAAATAATGTTACCTCTATTCTGTGAACCTCTGCTTTTTTAGAAAATATAAAGTATTAGCTGGCCTGATTTCAGCCTATAGTTCTGTAGGCATGTACCCTGACAAGAAAAAAAGAGTTTTTGAAAACTTTCTCTATTTTTCATTTGAAATATTAAGTGAAGTAATTGATTTTCGGATGCACAGTGAAGTCCTTTGTTCCAGAAGTGCTGTAGATCAGAGGATTTTCTAAACCATCCCCAGTGATTTTTACCTATATGCTGTTTTCAGTCCCGTTTCACTCGGCAGAGGCAGGATGTGAAGCAAACCTGGCAGCAAACCTGTGAACTGTTTGGGTGGAACTTTCCCCGCCTAGGCTGCCTCTTTAGCACTGAGCCCTGCATCTCGTGCTCTGCAAGCTGCACACTGCTGAGTGACGTGTAGCCATTTCATGGTGTAATTTCAGTGTTAGCATTTGTTTGGAAATGTTTAAGAAAGTGTTTTATGACCTCATGTTAAAGAGCAAAGCTTTGGGAAATAATTCTTGTTGCAATGCAGTGCAGCTGTAGCGCTCTGAAAACTAAAGCCCAGGTTTGTGGACAAAGCAGGAATGATTTGTTAATTGAGTTTATCTTTTGCTTTCAAATTAATTTGTTTTATTGTTTGTAACTCCACATTCTTCTCTGTAGTATACTGTACTATTCTAAGGCTTTCATATGCTAAATTAATCCGGTGTCCTTGTCCCCTGTTGATCACCCTTTGTTTAAGGATAAAAAGTAACTCCTAGAGATACAGCAGTTAAACTGCAAGTCAGCATTTCTGTGATTTGTTTCTGGTATATTGGTTGTTGTTACAAGGCATAAATTAACCTAAGATGAGAAGCTTTTGTAAATCATTGGAGTATCCTTGCTTTTGTCTAATATTTTTTCCTATGTGAACATTTATAATACTGTATGCTTTTACAAATGCTGATATAATGATTTATAATCAGTGGAGGCAGGGACACATTGATTAACTATACCTTTGTTAACAGCAGTAATAACCAACTTTTAATGTTTTCAGTAGCTAAGAATGGAAGAGGTTTTCCCACAGAAATTCATCTTCTTCCGTATCTTTTTTCCTTGCATTTCTTTCCTTCCTTTATCTCTATTACAGCATGACAACCAGCACAGTAAGGAGCTGTGCACACTGACAGTCCCACTATTGCAGAATAGAGTTCTTACAGAAAAAGCAGTATCAGTTCATCTCTTATGCATAAATGCTTTGTCTCTGCAAGCTGTACAGCAAACTTGTTAGCTCAGGGACTTGCTACATTATCTTCAGGGTAAGATAAAAGCCTTTTCAACCAGCTTTTTGTATCAAGCCACTGCTCATAAAATACCTTGTCAGAAAAACTGGTTCTTTATGGACCACTGAGATCAAGAAACCTCTAAAATAAGAATTGCTGGTCTGTTAGAACAGGGGCTGTAAAACCTAGTAGCCCAGGTTCAGGGTCCTAAAGTACCTGGGCCACTTTTAAATTAAGATTTTGGAGACCAAGTCACTGCTGTGTTTATGTAAACTCCCCTCTAAGCCTTAAAGAAATCTCTTAGCAGAAGAGATATGCCAGAGCTGGCTAGCATGCATGGTGGCTTTCACCTCCTCTTGGCATTGGTCACAATAAAGCTGTAGCACCTTAAAGACAGATTCCAAGTCAGCCCCCACTTTGATAAAACACATTGTGTCAGATCATAGCACAGCGTGCCCCTGCTCGCTCAAAACAGTGCTAAGGCTGTAACTGCCCACACTGAAGTGAAATCCTTTCCTAAGGGGTTTACAGGTGCAATTTGTTGTATCGTTTCTGTCCCTTTTTGATTATGAGTGAGCATCAGCAACATAATTTAAATATTACTAAACAGAAGTACAGAAAAAGCATAAAATGTTTCTTCCTTTAAAGAATCTGGATATATTGTGGTATAGCCCGAGAAAGCCAGAGATTTTCCTCTTCCAGTGTCCATTGTAAACATCTCTGCTCTTGTCTTCACTTAATTTAAGTGCCATCAGTGTTAGGCCCAAAGGATTCTGTGGCTATGCATAAAATTCATAGGCTGTCTGCTGGTATTTCTTAAATTACTTAAGACTTTAGAAGAGATCTTTTGGTGGAGGTGAAAAACCTTTGAAATGAACTTCATAGCGGTAGGACAGCAAATACTGTTTATCCCTTACCTGAGTCAGTGTTGGTGGAGCTTTGGTTGGTTCCCCAGTCAGGCAAACTAAAATCAACAGTATCCAAAAATGTTAAGCAGTATACAGAAAATGGAGATCAAATAGAAAAATCCACTTCTCTTTTCATTAAGCAATACTGGGAGTGTTCAGCTCTCCAGTCTCCAACGTTTTCCAGCTGGGAGTCAGCCTTTTCCCATCCTGCATCCCGGCATCCTGTTATTGTTCCAAGTCTTAGCAATACAGTGAGAAAAGGGAGTGGAGGAAACAGATAAACTTAGCCTTATTATTGCCATACCTACTTACTTGTTGCTGACTCTGATGAGGGAGCTGAATAAAAGGAAATTGGCTCTGAGAAACACAAAAGTTGATATGTTATTTAGTACCATTTTGTAAAGAGTTTTAGGGGTTAGCAAACATCTGAAGGGTACTTTAAATAGCGTCTGATATTTGATCAGCACAGACTATGTCTGTTTTTCACAAAAAGGATTTTCAAAGCAGTTTGGATGTGTCCTATCTATAAGGATTTTTATACCTGCAAGCAAAAAAGCAAGAGCCCTCATGTGAACGAGACCGAGTTCCCATGAAGCACTGTCAGTGCTGGATGTAGAAATGAAATTTAACAGTATTTTTCACATGTGAAATTACGACCCCAGAAGCAAGACAGTGTAGGTGGGCCTTCCAGAAGGAGAAAACTTTTGTAACATCTTGATTATGATTAGTCTCGAGACTGCTCAGGGCAGACAGAAGAGAAAGGTTCAGCATTTGTGTTACATTCCTGAGGCTGACTTGCGGGGCCGCAGCAGCCTGGGGGAGACTCACCAAAGCGCCGGTGTCAGTGTCCCTGTACCGTCACCTGTGTGAAGCTGAAGGTAGGATATTGTTCCGTGAGCCCAGCCTGATGAGCGCTGGGCGCTTCTGCAGCCTAGCCTGGGCACCCAAACCCTGCTGCGGGACTGTGATGCGTCCTTCAGTGCTGCTGGCCCCCTTCTGACCCCCATCTGCGTGTTAAATCTGAACGCACAGGTCTCTCTCTTCTGTTTGTGCCGTACAATGCCAGAGGAATTTTTTTACTAAATAATGCAGAAGAAAATCTGACAAGTGTGGGACTTAAAACTCTCTTTCTTTGAACCAATTCTAATAAATGGAGGCAAATATTCAATGTATCTTAAGTAGGGCTTTAAATAATAATGTTCCACAGTTAAATACTCTCTTGCCCCTATTTGTCATCACAGTCCAGCACAGGTAATGGCATTGATTTCCTGGCTTGCTAGAAGGCTCAGGTTAGATAGATTGTTTCACAGTTTTGTGATGTACAGCAGCAAAAATGAATGGCTTTTTAAAAAACTGGATACATTAATTATTCAGAAAAGTTAAGCAACTAATGAGGAGGCATTTTTCAAAGTCTTACGTAAGGAGACCAACTAGAGTTAAGTTTCCTTACAAGAAATATGCCGTTCCTGTGTCATTGCTGAGAGAAGAGCAGAGAGGATGTTGATAGGAGTTTTCCAGGGACCTGCAGTTATCTGGTCAGGATGCAGCTCAGTGATAATCTGGTACCCACAGCAGACAGCAGTCCCAGATATGATTTACTTTTGCATCTGACTTCAGCTGTATTTACAACCGTTGCATAGCCTTTGATGTTCATATCTGTGGACTTGGGAGTAAGTACGCTATTTAGCTCATCTAAACAAAGGATGAGGGTAAGGGAGCCCTTCACGTCCACTGCTCAGAAAAGGAAAAGAGAAAACCCCTATGTTGCTATATATGCCCTGATGCAACAGGCCTAGATTATCAAGGTCTATTTTGATGACTGCTAAATAAGCGTTGTATTAGTTGACTTGTTTTATCTCTACTGAAAAGTTCAAGGCAAGAAGTGAGAAAAGTTTCTACAGGCATTTTCAGTGTGCTGTGTTTCAGAGCTCAATAGAATAACTGAAAACCATTTATAAGCTTTGAGGAAGACACTTTCATTTAAATTTTAGAAACCTGATCTAATATCTCAAAACCTTCCACCTTATGCTTTATAGATTTCATCTCTGCTGAACTAATTCTTGAAGTCTGCTTTCTGGGTATGAGGGAATGTCCATTGAGATTTTACCAAATGAAGAACCTACATTTGCAGCCCTCTCCAACAGGTGGCAAAGCTCCTAACGGTTCCGTCCACCCCCCACCCTCTGGGTAATCCCAGACATTTGCACTGCTTTGCTTCCTAGGCAGTGAATTTCATCACGTTTTCAAAGCCACTGACTCAAAATACTAGCAAGCAGGTTTTCTTGTAGATTTCAGACTTTCAGACTTCTTCATGATTAAGACCAAATCATAAGACTTTGGAAAAATTCCTTGGTGACTGGTGCCTTTTGCAAGCAAAAGGGTAATGTTTTAAACCAAATATTATGAATTCACATCAAGTTTGGCTAACAAAAAGCATCCTGTGCATGATCAGACAACACTGGCAGGTATACTTACCTCTTAGGTGCATCACTTTATGTACAAAATCTTATTTAATAGTCTTCTGAAAGTGAAAGGAATAGGTGAAAAATAAATAGAATCCTTAGCATCTAACAACTTTTCACTACTCTGTGTGACTCATGGGTGGAGCTGGTGGCACGAGTAAAGGGGTGATAATTATTTCTTGGCATTTCACCCTGTTTGTCTGCCATTCCTTTTTCCAAATGACACCAGGCCTTTTTCATTGGTCTGTTCAGCACTGCTGTACAGGTTTTCTTCCATGTCATATGCAGCTGTCCCTATTGGATCATCTGCTTTTTTCCTTGAGGTTTCCCCACAGATGTTCATTAGCTGCTGTTTTTTGACTTTGTGGCACCTGGGTTAGATGTGTCTGGTTCAGATCGGCATCTCTTTCTATGAAACTTTATAATGTTAGCCTGTGTTATTTAAATGCTGGTGTCTGAGCAATCGTCCAGGCTACTTATGCTAGTAAAGTTTAAAATAGACTTTCCTTTCTTGGATAACGGGGGTAAAACTCAACTTTGCTTTGAAGGTGCTTGTGCATAGTTTGAATTTGACATGTCTGGGGATCTAAAGTAATAACTGTCATCTTGCTATTGCTGAAAGGAATAATGTCTTACAATGGGCAGAAACAGAACCCTCATTTACTACGTTAAATCTATTCAATTTGACTGTTCTCACTATACACAGATACCTGTGAGTGGGTTAGTGTAAGTTAATGGAAGTGATAACTGTGCAGAATAAATGCGAGATTAAAGCTTGTATCTTTTTCCAGAATGATAATTTTATCTGTTGCTGAGGAGACTGGTCAGGTGATCTGAAACTCCAATTGCGTTACTTTCTGCGTAGCTAGAAAAGCAGGCTGACTGTTATGATAATAGCTTTTAGGCACATCTTGCTTCAGTTTTTCACTGTAGCGCTTTTTTGCTGTCCCATCTGATCGGTGGTCAGTGAAGTTCTCCTCAAAGAACTAATGGAAACCACACTTGTAGGAACAGGTTCATTGCTTTCCTAACCAGCAGAAGTTCCAACAAGTTGATAAAACAGCCCATGCCTTTCACTGACTGAGCATGGATATTTTTTTTCTTTGCAAGTAATTCTAGTTACAATGAAATGCCACGTGATAAATAAGCCCTTCTTGATAAGCACTGTCATCAAAACCAGACAGCTATTGATACAGCTGCAACTAATGATGTTAATTTCTCAAAAGCAATTGTCCTAATATTCAACTCTCACTGGAGAAGGGCTTTACACTTGGCAATACAGCTCAAGAATGCTTTTGTAACAGTCTATAAAGTTTAGATCTAGCAGTCTGTCTTGCTAAAACCAGCACATTGCAGGCGCTGTGCAAGTGAAGGTCTGCCAAGATTTGAAATTCAGTCACAGCAGTAATACTTGTGTCAGTATTTTTATGGCCAGCTAAGAATTGTGACAGAGGAGAGCGTAAGCTTTCCTTCGGTTATAAAAATAAACCCAAAATACTAATTCTGAACAGCTCAGATAATCATTGTATAATTCCCCATTTTAAATGTGCAATTGTATCTGACTGTTGTCTGAAGCCTCTCTGGAAGAAACATTACTGAAAGTTTAAAAAATAACAATTACTGCTCCATGTGGAAAGCATAATCTCCACAGAACGTTGTGCTGTTATTTCTGGGATTTTTAATCAGGGTAGTGCAGTGCTCTTAGTCATTTCCACTTGGTAACTGTTTTCCTTTTTGTCACAGATTGAGGTGCGTATCCTGAAGTCAGTCTGACTCAGCTTCCTTTTGTCAGGTTTGTTAAACAAAAGAATGTAGCTTTGATTTCTTTTTAATATAAGGTGCATTTAAAAAACTGCTGAGGAATTTTAGTTAAAGCTGGTGGAGTTGGGTGTTTGCTGGGGACATGCGATAGCATTTTTCTGAAATGTTTCGCAGAGTGCTGTTATGGCCGTACCATACACATTTCACTAAACTGGATCTCTCATGGAAAGGTAAATCCTATGCTCCTGAATCAGACAAATCTCTCATCATATGTGAGACCTCTGGCTGCATAAAGATGGGAGGATTTGCATCTAATATGTTCAGCAGGGAATGATCCCAAATGATCTTGTTTCCTTGTTTGGAAATGACAGGAGAAAATAGATGGTGGAAAATGCATGCATATTGCGTTAAAAGTCTTAGCAGAACTCTGAGCAGGAGCTGTCAAATGAACCTACCTCACCATTGAACCGAAAGAATCGAATCATGAATCCCTTTGATTTGTTTATTGAAAACACAGTCCACAGGGATTTTAATAAGCAAGCCTGCAGGCTAACTCAGGCACACTAACCTTGATATGTGATTTGAGTTTGAAGAGCAGGTCTAATGCAGAGGTGAGAAGCTGATCAAAAATTTTCCAGAAATGTTTTTGATAAACAATCTTGATTTCAGTGAAACGTTTTCACCCAAAGAACGTCTGTGCTTTAATTGAAGTGTCTCTTAAAATAGAAATCCAAAACAACACAATCTCTTCTTCTTCCACTCAAACAAAAATGAAAATCATTACCTTTCATTCAATAACACTGCTGATTGTTTGTAGAAGCTGCCCAGCTTTCACCTCTGACTGGTAATGTAAATGGAAGCTCATGTTTTGGTATAGAAGGGTTTCCCTCTGTTATGCCAGGTCTGAAATGAGAGGGATAACATCCATCTTAATTGTTGGTAAAGTTTGCAGTGCAAACACTCTTTATGTCTGCGGCATGAATTTAAAAAATAAACAGAACCAGTGTCCGCAGTAGGTGATGAAGAGATAGTGCTGCGGAGCTGCTGGGACAGGAGAGACTGGGGGTTTCGCTCTGTTTGAGCCCTGTCTTATGTTTCTCCAGACACCATGCTCCTGTCCTGACTATGTGCTGCGATTCCCCGCTCTGCAAGGCATGCAGTGTATCAAGAGTAGGTAGCTGGGGAGAAGCAGGGATATGGCCTCCTCTCTTTCCTTCCTACACTGTTTACATAACAGATATGCCCATCCTGATACTGGCTTTCATGTCACATTCTCCCCGTTAATGGGTCAGATGTTGGCAGCTGAAAGGCTTGGCTGCAATCTCCTGACGTCAGTGGGGGGTGACCAAGGGCAGTGGATCTCGGTCCCTGCACTCAGCAACACTGGCTGTTTGACTTGTTCTGAAGCTGAATGTCTGCTAGGAAGCTTTACAACAGAAGAATATTTTACATAAACTTCAAAAAAGTTTGAAATAATGTTGGTTTTTTTTCAAAAAAGACTGAAACCTATGTTTTCTGCCTCTTACTGTTCTGTGAGAGCCTCAGGGGAGATAAAAAGTCAGATTAGTGCTTGAACTGTGAGCTGTATACCAGATAACCATTCCAGACATTGGAGAGATGTCATCCTAAAAGCTGCAGCACGCAAATAGCTCTGTGATGCTGGGATTCCTGTGGCTAATCAAGTGCAGAAGGAGTTTTATCTTGAGAGTAAGATTTTACAGTATTGGGGTGAAAAGAGCAGGGTGCAATAAAGAGTAGGTGACAGACCTGGGGTTGCTTTCAGGGTGACGTTGGAGTGCCATTCACCTCAGTGCCTTTCCTGATGCTGATGCACCGTATCCACTTGTACACTTGCCAGTGAAGGGACGTGTCTCATGAATGCTTTGTTCCATGCCAGATGAGTCTGCGAATAAACAAGTTCCTGGAAGGGAAGCTGCACTGGGTGTTCACAGGACGTGCGATGACCCGTATCTTAAATGCTTTCCTTGATGCCCCTTGAAGTCTTTAGGCTTTCCTTTTATCTTGTTACACTGAAGTGCCGGTGCTCCGGTGATTTAATCTCTGTGCGTGGAGTCATGCCATTGACGTTAGCATCTCCTGCACCAAGTCCCGGATCATGCCTCCCTTCCCCTCAGTTTCATCACGCAGGGGTGGGCAGAAGCCTGCTGCTGCTACGCTGGGAACCTCTTCCAGCAATGCTCTGCTGTGCCTGTAAGGCACGCACGCACACACCTGCCGTCTTGCTACTGCCCAGCCACGGCCCTGCTCGGAGCATGGTGTGCCCAGCCACGGCCCCCTCAGAGCACGGCGTGCCCAGCCACGGCCCGCTCGGAGCACGGTGTGCCAGCCCAGCTGGTTGGCAGGTCGCAGCTGCGGCCGGCCAGATCTCTCTGGCATATGGTTTCGTGGGGTGGCAGAGAGGCTGCGACGCCCCGCTGTCGGCGTGTGCGGTGCCAGGGAGGGGATGGAGAAGCGCGAGGCGTGGGGCCCAGGCTCCGCAGCGCAGCACAGGCTGTGTGTGAGGTTCTACGGGCTTCTGTGACAGAGATCAGATGGACCCGGGTCTCACATTGCTGCCACCCTTTTCCCAAGGGCACAGGAGGTCAGACTGGGGTTTGGTTTTGTTAAAATCGCACGTGGGAAAAGGGAAGGCGGTACATGTGCTTTCTGTAAAAGCCGTTTGTGGATTTGTCCGCTGGGCTGAATGTGTCTGAGCGTTTGCCAAAAGGAGGGTGGAGAGAGCTGCTCTGAAAGAATTCTTGCTGAGGGGTTGAAGTCTGGGAGCCAGTGCACTAATGCCTTGTAAATTGGTTCAGTGACTTTTACTCATNTGTATGCACTCCCTTTATTATAGCCCCAGACCTAGGCTGCCTTATTTCTGGTTTTGCTGCCAAACACTGTGCAAATGCAGATGGTTTAAGTGTATCACTGACAGTCCCCCATGTATTGTTCCTGTTCTGCAGTCTGCATTGTGCCTCTTTTAGCCAGTGAGCGTATGTGTAAGAACTCCTAATGGCTCGGAAATCAGTCAGTATAGATTTTTTTCCCCAAGCCATTGAAACTGAGCCATCCGTGTGGAGGCAACAGCGACTAGTATTTTCCTTTATTGAAACGCTGGAGGCCGTTCTCTGCTGTGATGTTGTCTCCCTCTCTGCAGTGAAGCTGCTCTGATTTGCAGAAGTTTCAATTTATCCATTGGAGTGGAATAGGGAATATAAAGTTTCAGTGTTTCCCTAGAACTGATAAAGTAGCATTTAATTTTTACTGGAGGAAATATATTTATAATTGTGTAAATAACTTCCTATCTTCCAACTACATGGAGCAGCACAAATCTGATGGAAATCCAGAGATTTGGGTTTGGGTTTTCTAGTTTGTAATTTTGGTATAAGAAGTACCATGCAAGTAGGGAAACTAGTCACAGGGATTGGAAGACTTGGTCTATAAAATGCCAAATTCCAGTGACTGTGATCTTTGCAAAGCAGTGGAAAAGTAATTTTTAATCTTCTGGTTACCTGTGAATTGCTCAGTTTGATAGTGCTGAGGCATGGGACTCGTCTCCCCACCTAAATGCTAACACTTCTGAGCTGTAAATATCTCATTGCAACTCTGCTAACTGAGGGAATAATGTAGGATGAAAAATGTGTAATGAATAATGAAAAGACTCAAGCTTTAGGAATTAATGATTCATGCTGAAATATATCTTTCCTGGACAATTTTCTTTTGCTGATATTTCATCTTGAACGTACAAATGGTTATGCCGTGCCCATCCCTGTGCACTTTAACAGAGATTAAAAAGAATAAGAGTTGGTACTAACATCCCAACTGAATCTCAAAGGAGAGAGTATGTATATTTAAAGCACAATGGAAAATTTAAGACAGTTAAATCCTTGCTTTGAGTTCTCAGGATTTACATTAATTTTGGAAATTCAGAGAAATAGAAAAAATGATTGATCTTGCTAGTTTGCAAAGGTTGTGCATGAACACTTCTTTAGGATCTATCTTCCTGAGCCCATTCCTGAAAAAATATGCTGCTAAATTACCTTATTGTGTAAAGATTTATTTACAGTAAACAAGAGGAAAGATTAATGTTCATGAATTACTGCAGGCAGATTTGCAGCTATTTTGATTTGTCACCAGTTCAATGCAGCAGAAAATTATGCTGATTTAAAAATCTGTTTTGAAGAGAAAGTATAATTTTAAACCACTTGATTTTTAAAAGAAACACCTTTTATGTCTTATTTGCACACAAAGTGCAATATTTTTAATTGTGCTTCAAGTATCTATGAAATACAATGGCTGGTAATTAATATTATTTGTGTTACAGAATAACCGTAGCCTCCTCTGAAGGCTGCCTGAGGTTATACACCAGAGCAATAGATCCCGAATCCAGGCCCTTCTTTGGCAGATGGGGTGGCTCAGCCAGAGCAGCTCTGATCCAGACCCTGCCCCTGCCCTCCCCTCAGACCAGAGTTCTGCAGCTTTTCCTGTGCTGTGAACGTGAGGATCTGGCCTGTTTGAATGTTGGACTGAAACGGCCAGGTGTTAGCGCATTTATTCCTCGGAGCTGTGTAGAATAGAATAGACTATTTCAGTTGGAAGGAACATACAACGATCATCTGTATTTGCCTTCTGCAAGGCTGGGCTAAGATCTCGTTAGAAAAACCTTCTTACTACACTTCCAGTGTTTCCTGGCTGCGTTCAGATGACAAAGGAACTGGCTTTGTTGAAGAATTTTGTTGTTTCCTCTCCTGACCTTGGCCGGTGTCTGCAGGTGTACAGCAGCACAATGAGAAATGCCTTCTATGTGTTTCCTTTAAATCTTCAGAAAGGTTGGTTTAGGGGAGGCTTGGATGAAATATGAGCCATTTCTAATCATCCCTGCAGAGCATTATTACAGCTAGGGCCGCACGTAGGGAACGAGTGCAGAAGTGTTCTGAAATGTAAGCACTAAATACGAGCAGATTTTTAAAATCTGGTTTGTTGGAAACAAAAAGGCACCTAGCCCAATAGCAGCGAGATGCAGTGACTCAACAAGCCGGAATGTGCTGTTGGCTGTGGGTGATGTTCTTTGGTGGCTTCCGTCTGGGTGTGGGGAGAAAATGCGTGTGGTGCGGCTCTGGAGATAGTGTTTCGGTTCAAGTGAGAGGGAGCCCTGACTGCGCGGGGTTTCACTGCGGGTAAAGATGCCTTCTCCAGCCCAGCGCAGGACTGCTGGGCTGGCGCTAAAATAGAGAAGCACATCTGTGTGTCGCAGAGTATTTACTTCATGTAAGCCCTCGCTGACTGTCACGGCAAAGACTTTCAGTCCTGTCTTATCTGGAGGGGGAAAAAAAAAGATGTTACCACTATACTTGTAAAAAGTAGGTTTGTTTTAAGAGAGCTCAAATGAAGACTAAAATGGTGGGTACCTGAGCATGATCTGACAGTGGTGCTGCATCTACAGGCAGGCTGAGATATTTAATACTCTACGTGAAATCCTGTAACAAAGTAAAATATTTTTTATGATGAGTCAGTTTACACTATTGGCGCAGATGATCCCTGACAATTATACAAGTGTAAATATAAAGATCTTCTACTGAGGCTGTAAACAATAGTTGTCTAAACAGTTATTACAATAACATGAATAATAGTTGAAAGTGTGGATTTACTTCTTTAGCAGTGATTCAGGTGTCTTGGGTTATATTTGAAAAAATGCCGTGCTTTAGTTTGACTTGACAGTCTGGAGGTAGAGAGGAAAATGAAACGCAAGTGTAGTCATGGAGCTGAACTATTCAGTAAGGGCTTAATGCATCACAAATCAGGAAAATGAGAAATTCCAGGTTTTGGTTTGGCTTTACAGAGCAAGAGACCAACTAGCATATGAGAAAATGAGACTGCTGTGTCGTGTGCCTTTGTTAAGAAGTACGAACGAATAGAGTTTGCTGCATAAATCTACGGTTTGTGTAGCCAAAAGAATTCAGTGACGGAACAATCTTTGCTTCATTCTGCTTATTGCTGTAGGGTCAGAGACTTTCTTGCTTCTGTAGGAGAAGTTGTGCCGATTGGGCAGAGCAGTGTATTGGCATACACCTTTATTGATAAGGTGTAGCCAAGAGCCTGGGGGGCTGGCGAGATTCCTTGGCTTGTAGTGGTGTGCTGGGCTGGTTTGAAGGGAATTGCTGGGACTAAACAGGTGGTGATGGTTGGGTGATTGCAGATACTCCTGTCACAAAGTTGAGAATTTGTTTTTTCTTTTGCTGTTTAGGACTTCCCTCTTCACCCCTACCTTTTCCAGCCAGCAAGCTACATTTCCGCCTTTCTCCCTGCCAGTTCACGAGCCCTCAGTATCCTTCTCCTGCTCCTTCCTGCAGCTCCTCCAGTTTTTCTCTTGTCCGCCTTTCTTTTGTAGTGCCTCCAGATTGCTCTGCACTGCAAATGAAACCGTGCCCCTCAAGCCTCTCAAGAGCAAAAGGGAGAAGTTCCCCTGCCTGCGATACTGGGGAATCGAGGGTCATTGAACATGGCTCTCCTGCTTTTCTGATTTTCCTAACAGCAATAGATGTGGCTTATCCAACGTCAAAAATATTTTCTGTGGTGACCGGATATGCATGCCCTGAGCCACCCTGCTACAGTGTGATGTAGGATCTTGTCCTGGTGCTACGGGCTTCAGGGCTGAACCACCTCTTTTTAGCTTCATTGTTACCTCATCTACAAAAATGTGTGCAGTACCACAAACAAAGATTAGACCTGCAGGGACCATTTGCTGGTGAAGTTTATTGTGATGTCCAGGATGAAACAGGGCCCTGTTGTGCTGATCGTTGTGCAGATGGCTTGTTGGTTTGAAATCTGCGGTTCAGTCTGGGCCTACAAAGTGCTCTTTTCTCCGCTCCTGCAAGGGGCTGAAGGCACTAGAGTAACATTTTTATTGATGTACCCAGCTGTAGCTTAATTAAGTTTTAAAACTTACTTTGAATTCTATGGCTGAATATAGATGAAGCTCCTTGGAACAAATTTGTTTGTGAATGAGTCAAACATGATTTCCTATTGATTTCCTTATTGATTTCCTAGTTTTTGCAGATCATATCTCTTTAAGAATGGCTTAGATTTTTCATTCTGGATTCTGATCTATGACCCACCGTTTTATGATATTACAACTAACTGTGTACCCCACATTGGGAAGAATTGTCCCATTTCCCTTAATAGTACTGCTAGCATGAGTGAGGTTATCTGAATTTTGGATTTGCTACTGTAGGTTGATACAACCTGGAAGTGTGTCTTTCTAAAGTGCTAGAAATACAATTTTAAAGGCTTTTATTACTATTTAAAATAAAATGCTGCGTTCATTTTCTGGAAGGCAGAAGCTGACTTCTGATTTTAACTGGATTGGTAACATTTCTCTGCATTTTGTTATACGCATTAGATAACTCTGTAGTGTTAGCTACTTTCAGTGATATAAATGATGCAAATACTCACAAAGCACTTCATCAGGAACAAAACCCCAAACTGATGACACTGCAAAGACATATGCTGTACATGTATTGGGCTCTTATGGTCTCTTCAGGAGAGACCTGCTTGCTATCAGGGTTTTCTACTTCATTCTCTGGTTTAACTATCATTGGAGGGGCCTGTTGGGCCAAAGGATCTCTGAAGCTCATGAGAGCAAGATGTGGAATGTAGCAGGTGAAGTCAGGTGTGAGGTATGCTTTTGCCTGATGACCTCTCTGTCGCTACCTCTGTCCATCCATCCCAGAGTGACACTAGCTTGATATTGCCAGGAGGTGCTGTCCAGTTCATGTACCCCAGGCTAGTATTTCCCATGACACTTGTTGCCTGTGCTTACTTATTGGATGACTTATGAAATGTCCCCCCTGCTTGGTCACAAGAGGAGATCTTTTTTTTAAGAGAAAATAAGGACCTAATTTCTTAGCTTCTTGAAGGCATTCAGTTAAAGACATGTGTCATGGTGCAAGGGGAAAATGCAATCTGGATGCCAGTAAATGCTATCAAATACACTATGAGTAGAAAAATATGTGGGAATGGGAACTTTCTTTTCCTTCTGAATACAGTAGTACTGGTTTGTTTTGACCCATCTATGCTTCTATCAGAAGGATTTCCGTTGTATAACAAAGCATGGGACAGGAAGCACATTGTGTTTGGATTTTTTTTGAAATAAGCTATAGACTGTTGTAAAATGTTAAACCTATACCTTTGAAGTGGGCTTTTCTCTATTGGAATTGTTTTTTTTTTTCACACTTCTGACTATTGGGGAAACAAAGTAAAATTTAAGGAAAAGGAGAAAATTGTTTTTCTCTGTTGGTACAGTATTTTAATGCTAATGAGTTACAGAAATAGGAGATCTTGGAGGAGGGAAAAAGAGGAGTCCGATTTTAAAAATAAAACATACTCCCTGTGCTGCATATATCAGCTTCCTACAATAGATAAGGGTTGTGTCTCACCTTGCTGCATCTGAAATCCCCTCCTGAAGAGCTGTTGTAACCCAAGATATGGTAATCACTTTGCATGCTGATCTGACTTCAGCAGACGTCTTCTGCCCCGTTAGGGTCTCTTCTGTGGCCATGACATCTGTCTGTCTTTTTTCTGTATTTAAGGACAACTTTAAAAAAAAAAATATCATTAGCATTGGCCCATTAAAATCAATGATAGCACAGGTAGATTAAGTGACAGATCATGTAGATGAGCGTTTCATGAAAATCAACAGCAGAGAAAGATTCCATCTTTAGGGTTTGATTTTTTCCTATGCCAACAGTGCAGTGGTGCTTTTACCTCTGAAATCAAAATGTGTTCTAGCACTGTGCATATATAAACAACCTGAGTTTTAAAACAGTCGTTTAGCTTATGTATACACAGTGCATAGTCCCCCTATAGATCAAAACTACATTCCCTGAGTTTTGCGACCTGTCTCAAAGTCATAGCTGTACTTACAATAGTCAAATCTTCCATGAACAAGGACTTTTTAGTAAGTATGAATGTCTGTACTGTGCAAAGGCAAACACTGTTATTAATTCCCTCTGATTTTAAAAGGAAATTTTCCCAGTAATCTTATGAGTAGTTTTGTTATTTGATGTGTGTTAATTACATCCTAATTCCTTTTGGTTGTAATGTGAAAAGTAAATGGTGAGACATATCTTATAATGACATGTACGACTTCAGTTGTAGTGCAAGCTGGTCCGTATTTTCTAAAAGATCTTCTTTGGCAGTTATATGGGAGGCTTAAGAGGATGAGTGTAGATACCATGAAGCAGAAAATATATATGGAGAAAAGACAAGTCGTTGTCTATTAAAAAGTTATGTGGATAATACTTGTAATAATTTGTGTCTATGAAGGTGGGTTCATTATATAGACAATCTAATCCAGGCTGTCTGTTGAGCAGTTTTCTTCCCAGGTGCCTTCCCTGAATAGGCCTGAAAGATGAGAAAAAATTTTGAATTTTTGGGGGTGATATTCCAGGTTAGTGTTAATAATCCTTAATGCATCATCATAATTAGAACATCAGTTGAGACTTACAGAGTTTCTGAGAGGGAGATGCAGTGAGCTGCTTGATACAAGGTCTCACATCTGGTAGGAGAAGTTTTTGTGCACTTCTCTGGACTCCTCCTCAGTACTAGCCCAGGTCTGTTTTCACCAGGGTTTTATCTTTCATGCATGCTGTTTTCTGCTGACCAGCTCTCATTCCTGTGCTTCAAAAATGTACCCCACCTAGTGTGATGGATGAATCGACTGCTAAGAGCGAGAGGAAAAACGCATTGTATCCATCACTGGGCAGAATCTCCTGGGAAGCCGGGAGTTCAGAAAGGATGCAAGAAGGAGAACTGAAAGCCAGAGCAATCTTAAACACACTTTTATAACCTTGAGAGGGTAACATTTGAGGTTACCTAGTAGATGGTTATCTGTGGCCAGAGGCTACTGAATTTCTGAGCAGACCACAGTGGCCATAAAACTTATTATTGTGGTGGGCTGGTACTAAAGATAGAAACAAGGGTTTCAGCTTCTGTTGGGAAAGCTTTTCACAGAGGGCACCAAGTACAAATGTATACAGCATACAGCCTAAAGCAGTTAGTTGTAAACCAACTTGTTTTCATGTATAATCTTTAGAGGCTCTCTAATCTGAATGATCAAATAACTTAGGATGTTTGTAATGGACGTGGAGCTTTTCACTTGGTCTATCGTGTGGCTGAGGAACAATGTTCAGTGCTCAAGGAAAAAAATGGTTTCAAATGTGGGCCATGTAGCATCTGCTAAACCTGTATTGGTAGCCTTTTCAATGAATTAAAGGACAAACAGGGCATGCTGGAACTCGAGCTGCTGTCTTTCTGTAATAAGAAGGCTATGTGGACAATTGCAGTTTTCCTTGAAGAGTGAGGAGAGCTTGGAGCTGACATTGCTGAAACATTCAGAAGCGCAATCAAAGTTCAAGCATTAGACTGTGGGAGATAAATTTGCAACTTTGTCCAGCATTAAGCTTGCTTAATGTGGAAAGAAGAAAGCACTGTTTCAGTATGAAATGCTGTGTAGTCAGGAAGATATTTGAAAAACATAAAATAGTTTCCTGATAGGTGGAGAATGCCTGAAATGCATCACTGAAAATCTAACAAAAGCAACATTTTCTTCCCCTTCTACTACCAGAGGTGTTTCTGTGAAATGGCAAAATGTTTACAGAACCAAAGTAGTTAAACCAATGCCTTTCTCTCTTCTGACATGTTCAAAGCCTTGGTAAGAATCTCTTCCCCTCCATTTTTGCTTAGCAGCCTATCATTCCTTTTTGGAAGTTGTGTCACACTGCTGTAACAGTGAAAACATACTTCATTTTCAGGCAGACACACTCGTAGAATTTACTCTGTTTGTATTGAAGCTAAGTCCCTTAATCACATTGCAGGAAAAAAAGAGATTAATTACAATACGTACATTATCCTTCATTAGAAAAGAAATTTAAAAACTGAACACATCACACATATGTCTGTTGTTTCTGAACCGCTTGAAAGCAACTCTTTGAAAGGGTAAATCAGAGTCAAGTTAATAATTTCTTTGCTTCAAATATCATACAACTCTAAGCATAGTACAAGTCCTGGTATAAAATGCTGACAACTGAAGAAAACACTTCATACGTTGCCACAAACAAAACTTGTCTTTTGGTAAACACAGCGCAGGTAAATTTAAGAATTATGCAGGCTTTCTGAAAAAGAGGGGAAATTAACCCAGGTTTTATTTTGACCTGTGTTTTTAAGTCTTTTGCTGTCCTGAACTTTTAGGTTATTTTTTGAATTTTCAGTTCTTGGCTTTTTTTTTTGCATTCAGTGAGTTAAAGGACATACTAAATGAGACTGACATAAAATACAGGGCAGATCAGTTTAAGACTTCAATTAAGAGGCATTAAATGACAAGACATGCAAATGAAGTAGACCAGGCACTGAATGCAGCAAGTAAACTTAAACTTGCTTTTCCATTTTCAACAATGAAAGATTTTAAAATAAATACTTTTTAATAAATGGATTTTAAATTATAATTTAACATGTATTTTATAATTAGGTTGTAATAATTTCTTAATATTCAGTTAAACCTAGACTATAACCTATGTAAAATAAAATAAGTTACACAGGAAAAATAAGATTTGAACAGCTTATTTCTTAACATTTTGGTGCCAAAGCACAGCATGACGAAGTCCTTATTCGTGCTCGCAGTCAGCAGCTGCTGGGAGCTGTGTGAAAGCTGAAATCAGCCCTCAGCTGTTTCCACTCAAGGTACTCAGCTTCACGGCAGCTTAAACCCACCCCCAAGTGGGGGCTGCTCTGGTCCTCTGTCCTGCCTCCTCCGATCTCTGGCACCTCCACAGCCAAGCTGGTTCAGGGCAGCGTTCTGGCTGGGAGCAGTTCACGTCTGTGAGGGTGGGTGAGTCTAAGCAGGAATCCCTGTCCGAAGCTGGCAGGGAGTTGTCTGTCTTTAGGCACTGTGAGAGGAACACAGCCAGCAGATCGTTCGGGTGTTGCATAGAAGTCACACCAAGAGGTATCCCACAAAGAGCTAGAAAATGGAGTAATGTTTTACACTTGCTAGATCCACGTTCTGGTACCTCGACTTATTTCGGATAGCCTCATAACTAGTCTCCTTTAGTTGAGACTGTTCAGGAATTTCAAGAGACTAATTTTGCAGATGAGAAAAGGTATGAATTGGTTGATAATGCTGTTCACTGGTGTTACTCATAGAGCTCTAACAGTCTGAATTGGTAACTGCTAGATCATTGTAGCTCTGTCATCTTTACTGATAGATTTACTATAAATGTGACAGTTAAGTGGCACATTAAATATTATAGCCATTATGTCATCTTTTTTAAAAATATAGTCTAGCTTATGAAGTGTAATTTGACTTCAGCTATACTTGTGTAACACATTATGCCAATATAAATGGCTTTACCGCAGGTGAAAATGAACTCTTAGTGAGGTCAAGATGTATAAAGTTTAGCTAGCTGTCAATTTTTATGAATCTGTTCTGAAATACCTATGCCCCCAGAAAGGCAGCCCTTCAACAGAGAGCAGAATTTACAGCTTTTAAAAAAATAACCAGAATATGGCAATGCTGTCCTTAATATTGGAAACTTCAGAATCTGAAAATTAAGATGAGGTAGGTTTGCAAAGGTATTAACAAAACTATGTTGCTGTTAAGAAACCAAGAGAATGTAACAGAACACTTATCCTTAGAATTAATAAAACCAACAAACAATAAGAACAGTGATAAAGGAACATTCATATTGCATCTCACATTAAGGAGTGGCATGTAGCTTCTTTGGAGGACATAGGATAGTGGCTGTCACAAATGGTGCTTCATTTCTAGGTAGAAGATAGTGAGTATGACTCTAATCCATCAAATCCTGTGTAGTCAGGCATTACAACTCTCTGACGTTAATTCTTGGCCTCTTTTAGCAATGTCATCACAGTAACTCTTGGTGTGTACAAGTGCACCAAGAGCTTATGCCTCACAATGCAATTAAAAGTAGATAAATAGGAGCAGTCTTGAAATCTCCATTTAGGCTGGGAACAGCTCAGTATTGATCACAGAATGGTTTGGGAATGACCAGGCTGGAAGACTAGAGAATGGGCTCTATTAAAGCTTCTGAAATAGGCTGAATTTGTACATTTGGTTGTGATTAAAAAAAAAAATCAAATAAAACGACACCTCTGGCCCTAAAAGGAAAATTAAATTACCCCTGAAAGAGATTTTTTTTGACAAAATTTTTTTTCTAAAATGAAAGCCATAGCTAAAATTTCAAAAGCTTTACCTATAGTTGCTTATTTCTCTGAGAAATGAAGTATACCTTTTATGAAATGGCATTTTGCTTGAATCAGTTATTCCATTCTGAGGTCAGGCTGCTTTTACATTATCATCACCTCTAAAACATAATGTGATATACAGACAGTCATAAATTGCCTCTTGTAACATGAGAAATAAAAATGTAATGGATTCCCATTGGATTATAAATGGCAGTGGTAGGAAGACCTTCATAATTTTGTGGCTTTACCACATATGAATTATAGGTATGATCTCTCGCTAGCAGGATGCATATAAATATCTATAATCATTGTGCATTCATTTATGTATTCTCCATTATGCTTGTAATGTGTCTAAGGGTAAAAAATGGGGCCATGTAGATGACAGCAGAGTTCAGCAGAAAAATATTTCAGATGTTTGTGCTGCAATGATTTGTGCCAGAAGGAGAAGCCTTTCAGTAGCATCTTGCTGCCCTCTTTGCAGGGTTACCCTGACCTGAGAGGGACTGTGGGCATGGTTAGAAGCGCTGCTTGCTCCTCACAGGTAGAAATGTAGGCGTGAAGATTAATGAGCAGGCAGCAGTCATTGATTTACTGGCCCCGCCACTTCCAGCTCTCAGCTTAAGGATGTTTAAAGAACACAGTGAAAGCTCTCATCCCTTTGGCTTTTCCACTCTGCTTTTCATGACTCTCGTATAGAAACTAGTGATTATTGTTCAGTCTGAAAAGTGAGAAATTGTCAAAATGAAAAGATCTATGAAGTCAGACCAAGTCCATGACTGCTCTTGAAAGCCTGGGGTGCTGATGCCTGGTAAGCACTGAATAGGAGTTTGTTGGGGCTCACGCCGTCCTTGTGGTCAGCTCGAGGCCGACGCTCTGTTTCACTGAAACTGGAGACCCGAGATGCAGTGTTTATAAGCTTGCCACCATTTTGAAAAATGTCACAGAGTGTAATTCGAACAAGACAGCGTCCCTGGAGCTGTCAGCACTAACAAAGACCACCAAAATGTTACGAAGCTGGAGTGTCTGAACCTAGTGACTTTCACACATCCCATTGCTTCTCTTATAGCCTCATTTAGGCAAAATATGCTTGCCACTCCTGTGCTTTCTACATGTGGTGTCACCACAGCGATTCCTGCCATGTAGGTTATAACTGGATTAAAATACAGGCTACTTCTCTTTCCTTCCCTCCTCTTTATTATGCATCTATCTCATTATCATCAGCTTTGTGTATTTTAGCTATTTTACCTTGAGAGGAGACAGCACTGAACTAACAGCTATTCAAAATAATTTCTTAAAAGTGCCCCATCTAACAAAAATATTGCAGCCCAAATGGAGGCAGGAAGCGGTGTTCTCTCCTTGATGCCGGTGGTGATGGGCTTTCCCAGGTCTTCCTCGCTGTGGCTGCTGACCCAGTTTCGCCCGTGCTGGCTTATGAGTTGTGACAGTTCTTTCTGCCCCAAAGGAATAAAACGTTTTTTGCATGCTGACAGGATGAGTTTCTGGGTCCAACACCATGGTTGTCTGTAGGAATGTGGCATTTTCAGTTTATTTCCTGCTGTTGTTTAATGAGCTTCCCTTTACAGTTTTGGGATGGCTTCAAAGTTTTTGGTAACATTGAGAGATCTGGGTGAAATGACAGCGCAGACTGTGTTGTATTTCCAGTCCATTAAAGGTTCATTCCAATATGAAAATTGGGAATTAATGTAGTTGTAAGTGCAAGAAAATTTTCTCATTATGCTTGCATGAGCAATGGAACAAAATGGTGTGCAGTGGACACTGCTGGTTTGAAAACTTAAAAAACCTGGGACAAAAATATACTGCCCTCTCTCAGAAGGGGGCTGCTGTTTTGTTCCAAGTTCTTTGTTAAATCTCCACTGTCTGAGGATTTATTTTAATGCAGTTACCTGTGGAGTTATTTAAAAGAACTTTCTGTGGCAAGTCTCCTCAGAAGGATTTTGAAAGTGCTCCACTTAATTATTTCAGAGAATGAAAATGACCTTTAATATGTTCTCCTACATTAACCTTCTTACCTGTAATAAATAAGATGGTGCAAAGTGTAACTTTCATGTACTGGGCATTGCATTAACCAAATAGATAAACTAATATTTTTTACAAGTTACACTAGATAAGCATATTACAGCAGGTTGCCACTTTACTAATCTGGATAATGTTTTTCCTTACTTTTGTGTGTATTACCGGCAATTGTTTGGATCATGTAAGCTCTATGTTCTTTGCAGCTAAGATAGGCAAACATTTATTGCTCGGACTTACAATGAAATTATTGTCAGAATTTGATGGGCGGGATAACATTGTGCCATGATTTGGTTGTCACTCTGTGAATTTTTTTTTAAAGAAATATGCTGCTGTTAGTTTGACTCTTGGACAAAATATGTTTTTTTACGTAAGAGATCAAGTATAATCTTGGGTTTGGAGAAAGACACATACAGGGCTTTTTAAACTGAGCCTATAGGTCCCCAAGTCTTTCTCCAAAAATCAACTTCATCCCAACAACTTCTCCATTCAAATTTTCAACTAATACATATTCTGCTGTTTCCCAAGTGCTGTTTGGACGGACTCTGACATTTCTCTGCTTTGCTACAGTTGGGAGGGATGTCTGAGTACATGCTAACAAGCTCAGGCTTTTGTTCCTGTATGATGGCGAGTATATGCTCATTGCGTAGCACAGTTGTGTGAGCCTGGAGGTAAGAGAAGAAGCCTACAGAGAGGATGACTTTCCCTTGGTCGAGGAGGACTGTGTGAGGGATCGCTTAAGCGATCTGGACGTCCACAAATCCATGGGCCCCGATGGAATGCAC